>WNFT01014061.1_pt1 | contig 10119 bp, 7 predicted proteins | sample 5400191 | NCBI WGS metagenome assembly WNFT01 (sample SAMN13153359, study PRJNA577476) | soil metagenome | isolation source: 80 cm saprolite under Madrone tree | place: USA:California | collected 2016-06-14 | reverse complement strand
TCTGTTGGGCAAATGCAGTTGGTAAAGCAATTTTCAACTTCGTTGGACCCGAAGGAAGGGAGGCGTCTTGGTCCGCATGAACCTGGACCACACCCTTTGGGTCGACCAATTCGAGCAGCACATGAGCGGAGATCGTCTCGCGCGTTTGATTTTCTACCGACAGATCAACAATTGTGCCATCGGAGCGAATCTGAATACGCGTGGCAGTCTCATTGACGCGAATGCCAACCTGGGCAAAACACGGGCCAACGAGGACAAGACAGACAGTAACAGCCCAAACGAAACGGCTGGCTAGGTAGCGCATTGATCCCACCCCAGGATTACGAATGCGATACTACTATTGCGTCTGATCGTATGGAGCTTTAATGCGCTAAAAAGGTTGGCCAGAGTTCTGACCAGATCAACGGTGAGACATGGAAACACGAGGTTGCAATTTTACTTTTGCTGGCTAACGAAACGAAAAGGCTATATAGTTTCGTTAAAGAATTCCTAACGAAACGATGGCTTTGTGATGGCGACACCAACCAAACCGAACAGCCGCCTCGGGACTTATGTCGTCAAGACTTTCAAGGACGAGTCCTTCAGGGCCTATGTGCCACCCCCATTGCCGCCAGACCCGCCGCTGGTCCTCCAACCGCTCTTGCCATTGCTTGAGCAGGCAAACCAGGCACTCGGCCGCCTGGACGGACTCGCGTCCATTCTGCCCGATCCCTCGCTCTTCATTTACCTCTACGTTCGGAAGGAAGCGGTGCTCTCTTCGCAGATCGAGGGCACACAGTCCTCGTTTTCTGACCTGATGCTATTCGAAAGCGCCGAAGCCCCCAGTGTCCCCCTGGAAGACGTTCAGGAAGTATCAAATTACGTGGCAGCGATGAATCACGGACTTCGCCGGCTCCGGGGGGATTTCCCCCTCTCTCTGAGGTTGATACGAGAAATTCACAAGATTCTCTTGTCCAAGGGACGCGGAAGTCAGAAGCGTCCGGGTGAATTCCGTGAAAGCCAAAACTGGATCGGAGGCACGCGGCCCGGGAACGCAGCATTTGTTCCGCCGCCACCTGAGAAGATGACGGAATGCTTGGATGCCCTCGAAAAGTTTCTGCATCGCGAGAAGGAAGACTTGCCCGTATTGGTGAAGGCGGCGCTCGTGCACGTGCAATTCGAAACAATCCATCCATTTCTAGACGGAAATGGGAGATTGGGCCGATTGCTAATTACATTTCTGCTGTGTGTCGCTGGCGCGATCCGCGAGCCCATTCTCTACCTCAGTCTCTATTTCAAGACCAACAGGCAGAAATACTATGAACTCCTCGACCGTGTCCGTAGTCACGGAGATTGGGAGACTTGGCTCGAATTTTTTCTAACAGGCGTCAAAGAAACTGCCCAGCAGGCAGCCGATACATCGAAGGAGATACTCACGCTCATCGAAGAAGATCGGCACAAGATTGAGGAGATTGGCCGACCAGCTGCCTCAGTTCTGCGCGTTCACCAGTACCTTCAGAGGAAGCCGATTATCACGATCCCGGCAACGGCTGAGCAACTCTCTCTCTCTGCACCCACTGTGGCGAAAGCATTGCAGCGCATGGTGAAGCTCGGCATAGTTCGTGAGACGACCGGCAAGCAACGGCATCGGCTCTTCACGTATCACCGCTACCTGGGAATTCTCAACCGAGGTACGGAACTGCCAAAGGCAAGCCACTGACACATAGCTTGTTCCTGTGGAAACACACTCATAATTAGTTTCAAGCGCTTTAAATGTCGATGTATATACGACATTGATTGAGTAAATTCTGTGAAGGTAATCTCACAACAGCTCCGATTGTCTGCTACGGACCTCTCGAATCACTTGGCCTGCCACCACCTTTCGGTCCTCGACCTGTCTGTCGCGAAGGGAGCGCGAAAGTCTCCAGAATGGAAATCACCGGACCTGGAGATCATTCGACATCGGAACTCACTCGAGAAGTGTACCTGCACGCTATACCGGAAGATCAGCGCCGGGCGGTAGCGAACGTCGAAGCGCTTCTATTTGGACCCAAACGGACTCAAATTGCCAGCGCTTCGCAGGCTAGTGCGTAGCTAACTTGTTGATTCAACGGGATTGAAGTGGTCGGGGCGAATGGATTTGAACCATCGACCTCCTGGTCCCGAACCAGGCGCGCTAGCCAGGCTGCGCTACGCCCCGACGGATGACCTCGGGCGGAACCTGCCGTCCCAAGGGGCATTATCAGACTAACATAGCTCTGGACTTACGGCCATACACAGCGCATGCGCCGAAAGAGAGAGCCGCCGGAAGGCTGATGCCTTCCGACGGCCGGTTGAAGTCAATGCTTTGCAGACGGACTAGAACGAGTACCGCGCGCCGATTTGCATCACTCGGGGGTTGCCCTGGATCTGCGTAAAGTTTGACCAGTTGTCCGGGGGGTTCAGCCCACGCAACGCGGGATCGCGAGCTACGCCGAAGCCCGTGCGGCTAAGGTCAATCAAGCCAAAACTCTGATGGTTGGCGACGTTGAACACATCCCATCGAAGTTGGAGTTTATGCTTCTCGCTCCAGGGCATGTCGAAGGTCTTCGCCAGCCCAAGGTCGACGTTCGTGTATCCCGGCAGGCGGATGTAATTCCGCGGGCCAGTTTCGCCAGGATAAGCGTTGCGGAAATTCTGGTAAATCGCCTTGATGTCGCAGCCGCTGCCGCCGAAGAGTTTCGGTGCTCCAGTACCCACAGGGGCTGGGGTCCCTACACGGCTGGGGCAAGTCTGAATTGGGTTTATGGGAGTGACGTTGGCCGTGACGTTCCAGTTCGTTGCCCAGCGAGCGTCATCGGCAGGTGATGGAACCGGCAGTCCGGTGTTCCAGCGGAAGATGCCGGCGAACACGGCTGAAGCATTGATAAGGTGCCGGATGTCGAAGTCGGAGTTGCCGTAGTTGGCGTGCTGGCGAATCGGATTTTCGATAAACGGCCCGCTATTGTTTTGGCTGCCGAAGCCAAAGTCCGATTGCAATCCGGAAGAGTCATCTAAGGAGTGGGAATACGTGTAATTGACGTCCATGGTCAAGCTGCTGAGGCGCTGTCGCAGCGAAACCGTCATGGCGTTATACATGGAATTCCCAACGGTACTCCACGCGGCCAGCGCTCCGTATTGCGGTTGCATGAACCGCGTCGGAAAGACGGGCGTGTAGGGGAGCGGGCAGGGCGTCGAAGGGCAGTTGAACGTTCCTGCTCCCACTTGATCGATCAAAGCTTGCGTATCCGTCCAGTCATTACCGGCAAAAAACGCGCAAGGGTTTCTGGGCGTTCGGCTTTGCATGGCGTAGAACAACTGTGTGTTTGACCATGCTGGATCAAAACCAGCGTTGTTTCCGCTACAGACAGGGTCCAGACCAAACGTGTTGTTCATGATTGACGCTAAGCCTGCCGGGAAAAGATTTTCAAAGAACGGAATGGTGGAAATTTGGCTGGTATTTAGTCCCTGCTGGCGCTGCTTCTCTAGCATCGTTGCGGCCGTGTACCAGTCCATCCCGCTCTTCGGATCGCGGATGTCGTTGAAGGCTACGGCGTCCCGGCGGGCAAGCAGACTGCGTGCCATCCGCCCGACGTAGGAGACGGACAGAGTAGCACCCCCGCGCATTTGACGCTCGTAGGTCAAATTCCAAACGTACTCAGTGGGCGCATGCAGATTCGAATCCACACTCGTCTCGATGCGCTCTCCCTCGTCAAGCGGCTGCGAAAGCGGGAATTGCAAACTGCCTGGCACAACGACCTTGGGCAAGGTATGGATGCCTTGATTAAAACCAGTAAACAAAGGTGCTAGAGGTGACGTGCTCCCCGCAACCGTATCGTAAGTATTTGCAGGGGTTGTGAAGTTCGACGTGAACCCAAGTGTGTTGTTCAAATCCCAATCCACGGCCAGGGCTTGGCCATAATAATCGTTCGTAATCGCGAAGCCGCCACGAAGGACAGATTTGCCGCTATCGCCAAATAAGGAGTGCAGCAGCCCCTCGGAGTAGTTGGGAGACCAGGCCAGGGCAATCCGCGGCTGAAAGTTGTTTTTGTCCCAGTTATACATTGACTTCCCGCCGTTGGCTGGGCCGGAGCGATTGATGACGATCGGGTCGCTAAAATTAGTGCCCTGAGATGCGGCGGCGAGGCGCTCCTGAAAATAGGTTCCAAGAGGCACTTCGGGCTGCACCTCAAATCCCTTCGTTTCATACACAGGACGCTCCAGGCTGTAACGAAGTCCCAATGTCAGAGTTAGGTGGGGGCGAATCTTCCAAGCGTCCTGAAGGTACTCCTCATAGGCTTGCGTGGCGAAGTCCCGCGTGGTGGGTGACCCAAAGCTTAACAAGCTACCAGTATTGCCAAACGTGAAGTTGGCGGTATATTGCGAGAGCCGGCCGATAATGGCCGTGCCCGCGTTTTGCACCTCCGCGATGGAGTTCAGCGATTGGTCGCAGGGTGGAGGATTAATGGTATTTCCCTGCGCATCCTTACAGGGTCTTGAGGCCCCGGGCAAACCGTTCGCGTCCAGGTAGCTTTGGAACTGGTTCGAAACATGGTCGCCAGCACCAAGATAAAACGAAGGGTTGGTAACCGCGTTATCAATGGAATTCGCGAAGTCTACGCGGCTATTGTTAATCTTGCGAATATTGGCTCCAAACTGGATGGTGTGCTTCCCATGGATCCACGAAAGATCATCCGTGATGTTGTGGACGGGTGTCACGCGAGTGAGAGTATGGTTTTCGTTAGTTGGTCTGAAGACGAACCGGAAACTGATGTCATTCCCAAGGCTATCCCCGCCCTGCGTGAAAGCCTGTCGCGTTAATCCGTAACGCGCATTGTTCACCCAATTGTTTCCGATGGCCCAGGTATGACCGACCGCTATACCCCGCGGATGGCTCCACACCTCCGGCGAAATCGTATCAGGGAACCGCTGCGCAAGTACCTGCTTATCGTATATGGCGTTCAACCGCACGAAAATGTTCTGCTTGCTGTTGAGGGTGTAATCAAACCGCGCGACGTGCGAGTTTAGTTTCACGGGCGTAGGAGCGTTGAAACGGAAGCCGGACGTATTCAACTGGTCGCCCACGCTTGTATCGTTTGCCGGATACTTTGCGGCGGCAGCGGCCAGAGCATCCAGTGCAACCTGGTTGATGCCGGTATCCGCGTATGCTTGCTGATTCTGACTGAGGTTTAGCGATGCCGGCAGTGGGTTGTTGCAGGCAGCATCCGGGCAATACGTATAGTTAATGACTCCCTGCCCCAAGCTAGCCAACGGGACAGTTCTTGAAACACTTGTGGACGTGGCGTCTCGACGGCCCTCGTAACTGTAGAAAAAGAAGAGCTTGTTCTTTACGATCGGGCCGCCGAGTGCCCCGCCAAATGTGTTCCGAACCAATGGCGTGCGGGGTGTCCCCGTAGAGTTGCTGAACCAGTCATTCGCCTCGAACGGAGTCCCCCGGTAGAATTCAAATGCCGCCCCGTGCCAGGAATTCGAGCCTGATTTAGTAACCAAATTGATTTGTGCGCCAGCTGAACGGCCCTCGTTTGCGTTTCCGTTCGCCGTAGTCACGCGGAACTCTTCGACGGCCTCCGAGTTGAGACGCAAAACCGGGCCCGATGTGATACTGCTTGTGAGCGAGCCGATCACTAGTGAGTTGTCCGACGCGGCTATCGAGGCATTGCCGGTTTGCGCGTTGTTGATATCCACGCCATCCAGCGTAACGTTCGACTGGTCGGCTCGTGACCCAGTGACGTAGCCTTCTTGCGTGGCGCCGGGCTGCAGACTGAGCAAATCCGACAGGTTGCGCCCTTCCAGCGGAAGCTGAGAAATCTGATTCGAGTCGAACACGTTGCCAAGCGAGGCATCCTGCGTATTAATGACGACGTCGTGGGCGCTAATACTCACCTCAACCACTTGGCTCATCGCTCCTACGGTCAATTGCACGTTGGTCTCGGTTGGTTTTCCGACCATGGCTCGCACGTTGTCCAAGATCGTCTTGCTGAATCCCTTCGCTTCGACCTCAAGCCGGTAATCACCGGGCGTAATTAAGTCAAACAAGTAGGCACCGGTCCCCAACGACTGCGTACTGCGCGAGGCATTGGTCGCGACGTTCGTGATCGTGACCTTCGCTCCAGGCACTGCTTTTCCCTGCTGGTCGGTGACGATTCCGCCTATGGATGAGGTCCCCGTTTGGCTCCACAACGACGCCGCGAAAAATAGCACACAGACGAACACCGCGAAATTGACCATGATTAACGAACGCTTCATAAACTGCTCCTTTCGCGCACCTTCATGGGGTATGAAAACTCACGCAGGGATGCCAAACGGGTACGGGGAGTCACGGCAGTGTGCCGAAGCAAAGTCATGTTGCCGAAATAAAGATATTCCCCGGGCAAACCCAGCCACCACTTTTTCGAGCTAACGTTGAGGTACCTTTTAGGCCAGAATGAGAAGAAATGTCAAGACAAGTTATTCTAAATTCTGTGTCAACTCCGGTCGATTGAACTTTCAAATGAATGAGAATAAAGATGTTGACTGTAGCCGATTTGAAGGAAGCAGACCCTAGCCCAGCCGCACCAGCTTCGCCTCAGTAATCGCGGAGATACCCCGGATCGGCCCGAGAATCGAGGGCGACACTTCTCCATCCACGCGCACAAGGGAGACGGCGTCCGCTCCGCGCTGCGCCTCCCGGCGCCCGAGCGCGAACGTGGCGATATTCACCCCGAGCTTGCCCAGGGTCGTCCCAATCTGGCCGATTACTCCAGGTTCGTCGCGGTTTCTCAAATAGAGAATGGTGCCTTCGAGCTGGGCTTCCAGCGGTATTCCTTCTATTTGCAGCACGCGGGGCGACCCATCATGCAGAACCGTGCCTTCCGCCGTAAACCCTGGCGCCGATCCTGTTTTTTCGGGTAAGGCGGAGACTTCCAGCGTGTTCGGGAAGCCATGTTCGCGCCTGCGAGTTTCTTCTTCCACAGTCAAACCTCTAGCCGCAGCCACCGCCGGCGCGTTGACGACATTCACTTTTTCATCCAGCACGGCGTTGAGCGCGCCCGCCAGCACTGCACTGCGCAGCAGATGCGTTCCCACTTCGGCTACTTCTCCCGCGTACCGGATGCGAATCCGCGCCGGACGCGAATCCGCTGCCTGCGAAACCAGCGACCCGAGCCGCTCCGCCAATTCCAGGTATGGACGCACGCGGCGGTATTGATCCGCCGAAAGCGCCGGCAGATTCACAGCATTGCGAATCACTCCTTCCAGAAGATAGTCGCGAATCTGCAATGCCACCTGCGTGCCCAACTCCTCTTGCGCCTCAGCCGTGGAACCCGCGACATGCGGCGTGGTGATCACGTTCGGAAGCCCGATCAGCGGGCTATTCTTCGGCGGCTCCTCGGCAAAGACGTCCAGAGCAGCTCCGGCGACGTGGCCACTCTTGATGGCTGCCGCCAGATCCGCTTCGTTGATGAGCTCCCCGCGAGCAGCATTGACGATGCGAACGCCCTTCTTCATCTTCGCAATGGACGCGGCGTTGATCATTTCCCGCGTCTGCGGACTCACGGCCGCGTGCAGTGAGATAAAATCGCATTCGGCCAGAAGTTGCTCGAGCGGTACGAGTTCCACGGAAAGTTCTCGCGCAGCCGCTTCACTGATGAATGGATCGTACGCAACGACGCGCATGTCGAACGCTTCCGCCCGCGACGCCACCTCGCTGCCGATGCGCCCGAGGCCGACGAGGCCCAGAGTCTTCCCGCGCACTTCGGCGCCCGACGATGATTTCTCCCATCGGCCTTCGCGCATCGCCGCATCAAATTTTGGGAGCTGGCGGACGAGTGCCAGCAACAGCGCAAACGTATGCTCGGCAACGCTGACCGAACTTCCTCCCGGCGTGCTCATGACCAGGACGCCGCGCTTCGTAGCCTCGTCCAGGTCAATGTTATCCACGCCTACGCCCGCGCGGCCCACCGCCCGTAACTTTTTTGCCTGGTCCAGCAATTCCGCAGTGACTTTCGTCGCGCTACGCACAATCAAGGCATCCGCGTCGGCAATCTCCCCATCCAGGGTATCTTTCGTCGTCAGTACAATGTTCCACCCTGGCTGCTCCTTCAGCAGTTGCACGCCCCGGTCGCTGATCTTGTCCGCTACGATGACTTTCATGAGCCCCGTCGTCTCCCGCAGGTTTTTCCCGCGCAATGTAAGGATTCAAAAGTAGCGAGCCGCTCGCGCACTGTCAAATAAGTACGGCTGATGCCTCAGCAAGCCGCTGCGAACCATTCCTTCGCTGCGGATTTCCCGGTCTGCTATATTCAATGGCGTGAGGAACCTCAGATGAGTCTTGCGGAAAAAATTCAGAAGGATCTGGTCGACGCCATGCGCGCCAAAGAGGAGCTGCGCCTGAGCGTCCTGCGGGGAATCAAGGCGGCCATCAAGCACAAAGAAGTCGAAAAGATTCGCCCACTCGACGAAGCCGAAGCCATTCAGATTTTGCAAATGCTCGTAAAACAGCGCAAAGAGTCGATCGACCACTTCGCCAAAGGCAACCGACCCGAACTCGTCGCCAAGGAAACGAAAGAGCTGGCCATCATCGAATCGTATCTGCCCGCCGGCGCCAGCGAAGTCGAAATGGACGCGGCCATCGCCAAAGCAATCGCCGAATCCGGAGCGACTTCGATCAAGCAGATGGGCACCGTTGTGAAGGCAGCTAAGGCGACTCTCGAAGGCAAAACTGTAGACGGCAAATTGCTCAGCGATCGCGTGCGCGACCGTCTCTCGAAAATGAGCTGAGCATTCTCATACTTTATTCTGCATGGCTCTCCCGGAAACCATCGCGGTACGCTTCACGGAAGAGGACGCTGGCTACGTGACCGTGCGTCCGGTCGTGAAGCAATCGTTTCGACTTGCCGAGCTTGCTGATATGGTCGTGAGCGTGACCGGCAAGAATGGCGCGCGTGTGCAGCAAATTTTTCGCGCTGGCACCGTGGTCTACAACGGTTATCGATATTGGTGGGACGGCTTCGCTTCCACCGAGAGCGAAGTCGCTGGCCTGCTGGCCCCTTTTCCGGATGACGACCCCTCGCTTCATTTCAAACCGGCCCAGGTTACCGCCATCTCTCTTGAAATCGGCGGCGGCGCGCAGCGTTCTCTGGTGAAAATCACTCGCCGTGAAGCTTCGGCAAAAAGGCTGTGGCACAAACAAAATCCCTGGGAAATCTTGCTGCAAGCGGCCCGAAACTCAACTCCACGCTACGACAACTATTCCCACGCAGAACACGCCGATGTCTATCGCGTGCACCTTTCTCCCGAGACGGCTGTTTCACTCATAAGTGCAGCGCTAAAGGCCTCACCACGCACGCTGCGCAAAAAATTGGCCGCTCTACGGCCTCCCGCGGCCATCCAGTTTTTTGTCCCTCGCAAAGACTCTTCTGGCGCGAATACTCCGCCGTAGAAAAGGACCAACCATGGCACTTACTTCAGATCCCAGCTCTCGCAATACCTATGCTCTCGCCCTGCTCCGTATCAGCGTCGGCATCTTTTTCCTGATCTTCGGCCAATACAAAGTCTTTGGCACGGCCTTCACTCTTCACGGCGGTTTTCAATTCTGGATCAACAAATTCCTCGAGGGTGGCACTTACCCCTTCATGGCGCCCGTTTTGCGTGGTTTTGTTCTTCCGCACGCCACAAGCATCGCCTTCCTCGTGGCCTATGGCGAATTCGCAATCGGGCTAGCGCTAGTTCTCGGCATTCTCGTGCGTTCCGCAAGCTTCTTCGGCCTCATCTTCATGCTGACCATGCTCTTCTCTTCGGACTATCCCGGTGCAGGAGCGCCTTTCTGGCAATATTTCGGCGCCAGCCTCAGCCACTCGGTATTTGCGCTCTGCTTCGCCGCTTTCCTCCTCGGGCGCGCGGACTCCGTTCATTCAGTGAAAGCTCTTCGAAAAAAACCGAGCGAGGGTTAATAAGGGTTAATAAGGATGGGAATCAGTGAACGGCAGGCTTTAGCACCGCGGTATTCCGCTCATCGCCTGCAATGATGCGGTAGAACTTCTTGAGGTCATCCATTTTGTTCAAGGGAACGCTGAGTTCCTTGATCTCAAATGTCCGCGTATAGCGCAGCACGTTCCCTGCAGC
>WNFT01041785.1_pt1 | contig 10120 bp, 7 predicted proteins | sample 5400191 | NCBI WGS metagenome assembly WNFT01 (sample SAMN13153359, study PRJNA577476) | soil metagenome | isolation source: 80 cm saprolite under Madrone tree | place: USA:California | collected 2016-06-14 | reverse complement strand
CTGCGGCGCGGCTCCGAGAGTTGCCATTCTACGCAACCCTGACGACGCCGCTTACCGGGATAAGTACAGGAGGATTGGTGACCCCGGCGGGATTCGAACCCGCGATCTCGACCTTGAAAGGGTCGCGTCCTTGGCCAGGCTAGACGACGGGGTCCCTGGGCCTGCCGCAGTGGCTCGGAAGGAACAGCGGCATGATAGCAGGCCCTCGGCGGGGCGACAACCGAACGAGCCGACCTGATCGACTACTGAGCGGCCGGCTCGTCGGGAATGGCGAGAAAGAAGGTGCTGCCCCGGCCCACCTCGGACTCGGCCCAGGCGCGGCCGCCGTGCCGCTCGGCCACCTTCCGCACGATGGCCAGGCCCACGCCGGTCCCGGGATACTCCTCCTGGCGGTGCAGGCGCTCGAAGATGCCGAAGATGCGATCGTGGTACTGCATGTCGAAGCCGACCCCTCGGTCGGCGACCGCGAGCACGACGCGCTCGCCCTCCCGGTACGCCCGCACCGCGATCGTGCCGTCCCTCGGCGGGCTAAACTTGACCGCGTTCGACAGGAGATTGGCGAGCGCCTCGCGGAGGCCCTCGCGCTCCCCGGTCACCTCCCCCGCCGCGAGATCCACCGTCACGCGGATGCCGCGCGCCTGGATCTCGCCGGCCAGCTCGTCGAGCAGCTCGTCCAGCAGCGGGGCCAGGGCCACCGCGCCACGCGCGCCCGGTCGCTTCTCGATGCGCGAGTACTGGAGCAGCTCGTCGATCAGCCGCGACATGCGCCCGGCCGAGGCGCGGATGCGCGACAGGAAGTCGCGCCCGGTGTCGTCGAGGCGCTCGGCGAAGTCCTCCTCGAGCGCCTGGGCGAAGCCTTCCATGCCCCGCAGCGGCGCCTTCAGATCGTGCGACACGGTGTGGGTGAAGGCCTGCAACTCGTGGTTCGCGGTCTCGAGCGCGCGGGTGCGCTCCGCGACGCGCTGCTCGAGCTCGGCGGCCTGGCGCGTCACCTGCTCGTGCAGGCGGGCCTGGGTGATCGCGATGGCGAGCTGCGCCGCCACCTCCTGCGCGATGGCGACCTGCTCCGCCGAGAACTGGGCCTGGTCGCCGCCGAAGCTGACCGAGCCGATGAGGTCGTGGCCCACGATCATCGGCACCACCATGTACACGTGCACGCCCGAGGCGAGGAGCGCCTGCGCCTGCGGGGTCGACGGGAGCCGATCCACGTCCACGATCTGGGGCTCGCCGCGGCGCAGGCCGGCCACGTCCCCGGCCAGGCTCAACGGGTAGCGGACGCCGGGCCCCAGGTGCATGCGGTGGCGACCGACCGCGGCGAGCCACTCCACCTCGCCGGCCTCCCAGTCGAAGAGGTTGACGATGGCGCGGGGCACGCCCAGCAGGTCGCGCAGCCGCCAGAGCACCGCCTCGGCGATCGCAACCGGGGCGGTCTCGGTGATGATCGCGCGATCGATCTCGTGCAGGACCCGGAGGCGCTCGGCGTGCTTGGCCAGCTCGTCCTGGGTCCGCGCGTTCGCCAAGGCGACCGCGGCGTGATCGGCGAACGTCTGCAGCAGCGCGATCTCGCCGGTGGTGAAGGTCCGGGGCGCGGGGTGGCCGACCGAGAGCACGCCGATCACCTTGCCACCGACGCGTAGCGGGACTGCGAGCCCGGCCACGATGCCGGCCGCCTCGTTGCGGCGCCGGATCTCGTCGCTGGTCTCGAAGCGGTCGTCGGTCCGGAAGTCCGCCGTCCACATGGGGCGGCCCTCGGCGGCCGCGCGGCCCACGAGGCCCACTCCCGCAGGCACGACGTCGCTACCGCCGCCATATTGCCGGGCACGGCCGCCCAGCGCGATCGCGCCCAGGCTCCCGTCGGGGCGAAAGAGCCGGATAGCGGAGCTGGGGACAGCCAGCAGCTCGAGCACGCTCGAGGCGATGCGCTTCCCCACCGCGGTCAGGTCGAGCGTCTCGTTGACCAGCCGCGCCACGCGGGCCAGCTCCTCCGCCTCGTAGCGCTGGCGCGCGAGCTCGGACTGGGTGCGGGCGTGCTCGACCGCGAGCGCCATCTGGTCGGCGCCGGCGGTCAGCAGCATCATCTCGTGCTCGGTGAGAAGACGGCCCGCGTCGCCGACGAGCACGAGGGCGCCCACCGCCTCCCCCCGCGCCTCGACGGGCGCCGCGGCGAGCGCCGCCTCGGGCGCGCAGATGGGTCGCCGCTCGTGAACGGCCCGCTCGGCGAAGGCCAGGTCCGCGGCCGCGACGGCGGGAGCCGCGTCGGCCTCACCCGCGGAGCCGATGCGGGTCAGGGCGCCGGCGGCGGGATCGAGCCGGCAGTAGAGGCGGACGCGGCGGCCGCCGACGAGCCGGAGCACCGAGGTCGCGATGCGCTCCGCGACAGGGGCCAGGTCGAGGCCGCCTGCCGGTGGGAGGTGCGGGGAAGGCGCGGAAGGCTGCCCCATACCCTCAAGGGTACCCTGCCGGGATTTTCCGGCGCGGACCGGCTACTTCGAGTAGGAGACGAAGAACGAGCCGAACTCGATCGGCTCGAAGCAGGCGGGCAGCTCGCCGTGTTTCCAGGCGCCCGGGATCTTCTGCAGGCGGAAGTTGGGCTGGTGGCCGAACCGCTGGTACAGCTCGCCCTCGCTGAACACGCGGCAGTGGTCGGCGTAGCCGTGGACCGGGGCGTAGTCCGGGATGGGGCCGCGGGCCCGGAACTCGTGCATCGGGACCACGAAGCAGAAGCGCCCCCCCGGCCGCAGCACCGCCATGATGGACCGGATCGTCTCCTCCACGTCCCGCACGTGCTCGAGCACCGCGAAGGAATAGATCAGGTCGAACGACTCCTTCGGGAAGGCCTCGTGCACCTCCTCGGCCAGCCCCTGGCGGAAGCGAGCGTTGGCGAAGCGGTTGAGCTGCCGGGCGATCCGCACGTTGGTGGCCGAGACCTCGACCCCCTCCACGGCCATGTGCGGGTGGCGCGCGGCCAGGGCCATCGCGACGCCGCCCTCCCCGCTGCCCGCGTCCAGCACGCGGCGCGGCCGCACCTCGGCCACCTCCCGCTCCAGCGCCTGGAACTCGGGATCCCGCCCGCGGCGCTCGATCATCTTGCGGGTCTTGCGCCCGAGGAGCATGCGGATGCGCTTCTCGATCAGCTTGAGGCCCATGCGCCACCGCAGCCGGCGGTATTGCTCGTCCTGCGCCGAGATGTAGGCCTCGCGGCTCGCCAGGTGTCCGAGCCAGGAGCGGATGCGCGCGGCCTGCTCGGAGTACCGCGGATCCGGGTGGACGGCGCGAGCGGCCTCGACCATCTCGAGCGCGCCGTAGATGTTCTCGCGGTAGAGCTCGAAGCGGACCGTCTGCAGGACCGCGTCGGCGTCCCGGGGATCGGCGCCGAGGCGCGCGAGCGGCCCGGTCGACGCGTCGCTGCCCGACATCAGGCGATGGGGCGCGGAGCCATGTCGGGCACGGCCTCGCGCCGGCGGGAGGCCCGCTCCCGGAAGCGCTCCAGGTAGAGGTAGATGACCGGGGTGATGTAGAGGGTCAGGAGCTGCGAGAGCACCAGGCCGCCCACCACCGCCAGGCCGAGCGAGCGGCGCGAGTCCGAGCCCGCCCCCACCCCGACCGCGATCGGCAGCGTGCCCATCAGGGCCGCCATCGTGGTCATCATGATGGGGCGGAAGCGCAGGAGGCAGCCCTCGTAGATCGCCTCGGCGGCGGGCTTGCCCTTGCGCTGGGCGTCGATGGCGAAGTCGATCATCATGATGGCGTTCTTCTTCACGATCCCGACCAGCATGATAATCCCGACGAAGCCGTAGAGGTTCAATTCCTCGTGGAAGATCAGCAGGGTCAGGAGCGCGCCCACGCCCGCCGACGGCAGTCCGGAGAGGATGGTCAGCGGGTGGATAAAGCTCTCGTAGAGGATGCCGAGGATCAGGTAGATCACCAGCACCGCGGCGAGCAGCAGGATGCCGAGGCCCTGCAGCGAGCGCTGGAAGGCCTGCACCGTGCCCTGGAAGCTCGTGCTGAGCGTGGCGGGCAGCCGCAGCTCGCGCTCCACGCCCTGGATCTTCTCGACCGCCTCGCCGAGGGCCACCCCGGGCCGCAGGTTGAAGGAGATCGTCACCGCGGGAAGCTGGCCCAGGTGGTTCACGGTCAGCGGGCCCACCGTGCGGGTCAGCTTGGCCACGGTGCCGAGGGGGACCCGGATGTAGAGCATGGAGAGCGCGGCGGGGTCGCGCTGGTACTGAGGCAGCAGCTCCATCATCACCCAGTACTGGTTGGTCGGGGTGTAGATGGTGGAGACCTGCGGCGCCCCGTAGGCGTCGTTCAGCGCGTTCTCGATCTGCACCGCGGTCACCCCGAGGGCGGAGGCCTTCTCGCGGTCGATCTCCACCAGCACCTGCGGGCTGGTGATCTGCAGATCGGAGTTCACGTCGAGGAAGCCGGGCAGGCCCTTCATGCGGTCGTACATGATCGGGGCCGAGGTGTAGAGGGTCTGCAGATCGGCGTCCTGCATCGTGTACTGGTACTGGCCCTTGGTCAGGTTGCCGCCGATGCGGATGGTGGGCAGCACCTGCGGGTAGACGTTCATGCCCGGGATGCCGGAGAGCTTCTTGCGGAGGTCCTGCACGATCTCGTCGGCGGTGCCCCGCTCGGAGGCGGGCTTCAGCAGCATGAAGATGCGGCCGGTGTTCATGACCACGCTCGAGCCGCTGGCCCCGATGGCGGAGAAGAACTGCTTCACGTAGGGCTGCTGCCGCACGATCGCGGCCGCCTTCAGCTGATGCTCCATCATGCCCTCGAAGGAGATGTCCTGCGAGGCCTCGGTGAAGGCGAAGACCTGGCCGGTGTCCTCGTTGGGGATGAAGCCCTTGGGTATGATGACGAAGAGGACGGCGGTCAGGGCCACCGTCGCGACGAAGATCATGAAGGTGAAGCGGGGGTGGCGCAGCACCAGCTTCAGCGTCCGCTCGTAGAGGCTGAGCATGCCGGTGAAAACGCGCTCCGACGCGGCGTAGACCCGCCCGTGCGACTCGGCGGGCGGGCGCAGGAAGCGGCTGCACGCCATCGGGGTCAGGGTCAGCGAGACCACGCCGGAGACGATGACCGCGGCGCCGATGACCACCGCGAACTCGTGGAGCAGGCGCCCCACGATGCCGCCCATGAACAGCACCGGCAGGAACACTGCGGCGAGCGAGGCGGTCATCGAGACGATGGTGAAGCCGATCTCCCGCGCGCCGACCAGGGCCGCTTCCATCCGGCCCATCCCCTCCTCCATGTGGCGCACGATGTTCTCGAGCATCACGATCGCGTCGTCCACGATGAAGCCATGAACGTGCCCACGATCGACATGGGCAGGGCCAGGCTCGGGATGAGGGTCGCCGACACGTTGCGCAGGAAGAGGAAGATGACCAGCACCACCAGCGCGATCGCGAGCAGCAGGGTGAACTGCACGTCGTGGACCGAGGACCGGATCGAGACCGAGCGGTCGTAGAGGATGTTCAGGTTCACCGAGGCCGGCAGCTGGGCCCGGAACGCGGGGAGGATCCGGTTGATCGAGTCCACCACCTCGATGGTGTTGGTCCCCGGCTGCTTCTGGATCGCCAGCACCACCGCCCGCTCGTCGTTGTACCAGGAGGCCACCTTGTCGGTCTGCACCCCATCCAGCACCCGGCCGAGCTGCTCGAGCCGCACCGGCGAGCCGTTGCGATACGCGACGATCAGTGGCCGGTAGGCCGCCGCACTGGTGAGCTGGCCGGTGGCCTGCACGCTGAAGGCCTGGTTCGGCCCCCAGAGGGTGCCGGTGGGCAGGTTCACGTTGGAGTCGGCGAGGGCCTTCTGCACCTCGTCGATGCCGATGCCCAGGGTGGCCATGGCGCTTGGATCGAGCTGGGCCCGCACCGCGTACTTCTGCGAGCCGAAGATCTGCACCTGGGCCACGCCCGCGATGGTGGAGATGCGCTGGGAGAGATTGGTCTGCGCGTACTCGTCGACGACGTAGAGCGGGAGGGTGGGCGAGCTGAGCGCCAGGTAGAGGATCGGCTGGTCGGCCGGATTGACCTTCTTGTAGGACGGCGGTGTCGGCATGCCCGGGGGCATCTGGGGCTGGGCCGCCGCGATGGCGGCCTGCACATCCTGGGCCGCCGCGTCGATGTTGCGCTCGAGGGTGAACTGGATCGTGATCTGGGTGGCGCCCAGCGCGCTCGTCGACGTCATCGAGTCGATGCCGGCGATGGTGGAGAACTGCTTCTCGAGCGGCGTCGCCACCGCCGAGGCCATGGTGTCCGGGCTGGCGCCCGGCAATGCGGCGGTGACCTGGATGGTCGGGAAGTCGATGTTGGGCAGGTCGCTCACCGGCAGGAGCCGGTAGGCCATGATCCCGGGAGCCGCGGTCTTCGCCTCCACCCGCGCGCCGGGCACCAGCCGCAGCTGCCCGTCCGTCACCACCCGCTCGCCCGCCTGGAGCCCGCTCGTGATCACGATGTCGCGCCCGTCGGCGGCGCCCGGCACCACCGTGCGGACCTCCACCGTGTTGTCCGCCTTCACCACGAAGACGTACTGGCCCTTCTGGCCGCTCTGCACCGCCTGCGACGGGACCACCACCGCGCCGGGCTGGCGGGTGAGCGTCAGCGCCGCGTTGACGAACTGCCCCGGCCACAGCGCGTTCTCGGTGTTCTCGAACGTGGCCTTGAGCTGGATGGTGCCGGTGCTGGGGTCCACCGTGTTGTTCACGAAGGTGAGCCGGCCGCGCACGAGGCCTCCGGGCGCGCCGGGCGCCTGCACGTCCACCGGCAGCTCGCCCAGCGCGCGGTAGCGCGTGATATCGGCGAGCTGCGCCTCGGGCACCGAGAAGGTGACGTAGATGGGGTGGATGCGGTTGATCACCACCATCGGGTTCCCCACGTCGTTGGCCTTCACCACGTTGCCCTGGTGTAGCAGCAGGTTGCCGGCACGGCCGTCGAGGGGAGCGCGGATCTCGGTGTAGGAGAGCTGCACCCGCACGTTCTCCACCGCGGCCTCGTCGGCCCGCACCAGGGCCTTGGCGGTCTCGATCGCGGCGCGGTCGGCCTCGATGGTGGCGCTGAGCGTCTGCTCGGTGGTCCGGATCTGGTCGTACTGCTCGCGGGCCACGAAGCCCCCGTCCACCAGCTTCTTGTAGCGCTGCTCCTCGACCTTGGCGTTCTCGAGCTGGGCGGTGTCCTTGGCCAGGTTGGCCTCGGCCTGCTTCACCATCGCCTGGTGCTGCGCGAGCGTGGCCTGGGCCTGCAGCAGCGCCGCCTGCAGCTGGCGCGGATCGATGGTGAAGAGCAGGGACCCCGCCGGCACCTCCTGCCCCTCGCCGAAGTGCACCTTCATCACCTCGCCGTTGATCATGGAGAGCACCGACACGGTGGCGAGGGGCTGCACGTTGCCGATGGCGCGGATCTGCACCGGCACGTCGCGCGTGACCACGTCGGCCACCGTCACCGGCACGCCGGGAGGCACGCCCTTGGCGGCTGCGGTGTCCCCGCGCCGGTCGCACCCCGAGAGCAGCGCGCCGATGAGGAGGGCGCCCACGAGCGCCGCCCCCGCCACGACCCGACGGCTCCGCGCCATCACGCGCTCGCTCCCGCGGCCTCGGGCCGCCGCCCGGTCAGGGCCGCCGCGAAGCGCCGGAGAAACTCCGCGCGCTCCGCGCGGAAGCCCGGATCGGTCGCGCGCCGCCCGGTGACCATGCGGGTCAGCTGCGGGAAGGCCAGCGGGTATGCGACGAGCCCCATGATCGCGAGCAGCAGATGACCCGCGTCGAGGTCGGCCGGCAGGAGCCCGCGCCGCTGGCGCGCGCGCAGGTCGCCCAGGGCCCGGGCGAACGACGCGCGGCGCTCGCCCTCGCGAATCACCGGCTGGTCGGCCATGCCGAGCGCTTCCCACTGGACCAGCCGGATCCAGTCGCTGTCCTCGCAGGCCAGCTGGAACCAGTAGGCGAGGCTCGCCCCCAGGTCCGGCGGCGCCTCGGTGAGCCACGCCGCCCGCTGGACGAGCTTGCGGTCGAAGATCCCGCGGAAGAGATCCTCCTTGTTGCCGAAGTAGTGATAGAGCATGCGCTTGTTCACCCCCGCCCGCCGGGCGATACGCGCGACCCGCGCGCCCGCAAAGCCTTCGGCCGAGAACTCGGCCAGGGCCGCGGCGAGAATCCGGTCCTGCGTCCGCTGGGGATCGCGGGCGTGGCTCGTCACGGGGCGCTTCGCACGGATGGCCGACGGCATGGGGTGATCGGCCCGATAGTAACCGTTTGGATACTTCTCGGTCAAGCGTGGGCCGGGGGGACCGGCCCAGGGGGGAAGCGGACGGGGGGACTAGGAGCGGCGCCGACGCAGGGTAACCGCGCCGAGTCCGGCCGCGGTGGTGAGCGCCAGCACGATCGTGGCCGGCTCCGGCACCGTGGGGCCGGAGCCGACGCCGATGTCATCGAGGGCGAGTCCCCCGGCCATGGTGGCCGAGAAGATGCCGGCGAACGTCACGAACTCGAGGTCGAGGTCGGTCCAGGTCGTCGGCACCGGGAAATTCACGAACCCGGCAGAGGCCGCGAGGTCATAGACGGCGCTCAGCCCGCCGCCGCCGACTCGCATCGCGAGCACGGCCAGCAGCGTGGAGTTCGGCGAGCCGGTGGTGGGGGTGGCGAAGAGGCCCGACGCGGAGAAGCCGTACAGCTCGAAGGGAGCGCCATCGATCCGCTGCAACGTGATGGCGCCGCCGAGCGCGGCCCCGTTCTGGGCCAGGTAGACCGCCGAGCCGTTCCCGACGAACGTGGTCCCCGGAGTATCGACCGTGTGTAGGAATGGCCCCGCGAGCCGGTAGCCGTTGGTCTCGACGGTCGCGACGGGCGGGTTGCCCACGCTCACCAGGTCGTCGAAGGTGATCTGAAGCGCAGCGGCGGGCACCGACCACGTCGTCGCGGCGAGGATCACACCGAACGTGCATGCAAAGGCTTTCATCGTTTGCCCCTCCAAGAGCGACTCCTTGGACGCAAGCCGCTTGCCACACAGCTCGCGACGCAAGACGGCGCTGCTACAGCGCACCGCGCGCCCATCACACGCGGCTCGGCGTCCGATGGACGCGGACGCGCGTGACACTGTCACCGCCGTCGCCGCGGACGGAGCCCGGCAACTTTCGTCACCGCGCCGGGTTCCAGGTGGACGCGGCCCCGACCGCCCTGGGCAAAGGGGTCGGATTCGTCTAGACTTACCTATGGCCTTGGACTTGCAACCCTGAACGAGCGTGCCCAACCGACCCCGGCGGGAGCAGTCTCGGCAAGTCCCCGGGCGGCCCATGCCAACCGCGCTCCAACTCTCGGGCTTCCAGGCGGCGAGCGTGGTGAAGTTCGCCTACTTCACCAATGACGCGCCCGTTGCGGGCACGCTGCTCTACACCGCGTTTCGGCGGAACATGCCACCCGAGCTCAAGGAGTTCACGGTCCGGAAACCGGTCACGTTCTTCTACGGCATCCAGCAGACCGGCGGCCTGTTGAACATCCAGGTCCGATGGATCAACCCCGACGGTGTGGTGGCCCGGACGAGCGATCAGCCGATGGATCAGTCCCGCGAAGGCGCGCTCTGGACGTGGCAAGTGGACCGGCTCGAGCAGCGCGATCTCTCCCAGGCCGGCGTGTGGGTGGTGGAGCTGATGGTCTCGGGCCACCGGGTCGGCCGCTACCCGCTCCTGGTCCGCCCCCTCGCCCGCTGACCCGCGAGGCCAGAAGCATGGGGCCCAGCCCCCATGCCTTTGCTAAACTTGGCGATATGACTGGCCGCGCCCTGGTCCTGATCGTGGAGGACGAGCCCGACGTGCGCGAGCTCATCGCGGACGTGCTCGCCGAGCACGGCTACGAGATCGAGGTGGCGCCGGACGGGGCCGCCGCGCTCCAGCTCTGCGACCAGCGCAAGTACGACCTCATCCTGAGCGACCTGCGCATGCCCAAGATGGACGGGGCGGCGCTCTACTGGGCGCTGCAGCTCCGCCACGGCTCGGCGATGCCCCGCATGATATACGTCACCGGCCAGGCCCACTCGATGGACTACGCGGGCTTCCTCGCCGCCTCGCGGGTGCCCGTGCTCTCGAAGCCGTTCAGCCCCGAAGACCTCCGTCAGGCCGTCCGCCA
>WNFT01006760.1_pt1 | contig 10120 bp, 10 predicted proteins | sample 5400191 | NCBI WGS metagenome assembly WNFT01 (sample SAMN13153359, study PRJNA577476) | soil metagenome | isolation source: 80 cm saprolite under Madrone tree | place: USA:California | collected 2016-06-14 | reverse complement strand
AAGATGGGTCCTCCCTCGTAAGGAACTCGATAATTTCCTTGAGTTAAGGAACGGAATAATGGACAGTCATACGCGACTTCTACAGGGAATCTGCTGTTGTGAAAAGCAAGGTGTAGAGGACTGTTATACCTCCTCACGATGCTTCAAGTATAACCTGCTGGATTGTTTCACGTCAAGGAAAAGCGTCTGGTTGCAGGGCGATTTAAAAGTCGCATTTCGTGGTTTTTCCTCGCGCCTGCGGCGCTCGCTGAGAGTAATTGTTGAGGTTGTGGCCAGCTTTCAGCCGGCCACAACCTCAACAATTACTCTCAAAGTCAGCCCGCTTGCGGGCTGACAGGAGCAAAAGGACAACTTTTAAATCGCCCTGGTCTGGTTGCTAGGTTGGCGTTATGTATTTGGTAGTGGGCGAAAATATGAACGCCGTGGCGCATAGTTACCGTTGTGTAGGTGAGCATGCTGCCTCATTAGGGATCAATCCGCTCGACGCTATAGATGAAGCTATTCGTATCCAGGTAGACTGTACCACTTGTGGACAACGCTAGCACTCCCACGAGTCACGCTCCTCGCGTACATAGGCATCCACTTCTTCAGAACTCTGAAAGAGTTGATACTATTGTTCTGAACTCTTGCAATATTTTTTACACTAGGAATGGGTCATTTGACCCATTCCCTCTGACGCTGCCTTCGCGTATACTACTTCCATAAGCCAGTCATGTGCAACGAGGCGCATATCCTGGTGAGCAAAAAAACGTGAGCACGAGGTGATGCGATGGCCAATGAAGCGCAAGAACATACAAAACAAACAACCGCAGCACCAGTAACAGGAAGCGCCACAAACTCCAAAACCCGGCGCAAGCGAAGGAGAGGGAGCACAACGGCGCGGGTGCTGCTCGCCCTGCTGTTCAGTGTAGGATTCTTCCTGTCGGTGCTGCCATCAGGGCGTGCTAACATACGGGCAGCGTTGCTCTTACCGACGCTGCTCATGGCTGCGGAGCCTGCACCGCTGACGCTTATTGATGAGCCGGTGCGCCACACGCAGATGACCATTGCTGCAAGTGGCGGTCCGGTCTACCTGGATGTCTATGCCCCTACCACACCTGCGCCGCTGATCCCCGGAACGCGAGGGGGCGTGATCATGATTCCCGGAATCGGTGACAATCGCAAGGTACCACAACTGATCAACCTCTCGCAGGCCCTGGCGCATGCGGGCCTGGTCGTGATGGATATGACGACACCGACGCTTATCAGCTACAGCCTTTCGGCACAGGACAGCGATGGGGTCGTGCAAGCGTTCACCGTCCTGGCTCACTGGCCTGGCGTGAGCGCAAAGCGTATCGGGTTGATCGGCTTTAGCGGCGGTGGCCCCATCATCTGCTTTGCCGCCGCCGATCCACGCCTTCGCGACCAGGTAGCGTTCATAGCACTTTTTGGTAGCTACTTCAATGCTACCAGCCTGCTACGTGCCATTGGCCAACGGGCCTTGACTGGGCGTGTGCAACCCTGGCAACCCAATCCATTTCCTCTGCAAGTTCTGGCTAATGTCATCTCTGGAACATTGCCTCCTTCTGAGGGAGTGCGTCTGCAAAGCGCATTTACTCCTGGTGGCAAGCCGCTGACCGCTAAGGACCTGGCTCAGCTTTCACCGAGCACCGCTGCGGCCTATCCCTTGTTGGCGGGCGATGAGCCCGGTCAGGCAGATGCCAACCTCGCCGCACTTCCTGCGCAAGCACATGCCCTGTTCGACGAACTTTCGGTAAACAGGGTTATCGATCAGATTCGCGTGCCGATCTACTTGCTCCACGATCGCAGCGACACGTCTGTTCCCTTCACCGAATCGCGAGCGTTTGCGGCGGCGCTGGCGCGCATTCATCATCCCTACGATCTTGCTGAGTTCGGCATTTTCGAGCATGTGCAGGTGCGGTCGGACCTCGCCGTTGGTCTGTTGTTCAGTGACGGCCCGCGACTCTTCCATGTGCTCAGCGAGGTGTTGCTCGCCAGTTCCTGAAGGAGGCTCATGATGCTTGTTCTTTCGCTGCTCTGGCTCTTGTTGGGCTGTTTGATTGGTGCGCTGGCGAATACCGCGAGGCTGCGGCCTGCGTCCTGGGGACGCCGAGGCTGGCTGGTGTTGCTTGTGGTCGGTGCGCTGGCGGCGTTGCTGGGAGGTTGGCTCGGTACGCTGCTGCTGGGAAGGTTTGTGGCTACAGTCGTAGCGCTGTGGGTTGCAGTGCTTGGAGTTGTGTTAGTGTCCTGGTTAGTAAGAGGGATACCTAATTCAGTACTGAGGCGTTAAGAACTCTCCTGGTCAATTCACTTCTGACGGGAAGGGGGCCTTCCTCGTTTCAGCTTGCCTTCTTGCGTTTGATGCGCTCAACCAGGCGTGGGTCCATGTGCGGACGATCTGATTTGGGTGGCATAGCATCCCTGAGTCCTGCTAAAAAATATAATTGTAACGGGTAGTGGTAATATACCACTACCCGTTACAATTAGCAAGAGTACATACTCGCTCATTTTTATTCGATTCGACACAGTTAGGCAATGAGGAACATCTTCTGTGCTCTTGCTCCAAGTGGGCGGGTGATGGCTAAACCAGGCTCTGTACTCCTTCCGGTCCCCCGATAAGCGCCCGTTCCACCATATTGAGAAACAGGCCAGTTTCGACTACCCCGACGATACTGCGGATGCGAGCATTTAAATCGACAGGGTCTATAATGCCGTTGGCAAACGAGCAATCCAGGATCATGTTGCCGTTATCGGTACGGAATGGCTGATTTGATTGCTGGCGCAGCTGCACTGAGGCCCCAAGCGCCTGTAAACGCCTGCTGACAGGAGTTAGTGCAAAGGGGATAACTTCGACAGGTAAGGCAGCTTTGAGGCCTAACTGCGTTACTTGCTTCGTGACATCCGCAATCACGACGAAGCGGCGTGCCGCCGAGGCGACGATTTTTTCGCGTAACAGGGCACCGCCTCCACCTTTAATGAGGTTGAGGTGTCCGTCGATCTCATCTGCTCCATCGAGGGCGAGATCGAGTTCAGGGTAGGTGTCGAGGTCGGTCAGTGGGATGCCGAGGCTGCGAGCAAGCTGTTCGGTTGCCTCTGAAGTGGGGACGGCACCGACGATGTGCAGGCCTGCCTGGATGCGCCGGGCCAGTGCCTGTATCATGTAGGCGGCAGTCGAGCCGGTGCCAATACCTATGACCATTCCTGGCTCGATCAATGCTGCCGATGCATCGCCTGCGAGGCGTTTCCAGGTGTCCTGCTGGGTTTGGTGTTGCATGGTAACGCTCCTCGGATTGATCTTCTTCGTTCAGCCTAAATCCCTGGTAGTGTACCATATCAGCGATTTTTCCGGTAGTCTCTAAAACACCACGGGTGCGCGTGAGATTTTTGCGCGGAGCCAAACCACCCAACCCCAGGGCGGAGGCAAGCTCCCGCCCCTACTAACCACATTGACGAGGTGGACCCAGCGGCCAGTTGGTAGGGGCGGAGCTTGCCTCCGCCCTGGTCCAGGACCCTCCTTGCAAAAATCTTACGCACACCCAAACACCACAAGCGGTACGTTTGGTATTGACTTGCCATCTCCACTGCATCATGGTACACTTTGCGCGTGAGCTAAAACCACAGCATGCAGACAGCAGGCAGAATAGGATAGGACAGGGCACGCCATGATCACTTCAGAGACAATGGGGGCAATGGCATGGGTGGAAACGGCCTATTTGCTGACGGACAGGTATTGGCGCGTCTGTTTTGCTAGTGATGCTGCCGGGCTGCCTTTTGGCGCAGCGCCAGGTGAATTGGAAGGGCAGATGCTACCGGAACTGTTGGGGCCGGAGGTATTTGATGAGTTGCGAGCTTGTTTGAATATCGCCGTCACGCTGAATGGAGTAGATTACGTGGTGTCGGTGCGGCAGATGCAGGTGCAGGGGCTGTTCATGCACGCCGTGGAATTGCGTGAGGCGGAGGCGAGTCTGGCGCACGTGATCTCGCAAATTATCCATGAACTGAAGAATCCACTTTCGGCTATGCAGGCACTCGTGCAAAGCCTGGAAGAGGATTTGCAGGATGATAGCAATGCACGGCAGTACACGAGCCGCCTGGTCAATGAGATTGAGCGCTTGAGTCGCCTGCTCTCATCGATGGCGCATTTCTCTCGTCTGAAGTATCGCCCGACGAAGGTGTTTTCGTTGCTGACACTGGTGCGTTACATTTCGGACCTCTTTGAGCAGGATTTTCGACGCCGCAATGTCAACATGCAGGTGCTATGTGCGCAAGCGGATGTCGAGTTTCGCGGTGATCCGGATCAGATGGCGCAGCTCTTCGTTAATCTCATCACCAATGCTCTTGATGCGATGCCTGGGGGTGGCGTGATCACCGTCAATCTCATTACCTTGCCAGATGGAACGGTGGGGATAAAAGTGGCGGATACGGGTGTCGGCATGAGCAAAGAAGAGGTGGCGCGCATTAGCCGGTCGCTTTACAGCTCTAAGGAGGAAGGTATGGGGCTGGGACTCTCGATCGTGCGCAGCATCGTGCGACATCATGGTGGCAGAATAACGATTTCTAGCGAAGAGGGACTTGGATCTGAGGTGACGATTACCTTCCCGGCGTTCGTTCCCTGAATAAAGCATGTCAATATGTTTGCTATACCCACAACAGGTGGGAGTCTTTTATATTAGGCGGTGGTAATATGTCTGATCAATGGCGCATTCTCGTCGTTGAGGATGAAGAGAATCTCAACTGGAGCATCGTTAACTCCCTGCGTAAGGATGGGTATTCCGTGCAAGGCGTCATGAGCGGGGCAGAGGCGATGCGCATTCTCTGGTCAGCAGAGTGTGATGTAGTCATCAGCGATCTCAAGATGCCTGGAGCCGATGGCTTTGAGCTGCTCCACTGGGTGCGTATGCATCGCCCCAAGACGCGCTTGATTATGGTGACAGCGTTCGGTTCGCCGTCTACTCGTAATCAGGCATTAGAGGGTGGAGTTGTCAGCTATTTGGAAAAACCGTTTGATCTTCACACGCTCAAAGAAGAGTTGCGCCGCCTGCTGCAACAAACGGGATTTTCCGCCAGCCTGGACTCTTTTGACTTGCTAGATGTGATCCAGATTATCACGATGAGTCGTAAGAGTATTGCCCTGCTGGTGAATACGGGGCTGGAGGAACACGGTGTGTTGCGTTTTCAGGGAGGTGAGTTGATCTGGGCTGAGTACGGTTCACTGCGTGGTGAGGAAGCATTCTTCGCGTTGGCGGCACATAAAAATGGCGTCGTGATTCATCAGCCCTGGAATGATCAGATCACGCCAAATGTCACGCAGCCGCTTTCACGCCTCATTTTTCAGGCACTGCAGTATCGTACAAAGTATGCTACCGCTCAACAGCTTTCTAGTGAGCATGAGGCTGCCGGTTGGGTATCTCCAGCACAGGAGCAACCACAAGCACAAACGCACGGACAAAACGAAGGAACACAAAAGGAAGAGGACATGGATGATAGCCCCTTTGGGTCCCTGGCAGAAGCGGCAGAGGCGGCGAACGGTCGGCAGGCCGGGGTAGAGAAAGAGTGGTGGCAGCAAACAGGTTGGATTCCCCAGGTCAGGGCTGGTGAACGTCACAGGAATGGGGTTACCAATACTGCTGGCAGCCCTGCGAATATTGTTCCCTCTACTGTGCGTAAGATGCCTGCAAGCCAACACACGGACTTGCCTTCCTGGTTGACAGACCAGCCAACGCATAGCATTCCAGCACTGCGCCCTTCGTCCCTTTCAAACTCCGCAGAGGTACCACTTGCTGAACCATCAATAACAGAATGGCAACCCTCGCTGAAGCCGCCAGTGGCGAAGACGACAGAACCAATCGTGCACAAGCAATTAACGGGACCTCATCTAGTACCTGCCACGAATCCTCCAGGTCCACCCAGTTCACCAGAGTGGCAGCCACTAGAGCCTGTAAGCCAGCCCCTCTCAGCGAGTGGACCATTGAAGGACCTGGTCTCTCCCAAAAAGACCGATAAGCTGCCAACTCTTGATGAGCGCCAGGAGTCTGTGGGGCCAGTGAGCACGCAAAAGACGGTGAAACGGAATTACCCCACGCTTGTCTCTGCCTTGCAAACGCTGGGATACTCTATCCCTGGCTTTGTGGCTACCGCAGTGATTACGATGGATGGGCAACCCATCGCCCAGGTAGCCGTGGATGATTTGGATATTTCGCCACTCTATGAGTCCTTCAGTGCCATTCTGCAAGGCGTACTGCGCTCACTGGAGTATGTGGGTTGGGGTACCTATGAGGATACAGTTATTACGAGTGTCGATCGTCATATCTTGCTTCGCCTGGTGGGTGACGAGAGAGAGGCCTTCCACGTTCTCATTACGACGCGCGAGGCTGATCCGGTAGAAAGCCTGGAGGTGATGGCGAATGTGGCAGGCGCTATTGCTGCTGCTTTGCGCTAGCCTGATCCACCTCTTTCGGCATGCTCGATGGTGGTGCAGCAGGTGGAGCTTGTTCTGGCTCTGCCGTCTCGGCGGAACGCTTTTTAGCAGGTTCCCCTTGCTGCGGCTGAGGATGCAGGAGTAGGGAATGGTGTGGGCCTGCTTCGTACAACAAGCGAGGCTCCTTTGCAGAACGCTCTTTTGCTTTGAGTTCGTGCAACTGGCGCTCAACGGTCTGCTCGGCGGAGACTTCGTCGAGTTGTACGTCGAGATCACGTTTGTGCAGCTCTGCCAGGGCACGGGCGCGAGCCTCGGCCTCTAACACGGCCTCCTGGGCGCGAGTGGCACGCTCTTTGTCCTGCGGAGCGCTCGTCTTGCTCAGCGTGTCGAAGACGCGCTGTTGCAGGAGTGCATTGCGCTTGCGCGCAATCAGAAGATCAATAGTCGTCTCGACTTCTGAGAGCTTGGCCTCAAGCTTGCGTAGCGCATCACGCATGGTGGCCACGACTCGTTCCTGCTCTTTCTGTTGTTGCTGATAACGCTGAGCCAGCTTGAGAAAGTCATTATAGCGTGTGAGTGCTCTACGAGCGGCATCATCATTATTCTGCTGGATTGCATGCTCTGCTTTGTGCATCCACGTCTCGGCCTCCGCCTTTTTCTCTTTACTGCGACTTTGCAGTTTGTGGCTCTCGGCGATGGCCGTGGCAACCTGTGTCTTGACCTGCACCAACTGGTTACGCATATCAAGTTGGAGTTGCTTCAAGACCTTCTCCGGGTCATCTGCTTTCTCAACCAGGGAGTTGAGGTTGGCGCGTACCAGAGTAAATACACGTTCCAGTAGATTCATGAAAAATAATATCTCCTGACTTTGTAAACCCCTACCTTTGAAAATATCCGGGGGATGGGGTATCTGCTCGCCCATCCCTACGGAACGATACTCATTATCCAGACAAGAAGCTACTTGTCGCTCGGTGTAGCCTCAACGCTTTGGCCGGTGCCGTTGGCTTTGGTGCTATCGGAACCGCTTTGATCACCCTGGTTCGCCAACGCGGGAACACGGTTCATCAGGTCAGCGATACGGGTGCCACTGAGCAGTTCGAAGAGCGCGGGAACCTGCGCCACCATGTTCACGATGTCGCCGGTGAGACGGCTGGCACCCAGGCCATGGGTCGAGTCATTGCCACCGGTGGATACGATGGTCACTTTGTCCACCTTGCTCAGAGGCTCAGCGATAGCACGTACGATCTCCGGCATGCCTGTGAGCAGTTTATCCAGCACCGCAGCCTGGTTGTATTCATGGAACGCGGCGGCTTTGACCTTCATCGCATCGGCTTCGGCTTCACCCTGGGCGCGGATAACCTCGGCTTGGGCCAGACCTCTAGCGCGGATGACTTCGGCATCCGCCAGACCTCGTGCCCGGTTGGCTTCGGCTTCTGCCAGGCCGCGAGCTTTATTGGCTTCAGCATCACCGATACCGCGTGCTTTGGTAGCATCTGCCTGACCTTGCGCTTCGAAGATCAGGCGTTGGCGCTCGGCCTCGGCAACCGTTTCCACGCGGCGGCGCTCAGCCTCGGCGGCCTTTTGAACGGTCGCTTGCAGTTCCAGTTCACGGCGTTGAATTTCAGCCTGCTGCACCTTAACCTGTGCGTTCTTCTCTACCTCCGTCACCTTGACAGCCTCAGTGACAACCTGTTGCTGCATCATGTTGGCCTGGATATCATAGGACTTGTCGGCAGAGGCTTGCTGCTTCTTGACCTCGGCGTCAAAGGTGGCTTTCTTCAGTGACAGGTTGCGTTGCGATTCAGCCTGCAACGCCAGCGATTCGGTCTCGGCCTTGACACGCCCCTGGTCGGCGGCAGATTTGGCAACGGCGGCTTCACGTTGGGCGTTAGCTTGCTGAATTTGTGTGTCACGTAGCGCCAGGGCCGCGGCAATGTCCGCCTGTTTCTTAATCTCGGCGATCTGCGGACGACCCATGTTGGTGATGTAGTCGTTTTTGTCGCGTACGTCTTTAATGGTGAAGGAAATGACCTCTAAACCCATCTTCTCCATATCGGGCGTGACGGTCTTGAGCATCTTGGCTCCGACGTTCTCGGGGTCTTTCACCAATTCTTCAACGGTGAGCTGACCAACGATGCCACGCAGGTGGCCTTCCATGACGAGGCGGATCAGGTTTTCGCGCACGTCCTGCGGCTTGCTGAGGAATTGCTCGGCGGCGGTTTTGACGCTTTCTTCGTCAGAACGCACCTTGATCTGGGTTACGGCCTCGACGTTGACGGCTACGCCCTGCGTGGTGTAGAGGTCTTGTGGGGGGGCAACATCGAAGGACATCAACTCCAATGAGAAATCCTGGGCACGCTGGTACAAGGGGATGACGAAATGCGAACCACCGGTGATGACCTTCGTACCTCCTGACCCGTAGACGATCAGGGCCTGGTTTGGGCCAACCTTGCGCAACAGTCGCCCATAGGCATTGATACCGACGATAGCCACGACGAGTAGGACGGCGACAATGATGAGTACGATGTACAAGTCCATAAATTTTTACTCCTTTTGCAAATCTTGGCGTACAACCAATGGTGTGTCTGTCTTATTGGATTCGTCAAGTAGCGCACGCAAGGTTGCGAGTTCATCAACATCAGGGGAAGTTATGCTAGAGCGCGACTCCTCCTCGCCGATGAAATGATCCCAGGTATCAACCTCTGCGATTCCTTGCTGATAGTTGACGATCACCACCTCCTGGCCGCGTTCAAGCCGACGCCCATCGATGCTGCGCGCGGGAATGCTCTTGCGCAAACCGCCAGGAGAGATATAGATGACCTCACCCAGGCTGTTCTCCTGGATGGTCATGCTGACTTTCCCTACCATGCCTGTGCGGTCCGAGACATCCTGCACCGTCTCTCCTTCGCTATTGCCAAAGAGGCGGTTGAGCAAGAGGATCAGCAAGGCCGTGACGATGATCCCGCTCACACCTGCTAGACTCAGGGTGAGGAGGGCTACGAACTGGAGCGTATTGTGGAAAACGTAGCCGAGCAGACCGAAGCCAATCAGGAAGTAGACGATGGTGCTGATGTTGAGGTAGGAAAGGATCGATGAGATGTTTCCTGCCTGCATGGTCTTGTCGCTAGCGCTCTGAGTGCCAGTCGTATGAGCAGTTGTGTGTGCTGGCGCGTGGCTAGCCGTGTGACTAACACCGTGTGCGCCGCCGACGTGTCCGCCGAGATGCATGGGAGCGTGGTGCGCACCGATATGGGTGCCTCCATGACCGTGCCCCAGATTCCCTAGTAGGGCAGTCACAATCAGGAAGAGTATTCCAAACAGAAAACAACCTACGAAAAACAGAGAAAGCGGATCAGTTGCGATTGGCATAGCCTACTCCTTCGTTACTCCTTGTTGGCTTTTGCAATGCTCGTCAACACTGTTGTATGTTCCTTCAGTATAAACGCTGAGGCAGTATAAAAATACAATATCAACTGGCATCGTGTTCCTCGTCCGGGTTGAGCGCGCGAACGAGGGCCTCAAGCTCCTCTATCGGCAAATCCAGCAGGTGTCCAAAGGCAGAGAGGTAACGACGCGGGTCTTCGACACTGGCGAGACGCTCGAGGAAATCTTGCACAGTAGGCTCGCTGCTCCATTCCTGGGCGCTTGCTACTAACCAGGTGCCGAGACGATCAGTTCCATCTTCTATGTCAGTGAGCAGGT
>WNFT01006759.1_pt1 | contig 10120 bp, 7 predicted proteins | sample 5400191 | NCBI WGS metagenome assembly WNFT01 (sample SAMN13153359, study PRJNA577476) | soil metagenome | isolation source: 80 cm saprolite under Madrone tree | place: USA:California | collected 2016-06-14 | reverse complement strand
CCAATATCGGCGACACCCGCAGCCTGATCCTGCACCCGGCCTCGACCACCCACCGCCAATTGAGCGACGAGCAGCGATTGGCGGCGGGCGCCGGGCCCGATGTGATCCGCCTGTCGATCGGCCTCGAATCCGCCGACGACCTGATCCGCGACCTCGATGAGGCACTCGCCGTAGCCGACCGGTAGCGTCTCACTGCCGTGACAGGCGGTCGAGCGCCATCCGAGCCATTGGATCACCCCGATGCAGCCGCGAGACATGGCGCGCGAACTGCTCCCGCAATGCGGGTGCTTCCGAAAAAGCGCGATCGGTCCAAAAGCGCTTTGCCGGGTCGAAATAGCCGACCGTTTCGAGAAAGGCGATCGTGAAGTAATAGCCCTCGGCCAATGATTCGCTCTTCGCCCGCCCCACGACCGACCCATCCGCGGCGATCGCAGTCGCGAGACACCAGTCTACAAGGCGGTCGAGCTCGGCACTGGCGCGCCTGCGCTGGTCTGCACGCATTTCGGGCCACCCCAGCTTGATTAACGTCGCGACATCATAATTATTGTGGCTCGTCACGCCCTCGTCATCGAGCCAGCCATTGGGATAGCAGTCGTCGCGGATCTCAAAGAGGGTGTCGATCAATTTCCGCCAATATCCGATCCCGCCTTCGAGATAGCGAGCCATGTGAAAGGTGAGGCTGAGGTCGGTCGTTCGGAAACGCTGTCCGGCGACTTCATAGGTGGCGCCGAAGAAGCCGGTAGCCGGGTCCTGCCAATTGGCGACAAAGCGGCGGATGACCGCTTCGAGCCGCGGATCCCAGCGGTAATTTTTCGGCCGACGCCACAAAATCAGTCGGACGAGATTGGCGGTGGCGAAGTTGAGCTCTTTGCGATGGTCGATGCCCCCCTCTACTAAGCGAGAGACGAGGAGGCCTTCGAGGTAACGTTCGAGCCGATCGGGATCGTTGATGCGATCGAGAAAGCGTGGCGGTTTGCCGTCGAAATCAGCCGCGAGGAAATGGTCGACTGACGCATCGAGCTGCAGAAACCAGACTTCGGTGCCGGCGCCGTAACTGCCTTCCTCGTCCGGGCCTGCGCTCAGTGGCCTCGCCAGCGCAGCCAGAGTACGGATCCTCTCCAAGCTCGCCCGAACACCCTCTGCGTCGGCAGTATATTCCAGCCGCCAGCGAAGCTCCCTCATCGCTTGGCGCAGGCATGAGGTGTCAAGGCCACGAGCCTCGTCACGGTCGAGCGATGTTTGGATCGCTCGGACTTCCGGCTGCACCGCTTGGCAGAGAGCGGCCATTGCCGGAAAATACGCCGCGATTTCGCGTTGCGGGCTCCAGCCGATGGGAGCCGGCAGGGTTTTCCCCGAGCCCGTCATGCCCGTGCCACACCCCCTTTGGCACGAGGCTCGTATTGGATCAACCCGGCAAAAGCTGTTATGGCAAATACCCCGGCAAGAGCGATCACGCTGGCGAGCATGAGCGGGCTGCCGCTTGGTCCGAGTGAAAGTGCTGCAGTCGCTCCGGCAGCCCCGGTCATTTGCATGAAACTTCCCAGACCTGCGGCAGTGCCGATAATACCGGCGTTGACCCCGAGACTGCCGGCCGTCGCGTTGGGCGTGATCAGCCCGCTGCCGCAGCAAATCAGGATCATCGGCGCGATTATCGCGTACGGGCTCGTCACACCAAGCAATGCCAGGGTGACCATGGTCGAGCCGGCCGGGATCAGCGCCAAGCAGCCGATCGCGATCAGGCCATCAATGCCGAGCCGTTGCGTCAGCCGGTTCGACAAAAAGCTGCCGACGAGGAAACCCGTCGGCGGCAGCGAAGCGTAAAACCCGTAGTCCTCGGGGCGAACACCGAAGCCGACGATCAATACCGCCGGAGCCCCAGCGGCGAAGATGTGAAAGCCGGCGTGGGAACCGGCCGCAATAAATGCGTAAGACAGGAAGCGCCGCGTGCCAATCAAACTCCGATAGCCGGCGAACATTGAGCCGATGCGAAACGGCGGACGGTTTGCCGCTTGGTCCTTCGGCACATATCGGATCACCAGCGCCGTTGCCGCGCAGGCCAGCAAGGCAACGACAACGAAATTGGCCCGCCAGCCGAACCACACCTGCAGAAATCCGCCAAGCACCGGCGCGAAAGCCTGCATGAGAGTGGCGGCGATGGCGCGGCCGGCAATGACCCGAGCGGCCGCCTCCCGTACCCACAGCTCGCGCGTGATCGCGCGCCCGACGACCAGTCCCGCGCACGCTCCAACTCCTTGCACCACTCTGGCCGCGATCAGAAACTCGATCGTCGGGCTCAGCGCGCAGGCGAGGCTGCTGAGGGCGCTCAACACGAGGCCGCCTACGATCGTTTGCCGGCGCCCATAGCGATCTGACAGTGGTCCGAGCACGAGCATGCTCAGCGCAAAAGCCAACAGGTAGCCCACAAACGTAAACTGCACCCGGGCGATCGAGGTCTCTAATGCGCTGGCGATCGCCGGTATCGACGGCACGTAGATCGTCGAAGCAACCATTCCGAGAGATGACGCCATCGTCAGGGTCAGCAACAGCACCCGCCGACGGGAGTCTGCAAACCCATCATCTCTCGGCGGACGGTTGCTAGAGATTTCAGTCATGATCGATCCTCACTCGTGAATGTCGCCCGACAAGCTTATACTTTCGGCCCCGGCCTTCCGATTTGCAGAGCTCCGCTCGGGGGCAGCGAGGCCCGCGATGCGGTAAAGGGGTGGGGGATGGTCGGCGGGCCGAAGCGGATAATGGGCAAGCCAATCGGCAAGCGGTGTTATCGGCAACGTCTGGTCGTCATCATCGCAATCGGGCAGCATCAACACGCTCAGCCGCCGCGCGCCCTTCGGCCATGAGATTTCGAGCCGCCTAATCAGGGCACCCGCAGCACGGCCTCCGTCTTCATCATCATCGCGGCGCGGGAGCTCCGACACCAGACCGTGACCGGCGAGCGGACGCCTGTGCAGACGTCGGGCGTCGGCTATTCGAAACGACGACGGCGCCGGAGGCAGAGCCAGCTCGAAGCTAGCCGTGCTCGGTTCAAGGATACGCGCGACGAACCGGTCATCGCCGAGCCGGAAGCGGGCGACCGAGCCGGCGATCAAATCGGGAGTTGCGCTGGTATGAACCGCCCATACGATATTGCCGGAAATTTCCGGGTCGATTTCGTCCTGAACAAGGACCCGCCGCCCGATCAGCGCAGCGCCGCGTCGGATCGAACCGGCCGGCTTCCCGTAGGCTCGCGAGAGGTCAAACACCACCCATTTGCGGTTCCCTTCGACGCAGCTGCCAAGGATTGTTGTGCGGGCATTCGGAACTTGGTTGCAGCCGTCGATGACGAGGGTGTTGTGGCCCGCCGCGTGCATTCGATAATACCGCCATCGCGGTCCCGATCGGGTGTCGGCACCGTGGTCGAAATAACCGGGTAAGTCGTAATCATCCGAGCCGAGGTCGATTACCCACCGTCGTCTCGCCCCATCGATAATGAAACTCCCCGCATCAGCTTGAGCATGCAGCATGATATCTTCGGGACGGACCGATGATGCCGGTCCGAGCCCGCAATCATTTCCTCCTTTGATGGCCAAATAGACCGGTCGCGCCTTACGATCGGATGCCCACGTATTCCGCAAGCAAGCAAGCTGACTGCCCCGGAATACTCTGCCAGTAGAAAGGTTGAGCGCGCTCGGTCCGGCCCTCGGCTGCTTCGGCCACAGCGTCATCAATGGCAGGTACCACCCGTCATATTTGCGCGCGAGCCAGCCGTCGACAGGTCGTTGAAAGCGGTAGGCAAGCCAAGCTAGCGGCGAGACATCGAATCGGCGCTCGGAATCGCCAAAATTAAAGGCGGCGCCGAACGGGCCGACCGCATGCAGCACGAAATCGCCGGTCTGCGCGAATCCCGGCTGATCCGCCAAGCCAAAGCTGTCGCGTAGCGTGCTCTCAAGCGCAGCGACCATCAGGCCTGCATATCGCATAGCCAGCGACCAATAGCTGAGCCCCTCCGGCCAAGCTCCATCGGGCGCGAAGGCCTCAAAGACGTTCAGCGACGACGCCACGCAGCGTTCGACGAGCCGTGTCGAGAGAGACGGGCACTGTTCAAGCATCGCAAGGGATGCAAGTACGATTCCCGAATTCGACACCAGCGCACAGTTATCGCGTCGCTTCGGCCATTGCAATGTTCGATCTTCACATGCCATCAACGCCGGTTCGAGTACCTGCCTGAGTAATGACTGTTCAATTTCTTGCCTTTCTATCGGCGACAATTTGTCGTATAACCAGTCATAAGCAAGTGCGACGGCAACTGCTATTTCTGCGCAATCAAGAAATGACTTGATAATGGGCCGATTTCTCCAACTGGGAGCCGAGATAAAATCTTGTAAGAGATTTCGTGTTATCTCAAGCGCTTTGGGTGATTCACGGCTGTCGTCTATCATCGCCAAGAAAGAAGTATTGATGAGTCGGCGAGCTCGTTGTTTTATTTCCTCTCGTGTCTCCGTCTTAAATGAGACAGATTTTATTCCATGCAATGCGGCAAGCAAACGCGCCCATACCTTTCGATTCTTCTTTGAAGCGTTGCGAATGCGCCCGATTTCGTCCTTTCTGAACAGGAGATATGGGTGACTTGGTGCGAATTCCGCGACTGCCCTTTCAACGGTCCGACAATTGAATTCGTTGACTTTAAGAGGGTGCACGCTATCGAAGGGCAATCGAATTCCCCGATAGGGGAAGTATCGGTTGCTGCAACCTGCCGGCCTCGCCTCGATTGCAGAGTCGTGGCGTGGTCGTTGACGCTTACAAGCACCCGCTCCGTCCCCAGTGCGGCGCAATCGCAGCCTGGTTAACCCCGGCGCGTAACCGAATGATTTTGATACCTAACGAGTAGCCGTTAACTATGCAAGCGAATCGATGCTCAAGCCGTAGTCCGAGTCAGAAATTCGTCATTTCAGGCTGGCGAAATTGAATTGGCGGCTAAGGCCAGTCGTTTGGATCAATTTGAGCTGCATATGCCGCAGAATGGCGGCAGGTCGTCTCTGCTGGGATATTTTCCTCTGAGGGAAGCACTCAGGCTGTCGCGGATGCCCGACTGGGTAGCAGGAGCTCTCCACCTCGGCGATACTCCATTGCTGTCGGAGCTATTCGTGGGTACTTTTGAAAGCTCTGTTCAGCTGCGCCGCTCGCCGACCCGAGCACGGCCGGCAGCGGCCGCTCAGTAACGTGCCTTCCCCGGACGCACCGGGGGGTTATCACGATAGATTTGCAGCCGGGTTACGCGCAGGCCCGCCACGCCATGGGCCTCGATCGCGCGCTGCCAAGCGGCAAACTCCTCAACCGACAATTCGTAGCGACGGCAGGCTTCCTCGAGACTGATGGCGCCGCTACGGACGGCATCAACGATCACCGCCTTGCGCCGCGCCACCCAGCGTTTGGTGTCCGGCGGCGGCAAGTCGACGTCTGTGCCGGTGATTCCCGACAAGATCTCGTCTTCAGCCCAATTATACAGCGTAGCGTTCTTGTCCATGCGCGCAGAGTAAACCAGAAGGTCTTAAAGAACTCCTACTGCGAGCATAGTGCTGACTGCAGGTTCCCGTGATCATCAACCAGCCGAATAGGCGTCGCCTCTTTGCCGACACGTCAACGTCTTCGTAAGGTACCCGACCGTAAGGTAGTATTCGCTCCTTCGCCCCGTTCGCCGCAGCAACCTGGCCCACCTCCACCGAGACCTCTGAAACGTAAGCAGAATCAAAGCGGTCGCTATGATTCTCCGGCTTGCGGCAAGGCAGCGCGATTCATATACTCCGCGCCGCCTCGCTCACGGAGGTTCGGGGAGACCGATGCGTCCGTCACTGCCGCCTGACTACCACCCATCCGACGATGAAGAGTTCATGAACCCGCTGCAGGTCGAATATTTTCGGCAGAAGCTATTAAACTGGCGTGCTGAGTTGCTGGCTGAGTCATCCGGTACGCTTCAGCATCTGAAAGAGGAAAGCCTGCTCAAACCAGATCTCACCGATCGCGCCTCGCTCGAAACCGAGCGGGCGATCGAGCTGCGAACTCGGGCGCGCGGACGCAAGCTGATCTCAAAGATCGATGCGGCCCTCGATAGAATCGACGATGGTACCTACGGTTATTGCGAGGAAACGGATGAACCCATCGGCATCCGCCGGCTTGAAGCCCGCCCGATCGCGACCCTCAGTATAGAGGCGCAGGAGCGGCACGAGCGCATGGAGCGGACCCACCGCGACGACTGACATCAAGACGTCTATACAATAATTCCCCTACTCTGTAGGACGGACCAGGTGGTACGCTCATAGCAAATTGATGAAGCGTATTTGATTAAAGGGTCGTAGTTTATTAATATATTACCAACTATAATAGCCAGTATCGCGGGCAAGCCGATCGGGGCAAAAAATGCTGGTCGATGCTGAAGGGATGGGCCTGGAGTGGGGCTGGACTGCCGTCCGTCGGTGCTTGAACTGGATCCAGTCTCTCGCGAGCGGGGTTCAACTAACGGCCACCATGGCCGCCGGTCTAGGCGCCGCTTACTTGGCATGCACAAGCACCACTCCCATCGGGCAAACGACCGCGATTGCGATAATCGGGCTCACCGCCATTGGCAGCTTCGCTGCAGTGGCCCGCCGCGGGAGGCAGACCGTGACGGCGGACTGCCTCGATGTCCTGCGCCGCGCGCTGGATACCGCCGCGGACGCGCAGATGATCGCCGCCCCGGATGGACAAGTGCTTTATGCCAATCCCGCTTTCCAGCACATGTTTCCGGGGAATGAACCGCCCCTCGATCGCATCGAACGGGCGGTGGCCGTCGACGTAGACGCGCTTGCGGCGTTTCGCCGGTTGAGGAGCCGGGCTTCAGCCGGGGTTCGCGGGGCAGAGGCGCTTTCTCTGCCCGATCCGCGCAAAGGGGCAGCTGGCCGCTTCCGCATAGCGGCAAACCCAATCGCCGGGCGCGCCGGATACACCTTCTGGGATATTCGCGATATCACCGCTCATCATGAATCGGAGATGATTCTCCGTGCCGAGCGTGACAAGCTGGTAGACTTTTTTGATAACGCACCGATCGGCTTTTACTCGGCCGATAGTAGCGGCCGCTTCCGCTTCGTCAACCGAACCTTGGCGCAGTGGCTAGATGTTACTCCCTCGGAACTTCTTGCAACCGGGGCGCGATTGCACGATTTTCTGTCTTCGGTACCGGTCGGCGCTACGGCTTCCTCAGACCCGTTCGGCGACCCAGGCAGCAGAACGCATCGCGGCGAAGTATTGCTCAAAACCCGACAGGGCCGCGTTCTTCCTGCTTGGATTGGGCAGAGCGTTGTCGGGTCAGGCGCCGAACTGTGCACGCGATCGGTGGTTTGCGACCTGACGCCCGAGCGCGAGTGGAAGGCCGCGCTCAGGTTGGCACGGCGTTTTCAGCGCTTCTTTGCCAACGCGCCGGTCGGCAGCGCGCTGCTCGACCGGTCCGGTCGCTTCGAGGAGGCCAACCGCACGCTCGGCGAGTTGTTCGGCATCGCGCCCAAGGATCTGATCGGACGAAAGTTGATTGGCCTGGTAAACGAAGAAGACCGCCGCGGCATCGCCGCCAAGCTCGCGGCGACGGCGGGGGGGCAATCGGAACGCGAACCGATCGAGATCAGCATCGCGCGGCCACGCGAGAGGACCATAGTTCTGTTCCTCAGCCGAATCGACGACGGTGATGATGCCTCTTCTGTGCCCGGCCCTCTCTCGGGCGGCGGATTCACACTCCATTTTATCGATGTGACTGAACAAAAGAACCTCGAAATCCAATTCGCCCAGTCGCAGAAGATGCAGGCCGTCGGTCAGCTCGCCGGCGGAGTCGCGCACGACTTCAATAACTTGCTGACCGCGATGATCGGGTTCTGCGACCTCTTGCTGCTGCGCTTTCAACCCGGGGACCCGTCGTTTGCCGACATCATGCAGATCCAACAGAATGCCAACCGGGCCGCTAATCTTGTGCGTCAGCTATTGGCCTTCTCTCGGCAGCAGACGTTGCACCCGCGTGTTCTCAATATCACCGACGTTCTGGTCGATCTGTCCCACTTGCTGCGGCGGCTGATCGGAGAGAACATCGAGCTCAAGGTCATGCATGGGCGCGAGCTCGGTCGGGTGAAAGTCGATCAAGGCCAGCTCGAGCAAGTCATCATCAATCTCGCCGTCAATGCTCGTGACGCGATGCCCGGCGGCGGACGCTTAACGACGCGCACCGCAAATATCTGCCGGGAACGAGCCGAGCGCCGCGGCCACGAGGTGATGCCGGCTGGGGAATATGTGCTGATCGAGGTGACAGATACCGGGGTCGGTATCCCTCACGGCAATCTCGAGCGGATCTTTGAGCCGTTTTTTTCGACCAAAGAAGTCGGTTCCGGGACTGGACTGGGTTTGTCCACGGTTTACGGCATTGTCAAGCAGACTGGGGGCTTTATCTTCGTCAACAGCGAGCCCGGTGAGGGAACCCGCTTCGAGATCTATCTGCCGCGTCACCAAGCAGAAGATGGTGCGCAGACCGCTCGGACTGAAATCACCGAACCCGCCGCAGGTAAGGATTTGACCGGGTCCGCCACGGTCCTCCTGGTCGAAGATGAGGATCCTGTCCGGAAATTCGGCGCTCGCGCTCTGCGCAACAAAGGCTACAAGGTCATCGAGGCCGAGAGCGGCGAAGCGGCGCTCAAGGTGATCCGGGATGCGAAAGAAAGGATTGATCTGCTGATCACCGATGTCGTGATGCCTCAATTGGACGGACCAGCACTCGTCCGGGAAGTGCGCAGCATTCGATCTGATATGAAAGTGATCTTCATATCGGGATATGCTGAGGACGCGTTTCGGAAACGGCTCGATCGCGACTGCAATACCGATTTCTTGTCCAAGCCATTCAACTTGAAGCAACTTGCCAGTAAGGTAAAGGATATAATCGGCAACAGTTCAGAATTATGATCAGCTCCAGGAACACACAAGTAGTTGATTATTGTCGTGCCAATGGCGCAGCGGTGACGCTCAGCTAGAGATGATACCCTGGTCCTTTCCGGTCGGAGGATCAGAGAGCCCGGCACGATTTCGTACGGGGAGCGACGGGGCCCGAGAGACCGACCTGTGGTCGAACCCGCTTTCGATTGCATCTCTCGAACAAAACGTGTACGATATCGAGTGGTCGCGTTGCACGGCCTCGCTGGGTGTGAAATAAGGAAGCGGATAATGCAGACAGCGTTGCGCCTATTGGACAAGGAAGCAATGGACAGACAGCGAGCTTTGGACGCGGCGCTCGGCCAAATCGAACGTGCTTTCGGCAAGGGTTCGATTATGAAGCTCGGATCGCGCGAGACCGCGGCGGATATCGAAGTGATTTCGACCGGCTCGCTGGGTCTCGACATCGCGCTTGGCATCGGCGGATTGCCGCGCGGCCGTGTCATCGAGATCTACGGGCCGGAGAGCTCCGGTAAGACGACCCTCGCGCTGCACGTGATTGCGGAGGCGCAGCGCGGCGGTGGGACCTGCGCCTTCATCGACGCCGAGCATGCGCTCGACCCGGGCTATGCCCGCAAGCTCGGGGTCAATGTCGACGATCTGCTGATATCACAGCCCGATGCGGGCGAGCAGGCACTTGAGATCACCGACACGCTCGTCCGCTCTGGTGCGATAGACGTCCTCGTAATCGATTCGGTGGCTGCCCTCGTTCCTCGTGCCGAGCTCGAGGGCGAGATGGGCGACAGTCATGTCGGCTTACATGCCAGACTGATGAGCCAGGCACTACGCAAGCTGACGGGGTCGATCTCCCGCTCTCGCGCGATGGTAATTTTTATCAACCAGATCCGTCTCAAGATTGGGGTAATGTTTGGCAATCCCGAGACCACCACCGGTGGCAACGCACTGAAATTCTATGCGTCAGTTCGCCTTGACATCCGGCGCATCGGTGCGATCAAGGATCGGGATCAAGTGATTGGCAATCAGACTCGCGTCAAGGTTGTAAAAAATAAGATGGCGCCGCCATTTAAAGTTGTCGACTTCGACATCATGTACGGCGAAGGCGTCTCGAAACGCGGCGAACTGATCGACCTCGGCGTTCAGGCGGGTGTGGTCGAGAAGTCTGGCTCCT
>WNFT01006758.1_pt1 | contig 10122 bp, 4 predicted proteins | sample 5400191 | NCBI WGS metagenome assembly WNFT01 (sample SAMN13153359, study PRJNA577476) | soil metagenome | isolation source: 80 cm saprolite under Madrone tree | place: USA:California | collected 2016-06-14 | reverse complement strand
ACGGCCTCGGCCTGGGCTCCCAAGACCTGACCATTTGCTGCCACGCGAGCGATTGTTCGCGGCCTACGCCCTCTCCCTGGCTGATGCTGTGTAACCTGGCGCCTCTTTCGCGCGTCCTTTAACCAAGCGGGTGTTGGCCGTCTTTTTATGTTGCTAGCGTTCCGATAGGCGCGGGTGACTCAGGATCACCCGCCCATCGGGTCTGACTTGACCGTTGTTGCCCTGCTACATTTACGCTCACTCCTCAGCTCCGGGGAAGCGTAGAATATCCCCCTGCAACTCGTGAATGTCCGTGGAGTGGCTCGCAAAATGGTGATCCGTTTTCTCAAGAATCGCATTGCCCTTCGCTGTGAAGATGCCCAGCAACTGTCGCTCGGCCGCCTCGAGTTTGACCTTTGCTTTCCGTAGCCTATCGGTGACATGAGCAAGCATTCCATCCGGAAGCGTCTTGGTCCCTTCATATCTGTTCTTTTCTTATTTGTCATTCTGGCGCTTCTGCCATTCCCGCTGCTGGCCCAAAATCCACGTGGATCGTTACGTGGGATCGTGCAGGACGCCAGCGGCGCCGCCGTTCCCTCGGCAAGAATCGTGGTTCAAGCCGCCGATACTTCTCTCCAGCGCGAAGTCACCTCTAACGACCGCGGAGAATTTCGCATCGATGATCTTCTGCCCGGAACATATCACCTCGTCGTGAATGCCAACGGATTTGCCGAGGCTCGTTCCGATGTACGGGTGGCCGTCAGCTCCGTCAGGGAAATGACTGTGCGGCTAAAACTGCAGCCGGTGCAGCAGAGCATCACGTTGGAGCTAGATGGTCCTAGCTCGATTACCACTCAGGCCATCGATACGTCTAGTGCCATGCACCAGACGATTATCACTTCTCAAGATCTCGAAAGCATTCCTCTTGCCGCTCGCAGCTTTGCCAACATTGCTTACCTCGCCCCGGGAACCGAGCCGCTCGAACCTTCCGATCCCACCAAGGCGCGCATCACGGCTGTTTCCACAGGCGGGAGCTCGGGTTTGAACAATGACCTGACCGTGGACGGCGCCGAGAATACGGACGACTGGATCGGCGGTTTCCTGCAAAATTTCTCACCCGAAGCCATTGAGGAATTCGCCGTCAGCACGGCTCAGCAAAATGCCGAAACGGGCCGCACCACCGCCGCTTCCGTCATCATCACCACAAAGAGCGGCTCAAACTTTTGGCACGGTTCCGGGGCCTACTACGGCCGGGCTGCCGATCTGAACGCGCGCTTCCCGATTGACAACCCTGCTCCCGATCCCAAGCAGCCCTTCTCCCGCCAAAACTACGCCGGCACGCTCGGCGGACCAATTATCAAGGATAAGCTCTGGTTTTTCTCATCCCTCGAATACGTCCATGAAAACGCGAGCATCGCCTATAGCCCCGCCAGTCAGACGGAGTTCAATGCCCTCGCGCAACTTGCTGCGGCAGGCAAAATCAATGACGGGATTCTGGGAGTCAATTCCATCGGCGTCCCAACGAGCGTTCCGGTCCCGTTCCGCGACTATCTCGCGAACGCGCGCCTGGATTGGGCCCAATCGTATCAATCGCGTTGGTTTCTCCGCGCTTCCACGGACAGTTACTTCACGCGCAACGCCCTTGTGCAGCAAGCCGCTCTCCCCTCCACGGGCGCCACCTCACACAACAATTACTTCAGCCTGGTCGTGGGTCACCAATATGCATTCAATCCTGAGTGGTTTGGCTCCCTCGTCTTCAACGCCAGCGCTCTCCATCTGACCGCGACGCGCAATTCGCATCTTGGTTTCGCGCTGGATTTCCCGTTCACTTCCACGCGCAGCACCATCTCCGGGCTCGAGACCTTTGGCGACAATCAGTTCCTCACTCCCATTACCGCTTTTCCCGTTTTACGCAACCAGGAAAAATATCAGTTCCGCTATGATGTTAGTCATGTCCACGGCCGGCACGCGCCGCGCTTGGGCGTCAATTTTATTCACGAACCAGTTCTAAGCGGCGCCCTCGCCGCCACTGCCGAAACCGTATTGACTTATTCGAATGATCCCAGCTTCTACGCCGCCAATCCTTCTCTCTTTTATTTCAGCTCCACGTGTGTTCCTCCCGTGCCTTCCGGTGTCAGTTGCACCGCGACACCTGCGGGAGATGGCAGCTTTTCGCAGAACGTCCAGCGTCTGGGAATGTACGCCCAGGACTCCTGGCGCATGACTCCGCATCTGACCATCAACTACGGCCTGCGCTACGACACTACGTTCGGTCTTTTCCTTGCTTCCGGCCACGACCAAAGCGTGAATCCCGCTCTTGCCGGCAACGGAATTGTCTCCGGAATTCCGCACGACTACCGCAAAGCCTTCGCCCCGCGTCTGGGCCTGGCTTACGCTCCCGGCTCTTCCGGAAATACGGTTCTGCGCGCCGGCGTTGGTTTGTACTTCAACGATCTCGCGCAAAACGGATGGGTCCAAGCCTTCAAGGCCGTAAACAATTTCAACATCCAGAACGCTTCCGGCCCGGCTTCATTGATCGATCCGAATTACCACACGCCCTACGCGCTGCACGCCACCGCCGGCGCTCAACACGCCTTCAGCGCCAACTGGATTCTGAGCGCGGACTACACTCTCGAGACCGGAATGCACGGCTACCGCCGCTACGATTTTCCGAATGTTTCCGTTTTTCGCACCGATAATCGTTCCAGTTACAACGCCCTGGCGCTGCATCTTCAAGGCAACCTCTCCCACCGCCTGAATCTCGTGGCGAACTACACGCTCTCCAGCGCAAAAACATGGGGCTGCCAGATTGGTGAGCTCTTCGATTACGTCAATGGAGTTTGCGATCCCTTCAACGCCTTCGCGCCCGGAGACTATGGCCCTTCCGGAGAAGACGTCCGCCATCGCTTCGTTCTCGCGGGAACGTTTCACGCTCCCGCGGGCTTCGATGTGACTTTTCTCTCGCAGAACGAAACCGCGCGGCCCATCACGCTAACCACTCCGGTTGGCGATCGCGTCGTGATCAACGGAGTGAAGACCACGCTCGATCAATTCCGAGGCACGCCATACCTGCAAACCGATTTGCGCGTCAGCCGCCCCATCAAGTTCCACGAGCGCTGGTCGCTCACGCCCTTCATGGAATTCTTCAACCTCTTCAATCGCAACAATCCGGGCAATAACTATGTCGGCAATATCAGCGCTCTGCCAGTACCTGTGAACAATCTCGCGAACGTCACTGCGCTTTGCCCTGACGCAAGCTGCGCGGTGCCTGTTACGAGTGGCAAGCAACTGCTTGTCCCTGCCGGGGCGCTGGGAGACTTCTTTGGCCCCGGCACCACCGTCGGCATCCCCTTCGCCGCCCAAGCCGGCGTCAAGCTCACGTTTTAGCCCCCTTTTTCTGATCCTCCAAAAGCCAAAAATTCGCCGGCGAAAAACCTCACCCCTAAAGGGGTGAGCTACAGCACAAACTTCATGGTGTCCTTCCGTGCTGCTCAGGGTGCGATACAAAACAAAATTCATGATAGGTCCGTTTCACCGGGACTAGCCAGCGAGTTTGCCGAGGCCTTTCATTTTGGTGCGGGCGGCCATGGCGCCGTACTGCTTCATCATGGTGCGCATTTGCAGGTATTGCTTGAGGACGGTGTTGACGTCTTGCACGGTGGTGCCGCTGCCCTTGGCGATGCGCTTGCGGCGTTTGCCGTCAATGACGTTGTGGTCGCGCCGCTCCTGATTAGTCATGGAGTTGATGATGGCTTCGACGCGCGTGAGCTGGCCTTCGTCGACCTTGGCGTCCTTGGGAATATTCTGCAGCGGACCCATTTTGGGGAGCATGTCCACGATTTGCTCGAGGGGACCCATTTTGCGAACCTGCTTAAGCTGATCGCGGAAATCCTCGAGAGTGAATTCCGATTTGCGCAGTTTTCGTTCGAGTTCGGCGGCGGTTTTTCTGTCGACGGTCTGCTCGGCGCGCTCGATGAGCGACATGATGTCGCCCATGCCGAGAACGCGGGACACGATACGTTCCGGATAAAAGCCTTCGAGGGCATCGTATTTTTCGCCGAGGCCGACGAACTTTACCGGCGCGCCGGTGACTTTGCCGATACTCAGAGCGGCGCCGCCGCGCGCGTCGCCGTCCAGCTTGGTGAGAATGACGCCGGTGAGGCCGAGACGTTTGTGAAATTCTCCCGCGGAACGCACCGCGTCCTGACCGATCATGGAATCGGCGATGAAAAGAATTTCGCTGGGCTGCAATTCTTTTTTCAGCGTGCCCAGCTCGTTCATCAATTCATCGTCAATGTGCAGGCGGCCGGCAGTGTCCACGAGGATCACGTCGCTGGCGGAGAGTTTTGCTTCCTTGATGGCACCTTTGACAATTTCAAGCGGTTTGTTGGTGCCAGCGCCGGGCCAGATAGCGGTGCCGACGGCTTTCGCGACTTGGGCGAGCTGTTCACGAGCGGCGGGGCGGTAGACGTCCGTGGAAACAACGAGCGGACGGTGGCCGTGCTGCGAAAGCCATTTGGCGAGTTTTCCAGTGGTGGTGGTTTTGCCGGAACCTTGCAAGCCGACGATCATCCAAACCGAAGGCGGGCGCGAAGCGAAGAGCGGCTTGGCGTGTTTGCCGAGCATGGCGGCGAGTTCGTCGCGAACAACCTTGACGACTTGCTGGTCCGGCGAAAGTTGCAGCATGACTTCGCTGCCGATGGCTTTCGCGCGGATATTGGCGAGAAGTTCGTCGGCCACGCCGACGTTGACGTCACCTTCGAGCAGCGCTTCGCGAATTTCCGCGAGCGCGGCGTCCAGGTGCTCGTCGGTAAGCTTGCCCTGCCCGCGCAAGTTTTTAAAGGTGCGTTGCAGCTTCTCTGTAAGGTTCTCAAACATGGTTCGTGCTAATGCCTCGCAAGTTCCTCGTCAAGAATAACAGGGCGGGGGCGGATGGTGTAACCGCGCGAAGGCGTGTTCGGCTGGCGGGCGGAACAGTTCAAGTATTGCGTTAAGAAATTCAGAGGGCCCCCAGTGACACCCGGCAGTTTTCGTAAGAGCGGATTCTAAAGGGGTTACGGGCGTCACAGTTTGTAAGTGCGGATTCTAAAGGATTTGTAATGACGGATTTTTCGTCACAATGACAAATGTGACGAGAGACGGCATGGAGTGGACAAGCGGAGAGTGCCTCCTCGTCCCTACGTTTTTTGTAACGATATGATTCGATGGCGGTTAGGAGGTAGGGGTCTGCAAACGATATGATTCCATGGGAGTTACACAGCTCGGATGAGGGGATAGAGGTTCTGGCGCGTAAGGGCGCGGCGGATCGGCGAGGCTGAGTCTCAATATACACGGGAAAGAATAGCACGATATTTACCGAATGTCGATATAAATCTATCGTTCATTCGAATGAGATGTGAAAAAGTGCCAGGGTCTCGACTGACCTGTAGACTGGAAAACAAGTTGCTCCCGATTGCAACGGATGAGTTGTGCCGACGTAAATACGAAGATATTTCTTACCGGGCGGTGATCCCGGCGGACAAATCGAGGAAGCGCTGACGATATTGGTTGAGCTTGGCCGCCTCGATTGCGCCGAAGCGCTGCTGGTGGGCGAACCAAGTCATGTGGTCGCGAATTAGCGCTGGATTCCCTGGCGGTGTCGCGGAAGCGATAGCGGCCATGTACCCGGCAAAATCCGCGTCCGAATTGAACATCACAGGCTTAGCCGCTTCGAGCACTCCGAGCGCTACGAGGAGCGTCTCGGGGATACGCTCCGGAAGCGCGGCGGATTTAGAGGACGGCGCTGGGCGCTGTTCGGATTCCGCCTCGCGGTCCAGCATCGCCAAGTAGCGCAGGCGGTTGAGCGCACGCTTGCCAAACCGCGGCGACGGATTTACTTCCGCCAGCAAAGGCGCCCAGAGTTGCAGGGCCTCGCGGAACTGGGGGGAATCCTGCGTCACAGGGGGCGGACGCCGCGCCAGAAGCGTCGCAGCGAAGGCGAGGAGGAGAAAAGTCCATGCGAGACGCTGGCTCCACGAGGCAAACCACCGCTGCGGCAGTGGCGCTTGCGGCGCGGCATAGAGGGGGAGCTCCGCGGGGTAAGGGCGGGGCGGAACCGTCACGGTCTTGGGTGCACCGATTGCCTCTGGAGCTTTGCCTGGCGGGGACTTGACCGGATTCACTGCCGGAGCGGCGGCATTCGTTTGCGTAACCGCGGGCGGAGCTGGTTCGAGTAGCTCCTCTTTGATGAGACTGCCCGCCATGAGAATAATCCCAGTAACGATGATCGCCGCAGCCGGGACGCGCGCAAGCGCCGCGAAACGCCGCATGCGCCGAGTCCGCCGCTCGGCGGGGCTCTCGGGCCGCTTCCCGGCGCCTGTGAGGATGCGCGTGAATTTTTTGTCGTCCATCGAGGGGACTTGCACGATGACGTTGAGGAGCTTCTCGACGTAGTTGCGAGCGAACTCCTGGCGCTTGTAACGAGCTTCCGCGAGGAAGTCTCCTTTTGCGCCGTGACCGTGCTGAACTTCTACCATTTCTTCCGCCATGCGTTGAAAGCTGAGCCCGAGGCCCGAGATCACGGCACTCTCCTCGAGCGCCATAACGAGGGCGCAGGGTCCCGCGGCCATCAGGTAGTTAGCCGCTTCGAGCATCTCGCTGATTCTCTCCGGACGGCAGCGGTCCAGGTCATCAACAAGAATCACCAGGCGGTAACGCCCAAGTGCTTCCACGACGTCGGCATATTGTTTGCGAAACTTCTCGAGGAAGTTTGCTCGTGCTTCGAGTTCGGAGACGGTGTGGTTAGCCGTTTGCGGCGTGAGCAGTTCCGCTGGGTTTGCTCCAAAGCTTTCGAGAATCTGCCATCCCAGCACAATCACCAAAAAGGAGAGCACCGCCAGAGGAATAATGTGCACTCCCGGCAGGGTACTTTGTTCGAGGACCTCGGCTTTGCCCGCGGCGTCAAACAGCAAGCGCATGAGAAATTCCAAGATGCCGGGCTTGTCCGGGGCTGTCTTCTGCGATTCGGCGGAGGCCGCGACCGGCTTCGGCGCCCCCGCGGGTGTGGCTCCCGGTGGCCTACAGAGATTTTCGCCTAGCTGGACGATGCCGCCGCTGCGTTCATACAAATACTGAGCGGTGCAGCCATAAATGCGCGGATGGCGTTCATGCACGGCACTCTCGGAATTGTAAAGAACGAGACACGCGGCGGCGACCCAGAGTGTTTGCCAGCGCAGGAGGCGAGCCGCAAGCAACTTCAGGCGATAGCGTAGGCCACCGCGTTCGAGCAACACCGGAGGCGCTTTCTGGCGCACGGTTTGAAGCAGCGCGGCGAGCAGACTCAACTCCTCCTGGTGGTGCCAGGCGTTAAACCAAACGGTGCGCCAGCCCGCGGCTTTGAGGTCTTGTTGCACCATGCTCATGAGAGAAGTCTTGCCGCGGCCCCACCTGGCGGTGATGGCGAGAGTGATGGGAAGCTTGGTCCCTCGATTGCGCAACAGGCCAGAGATGGCGCGGGCCACGGGCGCGAAGCCGAGGGTATCGTCGGCCGAGGAGATCACCGGAGCGTCGCTCACCGTTATGCTGGCGATGGTTTGTTCGATGGAACGCGGGACAGCTCCGACGAAGAGCGCCGGGAGCAGAAAGAAGAAGCCGAGAAAGATCTGAAGCAGCGAAAGTGGCGCGGGAATGCGCACGGGTTGCTGCCACCAGCGATAATTCTTGCTCTGGTTTTCAGGGGCTGCCGCACCGAAGGTAACGGGTTCCCAGTCCGCACCGGCATTGCGCGTCCTCAAAATTGCGCCTTGCGTCCCCGCTGCGAAGCCGACTTTGCCATCTTCGCGGAAAACGATGTCGCGCAACCCGAAGCCACGCTTGCTGAACTGTTTTGTCCAACTCGCACCACGATCCGCAGAGTGATAGACTACCGCGCCGTCTTTGTCGGAGTCTCCCGCGGCCCAGAGTTCGTTCAACTTGTGCCCGGTTATGCCATAGATACTCGCGTTCACACCTGGCGCCGGTTTCGGGCCAAGCGTACCCATGATGCCGAGCTGGCGATCCTCTCGGGCAAACACAAAAGTGCGCTCGGGGTTCTGTAATATGAAAGCAGCGTTTTCGTTTTCGCGCCCCCCGAACGGCGATGTTGGGTCCAGGGAGAGAGTCAGAGCGCCGCGGGTCGGCCGCACACGCGTGGACGTTTGGTTGTTGCAGGGATGCGTCCAGGATTCTCCAACGTCGGCAGTACAAACAATGTATGCATCGGGCGAGACCAGCCGAGCAAACTTAGAGTTGTAGAATTCGACTTTGATCCAGTTCGGTGGTTCGCTCGGCGGGGCGACTGAGGTGGGTGTCGCGGAACCATCCTGGGCCTGCCCTGTTTGCGATACGGCACTTTGCGGGCGCGCCTGTGACGAGGCGAGCGGCCCTGTCGCCGTGCTACGGGTGGTTTGCGGGATCTTGCGAAGCGGCAGAGTCGTTCCCGATTGTCCGTTGGGAGGGGTGTATTGCTGCGCCGGATTTGGATTTCGCTCGGCAGGTGACTGTCGGACCGACTGGGGCGGAGATTGCGCATTATTCGCTGTCTGGTTGGAGTCGCCGACGCTGATCAGAACATTCACTACCGTAATCTTGCCAGCCTTCTGGAGCTCAATCCCTCTCTGCAGGTAGATTTTGAAGCCTGCTTGCGTAACACGCAGCTCGTACTGACCGAGAGGAAGGTCGAGGAAGGAATACGAGCCGTCTCTGGACGAATTTGTGGTTTGGGAAAGACCGGTCTTCAAATTCGTGACACTCACCATGGCTCCGGCTACGGCCGCACCGCTCGCGTCGGTGACTCTTCCCTGTAGTTCTGCCCCAGGCGCTTTGTCGGCTTGCACGCGCCAGGGGATGAGAGGTAGTCGCATGGCAACGCTGGATGGCGCGTCTTTCACCATGGTGCCGGATGCCACGTCATAGTGAAAAGTCGCCCAAGTTGCACCGTCGTCGTCGCTGAAAGCGAGAAGTCCCGCGTCGCCAGCGATCCACACGCGATTGCTTTGTGGCACGACCTCGACGGACTGGACCGTGGCGTGGTCAAATGCGGGCAGGGTGCGTTCCGGGTAAAGCTGGCGCGGCGTCAGCCAATGAGTGAGATAGTGTGAGGATTCGCTCCAGGCCACCGGGGTTGTGCGGAACTCGTGCCAAGCAGCGAGGCTAAACGTCAGCAGCGCAAGCAAAGCGAAACCGAGGCGCGGCACGCGGGCAAGAAACGGTAATAGCCCGAAGAGCGCCGTGCGCATGGCCGCGACCATCGCCCGCAGGAACGATCCTAACAGGCCTCTTGTTCCGCCAACACGACCGCCGGTGGAAGATGCCGGGGCGTTGATCGAACCACTTTCCGCACCCGACGCTCCGCTCTGCCCATCATCGGCGGAACTTGATTGCGATATTTCTTTCTCTTCTTCCATGGGACCACTGCTTTGGGGGGCCCTTTGTGCTGGACCGTCGGCGGCACAGTTGGCCCGGTTCCCTGACCGAGGCGCCGCGCATAACCGATGCGTGACGTTCTATCCGCAATACGGTTTCCTGTCAATGCCGCATGGTGAGGCTTATTGTTCATTCGAAGGAGCGTGGAGAGTAAGCCGGAATCAACCGCCGGAACGAACCAAGGTGAACTCGGCGCGCTTTAGCGAAGATTCTGTTCTTTGAGAATTAGATCTGTAACTTGGAGCGCAAGCTTTTCCAGGTCGAGGTCGGTGCGATTGCAAAGAATGATTACTGTCAAGCCGTCGCCATCCGTGAAGCGCTCGATAGCCGTGCGAAAGCCCATCGTGGTGCCCGTGTGCCACATACGCCTGCGGCCTTCCTGCGGATCGAGGAACCAGCCAAAGCCGTAGGCGACGGGTTTGCCGGGATGCGGATTATCGTCGTTGGCTTCCTTAGGCCAGTGGGGCTCGGAGCCATCGTTTAGTTTCACCGGCACTAACGCAGGCTGAAATTCTTTCTCGCTCAACAAAGTGTGATTGCGCAGGGCGTGGTCCCACCTGGCGAGATCCTCGAGATTGGAATAGATGCCGCCGTCGCCGAGCGTCGCGGAAGTGGAACTCTGATCGGTTTCTTTCAAGGCGTCATTTTCTTTTGAGTGGCCGTAGGCGCGATTCGCGACTTCGTTTTTTCCTTTTTGAAAAA
>WNFT01006757.1_pt1 | contig 10122 bp, 10 predicted proteins | sample 5400191 | NCBI WGS metagenome assembly WNFT01 (sample SAMN13153359, study PRJNA577476) | soil metagenome | isolation source: 80 cm saprolite under Madrone tree | place: USA:California | collected 2016-06-14 | reverse complement strand
GGTTTTGACCCAATGATATTTTAGCGGTTCTTCGAAATAAACTGCTTCCTCCGGAGGGTTTCCTGTCAGGACGGAGGCTTGAGAAACAAAAGCTGAGGCCCGGTTGACTGACGCGTCCCACACCAGGGCGCAGCGCGGCTCGGGTGGATATAGTTTAGCGACGCCAAATGCGGTTATTGCTTTATCGGGGAACCACACCCGCAAATTACCTGCCATCGCATTGTCTGCACAATAGATCATAGATACGTTTGCCAGCGGCTTAGCGATCTGGCGCGCAAGGCCCTTATACGGCATATTTAGGCCCTCGACCTTACCCAATCTTTCCGTCAGCAATACGCGTCCGGGAGCACCGATGGTGACCCCCACAGCTACAATGGCCGCCAATACCGATATGATTATGAAGCAGCGCCAGTTGAGATGTTTTTGAAATATCGCGACTATGAGTATCGGCATTGGGACAACTAATGGCTGGAGCCAGCGATTTCGGCAATTGGTTGCGCCGGAAATGATGATACCGAGAACAATAATCAGGCTGCTAAAGAGGAACATTCGCAGCAAGAGCCGCACTCCATTGGAGTGGATGTTGAGGCCAGCCGGGACAGGCTGAAGCTCCGGGTTTGAGCGGCGGGCAAAGAACTCGCGCCAGCAAAGCAGCACAAAAATCAGGACTAGAATACCTGCCTGATCGAGGCAAGTCGAAGCCCAGCTCCCGACCCCATGAACCATGCTTTTGAAGCTGTGGGTCGGATCAATATCAAGCTTTCCGGCGGACGAAAAAGCCATATCGGGGTGGTTCCTAATCAAGAGCAAATTTGGCGCGAGGATCAGCAAGGTGATGACTAACGCGCCGGCGGCGCGAATGTTTAAGACGACTGGCCGCCAGGATTTCAGGGAGAGCGCAGCCAGGAACAAGGCGACGTAGAAGATGCTGTAGTTATATTTGGAAATCATGCCCAGACCGCCGAGAACCCCCAACAGAAGGTAATGACCCGAGGCGGAAGGAAGAACGCCGCCCTGCCTCGGCGGTGGGCCTTCTTTGTCACTTTCCTGAAGCCGGAGAAACGCGAGCAACGTCACCAATACCATGAACGAAGCCAGAATGGAATGAGTCAGTTCCCGGTGCGCTTCGTAGGCAATGGAAGGCATGAACTGGAGGGCCACTGCCGCCGCAACCGCCGCGAGGTGGCTGCGCGTCATTCGGCGCGCGATAAAATAGGTCAGGAGATAAATGCCAAACAGTAGCGCGTTCTTGAGCAGCGCCATCGTAAATGAGGAAAGCCCAAAAATATCCAAAAAAATAATTACCAGCCAGGTGTACAAAGGTGGCTGTGGCCCATAGCCCCAACTCCATTTCTGCGCCAACAAGGATTCCTGAGCATCGTCCATGCCCAGAGTCTCGGAGATCAACCCACGGTTGATGGCCTGCAGCAGGAAATACCCGGCAAAAACCAGCAGCAATATCCGAAGCCCTGGCATTGCGGCCTGGCTGGCGGATCCTGTTTCTTTGGCCACGTCTCTGCCGCGCACTGCCTCTTTGTCCTGGTTTAGGGGATGCAAGTGATCAACGCATTGGCCGATTTTGCGCATGGAGGTGCGCCGGCTTCACGTTTTACCTCGCTTAGTGCCAACGAAGGCATAGCGCGCGTGCGTCAGTCCATTTACCATTTGGTTCAGGTAGTATTTGAAGCCCCGGGAAAGATTAACGGGTTTGACCTCCAGCGGCAGAGCCGCCTGCCTAAAAAGTTCCTTGTAATGGGCCAAAGTATAATTGGCGGGTCGGCTGGAACTTTTAAGTCCCCGCTTTTTGAATTTTGCCAGTGGCCGGACAGACTCGCGAATCGCCACGAAACGCCCGCTAGGCTTCAAGACCCGCTTCGCTTCACGCAATACCTGGATCACATTGACTGCGTGCGCCAAAACCGCTGAGCAGACGACGTAATCGAAATAATTGTCAGGGAAATCCAATTGATGAAAGTCACCTGGCATGCGGGTGATTTTTGCCCGGTTTGCCTTCAACAGCTCGAAAACTTTAGGCGCATGCTCCTTGAGCAGTGTTGGCGAAATGTCGGTCGTAATCACTTCGACGACCTTGGGCAACTTGGAAAGTTCGGCGCTAAGCCAGGCCGCCCCCGCTCCGATTTCCAGAATCCGGCCGCGAAATTCCAGCTCGCATTTTTGCGTGAGGAACGGGATGAATTTTTTGACTTCCTGCTTTAGAAACCGGCCCCACTCAGCGTCATCGCCGCAGCCAGACGCTGGAGCTTCGGCTTCCTGTAGCGCCCACATGCGCTCGTGCGTATAGCGCGAGAGATAGGCTTTCTTTTCGATGTATTTCGACTCGGCCTTGCTCAATTCGAGTAGAATCATGGCAGGAAAACCGCTTCAAATAAATGAAAAAAATCCAAGGATGCTCACGGATGCCGATATCGGATTGATGGCTGCTCTTTCCAGGTCCGATTAAAACTGTCGGCCACGGCGGTACGCTATGGAGTGCGGCGGCAAGCGAAGCGCGACGCCGCTTTGGATGGTGTCCCGGCCCTGAAATTCGCAGGCAAAGCGAGGAAAAGCGGCGTCGCGCTTCGCTTGCCGCCGCACTCCATATTTTTCTGACGGACAGTTTCAAGCGCAACCGCAATTTCCCCAGCCGTTGACAATCACGCCGCGAGGGTGCAGGCTGCTGCATACCGAATAGTCCCTATGAAACTGATCCTTATCGCCTCGGGCAGCCTTTTGGCCCTGAACGCGTTCGCGGCTGGTTCCGAAGCCATCATCAAGCAACGCGCTAAAGAGTTAAGCAACCAAAACAATGTCCGCCAGGGGGTGCCCTCGCCTGCGCAACCTCAACCGCCGGCCAATCAGACTACACCGCCGCCCGTTGCGCTCACGCCAATGGCCAAACTGCAGACCGATGTTGCCGCCATCAAACTGAATTCTCCGGTCACTCCGGGGCAAAAACAGCAGCTTGCCCGAAGCCTTATGGCGCTTGCGCAAGGTCCGAAAAAGCCATCGTCCGGAGCCGTGAACAAGCTCGTGGAAGATCTGTCGGCAGCCCTTTCACAAAAAGCTCTCTCTGAAGGCACTCGCTCGCGACTGGTGCAGGACCTAAACGGCGCCCTTAACCCTGGCAATCTTCAGCCCACGCAAATGCGGGACATCGTTTCGGATGTTCAAGCTGTTTTCCAGACCGCCGGCGTGTCTCGCAAAGACGCAGTGGCTATTGGCGATGACGTGAAGGCAATCGCTGGGGAACTTCAAAAATCGGCCAACTAGAACGTGCGATGACCTCGGCAGTTCGTCTTCTCCTGTGCTTCGGGCTGCTGCTGGCCGGCGCGTTCCCCGCCTTCGCTCAGAATAAACCTATGAGAAAATTCTGGAGACGTTCTGGGAGGCACATGACCCGACGACACTAAATCGGCAAGGTCATGACGCCGGCACGCAATACCGTTCGATCATTCTTTACAGCAGTCCGGCGCAGAAAACCGCCGCAGAAAAATCGAAGGCCGAAGCGCAAAAGCAGTTAACAGCCCGATTGTCACGGAGATCGTGCCGCTGACAAAGTTTTTCAAAGCGGAGGAGCATCATCAGGATTTTTACCGCAGCCATCCCGAGCAAGGATACTGCCGGGCAATAATCCGGCCCAAGGTGGAGAAATTTGAGAAAAAGCTGAACGAAAAATCCCAAACCCCAAACCCCAAATCCCAATAAAATCCCAAGAACCAAATTTCCAAAAGCACGCTATGTGAGATTTGGGATTTTATTGGAATTTGGGATTTGGATTTTGAGCTTCACAGGCCTGTGGGATGATCTACAAAGGTCCAAGGGATCTTGAATTTTCGCGATAGTTCGGCCGCCAGCGCTTTCACGCCAAATGTCTCGGTCGCGTAATGACCTCCGTAAAGAACGTTCACTCCCAGTTCTTCCGCCAAGGCATAAGTCCAATGGGGACCTTCGCCGGTGATGAACGTGTCCACGCCTTCGGAAGCTGCCTTCTTCAAGTCACTGCCTGCGCCGCCCGTCACCACACCGATGCGCTGGCAAATCGCTGGACCACCAGGGACAAGCCGCGGTTCGGCGCCGGTGGCGCGCCGCAATCGGCTGACAAGGTCGGTGAGTGAGATGCGTTGCCGAGTTTGGAATCCGATAAACTGGCCGTGATCGAAGAAAAATGGCCGCAACTTTCTCAACCCAAGCGCGGCGCAAAGCCTGGCGTTGTTGCCCAGCCGCGGGTGCGCATCCAAAGGCAAATGCGAGCTATAGACAGCGAGATCGTTTTCGAGCAGCAAGCGCATCAACTCCCATCGTTTCCCCGTCCACGGATGTGAAGGACCCCAAAAAAGCCCGTGGTGAACGAGCAACAGGTCCGCTTTGGCCCCAATCGCCAGGCGGGCGGTTGCCGCGCTGGCATCTACGGCTGCGGCAATGCGACTCACTGTGCCGCGGTTTTGGACCTGCAATCCGTTGGCAGCTTCCTCATAATCCTGCACCTGCCCAGTGCGCAACGATTCATCACAATACCCAACGATGGCGGACAGGGAAGCTTTTGACATGGGGGGAAGGAATCAAAATGACGAGCGTCTGGAAAGGGGGAAGTTATGCGTGATGCGTGATGCGTGAAACGTGAAACGTGAAGAAAAGTAACTGAGAACGGAGCGGAATTTGCACATTTCTCATATTTACGCATCACCCGGGTCCCGCCGAACAGCCTTGCGCAACCAGCCGTTGATGGCTCGCGCAACTGCCACCGAACCAAGCCCTCGTGCATTTGTTTACAAAATATCCTCCTTGCGTTACCGTTCTGTCGAGATGAGACACTTAGTCACCGAGATCCTGACGCGATTTCAAAAGGGTGAAATTACCTTGGAAGAAGCGGCGGATCGCCTGTTGAACGATGAAGTACAGGATCGCAAAGCAGAAAGCGATCAGCGCTTGAGAAGCCTATGCCAGGCTCTCCAAGGAGAACAGAACCCCGCTAAAATTCGGGAGATCAAGGACAGATTAACCCATGAGTTCTATCACGGGGACAAGGCTTCATAATGCCGCGAATCCGGCGACAAAACCTGCCGCCAACTTTGCTGGAGCATCTTCAAGATCGCGTCAGACTGCGCGAAATCTCCGGTGATGATCTGAGCCTGCGTGATTGGCTAGATACCAATCCGGAAATACCAGCAAGTGACTGGTTCAAAACCTTTCATAACTTTTTCGTCTGCGGGAGAGGCGAGCTGATCAGAACCTTACTAACCAAAAATCAAACTCCGGTCGGCCACGAAATCGTTTGAGTCTAGCTATCGCCCTGCCTTGGTGTGTCGTCATACTGTTCATCCCTGAGTTCCTCTATGTGTCGAATACTGAAACTCACCGCCCTGGCTCGCGCAAAACGATCGCCGCAGTTGCGACAGCCGCGACGGTGATGAGGAATGGCAGGACGGGAGCGTAGATGTGCGCGTGAACCAGGAGCAAGCCTCCTGCAGTAGTGGCGCCGACGAACAAAGAGACGAGCACGCCTGCCAGCCGCCGCCTCTCCACGACCGTCGCGGACCAGTTGGTGAGGTGGCCCGCAAGGAATATGACGGTTGCGGTTGCGGCGGTCGTAAACACACCCTCGACATGAAGCGTTCGAACCGCGGCGCTCTGCATTCCCATCGCGAACCCCCACAAGCCGAGGAGAATGTGGGCAACGTCAATCGAAGGTTGACCGTTAGTCGCGAACCAGACGGCCAGGAAAGCAACATGCGGGATCAGCGATAAGCCCAGCGCGACCGTCACCCGTTGGGGCCAAATGCCGGAATCCGCAGAATGCTTGACAATTCGCGTCGAGAGGTAAACCCCCACTGCGAAGGCGATTATTGAGGAGAAGATGGCCACCACACCAGGCGCACTGGCGCCAGCCACCCGCAGCCCCAGAAACGCGATGTTCCCGGTCATGAAGGCAGAGAAAACCTTTCCCAGGGCGAAGAAACTGATCGCGTCGATAGCTCCCGACGAAACCGTCAACGCATTGAGCAGCAGGTCGCGAACTCTGAGTTCGACCGCCCGATTGGTCGTCACGAGTTCGGTTTGCCTAATTTGTTACATAAATTAAAAGCATCAGTGGAGGGCGACTTCGCGCCAGATGCCGGCGAAGTGCCAGGCGTATTTGTGGTCGCGGCGAAGGCACCGCAAGTGCAAAACGATGCGATCCATCCGGGTCAATTCTGTTGTTCCATCCCAACTGTTGCTTCGATTCTTCACGGTTTTTGCCCTTCGTGAAATTTTCAGTTTGTCTTTTCTTTTCCAGTTTTTGTAGTCGCCGGAATACTTAAGCGGCTACTTTCTCTGTTAGCTGAATCCGCGTGGGAAAAAAGCGTGACCGCCGCGGGATGCACCGACGGCCACGCCTCCCCACATTAAGTTCAACTCCCTACCACCGGCGTCTTTTGCGTCGAGACCTTTGACAGGACTGACTCGTCGATTTTAAGGTGCGCCTTCATCAACTCGCGGGGCGTGACCGCCAGCCTCTGGGCCAGCGAGACGTCGGCGAAGTAGTCGCTCCGGAAGAGCTCAGGTGGACGAGATGATCGAACGCGTGGGCGTGGTTGAGTTTTACTGTTCATATACGTCGAGTTTGGGTGTTCATCTCTTACTTGGTCTATTGCTTAGGCTGGACTGGAACGTTGGGTTCGGACGGGCGAAGGTCGAACCGCAGTTCCTCCTCTGAGGCGTCCAGAAAAACAATCGGGATGGGATGGCCGTTTCGTGGCAGCGGACGCTGCCCCGAAACATCGGCGTTAGTCAGCGAAACGAGCGAGCCTTTGAGGCTTTGGTTGCTTCCATCTGTTGCAGTCCACGAGAAAAATATTTTCATGGTTAACAGTAGTCACCCTCGTGATGGGAGTTCTACTGTTCCTTGGTACAGGAGAGCCACTGTCCCTTGGGACAGGACGATTCGTGAAACGTGAAGCGTGAACCGTCAAGGCCATCCTGGTGAACAGTTCCGCCGAGTCGCGACAGATGTGTTCCTCCTCGGCGGTAATGGCGAGGGCGAGTATCTGAGATTCGTTCAGGTCATGGAAGTGCACGGCCCAAAGCTCTGACCGCCAGCAACGCCAGCACCGCCGCAATCTTCGTCTGGGCATGTCGAGCCAGAGGCACTGGCCGAAGTTGTGCAGCGGTAGATAAATTAGGGTAGGCTTTCGCTCATGCGGTTAGACCCCTGGTTTCCATTCTTAAGCGCCTTTGACTTTTGCTTTGCGGGACTGGATGGACCATAGAGCCATGCGATGCAGAAGCCGGTCACGAACGATTAGCGTGTGGAATAGCACAGCACTGAGGTGCGCGAGGAATGTCACGAACAGGAGATACGCGAGAATCGTGTGGGCTTTGCGCAAGACAGCGTAAAGCGTTGGGTTAGCCGGCAGAATTGGCGGCAGATGCAATGGTCCGAACATGACGATGGGATAATGGCCCGCCGACAACATACCCCAACCCACCAATGGCAGGGCGAGCATCAATCCATATAGCAACTTCTCGGACGCCGTGGCAATCCATCGTTCCTGGCGGGACATGGTTGGCGGAAATGGCGGCAGCGTGGTGAACATCCGGTTGATCAGCCGTATGACGGCCAAAATCAAAATCATGATGCCCAGCGGCCGATGGATCGCAACGAGTTTGTGGTAGTTGCCCAACGAGGCGACCATTGTCACTCCGATGAACAGCATGGTCAGAAGCATCACGGCCATCAACCAGTGAAGGATGCGCGACCGGAGAGAGAATTGCGTGGGCGGGTTCGTCGTGGCCATGGCTCATTTTCCGGTTTGAGTGGGCGAAACTGCACTGGGGTGTTTGTGCTCGCCTTCGCGCCGGGTGAACGATTGTGAATAAACGGCGGAGCGGGCGCTCAACAACGGATCGTCCGACGCGGCCATTCCGTTCGGCAGCACCAGCGGATCGAAGTTAATGTCGCGCGCAGGGCTGGTGTCATCGCTCTCGACGTGGTCAATGGTCAACGTACCCACATCCACCTGCTGCCGGTCAGGCGGCCAGGGAATCGTCGCGTTGTCGCTCGGATCGCCCGGCTGGGCAACAGTAATGATCAAATGCCATTCGAGCGGATGACGATGAATGCTCGCAATCAACGCATCGAACAATTGATTTTTGTCGGCCTGTCCGGAGTCCGCCGTGCGGATCGGTTCGAATGGTTGGACGGGCACCATTGACCAACGAACCCACACCTCCGCGCTGGCGGCATTAATGAAACGAAAGGCGTTCAGGCTATTGAAGGTGCTGTTTTCAAATCCAGAGGACATCGCGTGACTATGAATGAACAGTATTGCCCTGGCGGATTCCGGGTATTTGGCCAAAAACGCCTGCATCCTGGCCGGGTCGGGTTTTCCTGTTGCGTGGTCCGGGGCCGATGCCAGCAATTGTTCGTAAAATGCCTGCGGCGTTCTCACGGGGAATACGGGAAGGTTAATCATAGCCGTGCGCCATTCCTCGCCTTCCGGGGGCTTGAAAAGAATCCCGAGGCCCCGGACCGTCTGGGGCGCATCGGCGGCAAACGGCTGCCCTCCCGAGAGGGAGAATCGTCCGAGTACCGGCACGCGACCGGGCTGGAAGATGCTGGCCTTGGAGAGTGTGGCTCCCTGGCCGTTGCTGTTGAACCAGCCGCTGATGCACACTCCCTTGGCGTGATTGCGGCGAAACCCGGGATGGGGTCCGTTCACTAGTTGGAATGTGTCTGCGATTCGCGCCGGCGTGAGAGCGTGCGGCCTCAGCAAGCCGCCTGCGTACGCGAACAAACCAGCAATCCCCGCGATCGCGCCGCCGATCGCCAGGAGTCGCGGGATTAAGCTGGCTCTCGATAGGTCGGCCAGGGGTGTTTGATCCAGTTCGCTTGACTTCCTTTGTAATTGAGGAGCGCTGATGAATGCCTGTGGAGCACTCTGCGCAATTGATGGCTCGATGGTCTGCGTGTTTTCAGGATCCACCACCAGGCGCTTTCCCTTCGGCGCAGAACGCTGGACGGTATCGCTGGTTGCGTCAGCAACAATAGTGCTAAGGGCCTGAGCCATCGTGGCTATTATGCGCTCTGCTCCGGCCAGCTCATGACGCTTTTCAAGCCAGCCCGGATCGTTATAGGAAAGCCAGGTTTTGCCCGATGCGTCTTGCCAGACGAGCACTTTCAAAGGCAAATCAATGCCAATCGCTTGATTGGCCTGCATCAAAGGAGTGCCGCCGCGCGGGTTGCCGAAGAGAATGACTTCGGTTGGTCGCAGCGCCAGTCCCGCCTCTGCCGCCAACGCCGCGTGATTGATCCGGGCGAAGACGCCCATTCCGTGCGCTTTGACCTCGGCTTCGAGCCTTTCCATCGTTTCTTGCGGCCCGAAGTTGCTCTGGATGGTTGTTAATCCTTTCATAGGGGTGATCCTCAGCCATGATTGAGTTTGGAAGGCGGTTTCGTTGTCGAGTCTTGGACAATTCGGGTTCGTGGTTCGCGGGACCGGCTCATCGCGGCGTCAAAGCGCCGCTCCTGGGTGAGGAAACAATACTTTGGTTTTTCAATCTCTTGGCGCAAGGCGGGCCGCCGCCGCCAGGCCAGGATAAAAATGCCCACCAGCAATGACATTACGAGGACCAACGCGTTAAACATAAATTCATTCTTAGGGTGCTTGAGGCGCTGGATAGAGCGAGCGCACGTAATGCGCCAGTGCCATGCCGTCGCCATCGGAGAGTTGGTTTTTCCATGGCGGCATTCCCGTACCGGGAAGGCCGTCGCGCAGAACTTTTATGGCATGGTCGAAGTCTGGCTGCTTCAGTTTAAAGTTCGTTGGGGCTGGGGCGAGCGCGGCAGCACCGATGCCTTGTCCATCGCCAAGCTCGCCGTGGCAGGAGGCGCAGTTTTGCGCAAACAACACTTTTCCCCGAACCAATATTTCGTGGGAAGCCTCGTCTGCGCGGTACGAAGGATGCAACGTGTGAACGTAGGCTACCAATCCGCTCAAGTCGTGTTCCGACAGGTCACGCCAGGCAGGCATCGCAGAACCGGAGACGCCGTTCCAGAGAATCTGACTCAACCGCTCGAGAGAAAATTGCGCCGCGGCAAGGTTGGCCGGTTTTGGCAGAAGGCTTGGACTGCCGATCCCATCA
>WNFT01006755.1_pt1 | contig 10123 bp, 3 predicted proteins | sample 5400191 | NCBI WGS metagenome assembly WNFT01 (sample SAMN13153359, study PRJNA577476) | soil metagenome | isolation source: 80 cm saprolite under Madrone tree | place: USA:California | collected 2016-06-14 | reverse complement strand
AGGCGTCGCCGAGAGTGTTGTCTATGTCCTGGACGGCAACGCCTAGACGAGCGGCGGTATCGCGGTCAATCACGATGGAACTTTGCAAACCGTGGAGCTGCTGATCGGAATTGATGTCCCGGAGCTCTGAGATCTTGCTGAGTCGCTGCTGAAGAATGGGAGCCCAATGGGTAAGGTCATTGAGATTGTCAGCCTGAAGCGTGTACTGATACTGAGCGCCACCAAAACGGCCGCCAACGCTGAGATCCTGGACGGCCTGCAAGTAGAGGGCGGCGCCGGGAATCCTGGCTGCTTTCGAACGAATGCGCGCGATAACCTGATCCACGCTGAGCTTGCGCTCGCTGAGCGGCTTGAGCTGGCCGAACATGCGAGCCGTGCTGCCGCCGCTGCCGCCGCCGGTAAAAGCTGTCGCCGTGTCGACCGCGGGGTCCTGCAAGACGATGTCGGTGAATTGACGCATCTTCTGCGACATGGCGGTGAAGGATAGATCTTGATCGCCCTGGATGAGCCCACTGAAGCGACCGGTGTCCTGCTGCGGGAAGAAGCCTTTGGGAGTCTGGACAAAGAGATAGATGTTGAGGCAAACCGTGCCGAAGGTGACCAGCAAAATTAGAAACTGATGGCGGAGAACCCAGCGCAAAGAGAAGTCGTAGGTATGCAGAAGACGGTTGAATAAGTTTTCGGAGAAGCGGTAGAGGCGGTTGTGCCGACCAGTTTCGCGGCGGAGAAAGCGCGCACACATCATGGGCGTAGTGGTGAGCGAAATGAGAAGCGAAACGCCGATGGCCACGCTGAGAACCACGGCAAATTCGCGAAAGAGCCGGCCGACAATGCCACCCATGAGCAGAATGGGAATAAAAACGGCGACCAGCGAGGTGCTCATGGAAAGAACGGTGAAGCCAATTTCGCTGGCGCCTTTCATGGTGGCTTCGAGAGGCTTCATGCCGTTTTCCATGTGGCGAGTTATGTTCTCGATAACAACGATGGCGTCGTCCACGACGAAGCCAGTGGAAATCGTGAGGGCCATGAGCGAGAGATTGTCCAGGCTGTAGTGGCAGAGGTACATGACGCCAAACGTGCCGATGAGGGAAAGCGGAACGGCGACGCTGGGAATGATGGTGGCCCAGACATTCCGGAGGAAGGCGAAAACCACGAAAATAACCAGGATGATGGAAATGATAAGGGCGATTTCGACGTCATGGACGGAAGCGCGGATGGTGGTAGTGCGGTCGACGGCGACGCTCAAATGGAGAGAAGGCGAGATGGAAGCGCGGAGCGTTGGGAGCAGGGCGATGATGCGGTCGACGGTCTCAATCATGTTTGCGCCGGGCTGGCGAAAAATGGCGAGGAGCACGGAAGGCTTTCCGCCGGAAAGTCCCAAGTTGCGAGTGTCCTCGACGGAATCGAGGACTTCCGCAACGTCGCGCAGGCGCACGGGTGCGCCGACGTGTCCCGCGACGATTAAAGGCTGATATTCATAGGCCTTGAAAAGCTGGTCGGTATCGGCGACGTTCCACGTCTGATGGGGATCTGAGAGAGCACCCTTGGCAAGATTCGCGTTGGCAGACTGGAGCGATTTGCGAACGGTTTCGAGGCTGATTCCGTAGCTGTTGAGCTGGTAAGGGTTCACTTCGACGCGCACAGCGGGGCGCGAACTGCCCCAAGTGAAAACCTGGCCGACGCCTTCTACTTGCGCGAGCTTCTGCGCGAGGATGGAATCCGCGGCATCGTAGATCTGCGCGGGCGGAATGTTTTCTGAACTCAGCGCCAGCAGCATGATGGGGGAATCAGCAGGATTGACCTTGCGATAAGTGGGCTGACCGGGAAGATCGGCAGGAAGCTGGCTGCGGGCGGCATTAATGGCGGCCTGGACGTCGCGCGCGGCCGCGTTGATGTCGCGGTTGAGATCAAATTGAAGAGTGATGCCAGTGGAACCGAGCCCACTCGAGGAAGTCATCTGCGTGACGCCGGCGATGCGGCCGAACTGGCGCTCGAGGGGCGTGGCAACAGCGGAAGCCATGGTTTCCGGACTGGCGCCCGGCAGACCTGCGCCGACACCAATGGTGGGAAAATCAACCTGCGGCAAGGGAGCGACCGGCAGAAAACGAAACGCAACGGCACCGGAAAGAAAAATTGCGAAGGTGAGCAAAGAAGTGGCAACAGGCCGGCGAATAAAAGGCGCGGAGAAATTGGAAGAAAAATTCACGGCTCAGTCTCCGGGTGCCGGCTCTTCGATCGGATTTCCGATGTGCCAGGAGAAGCGGTGCGCCAGCCAATCAAAAGCCAGGTAAATCACCGGCGTGGTGTACAGTGTCAGCAACTGACTGAGGATGAGGCCGCCGACAATGGTGATGCCGAGGGGACGGCGCAATTCCGAACCGACGCCGGAACCCAACGCGAGCGGCAAACCGCCGAGCAACGCCGCCATAGTGGTCATCATGATGGGCCGGAAACGCAGCAAGCAGGCTTCATAGATGGCGTCGAGCGGCGCCTTCCCTTCCTTGCGCTCCGCTTCGAGCGCGAAGTCAATCATCATGATGGCGTTTTTCTTGACGATACCGATGAGCAGAATGATACCGATCAAGGCGATGACACTGAACTCCGTGCGGCAGAGGAGCAAGGCAACGATCGCGCCGACGCCGGCGGACGGGAGCGTCGAGAGAATCGTGATGGGATGAATGTAGCTTTCGTAGAGGATCCCGAGAACGATGTAAACGGTGACCAGCGCGGCGAGGATGAGAATGGGTTCATTTGCCAGGGATTTGAGAAAGGCCGCGGCGGTGCCCTGGAAGGTGGCCTGCATGCTGGGCGGCATGTTTAGTTCCTGCCTGGCGCGGTTGATGGCGTTGACGGCGTCGCCGAGCGCGGCGTTGGGAGCGAGGTTGAACGAAAGCGTGACAACGGGAAACTGGCCTTGATGGTTCAGCGCGAGAGCCGCGGCACCGGGCTCGAAACGGGTAAAGGCGCTGAGCGGCACTTGCTGGCCGGAGGAGGAGTGGACGTAAATACTCTTGAGAGAATCCGGGTTCTGTTGGAATTGCGGATCGACTTCCAGGACGACGTGATACTGGTTGAGTTGCGTAAAAATCGTGGAGACTTGGCGCTGGCCGAAGGCGTCGTAGAGGGTGTTGTCAATATCAGCGGGGAGAATGCCGAGCCGAGAGGCGGTGTCGCGATCGATGACGAGATTGGCGACAAGGCCCTGATTCAATTGATCGCTGGCGACGTCGCGAAGTTCGGGGAGCGATCTTAGTTTGTCGATGAAGCGCGGAGTCCAGTAGGCCAGCTCCCTGGCGTCGACGTCCTCCAGGCTGTATTGAAATTGCGTGCGGCTGACGCGATCCTCGACCGTTAAATCCTGGATGGGTTGCAAAAAGAGCGAGATGCCGTCGACCTTGGCAAGCTCGGGCTGGAGGCGGCGGATTACGTCGGAGGCGTTCATTTTGCGCTGGGCGAGCGGCTTGAGATTGATCTGGATGCGGCCGCTGTTGAGGGTGGTATTCGTGCCGTCGACGCCGATGAAGGAAGAAAGACTCTCGACCGCCGGGTCTTTGAGAATGATATCGGCAAGGGCTTGCTGGCGCTGCGCCATGGAGATGAAAGAAACATCTTGCGGGCCTTCGGAAACGCCGAGGATCACGCCGGTATCCTGGACGGGAAAGAATCCTTTGGGGACGTAGATGTAGAGGAGGATCGTGCCGACAAGGGTGGCAACGGTGATGAGAAGTGTGGTGGTGCGATAGCGCAGGACAAACTGTAGGGTTTGGCCGTAGAAAGCAATGACGGAATTGAAGGTATCCTCGGACTTGCGATAGAACCAGCTTTCTTCTTCCTTTTTCTGATGGCGGAGGAGCTTGGCACACATCATGGGAGTGAGCGTTAGAGAAACGACGGCAGAGACGAGAATGGTGACTGCCAGGGTGATGGCAAACTCGCGGAAAAGGCGGCCGACGATGTCGCCCATGAAGAGAAGAGGAATGAGGACAGCGATGAGCGAGACGGTGAGAGAAACGATGGTGAAGCCGATTTGCTCGGAGCCTTTCAAAGCGGCTTGCAGCGGCGATTCGCCTTCTTCGATGTAGCGGCTGATGTTCTCGATCATGACGATGGCGTCGTCCACGACGAAGCCGGTCGAGATGGTGAGCGCCATGAGGGAAAGATTGTTGAGGCTGTAACCGAGCAGATACATCACGCCGAACGTGCCGATGAGGGACAGCGGAACGGCGACGCTGGGAATGATAGTGGCGCGGATGCTGCGGAGAAAAAGAAAAATAACCATCACAACGAGCGCGATGGTGAGCACCAGCGTGAACTGCACGTCATCCACGGAAGCGCGGATGGTGGTGGTGCGATCGGTGAGAATGTCCACCTGGACCGCGGCGGGTAGAGCGGCCTGGAGCGCCGGGAGCAGTTTCTTCACGCGGTCGACGACGGCGATGATATTCGCGCCGGGCTGGCGCTGGATGTTGATGATGACCGCGGGGTCTCGATTGGCCCAGGCGGCCTGCTTAACGTTTTCCACGCCATCGATGACCGCGGCGACATCGGTGAGGCGGACGGGCGCGCCGTTGCGGTAGGCAATGATAAGGGGACGGTAGCTATCGCTGGAGATGAGCTGATCGTTCGCGCCGATGGTATACGCCTGGTGCGGGCCATCGAAGGTGCCCTTGGCCTGATCCACGTTGGCCTGACCGAGAGCAGTCCGCAAATCTTCCAGACTCATACCATAGGAAGCGAGCGCCGTAGGATTCGCCTGGATTCGCACGGCGGGGCGCTGGCCGCCGCTGATGCTGACAAGGCCGACGCCGGTAAGCTGCGAGATTTTCTGCGCAAGAGTCGTGTCGGCGAGATCTTCGACCTTGGGTAGCGGCAAAGACTTGGAAGTGAGGGCCAGAGTCAGAATCGGGGAATCCGCGGGATTGATCTTGCTGTAGATCGGCGGATTCGGGAGCCCCTGGGGAAGAAGATTGGATGCGCTGTTGATGGCGGCTTGGACTTCTTGTTCGGCGATATCGATGTTCAGGTCAAGATTGAATTGCAAAGTGATGATGGAGCTGCCGAACGAGCTCGTCGAAGTCATCTGGTTCAGGCCGGGAATCTGCCCGAACTGGCGCTCGAGCGGCGCGGTGACAGAAGAGGCCATCACGTCCGGACTGGCGCCAGGGTAAAACGTTTGCACTTGGATGGTGGGGTAATCGACCTGCGGTAAAGCTGAGACGGGCAGTTGCCGGTAGGCAACGAAGCCCACGAGGAGGACGCCGACCATGAGAAGGGTGGTGGCGACCGGCCGCAGGATGAACGGCCGTGACGGATTCATCGCGGAGAGCCTCCGGCACGGCCCTTCGAGGAATTGTCGGCTTGCGGTGTACCTTGGCCGGATGTCGAAGGCGCAGGGGCTCGACCCGAACCACTCGCGCCCGGCGCAGTGCTGGGATTGATCTTGGTGCCATCCTGCAGTTTGTCCTGGCCGTCGATGACCACGACGTCGCCCGGATTCAAGCCCGCGCTCAGGCCGACGCTGTTGCCGGAAGTCTGCGCGATGGTGACGGTGCGAATCTTCGCGGTGTTGTCGTTTCCGGCCGCATAGACGTAAGTCCCCTGAGGGCCGCGCTGAATCGCAGCGGCAGGAACAACGGTGAGGTCGCGTTTGGTGTCCACGAGCAGGTGCACGTTGACGAATTGGTTCGGAAAGAGCGCATTGTCTGCATTGGTGAAGATGGATTTGAGCTTGTAAGTTCCCGTGGTCACGTCAATCTGGTTGTCAATGGTCTGGAGTTTTCCGTCGGCGATTTTTGCCGTGTCGTCGCGATCAAAGGCCTCGACGCGAAGCTGCGTGCCGGAACGCAGTTTGGTCATCACTTGAGGAAGTTGATCCTGCGGCAGACTGAAAATCACGGAAATTGGCTGGAGCTGGGTGATGACGAGGAGCCCATTCGTGTCGGAAGCATGCACAATGTTACCGGCATCCACGAGACGAAGGCCGACCCGCCCGCTGATCGGGGCGGTGATATGGGAGTAAGTGAGCTGGAGTTTGGCGTTGTTGATCTGAGCTTGATCCGAGACAATAGCTCCATCAAACTGGCCGACCAGCGCGGCCTGCGTGTCCAGCTGCTGCTGGGGAATCACGCCTTCCTTGAACAGAAGCTTGAATCGTTCGAGATTTACCTCGGCGTCTCTGCGCTGGGCCTGATCCTTGGCGAGCTGCCCCAGGGCCTGTTCCAACTGGACCTGAAAGGGACGCGGGTCAATCTGCGCGAGAAGATCGCCTTCGTGAACAAATTGACCTTCCTTGAAAGCGACACTGATGAGCTGGCCATCGACGCGGCTGCGAACAGTGACGGTGTTGAAGGCGGTGACCGTACCGAGGCCGTTGAAATACACGGGCAAATCGCCGCGCTGGGCCGTGGCGACGATCACCGGAACCGTAAAATTGCCCGCACCCGCGCCTCCCTTGCCTTTGCCAGGGGCACCGGGCGCAGCGGTATTTGCAGCCTGGCTGGCGGCACGCGAACTTCGGAAATACCAGACACCGAGGCTCATGACGGCAATAACGAGAATCCAAAGCCACCAACGAGTTTTGGTGGGCGCAGTAGTCCGCGGAGCCTCGACGCCTCGTGCGCCGGGTTCGGGAAGGTCTATGGACTTGAGTTGGCCCATCCGTTCGCTCCTGTTAGATTCCACGCTGGTGCAAGATAGTCTGTCCAATGCGGGACATTCGCGATAGTCGCAGGCGACTCCCTCGCCTGACCTGGCAGCCTGCTAGGAATATAGCCTACGCCTAAATAAGACGGTTTATGCGAGCGAAAGGTTACTAAACGCTCTCGACTCCAGCAGTGGGAAGAGTGCCTTCCCAGTCCAACTTACGGGATGCGGAAAGAACGGGGAAAACATAGACTATTGCGGAACATCCAAGGCCCGCAAGATTGGACATGGAGTTCGAATCGCCTGGGAGAAACCACGCATGTTTAAGGGCTTGATTGCAGGGATTTTGCTGGCCGTGCTACTGATCGCGGGAAGCGTTTATTTCTATTTCTCCACAGGCCGAGCCCCGGTGGCGACAAAAGCGCCACCCATGCTGTTCGAAAGCAAGCTGACGAAGATGGGGCTGCACGCCTACCTCGATAAGCTGCCTCATCCTGAGCCGCAGGTTCCCGCCGATGAAGCAAATTTGCTGCATGGCGCGAAAATCTACAAGGAAGACTGCGCCGTTTGCCACGGATTGCCCGGAGAGGATAAGTCCGCAATCGCAAAAGGAATGTATCCCGCGCCGCCGCAGCTCTTTCACGGAACGGGCGTGACCGACGACGAAGCGTGGGAGTCTTATTGGAAGGTGGAGAACGGCATTCGAATGACCGGGATGCCAGGATTCAAAGACGCCTTGACGGAGACGCAGATCTGGCAACTCACCGTCCTGGTAAAGAATGCAGACAAGATTTCCGAATCCGTGAAAAAAGAACTCGCGGCGGGCGCGAGCACTCCCATGGAAATGGCAATGCCCTCGAGCAAGCCAGCGGCTACAAAGAAATAGATCGAACTCGCCGGCAAGCAAAGCGAGCAGTGCACGGGACCGAACGCAAACGAGCTGAAACAGTAGTATCGGCTCGGGCGCTATTCCTTATGCCAGGAACTAGGCAGCCTGCTTAGGCCGCAGGTAGAAGTGGATCGCTGGCGTGAAGATGAGCGAGAGCACCATAGAGCTCAAGATACCGCCAACTACGGTGATCGCCAGCGGTTGCAGCATCTGCGAGCCGGCACCAAGGGCGAATGCTAACGGCAACATCCCTGCGATGGTCGCCAGGGCGGTCATGGCGATGGGACGCAGCCGGCGGCGCCCAGCCTGAATCATGGCATCTTCGGCGGAAAAATCCAGTTCGCGGAAGTGTTGCTCGGCATCCAGGAGGAGAATACCGTTTTTTGCAACGATGCCGATAACCATGATCATCCCCATGAAGGAGGCGACGTTGAATGTCGTGCGGGTGACCAAAAGCGCGAGGAACCCACCAAAAGTGGAGAGCAATGCCGAAGCAAGAATGGCGGAGGGCGCCGAGAACGTGCGGAATTCGAACAGCAGCACAACGAACAGCAGCAGAAGCGCAAGAAACAACACCATCACCAGATCGTGGAACGATTTCTGCTGCTCCTCGTACAAGCCACCATACTCGACGCGGATGGATGACGGCAGGTGCAGATCGCTGACAGTCTTCTGAACGGCAGCGATGCCGCTGCCAAGATCCGCACCCTCCAGGCGAGCAGTAACTTGAACCACGCGCTGAAGGTTTTCCCGCCGGATTTCCGTCTGCCCAGGTTCCGCGATGATCGTGGCCAACGAGCCTAGCGTGGCCGTGCGGCCGGTGGAACTGGCGACCAGTGTATTGCTCATACGGTCGAGCGAAGAACGACTCTGCTCGGGAAGGCGGACGCGAATAGTGTACGCGCGATCATTGAGAATCACGGGCGTTGCAGCAGGCTGGCCTCCCAGGATGGCGGACGCGTCCAATGCGATCTCCTCCGGCGTAAAGCCGGCGCGCGCAGCGACAGCGGGATTCACCTGATACGTGACGGCCGGACCGCTGGTGGTGTTTTCGATGCCGTTTAGGATGTCCACGACCGGGTGAGCCTTCCCAATTTGGGTTTTGCCGATAGCATCCGCGACCTGGGGGGCCGTATCTCCGAGAAGCTTGGCATCCTGTGAAAAGAGTTTGATGACGATGGGCTGAGGAGCGCTGGTGAGGTCGCCAATCATGTCCTGCAACACCTGGATGAATTCTACCTTTGTGGAGGGTTCCGTCTGTTCGACTTGCGACCTGACGTCAGAGATGATTTCATCGATCGCGCGGCTGCGGTCGCGTTTCAGCCTGACGGTAAAGTCACCTCGATTAGCCTCGGTGACAGCTGCGAGACCGAGCTGCAAGCCGGTCCGGCGCGAAGTGTTCTCGACTTCCGGTGTGGAACGCAGAATTTTTTCGATGTGCTGAAGGATGCGATCAGATTCCGCCAGCGAGCTTCCCGGAGGAGTGTCGTAATCCAGGATGAATCCTCCCTCATCCATCTCGGGGAGCAGGCCGGTGTCCAAAGACAGGTAACATACGATCGAAAGAAAAACGATCGCAACAGAACTCGCGGCCAGAACCCAGGGACGTTTCACCACCGCTTTCATAGTTCGCGCATAAAAGTCCACGATACGACCGAAGAAACCGGAGAGATGCGCTTCTTCGGCAGAAAGCAGGGCCGCAACGTCTGGGCCGCCGGCGGAGGACGCTGCTGAAGCTTCAGCAGTGTCTTTTCGGCGTACGAAATACAGACTTAGCGTCGGAGTCCAGGTCAGCGCAAGAAGCAGCGAGGTGAAGAGAGAAACAGTCATGGTGACAGCGAGGGCGCGGAAAAAACTACCGGTGACGCCGGTCGTGGATATGAGCGGCAGAAAAACGACAATCGGCGTGACCGTCGAACCGATTAGGGGAATTGTCAATTCGCGCAAGGCGCTCTGGATGGCTTGCGAGCGGCTCTGGCCCGCGTCGCGGTGCAACACGATGTTTTCAAGCACCACGATAGCATCATCAATAACGAGGCCGACGGCGGCGGCAAGACCGCCAAGCGTCATCAGGTTAAAACTCTGGCCGGTAAACTTGAGGACGATGAAAGTGATTAAAAGTGTGGCGGGGATGACCAATCCCGCGACCAGCGAACTGCCCCAATCGCGCAAGAAGAGCACGAGAATAATCGAAGAGAGCACCAAACCAAGCAGCACGGCGTCGCGGACGCTGGCGATGGAATCGTGGACGATGGTCGACTGATCGTAAAAAGGCTCGAGATGAACTCCCGGAGGGAGCGTAGCGCGAAGCTGTTCGATTTGCGCGTGTACTTCGTTTGCCACGTCAAGCGTGTTGCTCTCCGGCTGCCGATTCACATTGAGCAGCACCGCGGGTTTCCCGTTCGCCGTTACGATCGTGTAGACCGGCGCCACGGAGGGCGCGATCGTCGCAACGTCGCCAAGCCGAATTGGCACCCCTAGAGGCGAGTTCTTAACCACAATCTGACCCATCTGTTCGGGGCTGCGCACCTGCCCGCTGACGAGACCAAGCACAAGGTGATGCTCATTTTCGAGAAGCCCGGGAGAGTCAAT
>WNFT01027389.1_pt1 | contig 10124 bp, 9 predicted proteins | sample 5400191 | NCBI WGS metagenome assembly WNFT01 (sample SAMN13153359, study PRJNA577476) | soil metagenome | isolation source: 80 cm saprolite under Madrone tree | place: USA:California | collected 2016-06-14 | reverse complement strand
TCACCAGCCGATAGACCTGCTGGCCTGCTCCGGCAATGCGCGGGTCGGTGAAGGTGTAGCTGATCACTCGCACCAGCATGCGCTCCCCGCTGTGATGGTCTTGATCCTGATAGATGTAGGTCAGGTAGCTGCCATCGCACAGCCGGTAGCATGGCGACAGCAGCACGTTGCTTTTCAATCGTCCCAGCACGTGCCCTCCACAGGCGCGGAGCTGAAAGATCGCTCGACTGCAATGAAAGCCACTGTCCCACAGCACCAGCGTGTGCTCCCACTGCCCGCGCTCCAAGAGCACCCGGGTGCTGCTGGCTTCGGCTTGCCGACACGGACTGATTTCGGCATCGCAGATCAGACGGGTCGCACATTCCACCAGCAAGATCACACGCGCCTGAGGAAACGGGCTGTGGGAGAGCTCATCATCGGTGCTGTAGCGGAAGGTCGCCCGATTGTCGGGGGTGTCTGGGACCGACTCCAGCGTCCCATCCAGGGCCAGCAAGCGCATGCCTTCCCAGAACGCGCCTGGGGTCTGCTCCGTTGCCTTGGGGCCTGCGCACTGCGCAAAGAGTTCCTCCAGCAGATCGCTGCCCAGTTGTTCTCGACGATAACTGAAGGCCGATTTGCTTGGGATCGCTTCGGGCACATCATCGCGCATCGTCCGCAGACCACTGACCAGTTTGGCATACACCGCTCGCTGCGAGAGCTGCGGATACAGATGCAAGCCCAGCAAGAAGTAGACCATGGCCACCATATTGAGTTTGCGTTCGCGTTGTTCCCACATCTGATAGGTCTCCAGAAGCTCTTCGATTTGGCTGACCGGCAAGACCTCTTGCAGCAATCCCAGGCTCAGGTGCTGACAGACCTTGTCCTGCAGCCCGTTTTCGGGTATCGTAACGATCATGAGGCAGGTCCTTTCTTGCTTGAAGAAGGTGATGGCTTGAGTATGCCATCTGGACTGCCTCTTTGTCTTCGTTCTCCCCCTTTTGTCTCCTCTTCTTATTTGAACCGTATTGGGGGACACCCCACGCCCCGCCAAGGGGCTGCCGCCCCTTGGAACCCTGCTGTGCTCAACTTTTAACTAGCCCTGACGGTGTGGGGAAAATATGGTGCAAATAGCGCTCATTTTGCGCGGTAATATTTTTGGGAGTCAACTGCTTGCTCTGGTACCTCTTTTCACATCCCGATGTAGCGCGCATAGACTGAACGTGCGACCTGCGCGTCACTGGTACCTTTGATGATCGCACGCGCATCGGGGAATATGGTCAGTTCATATCCATCTACGATGAAGCGCAATAGGTACTCGTTGAAGGAGACCTGGCCGACGGGACGCAGCCGCTCGGCCAGGTCAGGCAGATTGATCTTGTCTCCCCTTCTGCCACTGCGCACCTGCACGGCGTCACGTCCACAGAGGCTTGTGCTGCTTGTTCCACTGAGCGAATCAAGGAATTCGTAATGGTGCTGGCCGCAGGTTGGACAATCGGGCTGACGCGGCAATTCTATGCGTTCGCTTGTATTCTCCCACAGGTCCATCCAGAACATTGCACGGCTCACCCTCTCGCTTTTCAACAGCAGCTTAAGGGCCTCAGTAGAGGCGACGCTGGCTATCGTCCCCACGATGCCGTTGAGCACGCCCGCGGTGTCACAGGTGGGGGTAGTGCCGGGCAGGGGCATTTCTGGAAAGACGCAGCGCAGGCAGGGTGTATCTCCTGGAATGATGTTCATGGTTGTCCCGTAGGACGCGATTACACCGCTGTAGATCCATGGGCGTCCATTTTTTACACACACATCGTTGAGGAGGTAGCGTGTCTCAAAATTGTCCGTAGCATCAAGCACGAGGTCTACACCTCTTACAAGGGACTCTATGCCGTCAGCGTTGATGTCTTCCACCAGCGTCTCTATCTTCGTTTCGCTATTCACGCGGTGAAGCTTTTCTGCGGCTGCGATAGCTTTTGGCAGTCGTCGCGCGATATCGTCCTCGTCGAAAAGAATCTGCCGCTGCAGGTTATTCAACTCAATATAGTCGCGGTCGGCAATCACTAACCGCCCGATACCGGCGCGACAGAGGTTATTGGCGAGTACAGTTCCCAGTGCTCCGCAACCTATGATGGCGACTGATGAGTTAAAGAGGCGTTCTTGTCCTTCTTTACCGATAGGTGCGAACAGTGTCTGGCGTGAATAACGGTCTAATGCATGTGTTATTGGCATCGAATTAGCTCCTTTTGGAACCCTGCTTATCTCATTCTATTCTAACACATCATACTCATAATCTGACATCCCTCATAATTCCTCTTCGTCCCGACCCATCCGCCCCGAAGAAAGAAAAAACTTGGGGACACCCCAAACCCCGGCAGAGGACGAAGTCCCCTGCACCCCTATTTTATGAGTGGATCTCATACTCATAATGGGTTGGCAGGTGTCCATTACTGTGTTACAATGCAGATGGCGATTAGAAAGTAGTACATTGTATAAATGGTACAGCTTACACGCGCAGGATATTATGAAAAAAGTTTTAGTTATTGATGACAATCCGACAATCGTAGAACTAATAAAATATGCAGTGAATCTGCAGAGCACCTATGAGGTTGTTGTTGCCTATGATGGTGAGCAAGGATTGGAGAGCGTCTATACCGAAAATCCCGATTGCATTATTATCGATGTAAAGATGCCGCGCATGGATGGGTATAAACTGGTTCGGTGCCTACGAGGCGATGCGCGCACGGCGAATATCCCTATGATCATTCTCAGCGCAATGACACGCGAGGAAGATCAGATGACGGGCCTGCTCTCGGGCGTTGATGAGTATCTTACAAAACCGTTTAAGCCGAGGGCACTTAATGCAGCCATCGAACGGGTTTTATGCCTGACACCGGCGGAGCGACAACGTCGTATGGATTACCTGCTACAGGTGCATGCTGAACGAGAATAATAGTGCTTGAATTACAGAGACTGCGTCGATTACACATTCTTTTGGTGGACGAGGATTCTAGTACCTATGCTAAGATACAGCAGGCTTTAGAAAGCGAATTTATTCTTCATAGCGCGAACTCTTTAGATGAGGCCAAGCGGTATCTGAAGGAATATGTGCCTGACCTGGTGATCTGCGAAGTCTTACTTGGACAGGCAAGTGGTTTAGAACTTTGTCGTTTTATCCGCAGCACACTGCCGCTGCGTAATCTCCCTATTATGCTTCTTACCTCTCTCACAACCCTGCAGGATAAAATTGCCGGATTTGATGCTGGCGCCGATGATTACGTGGTAAAACCGTTTGATGCGCGCCACTTAATGGCGCGCATCCACTTGCTTTCACGTATGAAACGCATGGAACAACGTGATGCCTGATGTGCTTATCCAGGGAAGTGACAGGCCGCGAAATGGCCTGGCTGTTTCTCTTCCAAGGGTGGAATGACCTCGCGGCAGATGGCCTGGGCCTTCCAGCAGCGTGGATGGAAGGTACAGCCGGAGGGCGGATTGACCGGACTTGGTACGTCACCTTCCAGGATGATACGTTTGCGTCGCAGCTCTTTGTCGGGATCGGGTACTGGAATAGCGGAGAGGAGCGCCTGTGTATATGGATGCTGGGGCACCTCATACAGTGATTCGCTCTTTGCCAGTTCCACGACACGCCCAAGGTACATCACAGCTACCCGGTCGCTAATATGCTTCACCACCGAGAGGTTATGTGCCACGAAGAGATAGGTGAGGCCAAACTGCCCCTGCAAATCCTGCAAGAGGTTCAGCACCTGTGCCTGAATCGACATATCGAGTGCAGATACCGGCTCATCAGCTACGATGAATGATGGCCGCAGAGCCAAAGCCCGCGCGATCCCGATGCGCTGGCGCTGGCCGCCACTGAACTCATGTGGGAAACGGTTCATGTAGTATGGGTTGAGTCCTACCACTTCGAGCAAGTGGGCTACCTCTTCTCGAATTTCTTTCGCGTTGCCGTGATTGAAATTCTCCAGTGGCTCTGCGATGATCTGCTGAAGCGTGAAGCGTGGACTGAGCGAGCCGTATGGATCCTGGAAAATCATCTGCATCTGCGCACGCTTCTTTCGTATCTCAGAAGATGAAAGTGTTGTTAGTTCAATTCCATCCAACTTGACACTACCCACCGTGGGCTTAATCAATTGAAGGATAGCACGACCGGTGGTCGATTTGCCGCAGCCGCTTTCACCCACCAACCCCAGCGTCTCGCCACGTTGGATGAAAAGGTCAACACCATCGACTGCCTTGACATTTGCTAGCGTACGGCTCAGAATTCCCCCCTTAATGGGGAAATAAACTTTTAAGCCTTTGACATCGATCAGCGTGGTTCCTGTCTTCGAAGGTGTTGTGATATCTAGCACCATGTAATTCCTTTCCCCTTAGTCTGGATAGAAGCAGGCGGCTACTTGCTCGCCGCGACCTACAGGCATTAATTCTGGCAGTTCCTGCCGGCAGCGGCTCTGCACCTTGGGGCAGCGTGGGGCATAGGGACAGCCAACAATTTCTTTGGATAGATCGGGCGGTTGTCCTGCAATTGGGGTAAGTTTGGTCTCACGGCTCTCATCGAGACGAGGAATAGAGTACAACAGCCCCACAGTGTATGGGTGAGCAGGTGTCTCAAAAATTTGCTTGACTGGGGCCGACTCGACTACATGGCCCGCATACATCACGTTGACGTGTTCGCACATCCCAGCTATGATGCCCAAATCGTGGGTAATCAACATCACGGCGGTATCAAAATCTTTTGAGAGGCTCTTTATCAGTTCAAGAACCTGGGCCTGAATGGTTACATCGAGGGCTGTTGTCGGCTCATCGGCGATAAGCATTTCGAAAGCACGCTGCCACGCTTCATCCTTGCTAAGCTCTTTACGATGACGTTTAACCGTCTCAGCAATTTGATAGCCAACCCTAAATACTGGATTGAGCGAGGTCATCGGATCCTGGAAGATCATGGAAATTTTGCTGCCCCGCAGGTCGGTAAGTTCTTCCTGGTTTTTTTCCAGAATGTTCTCTCCTTCGAAATTGATCTCACCACCAACAATTTTGCCGGGGGGACTGGCCACCAGGCGCATAACGGAAAGGGCAGTCACACTCTTACCAGAGCCGCTCTCTCCTACCACCCCTAACGTTTCACCTTGCTTTATCACGAAGGAGACATCATTGACTGCTTTCACCACTCCGCTGCGTGTGAAGAAGTAGGTTTTGAGGTTATTTACTTCCAGCAGGTTCTCTGCCATGTTTGTCTCTCCACTCACTAATCTTTTGATCGAGGGTCAAAGGCGTCGCGCAAGCCGTCACCCAGGAAGGAAATTGCTAACACAATGATCGTTAGCACGATAGAAGGAAGCAGGACCTCCCAGGGATGCGTCTCTATGACGGAAATACCATCTGCGATCATGAGGCCGATGCTGGAGCCTGGCTGCTGTACGCCCAAACCAAGCAAGCTGAGCCCCGCTTCGCCGATAACCGTGGTAGCGATGTCAAGCGTTGCGGCAATGACCACAATACTGAACAGGTTGGGTATGATATGGCGAAGAATGATGCGGGCATTACTGGTACCTGCAGTTCTGGCTGCCTCAATAAACTGCTGCTCCTTGAGCTGAAGTGCTTGTCCACGCACATAGCGTGCCATTATTGGCCAGGCACTGAATGATAACGCCAGCGAGACAAGTATGAGGCGTGAGTTCCCATTGGGGCCAATCAGCGGGATATTACTCAGGTAGGTATCAGCATATTCGCCAAAGATGCCTGTAATCAGGATGGCGAAAAGCAGGCCTGGGAAAGCGAACATAATATCTGTGAAGCGTGCCAACACCTGGTCGATCCATCCGCCAAAGAAGCCTGCCAGGACACCGACAAGAATGCCTAGCCCGATATCTATCACTTCGACCATAAGGGCCACTGTCAACGAGACAAGCATGCCTTGCATCAGGCGTGCTAACAGGTCGCGCCCAATAGCATCGGTGCCAAGCCAGTACTGAGTTGATATGAACTCATCCTGGCGGTCAAGTTCCTGGTGGAAAGGGCTGTGATACACCTGTGGGCCTATGCGGCCATTTACGACGCTCTGATAGCTGCCGCCGATATGCTGGTAAATGAGTGGGCCAAGGATGGGGATCAGGATGAAGAGCACGATCACACTCAGGCTAATCATAGCACGTTTATCGCGCCGCAGCCGCCGCAGCGATTCTTGCACTGGAGTGGGAGATTTCTTCGGCTCCTGACCACTGGGGATAGCGGTGGCGATAACTTCAGCAGGTACAGTAGAAGTTGTTGCGTTAATCGACGCGTCTAACAAATCTAGTGGTGGATCCGTATCGGGAAGTATGACTTCTGAAGAGGCAGGCTCCAAATTTTTATCCTGTGTATCCATCTGTATGCCTGCCTCCTATTGAACTTTAATACGGGGGTCAACAACAGCATAGAGGATATCTGATATCAGGTTTCCTATTACTACAGTGAATGCCAATAAGACAACCGTGGCCTGAATGACCGGATAGTCTCGGTCAGTGATGGATGTTATCGTGGCTTGAGCGATACCCGGAATGTTGAAGATCTGCTCAATGAAAAAGGTGCTGGTGATAATCAGGCCAAGCGAGAAGCCGAAGACAGTCACGAGTGGGATCATTGCATTGCGTAGGGCGTGACGGTAGATAACCACGCGTTCACGCATCCCTTTCGCCCTTGCCGTACGGACATAATCCTGGCGTAAGACTTCCAGCATACTCGTGCGGGAGATACGGGCGAAGTAGGCTAGCCCGGCTGCTGTAAGGACAAGAATTGGAAGTAATTTGGACTGTATATCGGGCCACGTATACTGCCAGGTATTGCCCCAGTTCGCTACTGGCCAGCCGAGGCTAGTGTTAGAATCCAACCACACGACGACGATTTGGACGAAAACGGCCAGGACGAAAGAAGGAATCGCAAAGAGGATCAGCATTATTCCCATGTTGGCAGTATCAATCCAGGTATTGGCTTTGAGGGCAGAAATGATACCCACTGGCACACCTATCACTATTTGCAAGAAGAGTGCCCAGAGCCCTAGCTCCATTGTGGTCGGGGCACCATCTTTGAGGATATCCCAGACAGGACGACCTTGCTCTTTGAAGGAAAGCCCGAAATCGAACCTGACCAGATGCGTTATATAATTCCAGTACTGTTGATACCAGGGAAGGTCCAGTCCATATGCATGTTTCAGTTGCACATAGAGGTCTGGTCTAAAATGTTCGCTCAACAAGGTGCGAATCGGATCACCAGGGGCAAAATACCCCATGATGAACGTGATGAAGGTTACACCTAAGAGCACAAATAGGAGTCCGATGAACCTTTTAACCAGGAATTGAAGCATGCTATTCCTTTGCTCTCTTATTCAAGGTCGCGGCCGTGTATGAGGCGGCTCTAAATACTATCCCTATCTCAGGGGCACATATGCATCGTCCATGTGGCGAAGAACTGTCGATAAAACGGCACCTTTTCATTGACAAGATCACTAACAACAGAAGCTACATAAGCTGATTTCTACTTATTTTAAAGGGCGTTGCTACCATTGTCAAGCTCGCGAGCCTTGCGGAAGCGGCCTCAGGGCAGGTGTCAAGGCGGAAAGTTGTCAGCAAGTGTAGACTACGACAGGTGTTGGGCGTAGGTTACCCATCTAAAAAGGCCGTATCTCTCATACCAGGCAAAAATCCTGGGGACATGAGGGGACAGCAACTGTGTGATCGCTGCCCCCTCCGAGCCGAAGCCCGTGTGCATCTAAAGAGCGTAAAGGTGTTCTTGCGAGGCCGAACACTGTCTACTTAGTGTGCAGCGATGTAGATAGCACCCCAGTCATCCGGTGGAGTCAGCCCCTGTGGGTTGAACACCACGCCCTTCACGTACGGCTTGAGCAAGACGTTGAGTGTTACCTGGGTCATGGGCATCCATGCGACGTCATTGACTAACTGCTGCTCCGCCCGGTTGTAGACCTGCAGGCGAGAAGTCTGGTCAGAGTTGACATCGGCAGCTTCCAGTTGCTTCTGCACGACTTGCTGCTGGACTGCATCGGAAGTGGAGTTTTGGCCATAGTTCATCTGGTTGTAGTTTGCGCCCTTATCGAACTGGAGGGTCGTCCAGTCCTGTGGATCAGGATAGTCAGCGATCCAGGCGATCCCCCAGAACTGCAAGCCACGGGGATTGTTGAGAGCGGCCTCGGTCTCGGTGAGCAGCTTGTTGAAGTCAATGGCATCAAGTTTGACACTCACGCCGAGAACGGTCTGCCACATCTGGGCCATCGCAGCGACTTCATTGGCGGTGTCTGGTATACCAGTGTTGTAGGTCAGTTTGATGGGCGGCATCTGCGAAACGCTGGTCCATCCTTCTTCCTGCAGGCCCTGCTTGAACAATGCCTGGGCTTTGGCCGGGTTGCCGGAAGTACTCTGTGTCCCATCAGGGCCGGTCAGGTCCGGGTAATAGCCAGGCATACCCTGCGGCACAATGTGGTTCGTGGCAATCAATGAATCTTTCCATACTGTATGCACAATCAGGGCCTTATTGATGGCCAATGCGAATGCCTGGCGGATATGAATGTTGTCGAACGGCTTCACCAGGTAGTTCATCGTGTAGTAGTTGAGATATAACTGAGGCACCTGGTGGAACTCCCCAGCGCGCGTTTTGGACTGCTGAAAGTGGATCGCGGGGATGCTCAGAGCACCGGTCGTATCAACCTGGCCGACTTGATAGGCCTTATAGAGGGTCTCCAGATCCTTGTAGAAAGGGAAGATGACCTTCGACAATTGGGGCTTGGGGCCGTAGTAGTTGGGATTGGGTACGAAGACGATTTACCTGCCGCGGGTATACTCCGCTACCTTGAAAGGCCCATCGCCGCCGCCCTCAGTCATGTGGTCAGCGATGTTCGTGCCATACTTGTCAACCAGGCTCTTCTCGATCACATAGGAGGTCGAGTACGTCAGCGCATCCAGGAAATAAGCCGCTTTCTTATTCGCTTTGATGATGATGGTGTTCGGATCGGGCGTCAGAAGGCTGTCGTTAATGATCGTTTTGATCTTGCCGGCGACCAGTTTATCAGAATCGTTGACGAGCGCCAAATAGAGCGGACCAACGATGGAGTGTACGGCAGGCTGCAGGGCGCGGTCAATGCTGTAGGCCACATCTGCTGAGGTCAACGGCATACCGTCACTAAACTTCAAGTTGGGACGTAAGTGGAATGTCCAGGTCAGCCCATCGGGAGCCAGGCTCCAGGATGATGCAAGCTGCGGTCGCACGACCATCTGGTCGTCCAACTGCACCAGGCCGGTGAATACCATGTCAATTGCCTGGATAGAGGCAAGATCCGTTGAAAGGCCTGGATCGAACGTTTGAATGTCCGGGACGGCATCCTCGGGGAGGACATACACCTGCTTATCCGCGGAAGCTTTCTGCGCTGTGACCGGGGTGTTGCTACCACAGGCCGCCAGGAACATGACCATCAGGCATAAAAGGGCTGATAGGAACCCGGCGGTGAATTTCTTGCCAGATCGCATTCTTGACTTCTCCTTGTTGTGCATGAACTGTGAGGTGTTTTAACGAAAACGGGATAAACATGCCTCTTTTTGGAATTACGTCTATGTACTGCTAAATCTCACAGAAGGGAGAATTAGTTGAGGCCTGGTCATAAGTACTCAGGCCGACTCATATCCAGGCGTTTAGACGTGCAGGCACGTAAAACTGCCACAAAGTAGGGTGAATACCGGAAGAACCGTAAACAAATGTAAACCGCTACGGACGGTGGCACAATATTATTACGTCAGAGGAAACTTGAATCTCACACAATTTGACTTAATGCTGGATGATGTAGATGTTAGCCCAGTCGTCGGGGGGAATCAATCCCAGTCCGTTATCAACCATGCCCACCACGTAAGGCTTGCGCAAAAATACGCTCGTCACCTGCTCCATGGGCATCCATGCTACATCGTTGACCAGCTGCTGCTCTGCCTTCCGATAGGCCTGAATGCGAGCAGGCTGTTGAAAGTTGGCGTCGGCTGCTTCCAACTGCGTTTGGATAGCCTGTTGTTGGGCTGAACTCTTGCTGTTATTCTCGCCATAGTTCATGTTATTATTGGGCACGCCCCTGTCAAACTGCCGCGTCAGCCAATCCTGTGGATCCGGGT
>WNFT01018935.1_pt1 | contig 10124 bp, 7 predicted proteins | sample 5400191 | NCBI WGS metagenome assembly WNFT01 (sample SAMN13153359, study PRJNA577476) | soil metagenome | isolation source: 80 cm saprolite under Madrone tree | place: USA:California | collected 2016-06-14 | reverse complement strand
AATCCCAGCCACTCGATCACCTTGCGTGTCCACCGCCCGTCGAACGCCGTGGTGTTCATCACCACCACGCCCTTGTTTCGGTACCACCACACGATCGGAATAATCACTCGGTGCCAGAACGCCCAAATGATGCGGTGTTTCGAAGCATACACGCGCTCCGCATGCTGCCAGCCCAGCACTTCATAACGCAGCGTTGGCGCCAGCGTTCGAATGACGCTGTACACTGCCGCCGCGATGATCGGAATCTGGATGCGCCGCGACCACGGCAAATCCGGCAACCGTGTGTCGTAATGTACGTTTACCGCTTCCTCTCCGGACTCTTTGCCGGCTTCGGCGCTTGCCTTGGGCGTGGTCATCATTCTTTCATGCGTCTGCGGAACAGCCGACGTATAGTATAGGCGAGACTTTCTGCCCCGGCCCGGGAGTATCTTTCTTGACGGCTTTCCACAACTCGATTCGCTTCCTCCGCCGCGCTGCACTGCCGGTCGCTGCCATCGCCACGCTTGGCGCCGCGCTCTTCGCCGCAGCCGCCGCGCGCTCCGACGACCCCGGCACAGACGCCGTCGGCGTCATTGACGGCGAATCCATCGCCGTCAGCGGCCCCATGCGCGTCGAAACCGTCCACGGTCAGGTGAAAACGATTCTCCGCAGCGGCAGCGACGTTCGCGTGAAGTCGGGTTCCGCCAGGATCGACCTCGTCGAAGGGGGCTGGATCTCCGCCTGCGGCCCCGCTCATTTTTCCGTGCTGAAATCCGCCGGCTCTCTCACCGTGGCTCTCGATAGCGGCACGATTCACGCGCATATCGAGGGCGATCCCGCGTTGACCATCTACACGCCGCAAATCCAGGCGCGAACCATCTCCATCGGCGGCGGGCAGCAGGATATTCTCGTTGGATTCGATACGCCCGGCGCCATGTGCGTCCGCGCCAATCGCGGCGCGGTCCGGCTGGAGCAGCAGCTCACCGGGCAAAGCATCGTCGTCCCGCAGGCGGGAAACGTCCTGGTCCTCAACGGGCAGCTCGAGAGCCTTCGCACCAGCGCCGGCCGCTGTGCTTGCGAACCGCAAATGGCGAAGTCCACTTCTTCCCCGGACGTCGAAGTCAGCCGCCCGGCGACCACCCAGGAATTGCGCGAAAAGGCTTCAGAGCCCAAGACCGCAACGCAAACGACGCCCGCCGAGAAATCCGGCAGCAAGGAAGAGCCCATCTACCAGGTCTTCATGCCGCCCCTGGTCTACGACGCCAACGCCAAGGTTCAGCCGGATTTCGATCCAAAAATGATTGTGCTGATCCGGCGCGTTCGCGTGCGCCCCACGCTGATCTTCCGCGGGCGCGTCGAAGGCGAAATGGTCGCAGCCGTTCTTCCGCCTCCTTCGCCGGCGCCTTCCCCCGCCGCGAATGCTTCGAAGCCGCCTGCCCGGGCGAATGATTCTTTTGTGGATCGTGTCCGCACCTTCGTCCGCAAGCTGTGGTCCCGCGGTTCTTAGGCGGGAGTTCCCTCTTGTAGTGGCCGGTCTTCAGACCGGTGCTTTTCTTTTCTGCTTGCAAGACTGCGACCGCGCACCCCTGCCCACCCTGTCCCCTAGCCCAGCCCGGTACTTGCACTCCGCTAACCTTTCCGGACTCCGGCCTTCGTGATACTTTTTCCCCGGGGAAAGCATCTCTCCCGGTGGATCGCGCGCGCGTACACCGCATCAATTCAGAATCCACTGGGGAGGACCCACGTGAAGCGACTTCTTGGGAATCGCGGCCTATCGGAATTGTCTGCTGTGGCGTTGTTCGCTATGTGCCTTGTTCTCTTTCTGGCCGGATGCAATTCCGGTTATTCCGCTCCCCCTCCAGACACCACGCCGCCCACGGCCCCAACGAATCTCACTGCGACCGCCGCTTCCGCCGCGCAAATCAATCTTTCCTGGACCGCCTCGACCGACAACGTCGGCGTAACCGGCTACAAGGTTGAACGCTGCTCGGGTGCCAGCTGTTCGAATTTCGCCCAAATCGCCACTCCCACCGCAACGACTTTCAACGATACCGGATTGACTGCTTCCACCTCGTATTCTTATCGCGTCCGAGCTACTGACGCGACTAACAACTTGAGCAGCTTCTCCAGTACGGCAACGACTTCGACTCCAGCGGCAGGACCCATCTCCGTTTCCATCTCCCCCAAGCGCGCAGGCATCACGACCGGCCAGACGCAATCCTTCTCTGCTTCCGTCACAGGCAGTTCCAACACCAGTGTTACCTGGGAAGTGGATACTCTTCCCGGCGGCAACTCCACCGTTGGCACCATCGATGCAACCGGCAAATACACACCCCCACCAACCGGGGCAGCGCACACTGTCACCGCACGCAGCCAGGCGGACACCACGAAGACCGCTTCCGCGAACCTTGGCGTCACCGACCTCGCTGGCGTCTTCACCTATCACAACAATTTATCCCGCGACGGCACCAATACCCAGGAGTACGCTCTGACAACCGCGAATGTAAATACCTCCACATTTGTAAAACTGTTCTCCTGCGCCGTGGACGGCGCCGTATACGCACAGCCACTCTGGGCTAGAAATCTGACGATCGGCGGTGCGAAACACAATGTCATCTATGTCGCCACGCAGCATGAGAGTCTGTATGCTTTCGATGCCGACTCCAACGCCAGTCCTTGCGTTCCTCCATGGCACGCCAATCTCGTTGATGCCGCCCATGGTGGCACTGCTGGTGAGACTTCTGTCCCCTCGGGTCACATTGGCGGACTCGTAGGAAATGGTTTCGGCGATATTGAAGCGGAAGTCGGCGTTACCGGTACTCCGGTGATCGATCCCAGTACGAACACGCTCTATGTCGTCAGCAAATCCGTCAACGCCACCACGCAGTTCTTCCAACGGCTCCATGCCCTCGATCTGACCACCGGAAGTGAAAAGCTCAATGGCAACAAGCCCATTCTCGTCTCCGCTTCCGTTCCAGGAGATGGCGACGGCTCATCTGGCGGCACAGTGGCGTTTGACCCGCGGAACCAACACCAGCGTCCGGGCCTCGCCCTCGTGAACGGCGTCATCTATGTAGCCTGGGCCTCGCATGAGGACCACGATCCCTATCACGGTTGGGTCATCGGCTATAACGCCTCAACGCTTGCCCAAGTTCCAGGCGCCGTGTTCAACACCACCCCCAATCACGTTGGCACAGTTAGCTATTCCCGTGGCGGCGTGTGGATGGGTGGAGGTGCGCCCGCGGCCGATGCCAGCAACAATCTTTACTTCATCACCGGCAACGGCACCTACGACGGCCTGAACAATTTTGGCGACAGTATCCTGCGGCTCAGCACGTCCAGTGGCCTCGGCGCGACGGATTGGTTTACGCCCAATGACCAGGCAATGCTCGATCAAAACGACACGGACTTAGGCTCCGGCGCTTCCACGATTCTGGTGGACCTGCCCTCGGCTCCAGTTCATCAGCTGCTGATCGGTGGGGGAAAGGAAGGTACGCTGTATTTGTTGGATCGCACAAACCTGGGACATTTTACGCCGACCAACAGCGGAGTTGTTCAGAGCTTTCCCGCCAGCAACGGTATTTTCGCCACACCAGCCTTCTGGCAAAATAAGCTCTACTACGCCGCCGACGGAGACACTCTAAAAATGTTTACGCTGGATCCCGTGCTGGGCTTGTTCACTCCCATCGCTGGTCCCTCGGCCACGTCGCACTCCAGCAATTCCTTCGGCTTTCCTGGATCGACGCCTTCGGTATCCGCCAGTGGCGTCGCTAACGGTATCATTTGGGCGCTCGACAACAGCCAGTATGGATTCCCCGCCGGAAGGTCTACATCGGCACGCGCACCGAACTCGACGTTTACGGCCTGAAGCCGAATTAGCCCAGCTACTTTCTTCTGGACAAATCATTCCTCTTGGAGTATTCTACCTTTAGGTACATTTGCATCTGGAGTGCGGCAAGTTAACCCCGACTCCTGTCGGGGCCCGGCTGCCGCTTTTTTGTTTTGAGCAGTTCAAGCTCAGATAAAACCGAATTCCAATCCTTGTAGTTATGTTAACCACTAAGCTCCTTAGAATCAACACTTACACAGACCTTCATAAGTGTTGATTCTAAACAGCTTACCGTAGTATTAACTCTTTTAGAATCAACACTTACAAAAAACAGGGGGGTAGGGGGTACAACGAGGGGGTACAGACCGGGCGCATCCCTGACAGAATAGACTGGGAGCATTCCTGACACTTAGACCGCTTCAGGCGCTACATGCCTTCGTAATTGGGGCCGCCCCCGCCCTCAGGAACGACCCAGTCGATAATCTGGTAGGGATCGGCGATATCGCATGTCTTGCAATGCACGCAATTCGCGGCGCTGATCTTCAGCTTCACGCCGCCGCTCGTTTCCTTCACCATCGCGTACACCGCAGCGGGGCAAAAATACTGGCAGGGGTTGCCGTACTCTTCGACGCACTTCGTCGCGCAGACATTCAAATCACTCACCACCAGATGACACGGCTGGTCCTCCTCATGCCGCGTTCCGGAGTGGTACACGTCCGTCAGCCGGTCAAACGTCAGCTTCCCGTCGCCCTTGAATCTTTCTGGTTTACCCTGAGCGGTTTCATCGTGAAGGGAGCCCGGTCGCCCGTTGATTTTCTTGTAGGCTTCATATCCTTCGTGCGCGCGCATCGGATCGATCAGTCCTCGCCCACCGGTAATCTGCTGGAACGCCGTGTGAATAAATCCAGCGAGCATGCCGTGCTGGAACGACTGGTGAAAATTGCGGACCTGCCACAGTTCTTTCTTGATGTAGCTCTGTTCGACTTTCTCCGGAAACGCGCTCAGCGTTTTCGAGGATGTATCGCCCGCTTTCAGCGCATCGAAGATCGTCTCGGCTGCCAGTATCCCGCTCTTCATCGCCAGGTGTATGCCCTTCAGCCGCTGCGAATCGAGAAAACTTCCCGAATCGCCGATGATCAGTCCGCCGTCGACGTACGTCCGCGGCATGGCGTACCATCCGCCGTACGGCAGCGACTTCGCGCCGTAACGCACCAGTTTTCCGCCCTCGAGAATTTTCTTCAGGAACGGATGCGTTTTCCAGATTTGAAACGCGGCGTGCGGATCGAACAGCGGATCGGCATATTCCAGTGCGAGCACCAATCCGATCGAGAGCCGGTTGTTGGAGAGCCCGTAAATCCACCCGCCGCCGTACATGTCCGTGGAAACTGGCCAGCCCAGCGTGTGCGCCACGTAGCCCGGCGCGATGCGCCCCGGCTGCACGTCCCACAATTCCTTGACCCCGATCCCGTAGCTTTGCGGGTTGATGTTGTCGAGTTTCTTCGCCGCGACGAGTTTTTTTGTCAGCGATCCGCGCGTGCCCTCCGCCAGCACCGTGACCTTGGCGCGCAGTTCGTAGCCCGGAGTGAAGTTGGCTTTCGGCTTGCCGTTCTTGTCGAGCCCCTTGTCTTCGGTGATGACGCCGGCGATGCCATCGCGTTCGTCGGCCGGTTCGCGGCCGCCATTAGAAAAGATGAGCTCCGCGCCGCCGAATTCCTTGAAGATGTTGACGCCCGCCGCTTCGACTAAGCCGCCGAGCCACTTGACGAGCTTATTGAGCGAGACGACGTAATTGCCTTTGTTTTTGAAAGGAGACGGTGTAATCGGAAAGCGGAAGGACGAATTTTTCGTGAAGAGCAGCGCCGCATCATCCGTCACCGGAGTGTCCAGCGGTGCAGTCTTCTCAAAATCCGGCACCAGCTCCGCCAGCGCCCTCGGATTCATGATCGCGCCGGAAAGCTGGTGCGCCCCGATCTCGCGCCCCTTCTCCAGCACGTAAATATTTTCCGCGGAAAGTTGCGGCTTGCCGCCAGCGTCGTTGTGTTTTTTGATGAGGTTCGCCAAATGCAGCGCACAAGCCAGCCCCGCCGGCCCCGCGCCGACGATCAATACATCCGCTTCAAGTTGTTCTCTTTGAACGGTCATGGATTTGCTTTCATTGTAGCAAAGTGCCCGCGATTCAAATGGAAGGGGGTTTCGAAGTTTTGATTTCTCCCAGGCTTCAGCCATGGCGGTCAGGACCAGGCGAGATTTCGTCTTTCTCGTGGGATTTTCAATTCCCCGTCGGGATGATTCCGACGTTCTCAACCATGAGGATCACTGTCCTCTGCGGAGCGCGCGTACGATGCAGGACACCCTTGGGGACAACCGTTCCTTGTCTCGGACCGAGTTCGATCGTTCGGCCTTCGAGATCAATCAGCAGCTTCCCCTCGAGCACGTAGAAAAATTCGTCATCGTCATCATGCTTGTGCCAGTGGTACTCGCCCTGCACAACCCCAAGACGAACCACGGAGCCATTCACCTGACAGAGAGTTTGGTTGTACCACTTGTACGTACACGCATCGGCGAGCGCCTGTTCGTCAACTACCTCCAGTGGGCGGTAAAGGATGTCCAGTCTCGTCTCGTATGGAAAGTTTTCAGCGCTGGCCATAAAGTTTCCTCCGCATCGTGATTCTTGATTATTATTACCAAGAACCTTGAGGAGCAAAGTACCAATTTGTCGTCTCGCCCACGACAGAATCGCTGGGAATGCCGATTGGCGTTGGATCGCCATTCTGCACCGTTCGGTCAGCGCAGCTTTTCAAATTCATCCAGAGAAACTCCCAGTTGCCGGAGAATCTTGTGGAAAAGTGGCGGGCCGATTTCGCGGCCTCGGGAATAGTTACAGCGCGGCCGTCAGGGTGATTCCACCTCTCGTGACTGCCTGTTTGACGGATCAATACAAATCCGAGAAGGCGAGCGACGCGCTGAAAATCGCGCGCCGTCGCACTAGGCATTTACGATCTCGGTGGTGTCGGCGGGAAGTTTCAGACCTTTTTCGCGATATTCATCCGCGATCATTGCGAAGACCTTCGTCAACTCAGCAAGTGCTGCTTTGCGAGTGTCCATCAAGGCATAACATCCAGGAATGGCGGGAATTTCGGCAACCCAGGACCCATCCTCCTGGCGATAAAGAATGGTTTTGTAATCTTCAAGTTTCATGGCGATTCTCAGAGTATACGCCAAACAATCCATCCAGCCGCTACTACGCGCTCTTGGCTTTTTCCAGGGCTTCGGTGAGGGCGGGCATGATTTCGAAGATGTCGCCGACGACGCCGTAATCGGCGATCTCGAAAATGGGGGCGTTCGCATCTTTGTTGATCGCCACGATGGTGCGTGCGTCCTTCATGCCGACGACGTGCTGGATCGCGCCGCTGATGCCGAGCGCCAAGTAAAGTTTCGGCGCGACGGTCTGGCCAGAGCTGCCGATCTGGCGCTCCATCGGGAGCCAGCCTTCATCGCAAATCGGACGCGACGCGGCGATTTCGCCGCCGAGCGCCTTCGCCAGCGCTTCCGCCTGCGGGATATTTTCGGGTGCTTTGATGCCGCGGCCGATCGCAACGATTAACGGCGCCTGCGTTAAATCCACGGCGGATTTTGCTTCCTTGAAGAGATCCAGCGGCTTCGTGCGAATCTGTTCGGCGCTCACGGTCACATTCACGGCGTTCACCAGCGCTTTTCCGGAAGGATGCGCCGCCAACAAGTCCGCGCGGAACGCGCCCGACTGGAACGAAGCAAACCACGGCGCTGTGCCCACAAAAATTACGTCCGCGGCGGTTTTGCCCTGGAACATTTGCCGTACGAAAACGAGCTTGCCGCCGTCGCTTCGATAGCCGATGCAGTCGCCGATCATGCCTTTGCCGAGCATGGCTGCGAGCTTCGGCGCGAAATCGCGCACTTGATACGTGTGCGGAAACAAAACCAGTTCCGGTTTCGCCGATTCAATCACCTGCTTCAGCGCCGCGCAATATCCATCAGCGGTGTAAGCCTCGAGCAGGTCGTGTTCGACCTTCAGAACTTCGACGACGTTTTTTGCGGCCAGTTCGTCCGCGAACGCCGCGATGCCCTTTCCAATGACCAGTGCGCTGACCGTGCTCGATGTGTCCTTCGCAATCTGCTGCGCCGCGGCCAGCGTTTCAAAACTGGCGTTGTTCCACTTTCCTTGCCGCTGTTCGGTGATCACAAGAATTTTCATGGTCAGATCACCCGAGCTTCAAACTTCAGTTTTTCGACGAGCTTCGCGGCCACTTCCTTGGGTGTGCCCGTCAAGAATTCCGTCTTCTTTGTTTTCGTCGGCACGTAAATCTTTTCAATCTTCTGCGTCGGCTCAGCGGAAACTCCGAGTGACTCGCGGGTCATCGCCGCGATCTCCTTTTTCTTCGCGGCCATGATGCCTTTCAGCGTGGCGTAGCGCACTTTGTTGATGCCGGACTGAATCGAGAGCACCGCCGGCAGCGGGCACTCGATGTGCTGAAACCAGCCCGCTTCGAGTTCGCGCTTCAATTTCATTTTTCCGTCGGCCACTTCGATTTGCATGATGATCGTCGCGTGCGGCAAATCCAACAGTCCCGCGAGCAGCACGCCCGTCTGACCAAAGCCGTGGTCGTCGCTCTGCAATCCGGTCAGCACCAAATCCGCTTTTTCCTTTTGAATGGCCGCCGCCAGCGTCTTCGCCGAGCCCAGCGGATCGAGCTGCGCGAAATTTTCGTCCACGATATGAATCGCGCGATCCGCGCCTTTCGCCAGCGCTTCTTTAATCGTCTGCTTCACGCGATCCGGCCCGAGCGACAGCGCAATCACTTCGCCGCCGCGCTTTTCCTTCAGCCGCAGCGCTTCCTCCAGCGCGTAGCTGTCCGGCTCGTTCATCTCGAAGCCGATGTCCGATTCCTTGATCCAGTTCCCGGCGATCGTCAGCGGCGCGTCCTTCGCCGGAACTTGCTTGATGCACACAATAATTTTCACGAAATTCTTCCTTCTTGGACTCCGAATCTCAACTGTGACTCATACGGAAGGGGAAGCTACTTGCCCGACCACCGCTTGAAAATCAGCGCGGCATTGGTGCCGCCAAATCCAAATGAATTTGAGAGCGCATACTCCACCGAAGCTTTGCGCGCCGTGTTCGGCACGTAATCCAGGTCGCATTCCGGATCGGGAGTCTCGTAGTTGATCGTCGGCGGCAGAATCTGGTCGCGCAGCGCCAGTACGCTGATGCCCGCTTCCAATCCACCAGCGCCGCCCAGCAAATGTCCGGTCATGGATTTCGTCGAACTCACGGGCACCTGCTTGGCGCGCTCGCCGAACACGCGCTTCAATGCACGCGTCTCAATGGCGTCACCAATCGGCGTGGAAGTGCCATGCGCATTCACGTAACCGATATCATCCGGCGACAGCTTGGCATCTTTAATCGCAGCGCGCATCACGCGGAACGCGCCATCGCCATTCTCCGCAGGCTGGGTAATGTGATACGCGTCGCCGGACATTCCATAGCCCACAATTTCCGCCAGGATTGGCGCATTGCGTTTCTGTGCGTGCTCGAGCGATTCCAGAATCACGATGCCCGCGCCTTCACCTACGACAAAGCCGTCACGATCCGCATCCCACGGCCGGCTCGCGCGCGCCGGATCGTCGTTGCGCGTCGAAAGCGCCTTCATGGCCGCGAATCCGCCGACGCCCATCGGCGTGATGGTCGCTTCGGTGCCGCCGCAGATCATCATTTCCGCCGCGCCGCGCTCGATGATCTTGAAAGAGTCGCCAATCGCATGCGCGGAAGCGGAGCACGCCGTCGCCGTCGCGGAATTCGGCCCGCGCGCGCCGTAGCGAATCGAAATATGTCCCGAAGCAAGGTTCACAATCGCGGAAGGAATAAAGAAAGGAGAAATCTTGCCTGGCCCGCCCTGCACCAGTTTCCAGTGCTCACGCTCGATGATGTCGAACCCGCCGATGCCCGACGAAACGTAAACGCCAACTTCGTCCAGGTCCGAATCTTCCTTCTTCCAGTTGGAAGACTTCACCGCAGAATCCGCGGCGGCCAGCGCCACCTGGATGAAGCGGCCCATCTTTTTTAGTTCTTTTTTCTCGATCCACTGAAACGGGTCGAAGTTCTTGATCTCGCCCGCGATCTTGCAGTCAAAACCGTTGGTATCAAATTGCGTGATGGGTCCAATGCCGCTCTGCCCGGCCACGAGGTTTTTCCAGCTTTCCTCCGTGCCGATGCCCAGCGCGCAGACCAGTCCGACGCCCGTAACCACTACACGGCGAGTCAACTCTTCACTGCTCCCTG
>WNFT01018290.1_pt1 | contig 10125 bp, 12 predicted proteins | sample 5400191 | NCBI WGS metagenome assembly WNFT01 (sample SAMN13153359, study PRJNA577476) | soil metagenome | isolation source: 80 cm saprolite under Madrone tree | place: USA:California | collected 2016-06-14 | reverse complement strand
AGCCCGAATACATTCCCGATGTCGTTCCTGATGAAAACTTTCCGCGCGGACCCATCGCCGAACGCGAAGGACTACACGCGGCCTTCGGCTTTCCCATCCTGCTCGGGGGGGAAGTCTTGGGCGTGATCGAGTTTTTCAGCCGCGAGATCAGGCAGCCCGATCAGGAGCTGCTCAACGTGCTGGCTACCATCGGCAGCCAGATCGGTCAGTTCATCGAGCGCAAGCGCGCCGAGGAGGCGTTGCGCGAGGCGCAAGCAGAGCTTGGCCGCGTGGCGCGGCTGACGACGATGGGCGCGCTGACGGCCTCGATCGCTCACGAGATCAATCAACCGCTCGGCGCCGTGGTCAACAACGCCAGTGCCTGCGTGCGCTGGCTCGCGGCCCAGAACCTCGAGGAAGCGCGGCGGTCGGCGGAGATGGTCATCGAGGACGGCCATCGCGCTGCGGAGATCATCGGCCGGATTCGCGCGCTCGCGCAGAAAGCGCCCCCGGAGAAGAACTGGCTCGACCTTAACGACACGGTCCGTGATGTCATCGCCCTGGCGCGGAGCGAGCTGCAAGGGCATCGCGTGCTCCTGCGGGCCGAGCTCCGGGGCGACTTGCCGCCGATCCTGGGAGATCGAATCCAACTCCAACAGGTGTTGCTCAATCTGATGATGAACGCCATCGAAGCCATGAGCGGAGTCGGCGAGGGTCAGCGTGAGCTGGTGGTCCGTTCCGCAAGAGACGAGTCGAAGAGCGTGCTCGTCGCGGTCCAAGATTCGGGCCCCGGACCGGATCCAAAGAGCCTCGAGCGGCTGTTCGACGCTTTCTATACGACCAAGGCGCACGGCCTGGGCCTGGGGTTGGCGATCAGTCGCAGGATCATCGAGGCACATGGCGGACGGCTGTGGGCGACAGCCAATGCGCCCCGCGGCGCCATCTTTCAGTTCACGCTGCCGGTCGGCGAGGCGAGGGTGCCGTGATCGACGCGGTGGTCTTCGTCGTCGACGACGATGCGGCTGGCGGTCGGCTCACTCCCACAGCGGACGCAGCACCTCCTGATCACGTCGTCGCGGCGGCGCGTCGCGCCTCGCGCAGGCCGGCGAGGATGGCGTCGCGGTCGAGGCTCATCTCCATCAGCGCGACCTGCGCTTCGTAGACGTCGCCCGGCACCTGATCGCGGACTTCCGGCTCGAACACGTGGAACACGGGGAGCCCCAACGGGACTCCGGCCAACGGGCCCGCGTAGGAGGGATCACCGGCGACGACGGTCTGGGCGAGCGTCTGCGTGCTCTCGGCATCGGGAGTCCCGAGCAGGACCACGACGTCGTTCCCGTGCTCGTCCGCCACTCGCTTCACCGCCGCTTGATCCTCCAGGCCCATGGCGCCGGCCGCCGTTCAGACGTAGCAGGCGGTCAACGTGAGCACGACCTCGGCGCCCGCGCGGCTCGCACACTCCGCCACTGCCGGGCCCGGCACGCCGTCGCGCTCGCCGAGCGCGATCACTTTCTTGCCTCGCAGATTCATCAGCTCGCTCCTTTCGCTCCGTTGCGCTCCAGGACGAGCGAGAGCCCGTCGGGAAGCTGCGTCATCCGCCCGAGGAAGAGACTGCCCTTGCCCGCGAACATCGTCCGCGTGAGATGACCCTCGGTGAGCCCGCGTCGCGCGTGGGCGAGGTAGGGGATCGCGGAGGCGATGTGGCCCTGCGTCGGCGAGAACCCCGGCATGCCGCGCGTGCGGACGAACTCGTCGATGGCCTCGCGGGCGATCAGCTTCTCGACGACGGCGAGGCTCGCCAGCGTCCGGTAGTTGTTGAGCGGGACGTTACCGCTGCCAGCGGGCTCGGTGGCTTCGGGGTTGTGAAGCTCGAGCGAGAACCGATCGACGTCGAGCAGCGTCAGCCCGATGCGCGCGAGCGGCTCGCTGTAGAGCGCCTTCATGATCGCGAGCGGGGCCGATCCCGAGCCGACCTCGTGGCGGCCGATCGCATCTAGTCGCAACACTGGCGAGACGCCATCGTCGCGCGCGACGTGGACGGCGAAGCCGGCCAGGACGTCCTCCACGATTGGGATCGCGTGCTTCACGTGGCCCTGGAACTTCATCCCGAGCTTCGCGAGCGAGCCGCCCGCGACGACCATCACGTCGTCGTGAAGTCCCGAGCGCACGAGGGCGCCGGCGAGCATCAACGCGTGCATCGGCGCGCAGCAGAACGCCTTGACGTCGCTGCCCGTCGCGCGCCCGCACCCCGCCCACTCAGCGACGGCCTTGGCGACGTTGCCGCCGCCACGCTGGTAGCGGTCGCCCACGGCTTCCTCGCCGCAGCTCATGACGTACCGCACGTCGCTGGCGGCGATCGCACCGGGCCGCGCGAGCAGGTGGCGCAGGGCGAGCCCCGCCGTCGCCTTGCACGCGAGGTTCTCGAGCAGCACCTGGCCGGTGAGCGTGTCGTCCTCGTCGTGGCCGGGCAGCATGGCCCCGAGCAGAGTGCCGTCCGCACCGACGATCGGCACCGCCTTGTGCCGCTCGATGCGCTCGTCGAGCACGGCGGCGCTGACACCGGCGGGCACCGCGGGGCGTCCCGACTCGCGGCCGACCACTGGATGAGCGTCGAGCGCCGGGCGCGCGCGGTCTGCGATTTCGCCGGCGAGCGCCAGCAGGTCGAAGCCGTCGCACGTCGCGAGGAGGCCGAGGAACTCGTCCTCGGGCATGATCTCGCCGTCCGGGCCGAAGCGCCCCGCGCCGGCGACGGGATGGCGGTGCCACGGCGCCGGCCGCGCAGCGAGATCATCGACTCCCAGGTTGCCGATGAACACCTGGTTCGGCGCGTACGTGCGCGCCGCGTCCCAGTCGCGCAGGTGCGGCCGCAGATACTCGATCGGGTCCTTCACCTCACGCAGCGCGCGAAGCGGCTTCGAGCCGAGTCGTACGAGGCTCGGGACGTGGGCGAGCACGAGTGAGACCGCGCGGATGACGGGCATGCGGCATTTCAATGGACCGGCCGCCGCCCTGTCAAGTCGGCCGGCCTCGCCCTCAACGCGCGGTAGCGCGCGGGCGTGAGCCCGAACGCCGATTTGAAGGCGCGGGTGAAGTGCGCCTGATCGGCGAATCCCGCCTCGCACGCCACGTCGACGAGTGGGCACTGTTGATGGATCCGGTCCCTCGCGAAGGCGAGCCGGCGCATGAGCAGGTATCGATGGGGGCTCGTACCCAGCATGATCCTGAACTGGCGGGCGAGGTCGTAGCGAGTCAGTCCAGTGATCGGCTCGAGCTCCGCCGAATGCACGACGCGGGTTCGCTCCGCATCGAGGAAGCGGCGAGCGCGCTCGACCGCTGAGACGTCGACGCGTGGTGACGCCGCCGGTCGCCCGCCGCGCTCCGCCGTCATCAGTCCTTCCGCGAGCTCGACGATGAGGCTATCGACCGACAGTGATTCCAGCGAGGTACGAAACGCCTCCTCGACGGCTCGCGACAGCCTCGCGTTCACCGAGACCGGCTCGCTCACGAACGGCAGCGGATAGGACCTCCCGCGGACGGCCCGGAGCGCCTCGCAGAGGTAGGCGGGCTCTATATAAATGATGCGGTACCCGAAGCCGTCCGCCGTGCCCGCGCGTCCGTCGTGGGCCTCGTCTGGATAGAGCACGACGACCTGCCCACGGGTGCTGACCCGCGCCGAGCCCCGGTAATCGAAGACCTGAACGCCGCGGTCGGTGACCCCGACGGCGTACGTGTCGTGGCGGTGCTTCTGGTAGACCTCGCCGGTCAGCGAGGCGCGGAACAGCTCGACACCTTCCACCGGCGTCGAGCTGGCAAGCCAGCCCGCGACCGCCCCCTTGCACGATCGTTCAAGACCCTCGCCGCCCGATCTGGTGTTCTCGATGCTCATACGCGTGGAGGTAGAGTACGACTACAGAGCGGGCCGTTGCGTTCCTTCTCTTCACCCTCGTCGCCGCGATCACTCCGGGGCCGAGCAACATCATGCTGACCGCCGCGGGCGCGAACGCCGGCGTGCGCCGAGGGCTTCCGTGCCTGCTCGGCGTCATGGTGGGCATGGGCCTGATGATGTTCCTCGTGCCGCTCGGGCTCGGGAGCATCGTCCTCCAGAATCCTCTGGTGCTGAAGGCGCTCCACTGGGGCGGAGCCGCCGTGCTGCTCTGGATGTCGTGGAAGATCGCAACGTCGAGCCGCATCGACTCGGGGTCTGGAGCCAATCCAGTCGGCTTCGTTGGCGCGGCGGTCTTTCAGTGGATCAACCCCAAATCGTGGCTGGTGAGCGCCAGCGCGGCGGGGACCTTTCTCAGCGCGGAGGGCGGAAGCCCGATCGTGCAGTCCGTCTTCCTGGGCGGGCTCTTCGTCGTGGCGGCATTGCCGAGCTGCTTTCTCTGGCTCGCGTTCGGCGCTACGGCCCAGCGCCTCCTCCGTCACCCACGACGACTGCGGGTCTTCAACGTCGCGATGGGGGCGCTGCTCGCTTTGTCGATCGTCCTGATCGTCTAGCCGGTCTCGCGCGCGCCGACGGAGCTCTGACCGACCGGGGCGCGCTCGGTTTCTGGCGCCAGCGGGATCACGCCGCCGGGCTCGCCGGCCAGGATCCAATCGATCAGCAGGCGATAGCGCTCGACGGGGACGGCGCCCACGAGCGACAGCTTCTCGTTGAGGATCACCGTCGGCAGCCCCGACACGCCGAACCACGCGGCGCCCTCGGCGCAGTCGCGCAGCACGGCCTCGTAGGCCTCGCCCGCGTAGTCGGCCTCGAAGCGCGCGAGGTCCAGCGCGGTCTCGCGGGCGAGCGTGCGGAGCACGTCGGGGCGGGCGATGTCGAGGTGGTCGTGGAAGAGCGCGGCGAAGAGCCGCGCGTGAAACCGCTCGAACGCGGCTTCACCCTGCCGTTCGGCACACTTCGCCGCGGTCAGCGCCGGGATGCTCGACGACGGCAACGGCGCGTCGACCTCCGGAGGCGCGAAGCACGCGCGAGGCTCCTCGGCGCCGATGCGTTGCCAGCCGTCGCGCGTCTTCTGCGTGACGCGCCGGTCGGGCTGCTCGCCGGGAATGAGCGGGAAGGTCCGCCAGTGCACACGCACCCGGTCGCCGTAGGCCTGCTGGATCTCGCGGAGCCGTACCGCGGCGTTGTAGCACCACGGGCACAGGTAGTCGGAGAAGACGTCCAGTCGGACGGGCGCGGTCATTCGCGCGTGAACACCGTTGGCTTCACGACCTCGGTGCGGAGCGCCTGCAGCGCCTGCTCGACGATGCGCCGGCGCAGCGTCTTCTCGTCTTCGGGCGAGAGGTCGGCGCTGCCGAGCGGGTGGATGATCCCCGCGGCTTGCACGATGCGGTTGGCGCCCACCATCACGGCCACCGGCGTCATGGTCGAGACCTGCACGGTCGGCAGGCCTGCGCGCTCGAGCTCCCGGGTGATCGCTGCGCCGCAGCGAGTGCTCGTCCCTCAGGTGGAGGTGAGGATGACGGCGTCGACGCCGGCGGCGCGCAGCTTCTCCGCGATCTCCTGGCCCATGCGCGCGCTGTGGGCGAGCGTCGTCGCGACGCCGACGGTGGAGTAGACCGTCTCGTGCAGCTTGCCGATGGCTCCGCTCTGCTCGAGCTCGCGCGCGACGTCGACCGGCACCAGCCGATTCGGGTCCTGCTTCACCCAGGTCGTGTCGTAGCCGCGGTGCGGGTTGTCGTACTGCGCGGCGTCGAGTCCCGCCTTGCCCTCGATGCTGTAGGCGCCGTAGCGGGTCGCGTTCAGCGCCTCGATGCCGTCGGGGTTGCCACGCGGCACCAGGCCCCCGTCGGTGACGAGCGCGATGGTGGCGCCCTCGAGCGTCTTGATCAGGCGTGGCGCCGGGACGCGCGGAAACGCCGGCCGCGGAACCTCGCTCGCGACCGGACGGCCCGCGAGCTTGTCGAGGAGCATGGCCACTGCTCGGTCGGCCGCGGCGGCCTCCACCACGACGTTGCGAGTCACGCCGCGAGCGAAGTAGCCCTCGGCGGCCGGAGCGCCGATGGCTTCGCCGCGCGCGAGCTTCAGCCCGAGCGCGACGAGGCGCTTTACTTCGTCGAGCATGCGCGTGGCCTCGGAACCCGTCGGCACGACGTACACCTGACGGCGATACAGCTCGACGCCGGGGTTCTCGGCGTGCATCCCGGTCACGGCGGGAATCTTCAGCTGGGCCTGCACCGCGGCGCAGAGAGCTCCACACGCGACGCCGTAGCGGCCGGCCGCGTAGTTGTCACCACAGATCACCGTGGCCACGACCGTGCCCGCGTCACCGAGCGCCTGCTGAACGGCGCGCGCGGCGCCGACGGCGCCGTCGACCACGTGCGGCCCGACGCCGGCCGTCTCCTCGCCGCCGAGCTGACCGAAGAACTGATTGACGTAGCAGACCACGCGCAGTGGCTTGACCGTCATCACCGCACCTCCGCCGATCGATGACATGGGGGCCCAGCTCAGGACATCAGCGATTCGACACGAATCTGGGTGCCGAGCCGTCTTAGCGTCCAGGCCCAGCGCTCCATGCCGTGTACATCCTCAGCCGCCACCGTTGCCCTCAACCGCGCCGCGGTCACCGCGACCAGGGCGTCGGCGAGGTGGTCACGCGGCCGAATCCGCCCCCAACGTTCCGCATACCGCGCGAGGCAACGGCCCGCCAGGACCCAGTCGTCCACGACGGTCCCGACGATCTTCGTCCCCAGCGCCCGACGCAATGTTTCGACATCCGTCCGGTCGTCTCTGGTCGTGGCCCCGGCCTGCAGCTCGCACAGGACGACGCCCGGCAGAAATACGCCTCCCCGCGAAATTTCCCTGCGCAGGAAGTCTCCGTGGCGTCCGGCACGGAGGTAGCCCACGAGGATCGACGTGTCCACGACCCAGATGATTGGCTCACGAGGCAATCCGCTTTCCCCACGTTCTGCGTCGTCTCAGCCGCTCGAGCGCTAGCACGGCTTCCTCGAGGGCCAGCGTCCGATCGACGGCAATCCTGATCGCTTCTGACTCCGAGGACGTCCGGAGCGTTCGCCGAAGCCGTTTTACCTTGCCGGCGTCGACGATGACGTTCTTGCGTTCGAATCGCTGGGCTCGTCCTTCCGCCATCGTGATCTTCTCCGGTGTGTATTTTGATGATCAATTCTACACACCAGCCCTTCTATCCGGCAACGCGTATCAGGATGGAGACAGCTCTAATCACCGTACCTCCGCCATCACTCGGGTCGCTCCGATCTGCTCGATCGCACCGCACAACCCGCCATACGTCGTGCGCGTCTCGCCCAGGAGCTTCGGCGCGAGGTCGTCGGCGCCGACGACGCGATCCATCGCGGGCAGCGTGAGCGGCTCCTGGCTGCTACCGACGTTCACCAGCGCGTCGACGCCGGGGAAGTCGAAGAGCAACATGCCCTCGGCGCTGCCGTCGGTCGACATGTCCTCGACCACCGCGGTCGTTCTGACGCCGAGCGCCTCGCACTGCGCGGCGGCTTGCGCCATGTCTACGTGTGGCGCGCCGCCACCGATCTTGGTGAGCACAGCGCCGTCAGCGCCGAGCGTGTGCGCGACGAGGCCGGCGGTGAGGAACGCGGAGCGGACGCGCTCGGGCTCGGTCGCGTGGGCGACGGTGACGACGACGCCGGCGAACCACAGCGTGCGGCCGTGCTGGGCGTAGAGCGCGCGAATCATCGGATGGTTCTGGGTGGCCCACGTCGTCACGCTGCGGCCCATGAAGCCTCGCAGCACCGCGCCGTCGAGCACTTCGTTCGGATGCACGATCGTCGGCAGCATGCGCCGCACGGGATCGCCGTAGAGGATGCCTTCGTCGAGGCCGGTCGGGCGCTGGTGCGAGTGGATCTGGAAGACGTACGCCACCCGCGGCAAGTCCGCGAGCTCCGCCGGGACGCGTGGTGACGGCGGAAGCTCGAACACCTCGACCCTGTCGGGCTCGACCTCGCGCGCCGCCCGAGTGAGATACACCGCGGTCTTCAGCGCGGCGAGACGGACGGCGGCCAGATAGTCCGAGCGATCGACACCCGAAGCCGGCCACGCCGACAGCACGACGTTGTGGGTGCGCCCGAACGCCGAGAGCGCCGCGTTCGGCCCGGCCATGTCGATCACGGCGAGGGTGCCGACGTTCTCCGTCTGCTGATCGGTGGCCACCACCGCCACGCCCGCGAGAGCGAGCGTCGTGCCGTGGCCCGCCCTCGCCACGCGGCCGAGCACGCCGGGGAAGTCCTCGCCGCCGTCCAGCTTGGCGCGCGGCGCGATGACGTCGAACACGCGGCCGACGCGGCAGCGCTCGCCCGGGTGCACGAGGTCGAGACGAATGCGGGTAAGCCGCGCATCGGAGGACAGGAGCGCGCGTAGCGCGTCGAGATCGACCTCGAGCCGCCTGCCGGCGAGCCGCGTCGCGGACGCTGCGGTCAGCTCTTCGACGTCACACCAGCGCAGCTCGAGTCGCATGTCGGGTCGTAGTGTACCTGCTCTAGCCTGAGACATCAGCGGCGTCGAATCCGTAGAGCCAGCGCAACGCTTCGGGCGAGCGGTCGCCGGCGCTTGCCCACTCCACATCGCGCGCTTCCTGAGCCGGGCCGTCGGGAAGGTGAAAGCGGATCTTGTTCGCGCGCGACATTTCTTGAAGGCGGGTGACGCGTGGCCGGCGCACGCGCTCATAGCGGTGAAGCGTCTCGGCGACGTCGGCGCCGCCAGCGACCAGACAGGCGGCCAGGGTGGCGCCATCCTCGATGGCTTGCGCCGCGCCCTGGCCCATGAACGGATACATCGGGTGGCACGCGTCGCCGAGCAAGGTCGTGCGGCCGACCGACCACCGGGGCAATGGCTCGCGATCGAACAGGGCCCAGACGAAGCACGTATCCGCGGCGGCGATGATCCGCCTCACCTGGGGATGCCAGCCCTCGAACGCGGCGAGCGCGCGGGCGATCGTCGCGCGATCGGTCCAGTCCTCGCGGTTCCACGTGTCGTGCTCGGTCCAGCCGACGAAGTTCAGCAGTCGCCCGCGCGCGACGAAGTAGTGCACGAAGTGCCCGCCGGGACCGACCCACGACTGAGAGCCGATCTCGAGCCCGAGGTCGGCGATGCGCTCGACCGGTACCAGGCCACGATAGGCGACGCAGCCCGCGAAGCGCGGCGCCTCCTCGCCGAGCAGCGCGGCGCGCACCGTGGAGTGGATGCCGTCGGCGCCGACCAGCAGGTCGACCGTGACGCGCCGGCCGTTCTCGAACCAGATCTCGACGCGGTTGCCTTTGTCGGCGAGGCCGACCAGGCGGTGTCCGAGATGCACGCGCTCGGCAGGAAAGGCCGACGCGATGATCGCGAGCAGGTCGGCTCGGTGAACGGTGAGGTGCGGAGCGCCGTACAACTCCTCGCACCGAGGGTTCAGTGGCGCGCGCTGGAGCGTACGGCCGTCCTCCCAGCGCCGCTGATGCGTGCTGATCGGCCGGACGGCGTCGCGGTCGAGCGCCTCGCCGAGGCCGAGCCGGTGGAGGATCCTCACCGCGTTCGGTCCCATGTTGATGCCGCCGCCGACCTCGGTCAGTATCGGCGCCTGCTCGTAGACATCGACGTCGAAGCCGGCCTGACGAAGCACGACGGCCGCGGTGAGGCCGCCGATCCCGGCGCCGATGACGGCGATCCTGATTACGGCGTCTCCTCAGTCGCGCCAGTGCTCGGGAAGGATGCTCTGCACATCCGCGATGCCACAGCGCGCAGCCATCCACCGCTCGGCGTAGAGCCCGTCCTTATAGGTGGATTGCTCGGACTCGTGGACCGTGACGGGACCCTTCAGCGCGGCGACCAGTGGCTCGAGGGCCCGCGCGTCGAGCAGCGTGCCGGGCGCGCCCGCCATCAGCAGCGTGGTGGCGGTGACTCGCGGCGCGAAGCCGCGCAGGTCGTAGTAGCCGAGCGTCCGTTGAGCCGCCTCGGCACGCGCCGGGTACGTGCGGACGTAGTCGTTGATCTCTTCGAGCGGATATGCCGGCGTCTTCGTCGCGAGCTCGGCGGTCTTGTAGAAGAGCGCCGGCGTGGTCACGACGTGGGTGGCTCCTGCCGTCAGCGCCGCGGCGATCAGCGCCACGTCGTTGCCCACCAGGACCACGCGCGCGGCATCCAGATCGCGCCGGGTCAGCAGGAACTCCAGGCCCCTG
>WNFT01009918.1_pt1 | contig 10127 bp, 9 predicted proteins | sample 5400191 | NCBI WGS metagenome assembly WNFT01 (sample SAMN13153359, study PRJNA577476) | soil metagenome | isolation source: 80 cm saprolite under Madrone tree | place: USA:California | collected 2016-06-14 | reverse complement strand
GAGGCCAAAGTCCCGGCCGAATATGGTCGCTACACTTTGCACCTCAGATACAATTTTTTTGTGAGGGCATGAAGGCTCCTGTAAGCGGGCGCTCCGCCCGCTTTTGCATTGACCTGCCCCGGCCGCCGAAGCATGGTGCGCGCCCTCATGGGGTCGAGACGCGCGGAGCTGTTCCCCGAGGCCACCGACGCCGAGTGGCGCGACTGGCGCTGGCAGCTGCGCCACGCCGTGCGCTCGCTCCCGGAGCTCGAGCGCTACCTGCCGCTGACCGACGACGAGCGGCAGGGCTGCGCGGAAACCGCGGACATCTTCCGGCTCGGCATCTCGCCCTACTACCTGAGCCTGATCGATCCCGCGCACCCGTATTGCCCGGTGCGGATGCAGTCCATTCCGGTTCGGGCGGAGGCGCACGCGCGCGACGGCGAGCTGCGCGATCCGCTGGGCGAGGACCGGCACCGCCCGGTGCGCGCCATCGTGCACAAGTATCCCGACCGCGTGCTCCTGCTGGCGCTCGATCACTGCTCCGTCTATTGCCGGCACTGCACCCGGCGTCGCATCACTTCGGGCGATGAAGGCGGCATCTCGCGCTCTGAGCTGGACGAGGCGATCCAGTACCTGCGCGCCCACCCCGAGGTGCGAGACGTCCTGGTCTCGGGCGGCGATCCCCTGCTGCTGTCCACCCCGCGCCTGGTGGAGCTGCTCGAGCGGATCCGCGCGGTCGCGCACGTCGAGATCGTTCGCGTCGGCACCCGCATCCCGGTCTGCCTGCCGATGCGCGTCGACGACGAGCTGGCCGGCGCGCTGCGCCGGTTCGCTCCCCTGTTCGTGGTGACGCACTTCAACCACGCCAAGGAGATCACTCCCGAGGCGCGCGAGGCTTGCGAGCGCCTGGTGGATCACGGCGTTCCGGTCGAGAACCAGGCGGTCCTGATGCGGCGGGTGAACTCCAGCGCGATCGCCATCAAGGACCTGATGCAGAAGTGCCTGACGATGCGGGTGCGGCCGTACTACCTGCACCAGATGGACGTCGCGGAGGGTCTCGAGCACCTTCGCACTCCGCTGGCGCACGGCGTGCAGATCCTGCGCGAGCTGCGCGGCTGGACCAGCGGCCTCGCGGTGCCGCACCTGGCGGTGGATCTCCCTGGCGGCGGAGGCAAGGTGACGCTGCAGCCCGACTACGTGGTGGAGAAGCGGGCGCGGGAGACCGTCTTCCGCAACTACCGGGGGGAGCGGTTCGCGTACCCCGAGCCGCGCGAGACCGACTGCGCCGTCCCCTATGACGAGATCTTCTACGGCCCACAACCCCGGAGCACACCAGGACTGCGGATCCTTCCGTGATCACGCACGTCCTGGAATCGGTTGCGCTCTGGATCCAGGGCGTGATCTCCGCGATGGGCTACGCCGGAATCGCCGCGCTGATGGCGATCGAGAGCGCCTGCATCCCTCTTCCGTCCGAAGTGATCATGCCGTTCGCCGGCAGTCTGGTGCCGAGCGGCAGGTTCACGCTCCTCGGCTGCGGGCTGGCCGGCGCGATCGGATGCGTGGTGGGAAGCATTCCAGCCTACTACCTGGGCGCGTACGGAGGGCGGCCGCTGATTCTCAAGTACGGACGCTACATCTTGCTCTCGCCCGAGCACCTCGACTGGGCGGACCGCTTCTTTGCCCGCCGCGGCGATCTGACGGTCTTCCTGGCGCGCCTGCTTCCGGTGGTGCGAACCTTCATCGCCTTCCCGGCCGGCGTGGCGCGCATGCCCATGGGCAAGTTCATCCTCTACACGTTCGTGGGCTCTTTCCCCTGGTGCCTGGGGCTGGCCTGGGTGGGCATGAAGCTGGGCGAGAACATCGAGGTGTTGAAGCCCTGGTTCCACCGGTTCGACGCGGTGCTGGTGGCCGTCGGGCTCGTCCTTGTCGCCTGGTTCGTCCGTAAACAGATCAAGGCGCGGCGCGCGCTCTCCTGACCCGGGCGGCTTCCGCAGGTGGGAAGCCTCGTTCCCAGATCCCCCCTCCCTCCCGCGCCGGCAGGATGGCCGCCCGCTTGCACGAATCTCGTCCGGACGCGGGCGGGAGACGGTACATGGGGGCAGGCCGGGTGGGGTTGGCGTTGGTGCTCGGGGCGGGGATCGGGTGCGCGCATCTTGGCGCGTCGCGTCCGGACAAACCGGTCCTGGCCGCCGGCAAGTACGCCGTGGAGTCGATCCGCTCGCGCGCGCAGCTCGAGGGGACGGACCAGCTGATCGAGATCAGCGAGACCGGCACCCGGCTGACCGATGCCACCGGCGCCGAGCACGTCCTCACCCAGCGCGGCGCGTTGATCCTCAGCGAGAATGGCACCTGCCGGCTGGCGCTGGCCGTATCGGTGGACGGCGAGGAGCCGGGCATCTCGGACCGCGCATGCCGCTGGAGCATGGAGGGCGACCGCTTCCTCCTGGGCGACGCCACCGGAGCGGGAACGAGGACGGTGTACGCGGTGCGGCGAACCGGCGAACGCGTCGTGCTCGAGGGCATGAGCGACGTGGATCCGCAGGGCAACGTGGTCGGCGATGCGCGCGGCGAGCGGATCGTGCTGGTGCAGCGCGCGCCGGAGTATGCGGGCCGTTCGGTCGATCGCACCTCCGAAGGGCAGGCCACGCGCGAGATCCAGGAGTACCTGCACGACCTGTAGGAGTTAAGATCGGGGAGTGAAGCTCTTCCTCACCTCCAGGCTGCTGTCCGCCGCCGGCGTCACGCACGGCTTCTCCGTCCGCACGGGCGGCGTTTCCACCGGACCGTTCTCCTCCTTGAACCTCGGCGGCTCGGTGGGAGACGACGAGGCGGCGGTGCGCGAGAACCACGAGCGGCTCCGGCAGGCAGCCGGCGTCGACGGCAGGATCGTCACCGCGCACCAGGTCCACGGGGACCGGGTGGTGGACGGGCGGCTTCAAGAAGTCTTTGCGCCCAGCGCCCCGCAGCAGGACGGGGCTGACGCCGTGCTCGCGTTGACCGAGGGCGCCGTGGGCGTGCGCGTTGCGGACTGCGTGCCGATCCTGATCGCCGCTTCCGGGCCAGTGGCGGCGGTGCATTCCGGATGGCGGGGGACCCGCCTGCAGATCGCCAGCCGCGCCGTGCGCGCGCTGCAGCGCGCCGCGGGAGCGGATCCGGCGGGGATGCTCGCCGCCATCGGCCCCTGTATCGGGCGCTGCTGCTACGAGGTCTCGCCGGAGCTGGCCGACGCATTCCGCGCGATGTTCGGGCCGGAGGCGGCGGATGACCCGGCCAGGACCCCGGGGCCACATCTCGATCTGCGCTACTGCGTCGAGCGATCGCTGGCGCGCGCCGGGGTCCCCGCGGAGCGCATCGAGCAGGTGGGCGGGTGCACATCCTGCGACACCGGCGCCTGTTTCAGCCACCGCCGCGACAAAGGGCGCACGGGTCGGCATCTTGCCTTCATCCAAGCCCGCGTCAGGTGATGGCATTCTTTGACTTGTCAGCCTCCCCGCGTAGATCATCGAGAGACGCGGCTCGTGTGCCGCGCAACGAGGAATCCGCTTGCGCTTCCCCCTGGTCGCCGTGTTCGCCCTGCTCGCCGGATGCGCCGGCGCGCCGGCGCGTCCGCTGGCCGAAGCAGAGGAGCTGAAAGAGCTGCGGAGCCAGATCCAGGCGCAGTCCATCCTCGTGGCGCAGCAACAGCGGCGGATCGAGGAGCTCGAGGTCAAGCTCGCCGCGCTCGCAGCCAAGGCGCAACCAGCCGGGCATCCAGCTTCCGCCGCTCCGGCCCGGCACGATCCGCGCCCTCCGCTGAAGACGGTGAAGGTCGGCGGGCGCCTGCGCCGCACCGACCGGATCAATCCGGTGGAGCGCGCCCCGTCGCTGCCCATCAGCGTCGAGCTGAAAGAGCCCGATGAGGAGGCCCTGGCCCGCCTCGATTCGGACCCGACGGTGGCGCGCGAGTTCGACGCGGACCACATCTGGGCAGAAGCGGTGCAGAAGCTCAACGACGGGCGCCACGCGGAGGCCGAGACCGATCTGCTGGCGTTCGTCGCCGCGTATCCGCGCCACAGCGCGGCCGACAATGCGCTGTTCCTCGCAGGCCTGGTCCGCGAGGTCCGCGGGGATTGCGCCGGCGCGTTGCAGCTCTTCGAGAGCGTGCCGCTCAAGTATCCGGCCGGCGATGCGGTGCCGCAGGCGCAGCTCGAGCGCGGGCGCTGCCTGCGGATCCTCGGGCGCAAAGACGAGGCGAAGTCGGTTCTCAAACAGCTTGCCATGGAGCACCCGCACGCGTCCGAGACGGCGCAGTCGCGGCAGCTGCTTCAGGATCTGTAAGGGAGGGGGCAGCGATGCGGACCTGGACGATCGCGCGGTGGCGCAGGGCAGCACTGGGCGGGGCGCTGGCGGTGACGCTGGCGGTTCCCGCGCGGGCGCAGCAGGACCAGCCCCCGCCACCGGTTCCGCCCCAGGCCACGCAGCCTCGAGACGGGCAGGAACCGGCCGCGCCGGCGCAGCGGCCGGAGAACGCGCCCATCATCACCGAGCAGAGCCCGCGGCCGCCGCCCGACGGCAACATCAAGCCGGTGGCGGGCGCGCCCGACGAGTACACCATCCAGAAGGGCGACACCCTCTGGGACCTTTCGCAGAAGTTCCTCAACAACCCGTGGTACTGGCCCAAGATCTGGAGCTTGAACCCGGCCATCGAGAACCCGCACTGGATCTACCCGGGCAACAAGCTTCGCATCGTGCCCGGCGAAGGAGGGGCACAGGCTCCTGCGCAGGTCCAGGCGGAGGAGCCGGAGGCCGGGATCGACGCCACCGCGCTGAACGCGCCCGAGGACCAGGCGGGGGCGTCTCCGGATACCTCGGTCACCCTGCCGGCCACGCCGGACCTCGAGGTCGTGGGTCGCGACAGCCGGGAGAGCCGGGCAGCGCTCAACACCGTCAGCGTGAGCGGCAAGCTCGCCTTCTCGCCTCCGGCGGTGCTCTCGGTCCGGAGCAGCGGACTGGTTTCGCCCGAGGAGATGCGCGCCGCGGGAACGTTGGAGGCGTCCTTCGAGGAGAAGGAGATGCTCTCCACCTATGACACCGCGTACGCGCGGTTCAGGCACGAAGTGCCGGCGAAGCCCGGCGACAAGATGCTGATCTTCCGGCCGGAGGTTTCCATCGTCCACCCGGTCTCCCACCGCACGCTCGCGCGCCAGACCAAGACGGTGGCAGTGGTGAAGGTGCTCTCCATCCAGGGCACGCAGGCCACCATGCAGATCGAGCGGGTGTTCGAAGAGGTGGGGCGCGGCGATCTGGTGCGCCCGTGGGCCGCGCAGGACAAGCGCATTGCCCCCCGGCCCAACGCGGCGGACGTGGTGGGCCGCATCGTGCAGGCCGTCAACCCGACCCTGACCGAGTTCGGGGAAGCCAACGAGGTCTTCATCGACCGCGGCTCGGCCGACGGCGTTCAGGAGGGAAACACCTTCGCCGTGGTGCGCCAGGGCGACGGGCTGAGCAACGCGATGGTCGTCGGTTCGTACACCGCCGGCAAGCAGGGGTTGCTATCGGCCAAGGCGGACGTGCCCGAAGAAAACGTCGGTCTCCTCCTGGTGGTCGACACGCGCGAGCACATCAGCACCGCGGTGGTGGTGAAGAGCATCCGCGAGCTGCAGGCAGGCGATTTCGTCGAGATGCGCGCAGCCGGCTCGGGCGGCGGCGCACAGTAGCTTGAACGAAACAAGTCAGATTGACGCCGACGGAGCCGGGTGCGCCAGGCCCGACGTCGTGGCGGCTTGCGCTCTCGGGGCCGTCCCCGGAGTCGGCGCCTCGACGCTGGCGAGGATTGCGGCCCGTTACGAGACGTTGAGCCAGGCCATGGAGGAGGGGCCCACCGCCTTGCTGCGCGACGGCGAGGCGCTCAAGCTCAATCTGGAAGCGCGGGAGTACCTGGCGCAGGGCCCGGATCTGCACGAGCTGGGCGCCTATGCGCTGGAGGCGGCGCGGCGTTGCGGTGCCCGGGTGCTGCTGCTGGGCGACGAGGGATATCCGAAGCGGCTCTGCGGGGTTCCGAATCCGCCTCGGCTGCTGTACGTCCGCGGGAGCCTCGCCGCGGAGGCGCGCCGCGTGGCGGTGGTCGGTTCGCGCGACGCGGACGAGGCCGGGCTCGATCTGGCGCACCGCTTCGGCGATGCGTTTGCGCGCGCCGGGGTGGAGGTGGTGTCTGGCGGTGCGCGGGGCATCGACACCGCGGCGCACGAAGGAGCGCTTTGGGGGGAGGGCCGCTCGGTGGCGGTATTAGGGAGCGGGATCGACGTCGACTATCCACCCGACAACCGCAACCTGTTCGAACGGCTCGCCAACGGAGGCGGGGCGGTGGTGAGCGAGCTCCCACCCGGCACCGAGCCCGCGGCCAGGAACTTCCCGCGCCGGAACCGGATCGTCGCCGGCCTGTCGGACGCGGTCGTGGTGGTCCGGGCGGCCCTGCGCTCGGGCGCGCTGATCACCGCTGCCCAGGCTGGAGCGCGCGGCACGAAGGTCTATGCCGTTCCGGGCGACCCGTCGAACTGGAGGGCCGAGGGGTCGAATGCCCTGCTGCGGGACGGGCAGGCGTTGGTGACCACGGGCCCGATCGACGTCCTGACCGACCTGGACTGGCCAATTCCCGAGATCCTGCTTTCCACTGCCGCAACGCGAACGGGTGTGCCGGCATCCTACCCGGGCGAGCCGATCCAGCCGGATCGCACCGTGGTCGATGCGGCGGGAGTGAAACTGTGGCAATTGCTGGACGGGAGGACCCCTGCTCATGTAGACGACCTCGCCCTGCGCGCGCAAATCCCGGCCCGGGAAGCGCTGGGGAAGCTCGCAGAGCTGGAGCTCAAGGGCATGGTCGTACAGAGGCCCGGGAAATACTTCCTGCGCCGCTGAGCTTTCGAACCCATTTGGGAGTGCCGGCATCGATCGCCGCCCCGAGGGAGCCATGGCAGGCAAAGCGAAGACGAAGGCCACGAAGGACGGCAAGAGGAGCAAGAAGACCCCTGGCGGCGGGGAGGTCGCTGCTCGCGTCAAGGGCACCACGCTGGTGGTGGTCGAGTCCCCGGCGAAAGCAAAGACCATCAAGAAGTACCTGGGGTCGGGCTACGTGGTGAAGGCCTCGGTCGGCCACGTGATGGACCTGCCGAAGAGCAAGATCGGCGTGGACATCGAGAACGGCTTCGAGCCGGTCTACGAGGTGATCGAAGCGAAGAAGAAGGTGGTGGCGGAGCTCAAGGCGGCGGCGAAGACGGCGGGGCTCCTGTTGCTGGCCACCGACCCGGACCGCGAAGGCGAGGCCATCGCCTGGCACGTCTACGAGCAGCTGAAGCGGACGAAGATCCCGGCGCAGCGGATCCTGTTCAACGAGATCACCAAGAAGGCCATCCAGGAAGCGATCCAGAAGCCGCTGCAGCTCAACCGCGACCTCTACGACGCGCAGCAGGCGCGCCGGGTGCTGGACCGGCTGGTCGGGTACCAGATCTCCCCCATCCTCTGGAAGAAGGTCCGCCGCGGGCTCTCAGCCGGGCGCGTGCAGAGCGTGGCCGTGCGCCTGGTGGTCGAGCGCGAGGAGGAGATCGCGAAGTTCGTTCCCGTCGAGTACTGGAGCATCGAGGCCGACCTGCGCGCCGCGCTCCCTCCGCAGTTCCGCAGCAAGCTGATCAAGCTGGACGGGCAGAAGATCGAGCTGCCCAGCGCCGAGATCACCACGCCGCTGGTGTCCGAGCTGCGCGAGAAGCCGTTCGTGGTGGCCGAAGTGACCAGGAAGGAGCGCCGCCGCAATGCTCCGCCTCCTTTCATCACCTCCAAGCTGCAGCAGGACGCCGCGAACCGGCTCGGCTTCACCGCGAAGAAGACGATGACGCTGGCGCAGCGGCTCTATGAGGGCGTGGAGCTGGGAGAGGACGGGCAGACGGCGCTGATCACGTACATGCGCACCGACTCCGTCCGGCTTTCGCCCGACGCAGTCGCTGGGGCGCGCGCCTACGTCCAGGGGCGCTGGGGCAAGGAGTACCTGCCCGCCGAGCCGGTGCAGTTCAAGACGAAGAAGAGCGCGCAGGATGCCCACGAGGCCATCAGGCCCACGTCGCTCGAGCACCCGCCGGAGAGGGTGAAGCCCTTCGTGGAGAAGGACATGTTCCGGCTCTACGAGCTGATCTGGAACCGTTTCATCGCCTGCCAGATGGTGCCGGCGGTGTTCGACCAGACCACCGCCGACATCCAGGCGGGGCCCGCCAGCTGCCCCCGCTCGAAGCGGGCGAGAAGCTGGAGCTGATCCAGCTCATCCCCGAGCAGCACTTCACGCAGCCGCCGCCGCGTTTCACCGAGGCGTCGCTGGTCAAGGAGCTGGAGGAGAAGGGCATCGGCCGCCCGTCGACGTACGCGGCCATCCTTTCCACCATCCAGGACAAGGAATACGTGGAGAAGAAGGAAGGGCGCTTCTTCCCCACCGACCTGGGCAAGATCGTCACCGAGCTCCTGCTGGGGGCATTCCCGCGCGTGATGGACGTGCAGTTCACCGCGCGGATGGAGGAGGAGCTGGACGAGGTCGAGGAGGGCAAGATCGAGTGGCAGTCCGTGCTGGGCGAGTTCTACGAGCCCTTCAAGAAGAGCCTGGTCGCGGCGGAAGCGCAGATGCGCGACGTCAAGCGCGAGGAGAAGCCCACCGATCTCGTCTGCGAAAAGTGCGGCAGCCCGATGGTGATCAAGTGGGGCCGCATGGGCCGCTTCCTCGCCTGCTCCGGCTATCCGGAGTGCAAGAACACCAAGGACTTCATCGAAGAGAACGGGCAGATCAAGGTGGTCGAGGACCTGCCCACCGAGGAGACCTGCCCGACTTGCGGCAAGCCGATGGTCAACAAGCGCGGCCGGTTCGGCCGCTTCCTCGCGTGCTCGGACTACCCGACCTGCAAGACCACCCGGCCCATCACGCTCAAGGGCGTCGTCTGCCCCGACTGCGGCGGCGGCCTGGCCGAGCGCAAATCGCGCTTCGGCAAGAGCTTCTTCGGCTGCGTGAACTACCCGAACTGCAAGTTCGCCGCCTGGGATCGGCCCATCCCGGGCCCCTGCCCGCAGTGCGGGAAGCCTTACCTGCTCCAGAAGTACACGAAGCGCGACGGCGCGTTCATCGCTTGTCCGGACAAGGCCTGCGGGTACCGCCGGGAAGCGCCCGAACCGGGGACGGAGCCAACCCCGGCCCAAGCATCCGGAGGGGCGCCGTAAGGGTTTCGGGGGACGAGCTGGGGAAAGGTTCGCGCGGCGCGTGAATCCGGATGGCTCTGCCGGCGGCTGCGGAACGAGGAGAACCTAAGGAGCGTTGCTGCGCCTGCAAGAGACGAGCGGGCGGTTGAGCTTGCCACCGCGGCCGCTCGCGTATAGCAACGGCCCGGTGCAGCGTGAGGTCCACATCGTCGGGGGCGGACTCGCCGGGACGGAGGCGGCCCTGATCCTCGCTGACCAGGGCGTCAGGGTCGTACTGCATGAGCAGAAGCCCGAACGGCGGTCACCCGCCCACAAGGAGGACGGGCTCGCTGAGTTGGTCTGCTCGAACTCGCTCCGATCCGACAATCCGCACAACGCGGTCGGGCTGCTGCACGAAGAGCTGCGGCGGCTGGGATCGCCAGTGCTGGCGCAGGCGGATCGGGCGCGGGTCCCTGCGGGCGATGCTTTGGCCGTCGATCGGGTGGTGTTCAGCGGCGGGTTGACGGCGCGGGTCGCCGCGCATCGGCTCGTGCGCGTGGAGGCTGGGGAAGTGCGTGAGCTGCCGGCGGGCCCCGAGCTGTGCGTGGTCGCTACCGGCCCGCTCACCGGCGAATCCCTGGCGCGGTCGATGGCGGAGGCGGTGGGCGCGTCGCAGCTTGCCTTCTACGATGCGATCGCTCCGATCGTCGCCGGCGAATCCGTCGATCGCTCCGTGGCCTTCGAGCAGTCGCGGTACGGCAAGGGGCAAGGGGCGGACTACCTGAACCTGCCGCTCACGCGGGAGGAGTACGAGCGCTTCGTGGAAGAGCTGCTCCGCGGGCAGAAAGTGAAACCGCACGAGTTCGAGGAGCCGCGCTACTTCGAAGGCTGCCTGCCGATCGAGGTGATGGCGGAGCGCGGACGGGACGTCCTGGCATACGGGCCGATGAAGCCCGTGGGACTGA
>WNFT01010835.1_pt1 | contig 10129 bp, 10 predicted proteins | sample 5400191 | NCBI WGS metagenome assembly WNFT01 (sample SAMN13153359, study PRJNA577476) | soil metagenome | isolation source: 80 cm saprolite under Madrone tree | place: USA:California | collected 2016-06-14 | reverse complement strand
TGGGTAAGAATCAGTGGGAGAGCGTCGTCTTCTTGCGAGCGAAGATGCAGGAAGTAGATATGCTGCCCGTCGATGGTGGTGGTAAACTGTGGATAGGCATTGAGTTTCGCCTCCCAGATCCGCCAGTCATAGTCCTCCAGCCAGTACTTGGCCAACCGCTTGATGGGCTCTAAGGGCACACCGTAGGAGGTGCCCACGCCAGGGAGTTCATTGCTCCAGCGAACACGAGCAAGCCGCGCTTTGAGATCATCTAAGTCTGCCTGTGGAATAGCAATCGTATATGGGGTGATCAAAATGCTTTCTCCTCTCTCTCATGCAAAAGACTGTGATGCATCCTCTTGTTTTAAGTGGATGCGGGATCATTGTAGCATGAAGGAAAGACACAAAACTTCTCGTATCTTGCTCTATCTCAAAACTTTCGACTCTTGACGGCAATGTGAGACGGAAGGCAGAGGTTATTTGAGATGCTCGAAGGTTGATAAAAACACCTCTATTTTGCGCGTGAGGATCGATCCTTAGAAGGCAACCTGGTATGAGAGTTACCTCTAGCTGCACCATGCGGTTCCATGAACGGCGAAACGCCCAGGAATCGGCTCTTGCGAATCAAGCTTCGCGTATTTATAATGAGAGCACTACAGACGAGGAGAACGTGGTGGCAAATCAAGAACATCTCGCCCTTCTTCACCAGAGCATAACTACCTGGAACACCTGGAGAAAGGAGCATCAAGACATCCAACCTGATTTCAGCGAAGCCGACCTGAGCTCTGCTGACCTGAGCTATGCCGATCTCCATAGTGCCGACCTGAGCTATGCCGATCTCAACCATGCCAATCTCCGCTCTGCTGACCTGAGCTATGCCAATCTCCACGATGCCGACCTCGATGATGCCGACCTCCGCGATAGTGAATCCAACTGAGCAATCATCGGGTGGTCCATTCTCGGTAACCCTGACCTGCGCTTCGTGAAGAAACTGGATACAATGCTGTAGAGTTACCTCAAACAACGGCACAAGCAGCACAACGGGTAGAACTACAAATGCTGCAACCTCTTACTCCGATTCTACTCCCAAATTATTTCCTACCTTCCTATCTCACATCAAGATACTTGCGTTGCAACTCCGCGGGCGGAGTGCCGAACTTGTAGAGCGTGCGCAGGTACCACATGAAGAGTACGCTGCGCACCAGGCCGATTTTCTCGTGCCGGCGTGCCGACGTAGTCACATACTGGGGCAGAAGCACAACTTTCCCGATTTTGCGCAGGCGCGTAATAATCTCCAGGTCTTCCATTAAGGGCTGATCAGGAAAGCCGCCGATAGCGTTGAAACTGCTGCTGCGCACGAAATATGCCTGGTCACCGGTAAAAACCTTGCGTACCTGCGAACGCAAATTAGCGGTGAATGCTACGAGGCGGTAAGGCCACTGGTCGCAATTGAAACAGAGCCGGAACGCCCCACCAACCACCTGTAGCCTGCTCAGCGCGTGCTCGATAGCACAGAAAGTTTGGGTGTACAAAACAGAACATCTGTGCTATACTTCTTGAAGCACAGCGTTTCTTGCGTTTTTAAGGAGAGCAGGATGAGAGAATTTCAGGCTGATGGGAGAACGATCAGCGCCTATCTGGCAGTCCCCGAGCATGGCAGCGGACCAGGTGTGCTAGTCCTGCATGCATGGTGGGGCCTCACCGACTTCTTCAAACAGGTCTGCGACCGTCTCGCGCGCGAGGGCTTCATCGCTCTTGCTCCCGACCTCTATCACGGAAAGACCACCACCTCCATCGATGAGGCCGAACAACTGGCCTCAGAATGGATAGAGAGTGACGAAACGTCCCAGGCTCTTACCGCGTCCATTGGCTACCTGCTACAACAGCCAGGCAGGCGTGGAAAGGCTCTTGGTGCGGTCGGGTTCTCGTTAGGGGGCTTCTGGGCACTGGGATTGAAGGACCAGATGGCTGCTATCGTCACCTTCTATGGAACCACGCCACCCGAAAAGGTCCTGGCGCGGGCCGATTTTCTGGGTCATTTTGCCGAGGATGACGCTTTTGAACCAATCGAGCAGGTCCGTCAATTCGAGGAAGACATCCGCTCCTCTGGGAGGCAAGCCTCATTCTTTCTGTATCCAGGAACGCGCCATTGGTTCTTCGAGGAGAATCGCCCCGAGTATGACGCCGAGGCTGCTCGCGTTGCCTGGGAGCGTACTATCGAGTTCTTACATCAACGGCTTGACTAAGCGCTGAAGCTGTTAGTAAATGACCTGAAACCTTGCCCCAATTTTACCCTGGAACGTGAGCACTTGCCTTGAATTGTGGGCAGCATGACACTTGGAGGTGTACAGATGGATCCCTTGTGGAGTACCGCCCTCTGGCAGCAGTTCGGCGCGACTATCGACATGCTCGAAAACGCCCTGCTCGCCTGTCCCAGCACGCATTGGAATGGACGCCTCTGGAGCGACCACTCAGACCACCCTCTGCCACCGGAATCCGCAGCATTCTGGTCTATCACCCATCACACACTCTTCTGGCTCGACTTGTATCTCACAGGCTCACTTGAAGGATTCGCTCCCCCCACGCCCTTCACCTTGGATGAGCTTGAACCAGCACGTGTCCTTCCCGAACAGCCCTATACCAGGGAGGAGTTACACACCTATCTGGTGAATCTGCGCAAGAAGTGCCAGACAACGATTGCTGGGTTGTCAGACGAGAAAGCGCACCAACAGGTCGATTTCCCCTGGGTCGGGGAAAAGCCGATGAGCTTTTTAGAGCTACTCTTGTACACCATGCGCCATGTGCAGGAACATGCGGCTCAGTTGAACATGTTTCTCGGACAGAACGCCATTGATGGAGCCTCTGATTGGGTCAGCCGGGCGAAAGCCGATGAGGGCGGTGAGTAAGCGCTTTCAGAGTGTGCTGCCTGTCAATCATTTTCTTCTGTGGGCCGAAATTGGATAATTACGTGGGCGGTAAAACGGGTAAAACGAACAGGGTGAGCGTCTTGCGGCTCGTCCAGAACGAGGGATCGGTGCCAGGTTCCATTACAAAAACCAAACTGGATTGACTGCGAGTTGTGGCCAGGATTGTTATTCACCCACCGTGCCATTTGTCGATTGTATCGTTTCTCTGCGGAGCGCTTGCAGACCCTCGCTGAAGCGTACCGGGTAGGGTTTATCGACGGTGAGCGCACGATACTGTTCAGGCAGCATCTGTAGATTCTGCTGCGCCAGTTCGCGTATCTCGGAAAGCGGTGGCAGGCTGCCTGGAATGATCTCACCGTTGCGCATCACGGGCCGTAGCAATCGGTAATAGTTATCAGGACGTGGCTCGGGAGCGAGCTGGATGATATCTTCCTCCCACTGCGGGTGGCGATAGATTTCTTTCTTACCCGGCCAGGTGGATTTAGCCCCGGCGATTTTTACCTTGGGGTGCTCGTTGCCTTCCTCGTCAACATACCATACCTCCTTGTAGACCGCGCCGAGAGCGCCTCCATCGATGCCCCGCTCTGCTGAGCCGATTCCCGCGCCCAGTGCAGTACCTACACCAAACGAATCAATGGCTGCCCCGGCCTGGAGGAGTTCGGTAATCTTCCACTCGTCGAGGTCGCCGCTGGCAAGGATGCGTACAGTATGCAAACCTGCCCTGTCAAGCTGTTCGCGCACATAAATGCTATCTGCGGCAATGTCGCCACTGTCGAGCCGTACGGCAGCAAGTGTATGTCCCAGTGTTTCTTGCGAGCGCAGAGCGACGCCAATTGCGGTGTGTATAGCCTGGCGAGGATCGTAGGTGTCCAGCAGCAGCGTGTAGCGGTTGTATGCGGCAGCGATCGCTTCGAAGGCCTCTTCTTCGGTCGGGAACAGTTCAATCAGGGCGTGTGGCACTGTCCCGGTTGCAGGCAGGCGGAATTCATAGGCGGCATTGAGTAGAGATGTGCTGGCGCATCCTCCGATGTACGATGACCGCGCCACGGTTAAAGGCTCCTGCGCCCGCCGGAAAGCAAATTCTGCCACTCGCCGTGGACGCCCCCGCTCAGCCGCGTAGACTATGCGGGAGGCCTTCGTGGCGATCAGCGTCGAAAGATTGATAGCCTGGAGCAGCCCGGACTCCATAAGAATTGCCTCACGAAAGGGGGCGGTGACGCGCAGGATCGGCTCATTGGGAAATGCAATCGAACCCTCCGGCAGCGCCAGGATCTCCCCGCTAAAGCGCAGGCCCGCCAGTTCATCAAGAAACGCGGAATCATAATCGCGAATATGTGCAAGAAAGCGCAGTTCCTCGGGAGTATAGCGAAATGCCTGGACAAATTCCAAAGCTCCCTCTACTCCGGCTATCAATAGATAAGCTCCTCCAAAGGGGGCTGTGCGCGTGTAGAGATCAAAGGTAGTGAAGCCATTGAGACCCTCGCGCCACGAGACAAAGGCAGAATCTGGATGATATAGGTCGGTCATAAGTCCTGGATGAATCCTTGGAGCGCGGCGATTCATTTCCACTCCCGTCGTTTTTGCATGTCTTTATCTGAATTAGTGTAAATTGTACCATATGTGTGCAAGTCAAGAATTGTACAATAGACATTTGGGGATAAGGCTTCCCGTGAACGGACTTGAGAGGTGTCCTGCCTGTCATCCTGAGCGCAGCGAAGGATCTCTTCGTCCGGCAAGCCAGACCCTTCGCTGCGCTCAGGGTGACAGGCATTCGCTCCAAACGTCTAATTGTACAAGGAAAAACTTGACTTGTTCTCCTTTATCACCTATACTCAATTTATGAGTACTTAACCGTTGAGTGTTTGGAATCGCTTCATTCCAGAAATGCGCTTCATCGTCGTAGCGATGTCAAACTCGAAACACCTGGTGCAGCGGGTATCGACAGGAGGTACTCATTTTGTTAGGTATCGAGAAGCTGTGGAACTATGCTCTTCGTACTTTCTCAGCAGCACGCCTGGCGCCGGCGCTTACGAGTGGATCAGGGTCGGCTTGCAAGCGGCTTAGAGCTTCCTCGGCATCGTAATTGTTCATCAGCGCAAGGATAGTAGTAATCCTTTGCCGGCGTGCGGAGTCGGGGTGCTTTGACCACGCGAGGGCAACCGGAAGCAAGTATTCCACGATCTCCTCGTCTTCCAGTGAAGGGAGTTCAGCAAAAATGGTGAGCAAGCTGTCCTGGATCGAGTCATTTTCCTGCGAAAGCAATGGCGCCAGCGGGTAAAATACTTCATTGTTGGGGAAGGATTCCCAGTTGTACGCGGCATATGGGTAGCGAAAAGGCCAGAAGCAATCGAAGGTCATTTTTAGGTAGGCGCGCTGTTCATCGGGATCGGAGGTGTGCACGGCCGCTGTAACTAATGTCACAAATACCTGTTCCGGCTGTGCCAGGTAAGCGGCTTGCACGAACAGGCGTAACCACCCGGCCGCCTCTAAGCGTAGCGAAGCCCCGGTCGCATGCTGCATCAACCTTGCGAGAGCATCGGCCACTTGTTTCCTCTCGATGAGCTGTTCTTGCGGGGAAAGGTACCAGATGCCCCTCTGGAGCCTGTTGACCAAATTTGTCAACTGCTTTGGAGAAGTGACCTCCTGAATCCGAAGTAACAATTCAGGAATAGACGCAGCGTATACATTGCTAAGTGGCCGCAGGATGGTATGTAACAAATTGTCTAGCGGTTGATTAATGCGGTCTGCAAATCCAGGCATCGGAACATTTGAATAGCGGAACTGGCTCATAAGCTTTTTTATTGCCCCCACCTGTATAGTAATCCTCTCATCCCACCAACGCCCGGTTACATTTCGTAACAATTGTTACTAGTATTGTAAACGGCTTGCTCAGTTTTGTCAAGCAAATCGGCCTTTGAGAAAGATGAAGTCATTGGTGAAGCTAACGAGCTGGCCATCCTGACTGCGCGTGACCTCGAAATAGCTCTGGATTTGCTCGTTACTCTCTAGAATAAACCGTGCCAGCTTCGCTTTTTCGTCTTTAGGCATGCGCGAACGTTCTGTCCAATCATCATATTGATGTTTTTTGCGGAAAAATTCAACGTGTTCGATGGAGAGGCCGGCCTGCGTGAAGAATGCTTGCCACTCTTGCGCCGTGAATGATCGCCCATGCGAGGGATCGCGCCACTTCTCGATAGTATTGTCGAACCTGTCGAGTTCTGGATCAGCCGGTGCCATGCAGTCGATAAGCAGGAATATCCCGCCGGGTTTCAAGACACGCGCCACTTCGTGCACGAACTGAGCCACGTCGGGAAAATGGTGCGGAGCGATGCGGCTGGTGACACGGTCGAAAGTAGCGGGCGCGAATGGCAGTTGCTCGGCATCGGCCACCTGGAACACTGCATTTCTGACGCCCTGTGCCAGCAAGTACTCGCGTGCTTTCTCGAGCATGCGCGGCGTGAGGTCGGTAACGGTCACCTGTGCTACATGTGGTGCCACTGCCAGGGCGGTGTGCCCGCCCCCGGTAGCGATATCAAGCGCCTGAAGCTGTGGATTCCATTCCCCCAGTTCGACGAGTCTCTCCAGGTCATCCCCTGCCCGGTGCGAGAAGCTGGCGACATAGCTCTCCGCCGTGCGAGCAAAGTAATCCTTTACGTGAGCCTTCTGCTTATCGCTGCCAGGTTGTGATGTTTGGGTCATATGTGTCCTTCTTAGAGCGGCAGATGGATGCTGCCAAGATTGCCACAAGCGATGAAATGTAATCCATCTGCTTGCATCGCCAGGCCGCTGCAACTGTAGGTAGTGGTTGTAATCAGATTGTTGGGAACGATATAGTGCTTCACGGTATCTACGACCGAGCATTTGCCGTTATTGCTTTTAATAGTAAATGTATGGTCTGCTCCGGTGTCAAGGCTATGTTCCTTGAGAAGAAGTGTCGCGACCTGGCAATGCTGAAACGCTTGCCAGAAGCAGTTTCCAGCTAGCCTCGCCTGATTACTATCCACCGGTTGCCCATTAAGAGCAGTATTCACTGTACCACAATTTTGCGCTTGCTGTGGAGATGCAGGGATGGATGTAGGAGTAGAGTGCGCTTGCCCTCCCTGGCCGTAGGTGTAAGTACCGCAGCCGGCAAAAAAGGCGATCAAGCATATCAGGCCGAGTGCAATACAAACTCTGGATGACTGGTGTCTCCGTAAGCGTTGTTGTACCACTGGCAGCATAGTATTTGAGTCCTTCCTTATCAATTTCAAGGCCCTTTGCGCTATTGGGCCAGGCATTTTTGCTGCGCGCCTCATGGCATCTATAAGTTAGACGTTATGGGTCAAAAATAAGTTCCTTACCTTAACTACTACGAGAAGCCGGGGCGCTTGCAGGCCGCTTAGACGTTGATGAAGCGCTATTCTGGGTGGACGAGGGTGTAATTTGTGCTCCGACAAATGCGCCAATTGGACCAAAGGCAGCGCGGGCGATCCGCCCTATCTCATCTGCCCGCTCCTGGCTTGTCCATACGATTTGGACGAGGAAGTCATATGCATCTTTTATCAGGAAGCCAACATTCGCTGCAGTCTCACTCGCGAGGCTCTGATTGGAACTCTCCTTGCTCTTGGGTGCGAAGAATCGCCCGCGCCTGTTCGTGTTGGCCTGGGCGGAACTGATCGTTTGCGTATTATTCGCTCCATTGCTCTTAGCGAGCTGGGTAGAATGCGCGATGAAGTACTCGACCAGCGGATAGGTGACTGCTACATTGTGATTGAGATAATCGAATTCAATCAGAATCTGTTTATAGCCATTTTGAAAGGCGTCGATCAACGCCGCGCCAGCCAGGCCGGCAATAGCGGGCACGGCGCCGGCACTGCCTGGGGCAGCGGTCGCGCCAGCCGGCTGTTCATTAGAGGCAGGGGAGAAGAACGAGCTTACCCTGCTCGCGACGGTGCCGAAAAAGCCCAGAACGCCTCCCACTATAAAGACAAAGGCCGTGATAAGGCTTTCTCGTAGACTCGGTAAAAGCACGAGCAGTAGGACTACAACCCCGATGATCACCAGCAGGACACCAACAACCGCAGCGATCGGAATCGCGTACCTCCTGATCTGCTGTTCCACCGGGTTAAGCAGACCTTAAGCAGACCTTTGCTGATAGCCTGCTCGAGCTCTTGCGAGAAATCATTCCAAATGCGCTGCGTTACAAGGCTGGTCGTGAAATCCCGCAAGCTTTGATGACCTGCCAGCAGCGATTGCCAGACCTCTGCTTGTTGAATGAGCGCCAGGCGTAACTGGCTCGATGTTTCCCACGTCATTGCCGGTATAGCTGCCGGTCGCGGAGTAGGAGTAGGAGTAGGAGTAGGCGTAACCGAATTTGTGTGGGTGCTGGCTGAAGCACTGGCACTCGGGCTACCCGCAGGAGTATCCCTATTAGAGGAAACACCCTCTTGATTCTGAGCATCCGGTTGAGGCGTGGTTAGTCGCGACTGCGCCGTGTTGTCAGTTGCAGTAGAAGGAGCATTTGAGGAAGTCCCATCCTGCTGTTGAGTATCACCGGTGCAGATCAGATGTACTGCCCGCATCCAGTAATTCAGGCTCTCCGAGGCGGTCCGGATGGCCTGGCTTGGCAGATCCAGGTTCGGTTGCACACCTACATCGTTGGCATCCTGGCGTGAGACATTTGGGTGCACACGATAATAGGCTTCATCCAGGGCCGTGCTGAGTGCAGAGACCTGGCGTTGGATGCTCGTGATGCTGCGCTCGTCAAAAACGCTCAGCCAGGTCTCTTCTAAACGCTTCTTCAGCTCTGGATGTGCATGTATGTCCTCACCACGTTGATTCATAGCGTCTTCGATCGGCACGGTTGCTGTCGTAATCCCCCACGAGAGCGAGGCCATGGCCCGTCCAGCCTCATATGCGATGAGTTGCATCTCATTGGCCTCTGCATCTCCACCACCACTCACGTAGAGGGTTTCGCGCGCGTAGCTATCCCATGTTTCCAGGTAGCGGGTGGCCTGATTACTCACGAGCTGGATCGCGTTGTTCCTTTGATCCTCGGAGGAGAAGGCGTCCTGGGGAGTTGCGCCTGATGCAGTCCCAGGTTGTCCTACTTCACCTCCTTGAGAAGCAGCAGGTTGATTGGGAGTGGTCGGCTCACTTTGTGGTTGTGCAGCGTTACTCAGGGTCGCAGTAAGCTGACGATAGTTGGAGATGTTCTGCACCAGCTGATTTTGGAACTCACTGACGGTGACAGGGATGAGACTTTCCTCCGGGTTGGCATAGAGGAGGGTCAAGCAGTTGAGCGCTCGCCGTGCGACATCATAGAGTTTAAAATCGCTGGGAATCTCAATGTCCCTCTGGATTCCGATGTTGCCATAGTCTTGTCCGCCAGCAGGAAACAGGTAAAGGTAGGGAAGATACGTAGTGGAAGCATCATACCCCTGAGGGCTTGCGGCCAGTGCCTGGTAATTTGGGGTAGTTGAAGGATCAGGGAGGTCATAGTAGGTATTCGCGGTGCTGCTCCCAGGAAAACTCCTTTTATGGCTTTCCGCGATGCGACTGAAGGTAGCTCGCCAGAGGCTCGTAAACCAGGCGTTATCCGGCAGATCTGTCATATTTTGTCGCGAGGCCGTTGAATCGGCTGGTTGTTGTTGTAAGATGGCCGATTCCGGTAGGAGCAACTGCGATTTGGCATTCTCTACAGCCGATAGCACATCTTGCAGGATCTTATCTACCTGGCCACCGGTGGAATCTGCTGGCCTTTTAGCGAGGCTGGTCTGTGCAGAGCCGGAGATACTGGTACTCATCGCTGCGACCTGCAGCCGGCTTTTGAGTTCAATGATGCTCCAACCCATCTGCAAAGCATCGTGGATAGCGCTGAAGATTGGGTCGTCAAGTAATATGGAGGGCTTTCCACCGGGAGTTACCGGTGTACCTGGAGTGGACCCATTTTGATTCGGAGCTTGACCATTCATGATGGGACTCCTTTTATTATGGTTATTCCACTTATTCTGTGCTTTCAAAGTTTATCTCTTGCATATACAAATGTCAATCCCATCAACTCATAGGAGGAATTGTCGTCATAGTCATAGTAGGGGCGGGAGTGGTGGAGTGGGGCGGTGGGGGTGCGACGTGAAGTCGCCTAGATAGCTGTTCCAAGCGGAACATTCCGCTACGGAACCCGCTGTTCCACCAGCGGTACCCTTGAGCAGCAAAGCAGCAAGGTAACGCGCTGTGAGAAGCCT
>WNFT01006743.1_pt1 | contig 10131 bp, 7 predicted proteins | sample 5400191 | NCBI WGS metagenome assembly WNFT01 (sample SAMN13153359, study PRJNA577476) | soil metagenome | isolation source: 80 cm saprolite under Madrone tree | place: USA:California | collected 2016-06-14 | reverse complement strand
CGGTGAACCAGTGATACCCCGCGATGACCGTGCGCACTTCGTCGCCCGCGGCGTGCGCGCGCGCCGCTTCTTCGAATCGTCCTGCGGGTGTGATCACAAACTGGTCGGCCGCGAAAACCAACTCCGCCGGAAAACTTTGACGCGCTTTGGGGATGGCGACGTGAAGGAGACGCGCGCGCCGTTCGCGTTCGGCCGCAAGAACGTCTTCGGGACTCAAGACGTCGATAATGTCCCACGGCTCGGTTGAGCCGACTAATGTCGCCGTGCTTCGCTCGGTAAGATCGACTCGAAAGAATCCCGGGCTCCAGAGCTCGCCTTCGTAGGCATAACCCCGCTGCTGTTCGATGCGATAAACGACTTGAGGAATTTTTGATGGGGCGATCGTGAACGCGGCGTCGCGACCATGGAGCTGCATGCGGAGCGGCGGTAGCTTTCTGCGCGCAGCCGCGATTTCGTAGCGGCCATCGACGGCAGTGAGTTTGTAAGGCGCGGCCAAGTCCGCGTCCACCGGGGCTTCATGATGTCGAAAATGAAAAGCGGGACGCAACTCGAGTCGCGGAGGCACTCCTCTTGAGATCACTTGGTAGCTGACGTGAACTGTATTTTGCAAATGAGGAAGCAAAACGCGCTTCTCGACCACGACTTCGCGAACATGATAAGTCCAGACGGGGAGCCCATCCTCGAGTCGGAACTCGGTTAAGTAGTCGGCGCTTTTCAAATCAAGCTGTCCGCCGGCGCGCTCTTCTGCGCCCAGCGAAACGACATCATCGTTACTGAAGCGCAAAAATTCCGAAACGTGACTCCACACCACGATGCGCCCGAGAGGCGCCGGCAGCGCCGCGATGAGCAATCCATGATAGCGACGCGTGACCGCGCCGGAGACTGTGCCGGAGGCATAACCGCCGAGCCCATTGGTCACGAGCCATTCGCGATTGAGCAAAAGCTCGCGCGACATGTGCGCACCATCCCATGGCATTGCCCGAACCACGGGCCGGCTTGTTTCAAATTGCTTGTTCATCAATTCTCGATGCAAACAGCAAAGTCGATCAGCCCAATTTTCTTCTTTTCGGTTGACGGCGCGGCGCTTTCTCCGGCAGGAGCCGCAGCGCGATGGTCGCTTCCGCCGGCAAGGTCCAACTCTTCTGTGTCGCGACAGCCACTGCTCCGGGTCCACCGTAGGAAACCGAATCACTCGACCAAAGCGTTTCCCATTCGAAACCGAGCGGCGGCGCCAGGAGCGGCTCCGGTGCGGGGGCGAGCACGCCTTGTTTGCCAAGATTTACCACGAGTAATCGATCGTCGATGTTTCCTTCGCTGAAATAGCGAAGCACAAAACTGGCCGGCCCAAGCACAGCACCGTCCACTCCGCCCGATTTTTGTTCGCGAAAGCGCGAATCTTCGTGACGCAACCGCAAAAGATCGATATGTAGATCGTAAAATTCCTTGTTTCGTTCTCGTTCGGAAAAATCAAGCTTGCAGCGCACAAAAACTCTTGGGTCAGACGGCACCGGCAATTCTCTCTGCGTTTCCTCAGTAGCAAGCGATGGAAATTGCGCGAGAAATTCGAAGCGCCCTTTGCGAATGGCCTCGCGCATGGGCCCATCGCCCACGTCGGTGAAGAAGATGAACGGAGTCGACGCGCCGAACTCCTGACCTTGAAAAAGCAGCGGTGTCCAGGGCCCGAGCAAAAGCAGCGCAGTCATGGCGCGATATCGTCCGGGCGACGTTTGGACACGCAACCGCTCGCCCGCCGCCGTGTTTGCGACCTGATCGTGATTCTCGATGAACGCGACGAAGGCTTCCGGCGGAGCCTTAAATGTTGGCGTGCCGCGCGGCGCTTCCTGCCAGGAGTACGGTTGCCCTTGAAACAGGTAGCCGTACTTGGCCGCGGAAATGAATTCCTGCGGTGAACCGAGATAATCCGTGTAGTAGGCTTCACGTAGCCCCGTGAGTGCGACGACGGCGCTGTGATGAAAATCGTCGTTCAAGAGTCCGTCAAGATCATCGCCGCCTTCGCGGCGCGGTTGAATTAATTTTGTTTCCTGGCGTTCGTTCTCTGCGACCAAAATAATTGAGCGCCTTCCCGCGGCCTTGCGCGCGGCACGTCCCACGGCGCCGATGATGTATTCGTCTGATTTGTCAAAGATGCTCTGCGTCGCGTCGAAGCGAAAGCCATCGAAATGAAATTCATCGATCCAGTAGCGACCATTAGTGATGAAAAATTCGCGCACCGGACCGGAGTTTGGTCCGTCGAAATTAATCGAGTCGCCCCAATCATTTTCGTTCTCGCGAGTCAAATAGTCGTTGGAGTACACACCGAGATAATTTCCGTCGGGGCCAAAATGGTTGTAAACAACATCGAGAATCACGCCCAAGCCTAACGAGTGGGCATGATTCACGAAGGTGCGCAAATCGTCCGGCGTGCCATACAGGTGCGTTGGCGCGAAAAGATCGACCCCGTCGTAGCCCCAACCGAATTCCCCGGGAAAATCCGCGATCGGCATCACCTCGATGACGCTGATGCCGATTCGCTTGAGCTCGGCTAATTGCTCCGCCGCCGCGTTCCAGGTTCCTTCTCGCGTGAACGTGCCGATGTGCATTTCGTAAATGACCTGGCCTTTCATTTTCACGCCCAGCCAATCTGCATCCGTCCACTGAAACTTCGCCGGATCGACAATGCGCGACGAACCATGCGGCCCGTGTGGTTGAAATCGCGATGCCGGATCGGGATGAAAATGTTCGCCCATGTTTACGCGAAACCGATAAAGCGATCCGGCGCCAACGTTCGCAATTCCGGCAAAATAACCGCCTCCCTCCGCTGCCATTGGATGAAACGAGCGCTTCGCGTTTTTTGCCGCGCTTTCTTCCAGGACGACATCGACCCGCTGCGCTTTCGGCGCCCAAACGCGAAAGTGCGTTTCGTTCGCACCGATCAATTCCGCTCCGATCGGATATCGGCGGCAGATGTGCGCTTGAGTCACGCAACTCTTTCGCTCATCAACCGCATGCTGGCTCTGCGCTTCGGCGATTTCTCTTTTCTTCTTTAACATCGACAATTAAAACTCAGCTTGCGAAACGCGACGGGGATTCAGGCGAGACGCCGCGCCAAACCTATGTTCGGATTTCTTCAACCTTACACAAAATGGCTGCACTTGCAGTGGCCGGCTTGAAAGCAAATGAACGGAAGCGAACCAAAAATCGAGATCTTTAAGCCGTTCGGCGAAGCCTTTGAGCTAACCAAAAGAATTCTCTTTCAACCGTTCGATTTGACGAAGTGGTTAGTAATTGGCTTTGCGGCCTTTCTAGCAAACTTGAGCGGCGGCGGAGTAACAGGGTTTCGGCCGCCTGCTGGCAGTAACTGGATGAATCATGTGCCAATGGATCAAGAAAATGTTCGCTCTTTTATCGAGCAAATTGGTCCGACTTCGGCAATCGCGATCGGAATTGGCATTCTGGTACTCGTCGCGATGATCGTTGTTCTCGCGTGGTTAAGCGCCCGTGGCCGATTCATTTTCACAGATTGCATTGTTCGAAATCGCGCCGCAATTGTGCAGCCGTGGCATGAATACCGGATAGAGGGCAATAACTATTTTGTTTTCTGGTTGCTTGCGGCGTTCGTGATCATCGCACTCGTCGTCGCGTTCATAATCTTGCCCTTGGTCCCGGTGTTCCTTCTTGGTCACCGCGATCGCCACATCTTTTCGGGCGAAACGCTGCTCTTCGTCCTGTTCTGCATCGGTTTTTTCGTGCTCATGTTCGTGTTTGCAATGCTGATGCAATTTGTCATGCCGGTGATGTACCGACGGCGCTGCAAGGCTTGGCCGGCATTTCTGGATGTGGTCGGACTGTTCGGGAATTACTTCGGGCCGTTCGTTCTTTATTTTCTTTTTTCCATCGTGCTTGGTATCGCCACGGTTTTTGTAGTCGTGGCGGCGACCTGCGCGACTTGTTGTATCGTTGCGATTCCGTACCTCGGGACGGTTATTCTTTTGCCCCTTTTCGTCTTGCTTCGTTCGTTCCTGCTCTGCTTCCTGCGACAGTTCGGTCCGGATTACGATGTCTGGGCAGGAATTCCCCAGCCTGGACCGCCGCCGATTCCTCCATCGACACCGCCGCCGCTGCCGGCTTAATCGGCAATTACACTTCGGTCATCGACCAAAATTTTCGGAAGGCATTCGGCCAACTGCGATCGATAACGCTTTGCCGGGCGCAATCGCCCATCCGCTCCCGCAGCGCAGGATCGACAATCAACGCGCGGATGGCGCGCGTGAAATCCTCGACGTTATGCGACTTGGTCACGAGGCCGTTGGTTTTGTCGTCCACCAACTCTTTGGGCCCGCCGGAGTCGGAGACGACGACCGGCACGCCAGATGCCTGCGCTTCGATGATGACGTTGCCGAAGGTGTCAGTGGTGCTTGGAAAAGCGAAGACATCGGCCGAGGCGTAGGCGGTGGCGAGTTCGACGCCGGTGAGATAACCGGTGAAGACTGCACCCGGGAGAGTTTCGGAAAGCGCCTGCGAGTACGGTCCATGCCCGACGACGAAAAGTTGGACCGACAATCCCTCCTCGCGGAGACGGCGGTAAGCGTTTGCCAGAACATCGAGATCTTTCTCGCGTGAAATCCGGCCGACGTAGAGGAGGCGCACTTCGCCGTTCGTGGCCGCGCCATATTTTTCCCAAAACGCAGGATCGCGCCGCGCCGGATTGAAAAGTTCCGTGTCGAGACCGCGTGGAAAAATCTTTAACTTCTCGGGATCGAAGCCGCGCTTGATCCAGCTTTGACGATATTGCTCGGAACTGACGAAGACGGTGTCGAGCTGACCGTAGAACCAGTGCATGTAATGCCAGGTGGCACTTTCCAGAAAGCTGTCCTCTGTGAGGATGCGAATGTATTGAGGAAAATCGGTGTGATAGATGCCACTCGTTTGCAAGTTGAGCATCTTGGCTGCAAGCAGTGCGGTCAAGCCAATCGGGCCCGGGGTGCTGATGATGATTTCGCTAAATTTTTCCCGCTGAATGTAGTCGAGCATCTGGAGAATGGGTGGAAAGCTCAATTTTTGCAGCTCGTACTCGGGCAACTCGAACTCGCCGATCGGAGGAAAGTTTTTGATCGGGATATCGCGAATGTGCAGTTCGCTTCGCGAGGTCACGACGATCAAATCCTTTCCAGCTGCAACTCCGGCGGCAGTCATTTTGCGAATCGTAGTAGCGACGCCGTTGACATCTTCGAGCGTGTCAGTAAACCAGGCACGTTTGCGATTCTGCAGAGCGATCGGGATTTCGCCGGTCAACTCGCGAAATATTTGTCGTAACCACACGCGCGAAGGCGCCTGGCTGTGAAACGCGTAGATGTAGGGCGTAAGGATCACCAAAATGGGTGCGATCGCGCTGAGCGCCTGCATGCTCTCAACCAAGTTGCCGCTACTGATTTGCTGGACGAATTTTTGGAAAAGGCGAAACGCCAGTTGTTCGGCCACGAGATTGGCCATGAGGAATGTCCGTCGCTCCGGTTCCGTCACATTGCCCAGTTCATGGGCGAGCTTCGCTTTCACCTCAGGTCGCGCAAAGTAACCGGAAAGTTCCTTCCAAAGCGACATGTTGGCCGGCTTGGCCAGCTCAAAGATTTTTCCCGATAAAACGCCCTGCGCGATAAAACCGGCTTTTTCCTTGAGTGTGAACTCGGTCGGGTCGCGCCCCTCCATGAATCGGGAGAACATTTGTTCGAGCAGCGCGGCACTGGGCCCAAGCTTTTCGTGGAAACGGTCCTGGATGAAACAGGAAACCGTGTTGTAAAAACCGTGCGAGAGGGCGAGGGGAGTCCCGCCTTGACCTTGCGCACTGCAATTCCCGGCGCGCACGTGCGCGAGAAATTTCGCTGCGGAATCAGCCGGGGGTGTCTCGGTGCAGGCGGACGCGATAAATTTACCGCCATGATCGTCGGAACCGCCGGTAAGAATTTTTCGCCACGGCTCAGGATGCGTCGGTGCGAGATTGTGGCGATCGGCGAGCTTGTCGATCTTTTCCCGCGTCAGGCTGCCGAAAAGATTTTGCGCCAGCTCGCTCAAGAGCGCGTCGCGTAAACCGTTGATGCCTTCGAAGTGCTTAAAGAGGAGAATAAGTCGTTCGAGGTGCGATGCAGCCAGCTGCCCGTTGATGCTGTAGAGCGGATGAGCGACTGCATGGGTAATCTGCGCGGCCGTGAGATACTTTTGCAGCTCATAAACATTGTCTCGGATGGCGACAATTTCCTGGTGCTGCGCCTCGGATATTCCCCACGCCAGAATGTGAACCTTGCACGGATCCTGCGGAAAATAAGTTGTAATCTGCTCGCTGATGAATGATTGCGGCAGATCGGCAATTTGGAGGCAACCTTCGATTGTGTCATGGTCCGTGATCGTCACGAAGTCCATCCCGCGCTCGAGTAATTGTCGATGTAGCTCACGCGGATCGGAGTAGCTGTCGGGAAAATCCAAGCGACGGAACAACCATTCCTCGGACCGGGCGCTGTGGCGCGAGTGGATATGGAGGTCGCACTTGCTCATTCTTTATGCTCCGTGGTCTGCCATTGATCTCTGCTCGGCGATCCAGTCTTGATAGGTGATCGGCGTCCTCACTCCGTTCATCGTACTGACAAGATCGACAATCTGCCGCCAAATGGCCGGATAGGAATAGTCGAGCGGGTGAATGCTCAGACGCAAGAGCGCACTCGGCTTCAGGAATCGGGCGAGCGCTGCATTCCACGCCAGGCTGGTAGCGCGGCGCCATTTATTTCGAACACTATAAACGACCGACCGGGCGGCAAAATTTTCGCCCGAGCGAAGATCACGAATGGTGCGCAGCCGCGTCGTGTACTCCATTTCCATGTCGCGCGCTGCGCGCTCGCCTTCGGCGTTAAGCAACCACACCGGCGCGATGAAACCCCGCGGCTTCAATCCGGCCGCGCGAAATTCATCGCGGGCGGTCTTGATTCGGCGGAAAGCTTCGTCGTAATCCATGTCGTAAAATTCGCCTTCGCTTTGGGTGTAAAGTTGAGTGATGAATTTGTCGCGGAGCGTTTCATCCCTGCGCGCAGGACGCTCGTGAAAATACCCGTGGATGACAATCTCGTGTCCTCGTGCTTCCAAGTCGCGCAGCCAGGAAACAAATTGTCGATCTTTCATCGAAGCGCCTTGATGATGATAATCGGGCACAACTAGCAGCGAACAGACGCGAATACCTCTCCGCGCCACTCCGGAAATTATTTTTTCTACGATCGACTGAGTCGATGGCGCGACATCGTGGACGGAAACCACGAGATAATTCTTCACCGCGCTGGCCGTCGCGACGACCGGCAGAAATTGCGTGGCCGCAACCGAGCTCATCCTGGCAAATTCTCGACGCCGTTGAGCGTCAGAACAAGTACGAACTGTAGCGGCTTCATTGCTTGCCACGCCCTGGCTGTGCGAAAGCGGCTTGCTTGATGGCAATCATGGCGGCGAAGCCGCACTTAATTTAGCATCGCCCGCGGAGCGGCCGATCCACCGCCTTTTGCGTCGCCCATAAGCACGATGGTTTGAAACTCAACCGAACTGAGTGGCATGACCGATAAACGCGACTGCCGCACCAACTGGATTTTGCTCAACCGCGGTTCGTCTTTGATTTCTCGAAGCGTCACTGACCGCCTCAGAGATTTGATCGGGGCAAGATCGACCGCGCTCCAATTGCCCTCCTTGGCCGTTGGGTCGGCGTAAGCAGTCCGCGTGACCTTCGCGACGCCCACGACGGCTTTCTCCTCTCCACTGTGGTAGAAAAGAACTTCGTCGCTTTTGCACATCCGGCGCAGATTATTTCGCGCGGCGTAATTGCGCACCCCGGTCCAGCTCGTGCCGCGCTCTGCAGCGAAATCCGACCACGAGTAGCTCGATGGCTCTTGTTTCACCAGCCAGAAATTCTTCATGCGCGTGACATAGTAACACAGGCCTCTGGCCTGTGGGGACAGCATGCATCTTGCATGCTGTCTTGCAGGCGAGACGCCCGCGTGCCCGACAGGCAAGATGCCTGTGCTGAGAGCGCGTGATTCGACAACTGCATCGGCTTGTTTCACAATCGGACTGATGTTGCGCCAGCCATTCATCACGTTCGAAGGATCGGAAGGATGCGGAAAATCCACACAAGTGCAGCGACTGGCCGCGCGCCTCGAGCGAGCCGGTGTTCCATTTCTGGTGACGCGCGAACCGGGCGGCACCGCCATCGGTGAAACGGTTCGCGAGCTTCTGCAATTTGCACCGCAAGGCGCCGGCATGATGCCGGAGACCGAGCTGCTACTTTTTGAAGCGAGCCGCAGCCAGCTCGTGCGCGAAGCGATCAAACCAGCGCTGGAGCGCGGTCTTTGCGTGATCGCCGATCGTTTTTTGGATTCAACCACTGTTTACCAGGGTGCGGCGCGAAAACTGGATCGGAAAATCGTCGAGCAACTGAACGCTTTTGCCGTCGGCGATTGCGTTCCCGACATTACCTTTGTGCTCGATGTCGATGTGACGACGGCGCGATCACGAATGAAATTGCCACGCAGACCCGACCGCATGGAACAGGAGCCAACTGAGTTTTATGAAAGGATTCGCGAGGCGTACCGTCAGCTGGCCAAGCGTGAACCAAATCGCGTCGTTTTGATCGATGGTTCCCAACCCGTGGATAAGATCGACAATCAAATTTGGGAAATACTCACGGCGCGTTTTCCTGGGTTTGTGGCGAAATCGAAAATCGGCAATCGAAAATCGAAAATGTAAAAATGGCCTTTTCACGCACTGCTGCGCTCCGATATTTGCGACGGGCCCACGAACAGAATCGGCTCGCCCACGCGTACTTGATTTCGGGTCCGCCCGGTAGCGGCAAACGCCACATCGCCGCCGAATTGGCCAATCTCGTGAACGGAACAGAGGCGGGCGACGTCTTCTCTGCCAGGGCGCGGGAGATTTTCGTCGCCGAGCCCGAATCGAAATCTCGACGCATCGTGATTGAGCAAGTGCGCGGCCTTGAGCACTCGCTGCAAATGCGTGCTTCGCCCGGCCGTCGCAAAGTGGCGATCATCGCCGAGGCCGATCGGCTGCAACCCCAGGCCGCGAATGCGTTCCTCAAAACTCTCGAGGAACCACCCAAAGATTCGCTGCTGCTGCTGCTGAGCGCGCTGCCCGAAGTCTTGCCCGATACGATTGTCTCGCGTTGTATCGCCATTCCACTTGCGCCGAGCAATAACGAGGTAGCAATTCCACAGGAGGCGGAGCTTGTGGAATTACTCCGCAGCACTGCGACCGAAAAGACGTGGGGCATCGAGCATGCCTACCGGCTCACGCAAGGCGTGCAGCATCTCCTCGGCGCGATTCGTGAGGAGATCAAAGCGCAGAATGCCGAAGCGCTGAAGCGTGAAGAAGCGCGCTACCGAAATTCAACCGACGGCGTCTGGCTCGATGAACGCGAAGAATATTACAAAGCTTTGACCGAGAGTCTTTATCTCCAGCGCCGCGCCGTGCTCATCGAAATTTTGTTCGAGTGGTGGTCGGATGTTTTGCGAGCACGCACCAATGTAGATTGCCGGGACCTGCCGGCGGCCAAACAGGAAACTGCGGCACTGGCAAAGCGCTTCACCACTGCCGAAGTTCTGCACCGCATTCGGCGCTTGGAGGAATTGCGCGACCATCTCGGCCGCAATATCCAGGAAGCGCTCGCCATTGAAGTCGCGTTCCTGGGAATTTTCGCGTCCTGAATTTAAATCCTGCTCATGGTTACCAGACGCACCCTCGCCGTCGGTTTGATCGGCTACAATTTCATGGGCAAAGCCCACTCGAATGCCTGGAGACAAGCGTCGAGATTTTTCAACCTGCCGGCGAACGTTCGTTTGAAAACAATCTGCGGACGCAACCACGCCGCTGTGAAAAAAGCGGCCACGAAACTCGGCTGGGAAAATGCGCAGACCGACTGGCGTCGCGTCATTGACGATTCCAAGATCGACATCGTTGATATTTGCACGCCTAACGACACGCACTGCGAAATCGCGGTTGCAGCGGCGCAAGCCGGCAAAGCGATTCTGTGCGAAAAGCCGCTCGCGCGAAATGTCGCCGAAGCGGAAAAAATGGTGCGCGCGGTAAAGAAGGCGC
>WNFT01006742.1_pt1 | contig 10132 bp, 12 predicted proteins | sample 5400191 | NCBI WGS metagenome assembly WNFT01 (sample SAMN13153359, study PRJNA577476) | soil metagenome | isolation source: 80 cm saprolite under Madrone tree | place: USA:California | collected 2016-06-14 | reverse complement strand
CATCGTCCCTCTCGAACGTGATACTCGTACTCTTCGCGGAACAGCTTGATACTACTGGTAACAGCGCTCGTGGCAGCATCGCCAAGCGGGCAGAACGATTTGCCACTGATGTTATCGCAGATGTCCATTAGCAGGTCTATATCGCCCTCCCTGCCATGCCCATGCTCAAGACGATGCAGGATCCCCGTCATCCAGTACGTTCCCTCGCGGCAAGGCGTGCACTTACCACATGATTCGTCGCGATAGAACTCTACCATGCGCAGCACGGCGCCTACGATGCAGCTATCTTCGTGCATGACGATGACACCGCCGGAGCCAAGCATTGAACCTGCCGCCGCTATCGCTTCAAAATCGAGTGGTGTATTTACTTTATCCGCCCCAAGTATGAAAGTGGATGATCCTCCCGGTATGATAGCTTTGAGTTGCCTGTCATCCAGAATACCGCCGCCATACTGCTCGTCGTAGATCAATGTGCGCAACGGCGTACCCAGGGGCAATTCATAATTCCCCGGCTTTTTGACATGACCACTCAGGCAGAAAATACGTGTTCCTGTGCTCTTTTCGGTGCCAAACGATGCATACCACTCTGCTCCGTTCTTCACAATCGCCGGAATAGTCGCCAGGGTTTCGCAGTTATTGATGACGGTCGGGCCGCCGTACAGGCCGATAGCCGCCGGGAAAGGAGGCTTCAAACGAGGATAGCCGCGCCTGCCTTCCAGCGATTCCATCAGTGCGCTTTCTTCGCCACAGATATAGGCACCCGCGCCGTGATGCACGATCACATCCAGGTCGAAGCCCCTGCCCAGGATGTTCTTACCAATATAGCCCGCGGCATATGCCTCTTCGACAGCACGCTCGACCTGTATCCCCGCCAGGGCCAGTTCACCGCGTACGTAAATGAAAGCCGTCGAAACGCGGCAAGCATAGCTGGTGATGATCACTCCCTCGACCAGTTGATGCGGGTTCTTCTCCATTATCATACGGTCTTTGAAGGTACCCGGCTCGCTTTCATCGGCATTACAGCACAGGTAGCGCGTCTTGTCATTCTTGGCAAGAAAGCCCCACTTCATACCCGTGGGAAAACCTGCTCCACCGCGCCCGCGCAGTCCCGATTTCTTAACCATCTCGACCAGATTGTCGGGCTGGTACTCTTTGAGCGCCCTGGCAAGCGCCTCATAGCCGCCATGCTGCCTGTATCCATCCAGCGTATCCAGGCCAGGGGCATCTATATCTTTTGTGATGATAAGTTCTGGCATAAGGTATGATTCCTTTACAACCTTATTTCCGTTTTTGGTTCGGCTGCTTTCGCCCTCAATTCCCTATCCCACTCGTCTACCAGAGCGTCAGCCATCTCAAGCGTGACATTCTCGACAAACTCATTGTTGACCTGGAGCACCGGTGCGGTGCCACATGAAGCCAGGCACTCAGCAGTCATTAGCGTATAATTGCCATCGGCGGTTGTCTCACCACGTTTAATGCCCAGCCGTTGCTCTAAATGATTCACCAGCGCATCACAATTGCGCAGATAACAGGAGATGCTGGTGCAGACCTTTATGACCTTTTTCCCTGGAGGCTGCTGGTAGTACATAGTGTAAAAGGTCGCTATGCTTTCGACATCATCGACGGTCATGCCTATTGCCTCTGCGACGGCCTGCAATGCCTCCTGGGTAATATATCTCTCTTCTTGCTGGGCAATATAGAGCGCAGGCATGACGGCTGAGCGCGCTACGGGATAGCGTGCCGCCAGGTCACGCATACGCTGTCTGGCTCGTTCTGAAATCATCGATCAACCTCCCCGAGCACGATATCGATGCTGCCAATCGCCGCTACCACGTCAGCGAGGAAACACCCCTCGATCATCAGCGGCAACGCCTCGAGATTTGCAAATGAGGGGGCACGCACGTGCATGCGGTACGGCTTGGCCGTGCCATCACTCACGATGTAGAAATCCAGCTCGCCCTTGGGCGATTCTGTACGTACAAAGACCTCGCCTTTGGGCGGACGATAGCCTTCAGTAAAGAGCTTGAAGTGATGTATTAATGCCTCCATACTACCCGTAATCTGCCACTTGGGCGGCGGTGCAACCTTCGGATTGCTGACGCGATAAGCTCCAGCAGGCATACCCTCTAACGCCTGGTTGACGATCTTGAGGCTTTGCTCCATCTCCAGCATACGTACCAGGTAACGGTCATACACATCGCCATTAGTACCCACCGGAATATCAAAATCGAACTGCTCATATCCACTATATGGGAACGCTTTGCGGATGTCCCATACTACGTTGCTCCCACGCAGCACGGGGCCACTTGCACCATACGCAATAGCCTCCTCTGCGCTTAGAACAGCCACGCCTTTGGTGCGTTCCATCCAGAGCTGGTTGTTGGTCAACAGGTCGTGGTACTCTTGCAAACGATCAGGGAAAATGCTGGTGAACGCGCGCACTTTAGCATCAAAAGCTGGCGTCAGGTCCGCCTGCAAACCGCCGGGGCAGATGTAGCTGGTCATCATACGCACACCCGACAGTTCCTCGAAGACGTCCAGGATCATCTCGCGCTCGCGGAAACAGTAGAGGAAAACGCTCATGGCTCCCAGGTCGAGTGCAGAGGTTCCCAGCCAGACCAGGTGGCTGGCAATACGCTGCAATTCGGCGAGCAAGACACGTACATAACGAATCTTGTCGTTAATCTCGTCTTCGATGCCCAACAGTTTCTCAACCGCGAGGGAGTAGCCCAGGTTGTTGCAGAGAGGGGCCAGGTAATCCATACGGTCGGTCAGCACTAGGGCCTGGTGATAGGTCTTGTCTTCCGCGGTCTTCTCAATGCCGGTGTGCAGGAAACCAATATCGGGCACGGCCTTAACGACGGTCTCGCCCTCGATAGTCAATATCAGGCGCAGCACGCCATGCGTGCTGGGGTGCTGCGGCCCCATATTGATGGTCATGGTATCGATACGCTGCCCATCCTCAAGAGGCTGGCTATCCTCGATGATATATTGTGTCTCTATGTCTTGCTTCTGCATACGTCCTCATCAGTAGTCACTTCTTTTTCTCTGTTCCTGGTTCCTGATTCTGACTGATTTTGCTCCGGCTCTCGTTAAGCTCCCGGCTAAACGGCGTGCGCAGCGTCTGGCTGCCAACGCCCGGGTCTGTATCATAAGGCACCTGGCCACCCCAGTGAGGTTCAGGTAGATCGAAGCCGGAGAGCGGATAATCCTTGCGCAGCGGATGGGTCGTCCAGTCCATTGGCATCAGGATGCGGCGCAGGTCAGGATGGCCTGCAAAGGTGAGGCCAAAAAGATCGTATACCTCGCGTTCAAACCAGTTCGCCGTCGGCCAGATACCACTCACGGTGGGTACGGAGGGATGCTCCTCACCACGTTTGCCGACACGCACCTTCAGCCGCAATTCGCACCGGTTGGGGATAGATAACAGGTGATAGACCACGTCATAGCGCGGCACACGCTCCAGCCAATCCACAGCCGTCACAGTTGAAAGAAAGTTGTAGCGCAGATTTTTCTGAAGATACGCACATACCGTCAATAAGTGCTCTGGCAGGAGAACAATGGTTTGCTCTCCTCGATAATCGACTGTCTCAACCACTGCCTGCGGGAACTTCCCCCGCACCATCTCTACCGTTGATGTTGCTGTTATAGCCATATCATAGATATTCCTTAAAATATTTGGGTTAAATCGGCGCGTTTCTCGTGGAGGTTTATACTACAACTCTTCTCCTATAGGTCCCTGTAACTTTAGACCGCTTGCTTTCAAGGGATCGGGCGGATTCGGAATACCTTCGCGGATTTTGTGTTGGAGTTCATTGAACCCGTACAGCAACATCTCTGGTGATGGCGGGCATCCTGGGATGAACACGTCTACCGGCACTATCTTATCCACCCCCTGTACAATCGCGTAGTTGTTAAAGACGCCTCCGCAAGATGCGCAGGCACCCATCGCGATAACCCACTTGGGCTCTGGCATCTGGTCATAAATCTGCCGCAGTATCGGAGCCATTTTGATGGAACAGCGTCCCGCGACAATCATCAGGTCAGCCTGGCGTGGAGAGGCCCGGAATACTTCGGCGCCAAAACGCGCAATGTCGAAGCGATCAGCGCTGGCCGACATCATCTCGATGGCGCAGCAGGCAAGGCCGAACGTGGCTGGCCAGAGCGATGAACTGCGTCCCCAGCCGATCAACTTACTCACCTGGGTTGTGAGAATGCCTGCTTCACCGTTCTTTACATGCAGTTCACGCCGCAAGCGCGGCGTTTGTGTATTTGAGAAGGTCTGTACTGGCTCCCAGGGGTTTTTCAGTCCCATGTGAACGCCCCCTTTCGCCATACATAAATGTAGCCTACCGTCAGGATCGCCAGGAAGATGAGCAGTTCAATCAGCCCCAGTACCTGGAGGTGATTCTTCAATAAGATAGCCAGGGGATAAAAAGAAACGATTTCAATATCGAAGACGATAAAAAGCATGCCTGTCAAGAGATATTTAACGGGAAAGCGCCGTTTGGGCGCTTCAATCTCTTGAAGGCCAGATTCGTAGGGAGCCAGCTTCTCGGGTGTTGGCTTTTTAGGTCCAATGAAGAGAGTCAGGACCATGACCAGTGCACCAAAGAGAACAGCCAGCCCCACATAGATAAAAATGGGGAGTGTTCCCATACGCGGGATCCTTCATTTCTCTACATCTACCGGACGTTAAATACAACTAATCACATCCGGCCTAGTGTCATTTGTACACTACTTCCTTTCGTATGGTAGCACAGCTAGTGCGATAGTGTCAAATGCGCACATGCAGTGGCTCTCCATCCTTGCGGATACTGCTGGCGGCCTCACCTCTTTTTGCAAAAAGCTATCCCATTGCTGTACACTACTGGTAAAGAGACAATTTTAGCAGAAAGGATAGAAAACATGGAGTATCGCGCTTTAGGTCGAACCGGCTGGAAGATATCAGCTATCGGCTTTGGAGCATGGGGTATTGGTGGAAATGATTGGGGGTCAACGGATGACAAAACCTCCCTGGCAGCGCTTAACCAGGCCATCGACCTGGGAGTCAATTTCATTGATACAGCAGATGTTTATGGCGATGGCCACTCGGAGCAGCTGATTGCCGAGGTCCGCAAGGCGCGCAGCGAGGAAATTATCGTTGCAACCAAGGCAGGACGGCGGCTCAACCCCCATACCGCCGCGGGGTATAATCGCCAGAACCTGACCAGCTTTGTAGAACGGAGCCTGCAAAACCTGCAAGTGGAGGCCCTTGATCTTCTACAACTCCACAGCCCGCCACACGAGGTCTATGATATGCCGGAAGTCTTCGGCATCCTCGACGACCTGGTGCAGCAGGGCAAAATCCGTTTTTATGGCGTCAGTGTAGAGCGCGTAGACGAGGCTCTTAAGGCAATCACCTATCCAAATCTCCAGAGTGTCCAGATCATCTTCAACATGTTCCGTCCCAAGCCTGCCGAGCAATTCTTTGCTGCCGCTCGCGAACGCCAGGTTGGTATCCTGGCGCGCGTGCCACTGGCAAGCGGCCTGCTGACAGGCAAGCTTACCCATAACACGCAGTTTGCCCAAAACGACCATCGCAGCTTCAACCGCCACGGCGAAGCCTTCGATCAAGGAGAGACCTTCTCAGGCGTAGACTACGAGACCGGCCTGCGGGCAGTTGAGGAACTGCGCACACTGGTACCGCAGGGGGCCACAATGGCTCAATTCGCCTTGCGCTGGATCCTGATGTTCCCCGAGGTAACGAGCACCATCCCTGGCGCTAAGAACCCGCAGCAGGCGAAAGACAATGTGCAGGCGATCTCGCTGCCTCCGCTCAGCGATGAGACGATGCGCCGCGTGAGGGAGATCTACGATAAGTACCTGCGTGCCCAGGTCCATCCCAGGTGGTAGGGAAGACCAGTATTTTAATAGGCTCAAGCGCTATATTGCGTACAAAATATAGTGTATAATGCGGATAAGTAAGGTCGATACGTGGCTTAGGGAGTATTTGTTGTTTGAGATGATACGTGCCCAAGAAGATCAGGGAGCTCAAGGCAATGCTGCGTAAGGCGGGCTTCTTATATCGTCCCGGTAAAGGTAGTCACACATTTTGGGTGCATGCAGCTTTGACTGAGAGGATTACACTCTCAGGGGCAGATGGCGATGATGCTCAACCTTATCAAGTGAAAGATGTCCAAAGGACTCTCAGAAAATTAAGAGAGATGCAAGATGAGTGAGCAATACGAGCACTATTCGATGATTATTCAGTGGAGCGACGAAGACAACGCTTACATAGTCACTGTGCCTGAACTTCCCGGTTGCAGGACACACGGAAAAACTTACGAGGAAGCTGTCCGGCAAGGACAGGATGCGATTGCTACCTGGATTGACGGAAGTCGAGATTTAGGATTGCCGATACCTGAACCCAGGGTATTGAAGACAGCGTGATTTGTGTGTCGTCATAAAGCCACGCAGGGTACAAGATGACTGAGCAGTACGATCACTATTCGATGTATATTCAATGGAGCGCAGAGGATAGCGTTTACATCGTCACTGTGCCTGAACTTCCCGGTTGCAGAACGCATGGAGAAACCTACGAAGAGGCCTTGCAGCAAGCGAAGGATGCTATTGCTAGCTGGATTATGGTTGCTAAAGAGTTTGGACGACCTGTTCCCCCACCTAGAAAATTGAAGACAGCGTAATTTGCGTGATCATCAAACTACACAGGGTGCAAGATGCCAGGATGCCAGGGGTCATCTGCTTGACACGGGCCACGGGGTATTCTATTATCAACAACAGAAGTAAGTATCGCGTCTAAAACTAACATAGGCCTATTGACGAGTGGGTATCAACTCGATAATCATGATTTCCAGTTTGATGAGGAAGAATAGCTATGAGTCACAGTTTCCAGGTTCCTGATAATCTCTATACGGAGCTTGCCACCTATGCTGCTCGACGTGGGCAAAGCCCTGATGTGCTCCTTATGGACTTAGTGAAAGAAGGCGTTGAACAACTCAAGCAGACAGATTCTATGGCTGCTCTTCGTAAGGTGCCCTATGATCCGGCTCATGATCCACTGGCCCCGTTCATCGGTGCCTTTGATAGTGGCAATGATGAACCTGGCTGGATTGAGCGGCACGATGAATTTTTTGCTGGTAGGGGGAAGATGACAGATGCTATTGTAAATCCCTGGTAGCGGCTGGGTAGACGAAGCAGGTGTTCGCGGCTCAGCCATGAACACCTGCTTCGTCTAGTCGAGTAAGGCCCCTTACCCCAAAGCTTCCCGTCCTGCCTCGACCGGCTGACGCTCTTCCACGTCGTAATCGGCTGGCGAGGTCACATCTCGTCCGCGCCGCAGGCCAATCACGTTGAAGATCGGCGTCAGAATGATCGCCAGCACAAGGTTCAGGACGATCATCGAGAAAGCGATGTACATGGCGGGGAAGCTAAAGCTGCCGATAGAGATCGTATAGAGCGACTTGAGTCCTGCCTGGACGAAGAAGGTAGTGCCCAGCACTTCTGCGACAAGCCAGCCAATCAGCAAGGCCCAGCGATTGAACCAGTGAGTGTAGAGCCCCAGGAAGACCGACGGGAGCGTCTGGAGAATCCAGATGCCTCCGAGCAACTGGAAGTTGATGACCTGCTGAGTAGGGACATAAACGATGAAGAGCACTGCACCAAACTTTAAGACGAACGAAGCCCACCTTGCTACAGTGGTTTCCTCGCGCTCCCGGGCACCCCTGTGAAGGTACTCTTTGTAGATGTTGCGGGTAAACAGGTTGGCGGCGGCAATCGACATAACTGAGGCAGGAACCAGCGCGCCAATCGAGATGGCAGCAAAGGCAAAACCCACGAACCAGCTCGGGAACTCCTGGTTGATGAGGGCCGGAACTGCACCATTCGCTCCGAAGGGGGCCAGGGGTTTCACATGCGCCGCAATCGCCATGTACCCTGTCAGGGCCAGCAGTCCGAGCATCAGCGAGTAGATAGGCAACAGCGCAGTATTGCGCTTAACCACATTCTTGCTATTGCTGCTCAAGACACCTGTCATTGAGTGCGGATAGAGGAACAGGGCCAGGGCGGAGCCGAGCGCCAGTGTGACATACGCCCAGGTCTGCTTCGGACTCAAGAATTCGAAGAATGTGGTGGTGTTCTTGGCATGTTTGGCGCTGACCGCGCTGAAGATCGCACCAAATCCTCCAAGCTTGGAAGGTATGACGATCAGTATAGTGATCAGCAAGACGAAGATCATAAGATCCTTCACCAGGGCGATCATAGCGGGCGCGCGTAGCCCGCTTGTATAGGTGTAAGCTGCCAGGACGAGGAAGGCGATCAGCAGTGGCAGGTCTATTTGCAGGCTGCCAAGCGATACTGTGAGTGGGATGCCGAGCGCGGCTAGCGATACCTGAATACCAAACATCTGAAGGGCGATGTACGGCAGCGTTGCTACGATACCGGTGAGTGCGACCGCGAAGGACAGGGTGTTGCTGCCGAAGCGATCTTTCACGAAGTCGGCGGAGGTAACATAGCCACGCTGTTTGCACACCGACCAGAACTTGGGCATCAGGATATAGATAATCGGATAGACGAGAGCAGTGTAAGGGACCGCGAACCAACCGTTCAAGGCGCCCAGGCCAAACATAGCAGCGGGAACCGCGATGAAGGTATACGCGGTGTAAAGATCGCCACCCAGCAGGAACCATGTAACAACTGTGCCGAAGCGGCGTCCCGCCAGGCCCCATTCTTGAATCTGGTTGAGATCGCCTCGACGCCAGCGCGCAGCTACAAAACCAAGCACGGTGACAAGCAAGAAAAAGAAAATGAAGACACCTAAGGCTACCCCGTTAATCATGGATGATTCCTTTCTTTCTCGAAACTTTGATCCTCAGCGAAAAGGAAAGGTATCACGCGACAACGCGTGATACCTACGCGTCGCCCCGCTTACTTAGGCGCCCGCGAAGTAGACGATAGCCGTGATGATGGCCGTGATGATGATCCAGAGAAGCTGGAACCAGTAAAAGAAAGGGATGCCTATGAACTCCGGATCCTTAACATTGTAGAATGGAGGATAGAGCAAGGCAATGAAAGGGATGAGCAGCAACAAAAGGATCCAGGAGCGCCTCTTTCTCTGAGGGGTGATCATGACTATTCTCCTTTCGCATGTTATGCAAACTAATGCATAACCGGGGGAAACCGACAGGAAATAACTCGAGGCCCCGCCTTACGTGGGGGCCTTACCAGCGCATGAAATTGTAGAGATATGCACGATGCCGTTCATTATGTATACCCCTACCATAAAATGCATGTGCTAATCTACTATAAACGTACACTATTACACGGCGAAATGTCAATAGAAGCGACATTAAGGCTATTGGACCTGTGAATTAAGCCAGCAGGTTCCGCACTTAAAATCCCACAATCCTCCCATCCACCAACTCCCACACCCGTCCCCCGAACCTCTGCATGAACCACCGGTCATGTGAGACCGCAATCACCGGCCCTGGAAATCCCAGAATAGCTGCTTCAAACGCCTCCAACACATCCAAGCTGATGTAATTAGTAGGCTCATCCAGCAGCAGCACATTCGGGCCTTCGGCCATCAACCTGGCAATCTCCAGCTTCCTTCTCTGCCCAATACTCAACTGACCCACTTTCTTTTGCATATCTTCCAGGCGGAACAAACCATAGCCTATCAGCCTGCCTACAAATTCTCCCTCGTATCCCACCTGGCCATACCTGTACGACTCAATCACCGTTTTATTGAGGTCCATTTGCGGGTCCTGTGGCAGGTAGCCAACGCGAGCACTATCCACAATGCTCACCTCTCCCTCGTCTGCCTTCTCCAGGTCCATGATGATCTTGAGCAGCGTCGTCTTCCCGGCACCATTGGGGCCAAAGAGCAGGATGCGCGCACCGGAGGCAATGGTAAAGCTCACATCGTCAAGAATACACTTTTCATCCCAGCATTTCGTGAGATGGGCGGCGTTGATCACAACCTCGGATTGCAGCGGCTCAACATTGAAGTACGAACTGACCTGCATCAGTTTGGGCAGTTTAGGTATGGGATCCGCCTCGATACGCCGCAGTTGTTCCTCGGCAGCCCGCACGCCGCGCGAGATGGTATTCTGCACGCGCCCGCCAAAGAAAT
>WNFT01006739.1_pt1 | contig 10133 bp, 8 predicted proteins | sample 5400191 | NCBI WGS metagenome assembly WNFT01 (sample SAMN13153359, study PRJNA577476) | soil metagenome | isolation source: 80 cm saprolite under Madrone tree | place: USA:California | collected 2016-06-14 | reverse complement strand
CCCGCCGGTCCTCAAGGTCTCATTGGCAGCGGCCCTGTTCGCGGGCGCCACGGCGTTTGCTCAAAACCAAGCGCCTGCTGCAGCGAAGACGCCGCATGATCCGCGCTCGCTCCCGCTGACAAAGTTCTATGACACGCCCAATCCGCTGCCTGTCGGCAAACCGGGTGAACTGATCCGCTCCGAACCGTTTACCGAGTACGATTTGACCTACGAGATATCAGCCGTTCGCATTCTTTATCATTCGCGCTCCCCGAGCGGAGAAGATGTAGCCGTCTCGGGCGTCGTGCTGGTTCCGAATAGAACGCCGCCGGGGGGCCACTGGCCCGTCATCGCTTGGGCCCACGATTTCGTCGGTTCGGCCCGGCAATGTGCTCCCTCGCTAATGAGAAACCTGAACGAGGGACCGCTGCTCGCGATGTATGTCGGCCTTGGGTACGCCGTCGTAGCCTCCGACTACGCTGGATTAGGAACCAGTTTTCCGAGTGCATCCCTGGATATGCGGTCCAATGCGCTGGATGTGATCTACTCCATTCCGGCAGCGAGTGCCGCGCTCCCACAGCTTGGAACCCGATGGGTAACCGTGGGGTATTCTCAGGGAGGTCTCGCGGCCGTCGCGGTGGCTGAAGCCGGGAGTGAAGTTAGCGATTCCAACTACTTCGGCGCTATCGCTATTTCAGGAGTAGCTGAACCGCAGGGCATCTTTGAGCGCCTCGCCCTGGGGCCCGACCGCCGCATGCTCGTGTTTTTAGCGCAGGGAATCAAGACTGTCTTCCCCGAGTTTCGAGTTGAGGAGATGCTAACTGACAAGGCGATTCCCCTGTACCAGCACATCAGCCATTCTTGCGAAGCCAGTTTAGGGCCAGACCTTGCAGCCAATGAAATGTTGAAACCTGGTTGGGAGAATAACCGCTATGTCAAAGAGTTCTTCTCCCGGAACACGCCGGGCTGGAAGCCTGTCCACGGTCCGTTGCTGTTGATCAGCGGCGAAGCGGACCCTGAAGTGCCATCCGACCTCACGGCCCCAGTCGTGGCACGACTGTGCAAACAGAAGGATCGCGTGTTTTTTGTCAAGTATCCGGGTCTCAACGCGAGCGCAGCCATTGGAGACTCGGTCAGTGAACAGATCAGTTGGATCCGGGCCCGATTTGCCGGTCTTCCTGCCCCCACCAACTGCTTTTGAGCTGGCGCGAACGCCGGTGGCCGGTCCGATTTCCCCAAACTCAGTTGGACATCTCTTTGATTTGAATGCTTGCTATCAGCGGAAAATGAAAGATGTGCTCAAGCGTGCTGGACTCTCCTGGCTGGCACTTTTCATATCGTAGCTAGCAACGTCGCCGGAAACACCCTGCCAGGCGAGTGGCTCGTCGGTCGATTGGCAGTGATCGAGGTTTAAGTCCGATGTTCAGCTTGTAAGGGACATCTCCCTCAGCACCGGCAAGGACTTAGCTGCCGCCGGGGGGACGACCCTAGCCGCCTACTGCACGGTTAGCGTTGCTGAGCCCGCAGTTCCGCCGATGTTGGCGGTCACGGTTGCAACGCCTGGTGCCCTCGGATACGCGAGCCCGCCGGGATAGACGACCACAACACCGGGATCGGACGTGGTCCAGCGCACATATGGGGTCACGAGCTCGGTTGTGTTGTCGATGAAGGTCGCAACTACTGTGAATTGTTGTGTCAGTCCTTGTTGGACCGTGCCATTCATCGGCGTCACTGTGAGGAATGCTGGAGTTGAGTCGGTGACGATCACGTCAGATGTGCCACTAACGGCGCCCGCAGTCGCGGTCAGCGTCACGTGCCCGCTCGCAACGCCAGTCGCAACTCCCTGAGTGGTGACGCCGGTGATGTATCCGGGAATGCCGGGATCGTTGCTAATCGTGGCGAGGGATGGATTGGAAGTCGTCCATCGGACTGAACTGGTGAGATCCTCGCGACTGCCGTCAGTGAAGGTGCCGATGGCAACCAGCCCATAGGGCACGACCTTGGGGAAGCTGATTGGCGGAGGCGGAGCCACAGGATCGAGCGGCGGACAATTGTTCAGCGGGTCGGCAGTATCCGCAGGGCAGATGTCGATGTGGACCAACGCGCCGGGATTGACCAGCAGTGAACTCGAACCGGTCTGTGTGCCCAGAGTTGCAGCGATGCTGGTTTGGCCGGGACCGCTGGCCGCGGCGAAGCCGAAGGGACTCACCGTGGCGATCGCGGAGTTTGTGGCACTCCAGTCTGCCGTCAGGGTGAGATCCTGCTCGGTGCCGTCGGTGAACGTGCCGGTTGCAATGAATTGATGCCCGCCGCCGAAAGTGACGCCGGCATCTCCAGGAGCAACCGTAATGCCGCTTAATGTTGCGGCGCTGACGTTCAAGGCAACGGACGAACTGGCGACGTTCCCGTGAGCGTCAGAGAAGCTGGCCGAGATGTTAGCGATGCCAGTCGTGACACCGCTAGCGTTCCTGTAATCCATTGGCGAACGATAAGGTTGCCACGCCTGTATTGTCGCTGGACCAAGCCGCTACACGGCTGATGTCCTGCTGGAATTGACCTGCATTGTCGACGAAAGTTGCGTAGGCAATTACGTTCTGCGTCGTGCCGGGCGCTATCGTCGCCTGGTTCGGAGCAACCGCAAGAGATTGGATGGTCGCATCAGAAACTTTCAGCGTTGCGCTACCGCTCTGACTGCCCAATTTTGCGGAGATGGTGGCAGAGCCCGGACCCGTAGCGCTGGCCAGTCCGCTGCTTGCCACGATGGTTGCGACGGAGGCGTCGGACGAACTCCATGTGATACCGGGTGTGCTGGTGGCATCGAGCGAGCTCCCGTCCTTGAAAATTGCTACCGCTCGCATCTGGGAGCTCGTATTGTCGGCGATTTTGTCGACGGGAACGACACTGACCTTCGAGATCGAGCTGGCATCCACGGTTGCGGTGCTGGTGTCGTTGGCGGCACCCATACTGGCGGTTATGTCCGCGTTGCCAAGGCCGAGACCTGTCACGAGGCCAGTCGAGGTTACTCGCGCGATAGCTGGACTCGAGGAGATCCAAGCCGCGGTCACGGAGATGTCCTGTTTCGTGCCGTCGTCAAAAGTTCCTGTCGCGACAAACTGCTGAGAGTTGGCGAGCGGCACGGTTGGGTTGGCGGGCGGCAGGGCCAGAGTGACCAGATTCGCATTGGTCACAGTAAGCGAGGCTGCCGAACTCACGCGGGATCCGAGTGCCGCCGTGATCTTGGTTGGTCCGGGAGAAACGCCGAGCGCCCTCCCCTGCGTTCCAGGCGACGAACTGACGGTAGCGGCGGGCTGTGACGAATTCCAGCCCACGAGAGCCGTGATGTCAGCTTGGGTACCGTCGTTGTAGCTGCCGGTTGCAGTGAACTGTTGCGCCGTCTCCTTCGCGATCTGCGCGGCCGTGGGACTAACGACGATAGAAGTGAGCTGCGGGACAATGCTGAGGACAGTGGTCGCCTGAAGTGTTTTCTGAGTAGCCGGCTCGAAAATCTGACTCGTGATGATGATTCTGCCGGAACCGGTCGCGGTGGCTACGCCCTTCGTATCGAGAGTCGCTACCTTCGAGTCGGCGCTGATCCAGGTCATCTGATCGGTGATGTCCTTCGGGTTGCCGACGTTGTACTGGCCGATGACGATGAACTGTTTGGTCGCCGGTGGCTGAGGCGAGACTGCCAGCGTTATCGTCGGGTTCACAGGCGTCATGGTGATCGATTTCAAGAAAACGGAATTGCCCTGGCCGCCCCCGACAAAACCGTTCTTGCCTCCGCAGCCGCATAGGACCATAAAGGTGCATACCAGAGTGAACAGAATCGAGTGTCTCGTCGTAAAGAAACTGGGACTTATCACAAGTTTTCTCCGCCCATCACTTGTTTCGACAACCGGATTGATGGTCGCTGGATACCCCGCCCCTCGTTGTCTTACTAACAGGTTTCGAGTCTTGCAACTTGAGCTGCAGCTTGAGCCAATCGAAATCCTTACCACCGGAAGCGACGAGAGGATCAAACTGCGCGCCGTCTACGAGTCGGCGACGTTCCGCGCCGGGCGGCAAGGCCGCTTCGATTTTTGAACTGGCGTCCGAGGGCGTCAAAGAATTCTCGGCACACTGGTTCAGCCGGACACGGGGCGTTGTCAGTCTGGGCAGCAAGGAAACCGGATCGAAGGGGGGAAACTCCCCCGAGGAAGTCCGGCTTGATGTAGCGTGAGCGCTCTTCTCCGGGAATCACGTTCGACTTCGCCATCCACACCGGCCAGTTGCCCCAGGGATCGACCAGATCGATGGCCTTGATTCGGGAATCCGCCGAGGCCGCAGCGACCGCGATGGTGGCCCCGGCGCCGACGCCAAAGATACCAACGTTGTTCATGTCCACGTCGCCCCGCTCGGACAGGTAATTCAACACCATCTGCACGTCATGTGCGGACTTGGCGAGCGCTTCCTGTAGTTCGCTGACGAACCATTCCTTCATAGGTCGGCTGTGATAACGCTGACCGTTAAGAGCGGGAACCAGTCCGACAGCAGCATAGCCGCCCGCAGTGACGTGCTCGCACCAGTCGCTATTACGAAAAATGTCGGTCTCGGCGGGATAGTCGTAGAGATAAATCACGACCGGAGGCTTCGGCACGTTAGTGGGGCGAACCACGTAAAGATAGATTGGGTCGTCGGAACGCCACTGCACTTTGATCCACTCACTGATGTACTCCGGCTGTACATCCTTTTCCACCAGGTCCGGAGGATCTGGATGCAGCTGGCTCGAAGCGAGGGAGATGGAGGTGATGTCTTCGGCGGAAGGGGATGGACTCGGAAATTGAGCGAAAGCAGCCGGGCACGCGGCAAGCATGCTGGCTGCGGCGAAGTGCAGAGCAAGAGACAGCAAGTTCATAACAGAGACTAGGGCTCCTTCCTGACAGAACGCCTGCAAGCAAAGAAGGCAGGCCGGCCGAGCGGTCAACCTGCCCTCGAGTTTCATCCAAAACAGCAGCCCATCAATGATTCGGCGCGAGTGAGCATGCCGTTGCGACGTTCAGTGGGTAGTTGCAGAACGCCGGCTCCGTGGCTGACGCCTTCGTACCGTTGAGGCGGAAGCAGACCTGGTTAGGCTGTGTGGCCTTCTGGAATGGGCAGCCACCAACATCCCCGCCTTTTTCAGTGCCGCTACCGTTGCCATTATTGGGAGTTCCTGCCACGCCCGCCTGTTTGAAGTGCGAGCGGTAGTACGGCATCCCAGGATCGCCGTCCGGAGTGGCCACCGCAGGGACAAAATCGGGTACGGTACCGTTGGCTTCTTTCTGGGTGGCAGTGACGATTGCTTGAGCGTTGGTGAGGTTAGCACCGGTCGCATCAGTCACCAGGCGCAGGATGGACCACGCTCGGTAGCTGCCATCACGAAGGTGCGGGTAGGAGGTGCCCGGAGCCACCGGGCAAGGAGCCGTACAGGTCGGGAGAACACCGTCGGTGTAGGAGGCACTGATGGGGTCAACGCCGTCGAGGGTCACATAGCGTCCTACGCCACCCGCTCCGCCAATCGGCGCTATGTTGCCGAAAGAGAAGAAGGAATAGCCTACGCTGTCGGGAATGTTCTTGAGGCCGCCGACGCCAGCATTACCACTGATGATCTGACCGGTACCGATACCGCGGAGGCGAACTCCGCCGTCAGCACTGGCAAGATTGAGCGGGTTGGGGCAGCCCAGGCCAGGGCAGGCACCGGTGGCAAGATTGATTCCCTTTTCCTGCGAGCCCGTGGCCGGAGAAAACTTTGGGGCGAGGTTAACGCGGAAGGTGGTAAATTCCGTGGTCGTCATGGTGCCCGACAGGGGCTCGCGCAGAAGAACGCTGAGTGGGTTACTCCCCGTTCCTCCGATGTCGCTTGCCAAGCCGAGCGTTCCGTTAAATACCTTGGTCGCGGTGGTGAAGGTTAAGTTTGTGAAGCCACCACCACTCAAGCCCGGTCCGGTATTGTTGTAAAGGAAAACGATCGGCGCCGCGCCGATCGAGAGGGTTTTGGAAGCCTTAACCGTCTGTAGCGTGAAAGGATCCTTCCCCGAGATGTTGAACTGGACGGGAGTGGCTGCTCCACCCCACGTCCCCTTGATCTGGCATCCGAGCAGGGAAGTGGCGGCCGGGCAATTCGCACTGGCAACACCATAACCCAAGCCTGACAAGTTGGAAGCAGCATAGGCCTTTAAGATGCGGTTGGTTTCGAATTTTGCGTCTTCTGGGCGGATATCAGTTAAGCCGGCAGTGAAGCTAGTCTGAACAGCCGCAAGAACGCCTGACGGCAGTGAGGCTTCATCCGCCTGATTGAGCCCCGTCTGAGCATTAAAGAACAAGACAGAGGCAATTCGGTTTTGGCCCGCAGTCGTAAGCACGCCGGAGTCGAGTTGCAGAGAGCAGCGGGGAGAAGCAAAGAAGCAGCGATTGCCCACAATCGAATCCACGGTCAAGTAAGCCCAGATCGAAACCGGGGAAGTGTTGTTGTCCCACACTACCCACAAATTGCCGCCCTCTACTGGAATGTTGACGTTGCGGCTATCCACTGCCTGCGCGAAGTTTTGGCCGTTGCCGTTATTCTTGCCGCCGATGGTGTAGTGACGACAGTCGCTTCCGACACGCTGCGAGCAGACGTCGTTGAACGTGCCCACGCCGGAGCCTGTGTACAGGGCCGACGAGCCTACTCCCACGAATTTCACACCTTGGGCGTTGGCTGCTGAGGTTATTCCGACGATCACGGTCAGTACGGCGACCGCGAGAATCGCTTTTGTTCCTCTCATCTGAATATTCTCCTTTAAGAGCTGTGACTGCATTGGTACGGATGTGCCTTGCCTGGAGCTCAGACGCCACTCAGCGCCCGATCGAGTTTCCCTCTGCTATTTCCGGATGCCGCGGGAGGAACAAGACATCCAGAAGGCACTTGGAGCCAGAAGAACCTGGAAGAGCCAGTTTTTTGTGGCCGCGCGTGCGATAGAACTATCGAGGAAGCCTGTTAAGCGTGAATTACATAAAGATGAACGGCAGGTTAATTTCGCTGAGAATTCCCGGACAGGATCTGCAAACTGAGGCTGGTGGCGGGATTGTGGGATTGGTGGATTCGTACACTAGGGTTGAGTTGGCGAATCGAGCATGCGGTCTGCTTCCATCAGCAAGAGTCTCATTTCGCGCAGGAGGTCTCGGCGAACGTTCGGGTCTCGGGTTCTCTTGAGCTTCGATAACGTCTTGTCCAATTCTCGTTCCAGCTTGACGAATTCCAGTTTGCGGGCTCGATGTTCATAGGGAGGTGCAGCCGTAGGATGCCAAACGATCGCTGCCACCGGAATACCATAGAGCCTTTAGCACTTACAGGCCATGTTGAATACACATTGGGGGATTGCCTTTTTGCGATGTTTCGATAACAGAGAGGAGCCACTTGACGAGGCTTCGCTATTTCTGCAATTATCGAATTATGCCAAGCGTTCTGACAAAGCAAAGCGTAGAACAGGTCGCGAGATACGCTGACATGTTCTCGGCCATAGGCACGGAAGCGAGACTACGAATCATGCAATTGCTCCTAGCAGCGCATCCGGAAGGTCTCGTGGTCGGCGAAATCCAGGAAGAATTGGAAATTCCAAGTTCAACGCTTTCCCATCATCTGGATAAGCTCAAGAATGAAGGCCTTGTCGAAGTAAGCCGGGAGAGCACTTTCTTGCGCTACACGGCCAATACGGATGCGCTCCAGGAACTTTTGCAATTCCTCTATGCAGAGTGCTGCACTCGAAGTAAAGCGCTCAAGCCATACGACATCGTTCGCATTTGCAAGTAGCGGAGGCAGTAATTGCTGCTGAGGTCTGCGGCGAAAGAGTTATGAAGGCACCTTACAACGTGTTGTTCTTGTGTACCGGAAATTCCGCGCGGTCGATCATGGCTGAGGCAATTTTCAATCACAGGGGAAAACCCAACTTCATCGCCTACAGCGCGGGAAGCCATCCCACTGGAATTGTTCGAGCGGAAGCCCTGAAACAAATTGAAATGGCGTATTTGCCGACAACCGGTCTTCGAAGCAAGAGTTGGGAAGAGTTTGCCAAGGCAGACGCACCTAAGCTCGATTTCGTGTTCACCGTCTGCGATAGTGCCGCCAAAGAAGTTTGTCCCGTGTGGCCGGGCCAGCCTCTGACCGCGCATTGGGGTGTTCCCGATCCCGCCACCGTTCTGGGGACAGAGAAGGAGGTGCAGCGTGCCTTCAACAGCGCCTTCTGCATGCTTCAGCGCAGAATCGACCTGTTTCTGAGTCTCCCGCTCAAGAGCATCGACAGGCTGGCGCTCCAGAGAGAAATCGACAATATCGGCCGGCAATGAAATTCAACCTGCGAGCCCGCGTTGCATCGGAATGTCTCGGCACTGGGTTTCTGGTGACGGCAGTGGTCGGCTCGGGCATCATGGCGGAACGGCTCTCAGCGGGGAATGTGGCGATCGCCCTTCTCGTTAATACCATCGCAACTGGCGCGGCCCTCACGGCCTTGATACTTACCTTCGGGCCCATTTCCGGCGCACACATGAACCCCGTGGTTTCAGTAGCAGATGCCCTACAAGGCGGACTGCCTTGGTCGGAGACTCTCCAATATGTTTTTGCGCAATTGACTGGGGGGATAGCGGGAACCATCCTGGCGCATGCAATGTTCGCGCTTCCTCTGATTTCTCTTTCCCATCACGTTCGCAGTGGGTCCGCCCAATTCCTGAGTGAGTGTGTGGCAACTTTCGGTTTGTTGTCCGTCATTTGGGGGTGTGCACGCTCTCGGGCGGGTACTGTCCCATTTGCCGTTGCAAGTTATATAACAGCGGCTTACTGGTTTACGGCGTCTACTTCATTCGCAAACCCTGCTGTAACGATCGCGAGGTCGCTTTCTGACACATTCGCAGGAATCCGCCCCGCTGATGTTCCGCTCTTTGTTGTAGCGCAGTTTACAGGCGGACTGGCAGCTACTCTGTTATTCCATCGGCTCGTCCCAAGCAAACCAGTATGAACTTTCTCCGGCAACCTTTGCACGCGATTGTCTTAATTCACTACCTGAATCAGATACGCGGTGCTGGTGACAAAACCGGTTCCGCGGAAGATGGCGCTGATTCGCGTTGAACCTGCCGGAAGCGATGACAACGTGATGGAAGCTGTTCCCGCAACGACGGGAATTTCTCCGAGGATAACGTTTCCGGTCTTGAACCGGACAGTTCCGACGGGAGCGGCTCCGGTGGCGGTTACTGAGGCTGTGAAGGTGACGGGTTCGCCCACTACCGACGGGTTTCGGGAAGCAGTCAGCAGCGTTGATGTCGGCAGCTTCGCGCCCAGGTGGATGGCCCCGATGGCAATATAGTTGGCGACGCCGCTGAAGCGAATCGAACCTACCGTCGCGGTTAAAGGAAACCCGACCGGGGTCCAAACACACATCTTGTACGTCGTGCATCCAGAGTCGTTTGGAGTCAGCGAGACGCTGGACAGGATGTTCCCGGTGGCGTTGGGACCGTCATAAAGGGTGGCTGTGCCGGGCTGAAGAGCGGAGTAAGTGAACCAGAGTCCGGTGGTGACTCCTGCTGTCGTGTTGATAATTACACTTGTGCCCGTTTGAAAAAACATGACCGGGTAGCCGCCGGGATTGTTGATGAAATTCCCCGCTCCACCCTTGGCCGCCGAGACGATCGCCTGGGCATTGGCCGTGAACTCCAAGTGGAGATCCTTGTTAGCGGGGCCGGATCCCATGCTGCCGGTCCCACCGTTGTAGTAGTTGTTGACGAATTCCAGATTCTTTAGCCCGCCAAAAGTGGCGATCCCCTTGGCCTGAGCCCAGACCGGAGCCGTGAGCAATAGCCACAGAAGCGCGATCAGTAAAGGATTCAATCTCTGCACGGGGTTGTCTCCTGGCAAGGAAGGCGCGAACACACCACTATCGGCCATAGCTGTTGCCGTTGTGTTACGGGCAAGTTAAGGGAATGTGAATTCCAGCAGTTCGGGTCCGCTTGCTGCCTGCGCGACGTTTCCGGTCCTCAGTTAATCCGAAATTAACCGCAGCGTCATACTGCCGTAACAATTCTCCGGTAGTTCTTAAGTCCTTTCGTCGAGGTATGTCATCGTGAAGACCTGGAAAGTGCCGGTGTGCGTCGCCATTCTTATTCTTGTTCTT
>WNFT01006737.1_pt1 | contig 10134 bp, 8 predicted proteins | sample 5400191 | NCBI WGS metagenome assembly WNFT01 (sample SAMN13153359, study PRJNA577476) | soil metagenome | isolation source: 80 cm saprolite under Madrone tree | place: USA:California | collected 2016-06-14 | reverse complement strand
TGGCGGTGCTCCCTGCATGATTGTCGCCAACGACGCGACAGTAAAGGCCGGCGCTTTCTTTCCGCAAACGGCCAAAAAACTGATTCGCGCTCAGCGCATCGCTTTTGAATGCTCCTTGCCAATCGTTTACCTCGTCGATTCTGCTGGCGTGTTCTTGCCGATGCAGGATGAAATTTTTCCAGATGAAGACGATTTCGGTCGCATCTTCCGCAATAACTCCGTGATTTCGGCTGCGGGCATTCCTCAATTTGCCGCAATCATGGGCAACTGCGTCGCGGGCGGCGCTTATCTACCGGTTTTGTGCGACAAAATCCTGATGACGAAAGGGAGTGGTTTATATCTCGCAGGCCCGTCACTGGTCAAAGCGGCCATCGGGCAGACGATAGATGCGGAAGAGCTCGGTGGCGCCCAAATGCACGCCGAAATAAGCGGGACGGTGGATTTTTGTGAAAAGGACGACCTCTCGTGTCTCAAGCGGCTCCGCTCGCTCATAGCGTTGCTTCCGGAAGCAAACAAATCCAAACTATTCGAGGCTTCGAAAGAAACTGCCAAGCCAGCGAAAAGTCCGGATGCTGTTTACGAGTTAATCAGCTTCGATGGACAGAAGCAGTACGATGTGCGCGATCTGCTTGCATCGGTCGTTGATGCAAACTCGATCGACGAATACAAAGCCGGCTATGGCAAGACAATCGTGACGGCTTACGCGCGGATCGATCGACGCCCCGTGGGCATTGTTGCAAATCAACGCTTGCAAGTCCGAACAAAAAAAGAGGGCATCCAGATGGGTGGCGTCATTTACGCGGACAGCGCCGATAAGGCGGCACGATTCGTCATGGACTGCAATCAAACAAGCTTGCCAATCATATTTTTCCAGGACGTCACCGGTTTCATGGTCGGTCGCGACGCAGAAGAGAGTGGGATCATCCGCAGCGGCGCGAAGTTGGTGAATGCGGTCAGTAATTCTGTGGTCCCGAAGATCACAGTCGTCGTCGGTGGATCATTCGGTGCTGGCAACTATGCAATGTGCGGCAAAGCGTATGATCCGCGCTTCATTATCGCCTGGCCGACTGCTCGTTACGCAGTGATGGGTGCCGCCCAAGCGTCTGATACCGTGTTTGCCGTTCTTGCTCGCGCGCGAGAGCGCGACAAAACATCTTCACCGCAAGAACTCGAGGAACTACGGAATACTGTCAAAAAAAATTACGAAGAACAAACCGACATTCGCTACGGCGCTGCGCGCGGCTGGGTCGATGCGATCATTCAACCGCACGAGACACGGGATGTTCTGACTCGTTTGCTACAATATGTATCGCGTCCCATGCCTAAAGCGCACTTCCACACCGGCGTCGTCCAAGTATAGATAATCCTTTCCGCATGCCCGTCGTTCTCATCGAAAGACAAACGCCGCAAATCACGCTTGTGACCCTTAATCGTCCGGAGCGGCGCAACGCGCTTACGATTGAATTACTGACGGAACTTGTGGCCGCAATCAAAGTCGTTTCCGACGAGGCGCAGGAACGCATCCTGATTTTGCGCGGCGCGGGCGCCGCGTTTTGCACCGGTCTAGATCTAAAAGCCGCAAGTCCAGAGAACGCGCACGCGACTGCTGAAATGGTTGCGAAGGCCCTGCTGGCGCTCAGTCAAACACGTTTGGTGACGATCGCGGCTGTCCATGGCGCCGCTGTTGCTGGTGGCGCGGGCATCATGTCGGCATGTGATTTTGTCGTTGCCGCAGAAGGGACAAAGATCGGCTACCCCGAAGTGCGCCGTGGCTTGGTCGCCGGCCTGGTCATGACTTTTCTCCGCCGGCAAACAGGCGAGCGAAACATGAGCGAATTATTGCTCGGTTCCGAATTGATTGATGCCGAAGGCGCGAAGGAGATCGGCCTCGTAAATCGCGTCGTCTCTCGGGAGAATTTGATGAGCGAAGCGCAAAAGTTTGCTGATTCGGTTTTGCAAGGTGCCCCAGGCGCGCTGGCGCAAACGAAACGATTAATCGAAGAACTCTGGTGGCGTTCGGTGAAGGAAGACGTCGATCTTGCGTTGAAGTATCACATGCAAGCCCGGGAATCGAGTGAAGCGAGCGAAGGGATTGCCGCCTTCAACGAAAAGCGTCCGCCGAATTGGGTTAAGTAAAGGCGATCAGAAATTCGGCTACGATAGCGCTACTCAGACCTTTTTCGGTGTAATTTCTTTATGTTTACCGAAGCGTTGGCGAGGTTTGATAAGATTCGATCCTGTAACTACCATTGAAGTGGACAGTCTTTCCGCTATCAGCATCTTTAAAAGTGATGCCCACCGGCGGCGCAAAATGTTGTTGAATCGTATTGGCCTGTGCGTTCCATGATTTGATCGGCTGATTAGTTTTAAGATCGAGCTGAGTGATTTTTTTGAGTTCCGTTCCGGAGACAGTGTGATTCGGTTGCGTTTGCGCGCATCCGCTAATCAGCAATGCGACGATCGAAAAAATGAGAACCAATTTTCGCTGCATAAAAAATCTCAGAACAAATTCACGCACTCTCAACGGCCGAACACGCCACCATTTGCTGGCGCCAAAAGAGCGTACGCACATCATCGAAGCGGAACAGAAAAGTGCCGCCGTCGCCCCAAGTTTTCCCCCAGCTGTTCGCACAAAGAAAAGCGCGATCACTTGCGCTCACCCCATAACAAAGATAGCAATGCCCGCCAACGCGAGCACCCGATAGAGCTACGAATCCGTTATTGTCCACGCGATTCATGCCCTCAAACCAATCCGAACCGAGTACAACCGGTCCGCGCGTGAGGACATATTTCCAGAGCACGCGGGCGTCTTCCGCCCAGACATAGTTGCCCTTGATCCAACCATCTTGCATCATTGCCTTGGCGCCAGCGCGAACAGTCGTTCCAAAATAGACCGGCTCTTCGCCGGCGATATCGTCGAGCTGCTGCGCTTCGTGATAAATCCGGTACGGATCCGGTCCGGGAGAAGTAAGTTGCGGTGCACTTGTGATGAACAGTGTCCAACCATGACCGACGCACGACTGCGTTTTCTGCTGATTCAGAATTGAACCGAGCGCATGGACCTGAGTTTGTGTCATTGGATCACCGTCGATTTCGCCGACATGCGGCGACATGGGATGCTCGAAATCACCTGCGTCGTAAGTGTAAACATGACCAAGGCCATGTTCCTCGCCTGACGCATCGGTGATGACGGCAACCTTATTCGGTGAAACGGTGCCAGTGGGAACCGGCGCCGCAAAAGTTGCAGCAACCGCAATACTAGCGGACATGGATTTTTTCGCGCCCCTTTTTGGCGCTGATTTACGGATTCCCGGCTTTTTCGCCTTTGGCATTTTTCGATTTTCTTTCCGGCATCGACAGGTTACGCCCGATTTGCGGACTACACTGCCGCAAATTTGGGCCCAGCGGCATTTTTTCTTAATCTACGGGGCCAAGGTCAATATATTTTTAAAATACGTTGAAGAATTGGATTCATTTTGGTGTCTTTGCAGAAGACCTGTAAGATGCCACGACAATCCCGCCGATGTGGCGAAATGGCAGACGCAACGGACTTAAAATCCGTTGGGCTTTTAAAGGCCCGTGCCGGTTCGAGTCCGGCCATCGGCACAAAATTAATCATCTCTCCGCCCGATCCATATATCGATGCAAGGCAAAACCGAACGGCTGCTTTTTATTCCAGTGATTCTTGGGACCGCGCGTCAGGGAAGAGAAAGCGAACACGCCGCGCACTTCGTTTTTGAACGAACAAAAGCACGCGCCGGCGTCGAGACGGAACTGATCGACGTCCGTGCTCTTCCGATGCGGCTCGATGACGCGGGCGAACAAATGAAAGACCCGGCGTTTTCAGCGACCGTCGAACGTTGCGATGGGCTCATCCTCGTGACGCCGGAATACAATCATGGCTACCCCGGATTGTTGAAGCACGCGCTCGACATGAATTTGAAAGAATATATTCATAAGGTGGTCGGAATTTGCGGCGTCTCCGCCGGACCATTCGGCGGTGCGCGCGTGATCGAACAACTTCTTCCCGTCGTGCGGGAGCTCGGCCTCATCGCGATTTTCGAGGACGTCAATTTTGGAACCGTCCAAAACCTTTTTGATGAAAAAGGCAAATTGCTCGATCAAGACTACATCCGACGCGTCGATAAATTTTTAAATGAGCTGATTTGGATGGCACGGGTACTCCGGCACGGTCGCGAGAATATCGCGCCGATTTGAGTGCGCCTCTGATTGTCGATGGAAAGATCGATCGAAACTCGAATGGCTCAGCTCGGCCTTCGCGAAAGCGACCTAGAAGAAACTTTCGCGAGATCGTCCAGGCCTGGTGGACAGAACGTAAATAAAGTTTCAACCGCCGTGAGGCTGCTTCATCGGCCGAGCGGAGTTAGTGTCACGGTGCAGGACTCGCGCTCACAAGCGCAAAATCGCAGGCTGGCGCGTGAGCGGTTACTCGACGCGGTTGGACAAGCCGAACAAAAGCGGCGCGCGGCCGAAATTGCACAGCGCGAAAAAACGCGTCGTCGCCGCTCGGCGCGTCCGGCTGCGCTCAAAAGACGCATTCTTGAATCTAAGCGGAAACGAGGCGTGCTAAAGAAACAGCGTGGGAAGATCGACATGTAGGGGACAAACGTCCCGTAGAAGCCTTCTTATTTCGGGCACGAGATACAGCCGGTTGAGTCCTGGAATTCTTCTCTTTTAATACATCTGGCAAAGCAATTTGTGACGAATTGTTTGTGAAGAAATAATTCACACTATGAAAAAATCGATCATTCTTACTTCTGTGCTTTCGGTGCTTGCTATGATGCTGATCTCCTGCGCAAGCGAACCCGAGACAACCACAACGACGACGCGTGAGACTACGGTAGCGGCACCGCCCCCACAGACGACCATCACAACGCATCAGACCAGAAGCGGCTATTGAGCCGAGAACGAGCGCAAACTACACATTCGAAAAGGAACACGCTCCGCCGTGTTCCTTTGTTTTTCACTAAGGGCCGATCGGCTCGGCTCTTTAGATACGCCGCAATGGTGGGCAATCCGGCTACGACTTCTCAACTGGTAGCTCTGCGGTTTGTGCTTCTTCTTCCGCTTGGCTGACAACCGGCGCGATCGCTTGAAGCTTCTCTCCGTTCCGCAAATCCATCAACTTCACGCCCATGGTGTTTCGGCCAACAACGCGGATTTCTCCTACGCGCGTCCGCACCATTTGGCCTTTCGTTGTGATGAGCATGAGCTCATCTTTATCGGTGACGGTCAACGCTCCCACGACCTTGCCGGTTTTCTCGCCGGTCTTCATAGTGATGATGCCCTTGCCGCCGCGTCTTTGTTTACGATAATCATCGAAAGGCGTACGTTTGCCGATTCCATTCTCGCCGGCGACGAGCAGCATCGCGTTCAGATCGACAATCGCGGTGGCGACAACATGGTCCTTTTTGTCCGGCCGAATTCCCCAGACGCCGACCGTATTTCGGCCTTGGTCGCGTAACTGCTCTTCATGAAAGCGGAGACTCATACCTTCTTTCGTGATGAGCACGATCTCGTTGTTCCCGTTGGTTAGTTTGGCATCGATCAAGCGATCGCCCTTCTCGATCTGAATGGCGATGATCCCGCCCTTGCGAACATTTCGATAATCCGAAAGATTGGACTTCTTAACGATACCGGATTGCGTTGCGAAAACGATGTGGAGGTTTTCGTCCCATGTCTGATCAATAACGTTCGGCCCGGTTCCGGATTTCTTGGATTGAACACGGATAGTCGCGGCAATTTTCTCGTCGGGCCGCAGATCGAGAAGATTCGCGATTGAGCGGCCCTTGGCCGCACGGCCCATCTCCGGAATTTCGTAAACTTTTTCAACGTAGGCGCGCCCCGATTCCGTAAAGAACATCAGGTAATCGTGCGTCGTCGCGGTAAAAAGATGCTGGACGAAATCGCCTTCCTCCTCTTCGGTTGCGCCTTCGCGGGTGGACATGCCGATGACGCCTTTTCCTCCGCGGCGTTGCGCGCGGAATGCACTGACCGCTGTGCGTTTGATAAATCCGCCGTGGGTGATGCTGATAATGCACCCTTCGTTCGCGATGAGATCCTCCATGTTGATCTCGCCTTCGTCAGCGATGAATTCAGTTAAACGCGCCGAGCCGTGTTTGTCGCGAAGTTCGCGCAGCTCTTTCTTGATGATGGTGAAAACGCGCGACTCTTTCGCGAGGATGTCGCGCAGGTCCTTGATTGTGCCGATTAGTTCCTTGTATTCTTTGTCGATCTTGTCCCGTTCGAGCCCGGTCAACTGATATAGGCGAAGATCGAGAATTTGATTCGCCTGGTGCTCGCTGAAGGCGTAACGGCCTTCGACTAGCCGTGCTTCGTTGCGAATCAGGACGCCGATTTGCTCGATTTGCCTTCTCGTAAATTCGAAAGCGAGTAATTTTACTCGCGCTTCGTCTCGATTGGCCGATCCGCGAATGATTCGAATGAATTCATCGAGATTAGCCAGCGCGATCAGGTAACCTTCCAGGGTTTCAGCGCGCTCTTCCGCTTTGCGCAATTCAAAACGGGTCCGGCGCAGCACGACTTCGCGGCGGTGTTCGATGTAGCAGGCGTTTGCTTCCTTGAGCGAAAGTAGTTTGGGCCGTCCGTGATCGATCGCGAGCATGATTACTGCGAAGGAGCTTTCCATCGCCGTGTGTTTGTAAAGATTGTTGATGACGATCTTCGGATTCGCGTCGCGCTTTAGCTCGACAACCACACGTGTATTTTCATCAGATTCGTCGCGAACAGCGCTGATGTCGGTGAGCACTTTTCCATTTACCAGCTCCGCAATGCGTCCTACCAGCGTTGCGCGATTAACGTTGTACGGAATTTCGGTAATAACGATTTGTTCCCGGCCGCCCTTGAGTTCCTCTACACCGGCTTTGCCGCGCACTTTCATGCTGCCACGACCCGTTTCGAGATATTGATTGACTCCGGCGAGGCCGAGAATGACGCAGCCGGTTGGGAAATCCGGCCCTTTTACGTGTTTCGTCAAACCCTCGAGCGTGATGTCGGGGTCATCGATCTGCGCACAAATGCCGTCAATCACTTCAATGAGGTTGTGCGGCGGAATGTTCGTCGCCATGCCGACCGCGATGCCGGTCCCGCCGTTAACGAGAAGATTTGGAAATGCTGATGGAAAAACTGTCGGCTCGGTGCGCGTCTCGTCGTAATTTGGGACGAAGTCGACCGTGTCTTTTTCCATCTCGGTCATGAGCGCGGCGCCGAGGTGCGTCATGCGCGCCTCGGTGTATCGCATGGCCGCCGGCGGATCGCCCTCGACCGATCCAAAATTTCCCTGCCCATTGACCAGCGTTTCCCGCATCGCCCACGGTTGCGCCATGTGGACGAGGGTGGGGTAGATCACCGCTTCGCCGTGCGGATGATAATTACCGCTCGTGTCGCCGCAGATCTTCGCGCATTTACGATGCTGCCTATTTGGAAACAACGATAAGTCGTGCATCGCATAGAGAATTCTTCTCTGTGATGGCTTCAGCCCGTCCCGCGCATCCGGTAATGCGCGCGAAATAATGACCGACATCGAGTAATCGAGGAACGACCTCGATACTTCGTCGGCCACGTTAATCGGCTCTACCGTTTCGTTTTGATTATACATGAGCTAAGTTCGAACTAATGATTGGGACGCTGAACGCTCAGCCAGGAAGCGCTCTTCCCAAGTGCGGGAAATCTCGTCGGCTTGCCTGACCGTCACAGGGGGACCAATGAAAGTGCGGCGTGCTAGCGAAATTTGCAAAAAATTCAAAACGCGCCGGATATTTGCTTCGTAATCTTCACAAAGATTTTCGTATTCGACACGAAGGGGATCGATCCCGATACGTTGGAAAAACCGTCCCCAGAACTTTTCTTGCTCCTCGCTCTCTTTGAGACACTGTTCAATCAATTCAGCGTCGAACTGCGGTTCTCGTTGGACCGTTTTTCCTTCCTGCACTTTCCAAAGACCAGTCTGATGCGCCCGCGCTTTCGAGAGCGCCTGCCGGAGTTTGTGACGCCGGAGGACGTGTACAAACTTGAGGCGCGGAAAAGCACTGCGTAAAAGATCGAGATCAGTTGTTCCTGCATCACCGAACGCGCCAGTTCCACGTAACCGTCCGAGAAAATCATCCAAATACCAGCTCATTAATTTAAAGCCGAAGACTTCGTTTGAGGTTGCTGTGGCTGTGATGATGTCCCGAACGTAAGCTGCAAAACCCGCGCTCAAGTCCAGGTTGTGGGCGGCCGCAAAATCCAATTCATATTTGCGCAGGAAAAACTGCTTCGGCCGGCCCGCCCGGCGCGTGGCGTGCAAACCATCGGTCAACAAATTGCTGCCTGAACGCGGAATTGCGCAGACCACGTAACAACGACGCGGATGGCGCAGTTTGTGAAACAGACCTCCCATCGTGGATTTTAGACATCGAGGTTGCGCACGTTCAGTGCGTTATCCTCGATAAATTGCCGGCGCGGTTCGACGACGTCTCCCATCAGAATCGTGAACATTTTGTCGGCGTCGACGGCGTTGTCATCGTTCAAATCCACCTTCAGGAGCTTGCGTTTCTCCGGGTTCATCGTGGTCTCGAACAACTCCTTAGCGTTCATTTCGCCAAGGCCTTTGAAGCGCTTAATTTGAACTCCTCGGCGGCCGATCTCTAAAATCTTCTGAAGAATCTCGGGAATCGAAAACAGAGGATGAGAAACCGCCTTCTCGCCCTCGCCCTCGAGCAACTCGAATATTGGCCGGTCGCTGGCCGCATAATGGTCTACTTTCAAACCTTTGCGCGCCAACTCCGCAATGAGCTTCTGGATCGCAGCGGACTCGTGCAACTCGATGAGCTTTCCGCGTCTGCGGCTGCCGTTCACGCGAGCCGGCGCTTCCCCAAGCGGCAGCAGTTCCTGGCCAAGCTCCGCATCGAACAAATTTAGATCGAGATTATCCTGATGAAATTGGCGGACCTCCTTCTCGTCGTGAAAATAATGCACGGCTTCCTCGTTTCCGTCTCGGACTTTGACGAGGTAGGTTGGGAGCTTGCCCGATCTCGAATTCCGTTCCGCGAGGTAAGTCTCGAAATCGCCGCCGTGACGACGGACCGCTTCGCTTAGCTTGGCCAGTTTCTCGAGCGATTCGAGAATGTCCTTCAACTGAGTGGCTGTGACTTCTTTGTCATCCGCCAGATTTTTCAACCGCACATCCTCTGCGCCGAGCGAAATCAGGATTTTGTTCAACTGGACGTCGTCATCGACGTACTCCTCGCGTTTTTTGCGTTTAATTTGATAGAGCGGCGGCTGCGCGATGTAGATCTTGCCGGCGCGCACTAGTTCAGTCATCTGCCGAAAGAAGAAAGTGAGCAACAAGGTGCGAATATGCGAACCATCCACGTCTGCATCCGTCATGATGATGATCCGGCCGTAACGCAGCTTGGTGATATCAAAGCGTCCTTCGTCCTTACCATTGCCATCCTCTTTTGGTTTGCCGATGCCTGCTCCGATGGCGGTGATCATCGACTGAATCTCGTTGTTTTTAAGAAATTGGTCCTCGCGCGCTTTCTCGACATTGATGAGTTTGCCGCGGATCGGCAGAATCGCCTGATAACGCCGATCGCGCCCCTGCTTAGCGGAGCCGCCCGCCGAATCACCTTCGACAATATAAAGTTCGGTTAATTCCGGATCGCGCTCGGAACAATCCGCCAATTTCCCCGGCAACCCGCCACCCGTTAGAGCGCCTTTGCGAATCGTTTCCCGCGCTTTGCGAGCCGCTTCACGCGCGCGTGCCGCGGTGAGTACTTTGTCGAAGACGCGCCGCGCGATGGGCGGGTTTTTGTCGAAATAGGTCATTAGACCTTCGTAAACGACCGAGTTTACGATCCCGTCGATCTCCGTATTGACCAGCTTTACCTTGGTCTGCGATTCGAAGCGCGGGTTTGGCAGCTTGATGCTAAGCACGCAAATCAAACCTTCGCGCACATCGTCGCCGGAAATCGAAGGATCCTTCTCTTTAAGAAGATTACTAGATTTCGCGTACTGATTGACTGCCTTGGTGAGCGCCGTGCGGAAGCCGGTCAGATGAGTGCCGCCGTCCGGATTTGGGATTGAGTTCGCAAACGGCAAAATCTGGTC
>WNFT01006735.1_pt1 | contig 10135 bp, 9 predicted proteins | sample 5400191 | NCBI WGS metagenome assembly WNFT01 (sample SAMN13153359, study PRJNA577476) | soil metagenome | isolation source: 80 cm saprolite under Madrone tree | place: USA:California | collected 2016-06-14 | reverse complement strand
ATGGCACCGCCCAAGAAACAGCAGGCATGGATGGATGCTCTGTTTCAGATATTCCTCCCCCACTACGGTCCCACGAGTCGTAGCTACGCTACATCCACTCAGGGAACCGACTACGGAGGAGTGTCAGAAGCCGCCGGGGCTTTAGCCCGTGCGGAGTGTCACTCCATCTACACAGCCACTAGCAGGGGTATAGCAAGGATTCCTTCTTGGGACAGCCATATGAGCCGCTCAAGCCGCAGAAGCTGTTTTTACACCATATCTGTGCTATTACCTACGAGAAGAGCTTCATTTGACGAGCCGATTTTTTCTTTTTTCGTTTTTCTCCGTCAGCACCAGCAGCAGGCCGCCCAGCATCGCCAGATTCTTCATGAAGTGTATTTGCTGGTCTGCGCGCGAGGCTGGATCTTGCTCTTCCCAGAAGCGAAGCCCAACCCACGTCGTCGGGATCAGTGATCCTATCAACGCCAGCGCCGCCAGCTTCGGTGCGATCTCCAGGGCCAGCGCCGAGCCGGCCGTCACCATGATCATACCATTGAGGATCGTCGCCGCGCGTGCGTTCGGTATCCCCGCCTTCTCGACTTGCTGCACACGCTCACCTGGCTCCTCTACGGCGTGCGCGCCGCCCCAGATAAACATTGCAGCTAATAGCAGATGACCAAGTGATTTTATCATCGACATAAACATCTCCTTGTTATGTGGTGTTAGCGGCAGTCTCCTGAACAGTTTATTATGTTCAAGCCGCTATATTTCAGCCTATCACGCTTCTCTCCCTCAGCCAAGATGGCGCCTCTCTTCTCTTCTCTATCCTTGCTCAGCTTTTTAGAATGGGAAAGCCCTGCGTTCTTGGGCACGTCTCCATAAAATTGGGTGAGGATTATCTCATACTTCTCCCGCCTCGGGAAGAGCAGGCAGAGAGCGCTCAGTCCTCCCTCTCGCTTCTCCTCACATGTGGCCCTGGGAGGAGGGGATTGGAAGGCTTCGCGTGGCCTGGGGCGATGGAACCAGCAAGGCGACGATTGCGATGGTCACGACGATGACTGGAACCACTGGCGTCAGCACGAAAGCCGAGATCAGGGCGACCACCAGGGCACTTGCGACATAGATCAGACACAGCAGCGGCAGCAACTGGCCGCTCCACCTCCAATCCCGGCTCTTCGGTTCTTGATGGCCCAACGAATCCTAGTGGATCAGTCCCGCAGCATCCTCCACACCATCGTTGCGACGATCCCCAAGGCAATCAGATCAATGACCACCACAAAGAGGATGGTCGCCGCATACAACCCGATCAGTCCAACGGCAAATCCAACCCCCAGAGAGGGGAGGGCTGTTCCAAGGTAGGCGATGAAGAAGTAGCTGGAGGTGACCTCACCGCGATGAGCAGGGGGAGCGACGTGATTGACCTGACCAAGGCTTCCCATAAACGCGAGACCGTAGCCCACGCCCGCGCAAATTGCCCCGAGGAACAAGAGCAACAGAAACTGCCAGGCAACCGCGAACACCACCAGAATCAACCCACTCGCGATCAGTACTAGCCCGATGCCCATAGCGCTTCGATGTGACACGTCGCGCAGAAGGAGTTGTGTGAGCGCTGAGGCCCCCAGCAGGGCGAAGACGACAGCCCCACCCAGAACGACATTGGTCAGATGCAGCTGATTGCTCACCAACGAGGGAACCAGCGAGGTAAAGAGGCCCGAAACGGAAAAGGTGCAGAAGATGGTGATGGCGGAGAGCACGAAGGCTGGACGGATGTCAGCTGGAACCCCGAGACGCTGTGGTCGCAGATCGACACCGGGGTGAGAAGCTTGAACGGTCTCTGGGATCAGCCACGTCCCTACAAATGCGGGGAGAAGCAAGACGAGATAGACCAAGTAGACCAGTACCGTCGGCCAGGGCGCATATTGCACAAGCAGACTGGCGAAGAGCGGACCCACCGCCAGGCCGCCTGACGTTGCCGCTGAACTGCTCAGTGCGGCAAAGCGCGTGTTCCCACGTGGCTCCAGTTCTGAGAGGGCAGCCGTTGCTGTGCCTGTAAAGACGCCGACGGCGAGTCCAATGAGCAGGCGTGCCACAAAGAGCCAGAGGACGTTCTGCGCGAAGACAAAGACGAGGGCACTCACCACGGCCAGCACAAGTGCTGGAAGCAGGACACGCCTTCTTCCGATTTGATCGGAGAGGTGTCCAACAAAGAGCAGGGCGGCAAGGACGCCGACCACATAGACGGCAAAAATCGCCGTGAGAATCCCATCAGAAAAGTGCCAGCGTTGTTGATAGATGACGTAGAGTGGAGTCGGCAGAACGCTCCCGAGCAGGGCAACAAAGAGTGTGTAGGCCACGATCCAAAAAGCACTCTCTCGTGACACCTGCCCCGCTCGTTGTGGTTTGGCCGTGTATGCCGTTTTCTGTTGCGTTGTCATAGTCCACCTTTTTGCTTGACGTTGAGCAACTGCTCTCTTTCTGAAGCTCCGCCGCCTCACCTCGTTGAGCGACAAGAACAAAAGGCAGCGTGAGCAGAAGTCCTTGCTTCTGCTTGATCATCGTCTCTGTCATTTGTATACGAGGGCATTTCCTCACTCAAAGGCCCACTCGGCAGGGTTTGGGGCCACTACCCAGCTGACGCGCCTCGCCCTCTCTGGTCCTAGCATAAGGAGGAAGCGTCATGAAAGCGTCATGAAAGCGTCATGAGCAGTGGCCTGAAACACTGCTTCCCTTCTTTTTGCAGTGAGGAAATGCTCTCATTACTTTTTTTCCCTACGAGGCAGTATAGCCTTCGGTACGAGCAAAGTCATGACACTGAGGTGGGATTGTGCTTCGCTTCACCAGTCCCACTTTCGTGGGATAGAGGTGCAGGACCTTTCATGCCAGGCTATCCCACTCTCGTAGGATGACAACTCTTATTCGGAGAGCAAGCCTAGAGCACGGGCCCGAGCCACCGCTTGGACGCGGTTATTCACCCCCAGTTTCTCAAAGATATGAGTCACATGGCGTTTGACGGTATCCAGGGCAATCACCAGCACCTCAGCAATCTCCTGGTTCGAGTCGCCTCGAGCGATCAGATGGAGCACTTCCAGCTCGCAGCAGCGAGATGGGTAGAGGAGGGTCGGCACGTGTCGCCAGGATAAGATGGAGTTGAGGAGGAAGATGCTCCACCAGGTAGGTGAGAGAGGAGTGCATCGTCGCCACCTGTCGCGGCTCGTGTCTGCTTTTGCTGCGGGCCTGGCTGCCGCAGGCAGCCAGGCCCGCAGCAAAAAACTGCTTGCGAACCGCCGTAGAGTGCCGATCTCTCTGTCTGGGGGACAGAGATTGAGAGCACGTCACGTGCAGTGAGGAGTCTTGAGGAGTTACGGATATCCTAATAAATCACCACGTTGGTGTCGTAGCTGGTATGTGCATAGAGCCAGCTAGCATTGTCCTCCTGTATGTTGATGCAGCCGTGGCTTCCGTTGCCTGCGAATGTCTCGTCACCCCCACTATCGTTGTGTGGAAAGTTGGTACCGGGACCATAATTGACCCGCCACCAGCTATCGTGCAAGTAGAAGCCGCCGTCGTGATACTCCATGGCAAAGTTAATATTCGTGTTAGGGTACCAGAATGCCGATCCTGGTGGCTCACTCGACTTGAAGATCGTTGGCGATTGGCGTAGCAAGATATGCCATACTCCTGGCGGAGAAGGTCTGGCATATTGCCCAGAGGTGATACGGAACTGGTTTACCAGTTTGCCATCCTGGTAGAGTCTCAATGTTTGTTCGAGCAGCGATATCACAATGGTCTGCCCACTCATCAGATGGTAGTGTTGCATCAACTGCAGGTCCGCGGCATGCGGTTGCGTCCAGGGGGTGTCATCGTTGTAATCAGCCTCCAGGGCGTGCAGATTGGTCAGGTCGTTGTTGATGGTATCGATTGCTGACTGGTAGTCATCAACCGTTTGCGCGGACTGCACCAGGGTATCTGCATCGCCGCCGACGCCATCGGGGCCATACGCGTAATCGAGATGGTAGTCATTGTTATCTTGCGGATCGTGATAGACATGCGTATTGCCCCAATCGGTGACTTCCTGGTGGAACTGCTTGAGTAGGTAGTTGGCCTGGGCCTGGGCCATAGAAATTTGAATAGAAGCGACATCGTTGTCAATTTGTGTCGCTATCTTCAGGTAGTCCTGGATGCTCCTGGCGCTGTTCAGTGCTGCCTGGTCGGCAGTGAGATGCTGTTGGTATTTACTGACATCTTGCCCGTACTGGCTGATCTTTTGAATGTCGCTGCTGAATTCTGCAAGCTTGACTGCGCTAACGGAAGGAACGGCCTGGACGGTGACAATAGTTGCCTGCTGCAACTGCGCATCGATCTCATCCATGAGCCGCGTAAAGTCTTCTGGCTTGTTGGCAGCGCGGAAGAGTTGCACGTCGTTCTGCTGCTCCTGTTCCAGTGCAGTAGTATCCAGGTGGAAGCGTCGCATCTGTGTGATGACCTGCTGCAATGACTTGAGTTTGTCGTAGGTCAGTCCCATCAGATGGAGTGCCTGTGTAGAGCGCTGTGCACTGATGCTGATTTGAATATAGTCTTTCGGGTATTGGGCTTTGGCGAGTTGTGCCTGGTCGTTGGCAAGTTGTGCCGCAAACGTCTTTGCCTCGACAAAGCTTTGTGATTGTCTCCCCGTCAGAGCGTTCTCCAGTTTCTGGATGTCCTGGTAAGCCTGATAGTCGTACTGTTGTGTGATCTGGTATTCCAAACCATGGACCTGAACGGCCAGCATGGCATAGCGTTGCGCCAGATTGGAGTAGTAAGCAGTCGTCGTTTGATCATCAAAAACGCTAAGCGGGGCATTGGTGCTGGTAAGTTGTGCCTCCTGATTGAGTATAGGTTGCAGCACAGTGCCTGGAATGCCGATGTTCTGTGCATGAGTCAGTAGTTTATCAAGTTGAATTTTACTTTGATTTGCTTTGATTTGTGTTTGCGAGTTGTTTCCACAGGCACTCAGCATGAGCATGATCAGCAATGCTACTACCATTGCGCTGAGGCTCTTGTTGATACGCTGCCGGGAACGTGCGGGATGAGCCATGTCGGAACACGCCTCCTCTTATGTCGATAAGTTGACCTATGCAATCAATAGAATATTACGGTTAACTTCCATCATCTACAATAATAATAACATATAGCGCCTCTACGCGCGTAGAGGCGCACAACCCCTATAATATATTATCGTTTGGTTGGCACAAAAGTAACGTAGCTCTGGTAGTTTATACCAACGCCTGTTGCAAATCTGCCAGCAGGTCCTCACTATCTTCGATGCCCACCGAGAGGCGCAACAGCGTTTCGGTGAGGCCGCGGGCCTCGCGAATGTGCTGTGGGATGGAGCCGTGGGTCATGGACGCAGGATGGCACACTAGCGATTCGACGCCGCCGAGGCTTTCTGCCAATGTGAACACCTTGAAGCGGCGCACCACCTGGTCGACGTCCGCACGCACACCCTTGAACTGGAAGGAAACCATGCCGCCGAAACCGCTCATCTGGCGTTTAGCCAGCGCATGATCGGGATGGGAAGGCAGGCCGGGATAGTACACCTTCTCTACTCGCGGATGCTCGGCCAGGAAGCGGGCTACGGCTTGCGCGTTCTGCTCATGTTGACGCATGCGCACTGCCAACGTTTTAATACCACGCAGCGTTAACCAGGAGTCAAAGGGCGCAGGTACACCGCCTGCGGCATTCTGATAGAACTTGATCGCGTCATAGATCTCTGCGTTGTTCGTGACGATTGCGCCGCCAATCACATCACTATGTCCATTTATGTACTTGGTAGTGCTATGGATGACAATATCGGCACCCAGGTGCAGGGGCTGCTGGAAGTATGGGCTGGCGAAGGTATTATCGACGATTACCAGCAGATTTCGGCTGTGGGCAAGCGCGGCGACGGCCTGGATGTCCACCAGACTCAGTAATGGGTTGGTGGGAGTCTCCAGCCAGACGAGTTTGGTGTTGGGGCGTATAGCCTTCTCATAGGCTGCAACGTCGCCTACGGGTACATAGCTGGCCTCAACGTGGTAACGGCGCATGATGCGCTCGAAGATGCGATACGTTCCACCATAGAGGTCGTCGCAGGAAACGATGTGATCGCCCGCGTTTAGCAAGCTGAGAATGGCACTTTCGGCTGCCATACCAGAGGCGAAGGCCAGGCCGTGCTGTCCATCTTCAAGGGCGGCAATACAGGTTTCCAGTGCGGTGCGTGTCGGGTTGCTGGTGCGTGCGTATTCATAGCCTTTATGTTCACCCAGTCCAGCCTGGGCGTAGGTGGATGTCTGAAAAATGGGCGTCATGATGGCACCCGTTGATGGGTCAGGTTCCTGTCCGGCGTGAATAGCCTTTGTTGCGAATTTCATCATGAAAACTCCTGAAGGGCTACAAAATTTCTCTACAAACATTATTAGGAAAGCAAGTTACAAGGGACCTTGTATGAGGGTGATGATACCACTAATGGCAGGAAAGAGCAATGGGACAGGGCTTTTGGGTGTATGAAAAAGTTGTTGGAAAAGGCCGTAGGGACCCGCTTCAGCGCGTCCGCGAGAATGACGTGCCGATGGGGGGCCTGGGAGTGGTGTAATGAGGCACGTCATTCTCGCTCTCTCGATGGTTGTGCACCGTTGCTTCGTTCCGCATGCTGGCGCTTATCTACCAACCATGCAGCACTTGTGGCATTTCCCAGCAGCGTCATGACGTCGTTGTTGGCAAGCACACCTGCGCAGCGAAGGGCTGGGGTGCCCAGAGAGCGACAAGAGCGTGCCTCATGGCTCCACCCCCCAGCCCCCCATCGGCACGCTCTTGTCGCGGACGCGCTGAAGCGGGTCCCTACGCTTGTTCACCACTTCTTTACCTACAAGTCTTTCATACACCCGGGCTTTTTGCAACCGTTCCTTTGCTGAAACGTTATTATTATAGCAGGTTACATACAAAGGTACCCGTTGAACCACACCCGCGACGAGGAGCAAACCATGACGACGCCCGAGATGCCACAGCATATATCCAGTGCTGCAAACCAACCAGTGATAGGCGTACTGCTGGTACATGGATTGAACGGCAGTAGACGTGATCTGGCCGAGATGGAGGAGTTTCTGCAAGCTCGCGGCATGCTCACGCACAACATGTTGTTGCCCGGTCATGGCCTGCATGTGCGCGACCTGATGCCTCTGGGCTGGTCGGATTGGGAAAAGGCTGTGCGCCAGGAGTTGATTGATCTGAAACAGCGCTGCGATATCGTCTTTCTGGTTGGGCTTTCTCTGGGTGGTGCGCTCTCGTTGCATGTTGCCGCGCATGAAGAAGTGGCGGGCATCGTCAGTATGTGCGCTCCGCTGTATCTGCATCCCTTGACAGCAATCTTCGTGAAACTCACGAAACGGGTGACCCCTTTGTTGCCGACGCTGCGTGAAGATGTGCGCGATCCTGTGGCTCGCCGCCGCTACACACGCGATGTGTACCGCTGGACGCCTATGTCACCTGTGGAGAGCATGCTGAAATTTTTACCGCAGTTGCGGGCCGAGTTGCCCCAGATCACTGTGCCGGCACTGATTATGATTTCTGTCCATGACCATGTTGTGCCGGCTCGTGATGGCCGTGAAATTTATAGACTCATCGGCTCACAAGAAAAGCATCTTGTTACCTTTTATCGTTCGTATCACGTCATTACGAAAGATCATGATCGTGAAGAGGTCTTTGCTCAGACGACGGCATTTATCATGCGCCATGCTAGCAAGGCGAAACCGCATCGCAAGCTGGCATCTCCTCCGACAGAACAGACGGCATAAGAGTACTATAAACCTGGCGCAGAGGGCCTGCTTCGTGTATAATCAACTTCTATAAAAATGGGGGGTGTGCCGGAATATTGCCGCAGCAAGTCAATGATCCACTCAATCGATCACAGCCGCGTGCCTCGCAGCCACTGTCGGAGCGGCATGCACCTTTCTCAAATGCAGGGGTCGTCTCCTTGCTTGCGCTTGTTGGCGTACTCCTGCTGTCACTAACAGGTCTGGTGGTAAGCAGTCTCCCACATTTGCATCATGTAACACATCGAAGTCTAACACCAAAAGCGACCAACGATCAGGGCGAGACGTCGACGTCTCTTCCCCCTATTTATATGCCAAGCAATAAAGCATTGCCGCTGCTACAACTACCAAAGGGGCGTTCTATCATTTACGAGCAGAACAATAAGCTGTATATGGTCTCCAGCGCTGGCGGCTCAGCTCAAGTGTTAGTCACACCTGGATATACCTACGCTGAGGCGGTACGTCCCATACTGACGCCAAGCGGCCAACTCCTGTACAGTGGCAATGGCATATGGCTGATGGACATTGTTAGTGAGACTTCGACCCGCATCGCTGATCTTGCCCCCAATCAGATGATCACCTCAATGGTACTAAGCAATGATGGAACGACCATCGCGTGGACCACGGAACCCATCAATGGCGCAGGTAATACTGCTATTTACGCAGGACCTTTAACCGCTCCAACGCTCGCCTATGAGCAATCGGCGGGAAATTGCCCCTGTTTCCGTCTCTTCTCCTTTATGAATGGTCCGGGCCAAAAAGGGGATGAGACGCTGCTGCTCACCGACGACCAGGCGAGCCTCGAAGGGGTACAGTATGGGTTGTGGTCGCTTGATCTGACGCAGCCAGATAGTGAACCACAGCCTCTGCTGGATGAGGGGTCCCTACAAGGGCCATTGGCTCTTGCCCCATCCGGCAATACGCTGCTATATGCACCTGCTCAGGGCGTTGTGCCCAATCCGACAGATGGCAGTGTCCCCGTGGATATTGCTTCGCTGACGTATGCCAATAGTTTGGACCTGGCGACGCTTGGTGGACAGCCATTAACGTTGAGTCCCCCGCAAGTGGTGTTGCCCCAACAACATGATTTGAACAATAATGCTGCTTACCACTGGGTGACGACGCCGATGTTTGCGCCGAATGCCCAGACGCTGGTCTATGTTGAGTTTTCTAGCGATTCCCAGGCTCCCTACGATCGCCATAGTGCACTCTATGCCGTGCAGGTGAGTGGTTCGGGTCCGCGACTCTACGCGAGCAGGCCACGTTTGCTAGTCACTTCCACGTCTCTGCTGATGGAACTGGGAGTATGGTTGAACGATCACGTTGTGACGTTCTACGCCGATGGTACACTCTATGCGCTCGATATACGCAGTGGCGCAGTGACGACGATTTTGCAGACTGAGGCGTATGCGCGCATTATTGCAGTTGTGGATAATGAAGACACTTGAACCGGGCCGATGTCCCGTCCGCCTCCAGGGCGAAATTCACTATCCTGGGCGAGCTGGACCTGTGTCCGGGCGAGAAGGTCCCCCATTGGAGTGAATCACTTGACCAGTAATCCAACCGGCGGCATCACTCGCCAAGAATGCGATCAGGCGTGCAGCGTCCTCAGGCTGGCCAAGTCGCCCCTGCGGAGCATGTGCTAGCAGTTCTTGTTTGAGCGCGTCGGTCATCCAACCGGTATCTGTGGCTCCAGGATCGACGGCATTCACCATGATACCACGTGGGGCCAGTGCAGCCGCGAGCGAGACGGTGAAGGCTTCAATGGCTCCCTTTGTGGCGGCATAGGCAAGTTCTCCCGGCATAGGTCCGAGCGACTGACCCGATGTCAGATTGATGATGCGTCCACCAGGTCCGCCTGGATACCGACGTGCGAACTCCACGCTGAGTAGCATCGTCCCTCGCATATTCACTGCATAGTGCAGATCAAGTGTCTGGCCATCCAGTACCTCATACCCACCATGGGTCGAGTAGGTTGCATTATTGATGAGAATAGAAGCTTGACCCAGTTGTGCCTCGACCTGGTTCATCACCTGCAACGGCGTGTCAGGGCGGCTCAGATCAACCTCTGCGCTTTCACAATGGACTCCCACACGCACCAACTCGTCGCGCAAACGAGCTGGTTCATCTTCATCGGCTCCCCACGGCGTCGTGCGGTCATACGCCCTCCAGTAGGTGAAGAAGATGTCTATGCCATCAGCAGCTAGTGCTCGACAGATGGCGGCTCCGATCCCGCGGCGGCGACTCGCTCCCGTCACAATCGCTATACGACGAAGTGAATGATGCATGCATCTCCTCCTCCCTTTTTTCTTGCATCATGGCTTTTTGCA
>WNFT01006731.1_pt1 | contig 10136 bp, 8 predicted proteins | sample 5400191 | NCBI WGS metagenome assembly WNFT01 (sample SAMN13153359, study PRJNA577476) | soil metagenome | isolation source: 80 cm saprolite under Madrone tree | place: USA:California | collected 2016-06-14 | reverse complement strand
GGGAGCTAATGCAAACGCGCAGTCAGAAGCCGCCGCCAAGCCCCGTGCCGATCTGTCTGGTCAGAATAGTTCGCGCGGGTCAATCGTCAGGGGGCGTGCCCTCTACGAGGACACGGGCCAGCCGGCGACAAGAGAGCGAATTCAATTGGTCGCGATCGATCTGCTAGCCAATCGCCGCAGTCCGAGCCGCATCCCGACGACGATGACGGACGCGAATGGCGAGTTCGTCTTCCTTCACCTTGACGCGGGCGAATATTACGTCGTTGCTCAGCCTGTTGATGAGCATGTATCGAGTGCGGAAGGCTCTCCGTTCCCGCTGCAAACCGGCGATCCGGTCGCTGACGCTGCCAGACTGGAGCAATACAAGACGGACTATCCCAAAATAACGGTTAACGGCGAGAGCCTGGTCGAAATCAATCTGCGCGTAAAGAATCCTCACTTCGCCAGCATCTCGGGTCGAATCGTGAGTGCGAATGGAGCCGCGGTCGCCAAGGCCAACGTTCACCTGTTGAAAACAGGAGAACGTGGGTTCGGCTACTCCCTCATTGCCGATGAGAATGGCGCATATCAGTTCAGAGGATTGCCGGCAGGTGAATACATCGTTAGCGCCGCTCCCGGAGGCAAAGACCCTGGTCCTGAGGGACCGCGGAGCATGCAGGGAGTGCTTGGCAATACTTACTTTCCGTCTACCATCGACCCTCGCTTGTCGCCTCCGGTCACCGTGTCTCCCGACCGTGAAGTGAGCGACATCAACATTACCCTGGCGCAGCGCAGCCTGCACAGCGTGGCCGGAACGGTGAGGGGTGAAGGCGACGGGCATCCGATAGCAGGTGCGACGGTGCGTCTAAGCAAGAAAGATGGGGATCCACCAGGCATCGACAAAGCAATGGCCAATTACTTTTCCACGACCGACGCGCAAGGCCGTTGGTTCCTCAACAATGTGCCTGACGGGGTGTATACGATCGATGTGCGCCCGACGGCGCTTGTGGGCGCGAAGCTCGAGCGCTTTGTTAACAAGAGACAGGATCTAACAGTTGGCGGGGCGGATGTGGAGAACTTGGCGATCGAAGTTTCATTGGGTGGTCGCGTTTCCGGGCACGTCACTATCGAACAGGGGAATGCGCCCGCGCCGGACATTTCGATAGGCATCGGGTCAGCGATTACCCGGGTTGAAGAGAACGGCGCCTTCACCGTGACTGGCGTGCCCGAAGGCGAATTCCCATTTTCCGTGATGGTGCATCCGCAGAATGTCTTCTACGCTAAATCAATCGAAGTCAATGGCGTCGACTTGTTGCGCGAGAATCTGAAGACCACGATGGGAACAGAAATCAAGGACGTGCGGGTTGTGATCGCACCAGCCTCGATTCTGACGGGTCGCGTATTGTCGGCCTCAGGAGGAAAACCATTGAGCCGCGTCTCTATCATGCTGATTCCGGTCGACCCATCTACGGGTCCTGCTTTTGCAAGGCCCAACGGATCGACAAATGAGCAGGGAACCTTTGTCGTAAGCGGCGCCCCGGGTGAATACTTCCTGGTCGTGTGGCGCCTCGGTGAGACCTTGCCGCCACACGACGCTGACTCCATCAAGCAGTTGTCTCCAAATGCCATGCGCGTCACGCTCGGGCCCGGCGAGCGTAAATCGATGGATCTGGTCAAGTAGCACAGGCACTGGTTTCATTAGTCTTGTTTTTGACCATCAGAAAAGAGCTCAGAGAAAAACCCCATGGTTTGTGGCGTGCCGGAGTAATAGAAGTCGACGTCATGCGGGAACAATCAAGTTATGCGCGAAACTCGTAGGAATCGCTCACATTATGCCAAACTCTATTGTCAGTTAGTGAGCGAACTGCACCCGTAAGTCACTGATTCTGATAGGGGTAGTTTTTCACTTAATCACCGAACCCATAACGCTGCGTTGGATTTCCTGATCGCGTGAGAGAATCCAAAGCGCCGCCGTCAGCGACGCACTCCAAAATCAATTCCCTGGTGGTCCCGTGAACACGCTCTTATCGATCTGCGCCGGATTTCCGAGCACGACGAAGCGAAGGTTGTGCATGTACTTTTGCGAGACCCGCTGCACCTCAGCAGGGGTGACAGCGTGCAGCTTGTCCAGAAACTGCAGCGCGTTGCGCCAGCCGCCGCCGAGCAGTTCGTACTGGGCCAGCTCTGCTGCCTGGGCCGCATTCGTCTCCTGACCGAGATAATACGTGGTGAGAAACTGTGCGACGGATGCCTTGATATCGTCCTGATCGAGTGGTTCGTTTTGCAGCCGCGCGATTTCGTTGAGCATGACGCGCACGGCCTGATTCGCGTCAACGGCCGTCACGTAAATGCCGCCGGTGTTTGCCGCTGCACTGCTGAGAAAAGCGCTGGGCGCGTATGAGAGGTTGCGCTTTACGCGCACCTCTTCAAAAACGCGGTCGCGCAAAATCGAAGCCGCAATCCGCATCGGATAAATATCCGGTGAGGTTATGGGCGGTGCGGTGAAAAGACCCTGCACGTAGTTCGTCTTCAGATCACGCGGAGTCACATCGATGGTGGACGAGGTAAACGACAACTGCGGCGGGGCTGCGATTTTGTAATCACCCCGTGGAAGCTTGCCGAAGCTTGCGGCCAGTCGCGTCTTTAGTTGCGCCGCATCAAGATCGCCTACGATCACCAGCAGCAGCCGCGAAGTCTGCATGATCTTCTGGTGATAAGCGCGCAGGTCTTCGGCCTTTAGCTTGCTGATCGTGTCCGCGGTACCATCGGGGCGGTTCAAGTAGGGATGACCGGCATAGGCCACCCGCTCCTGCAAACGCTGGAGGTAATTATCCGGGTCGTCAGTTTCCCCGCGCAAACTGGCGACCAGTCGTGCCTGGAGCAGCCCAACCTCTTCCTTAGTGAACGAAGGATGCAGAGCCACATCGGTGAAAATCTCCCACGAGCGATCAAAGTTCGCGCGCGTACTGGTAAGAGACAGCACGGAATAATCATAGTTCGCGCTGCCGCCGATCACGGTTCCCAGGCGCGCGGTTTCCTTCCGCATGCGTTCGCGCGGAAAGTTGGCGCTGGCTTCCGTCGCCGCGGCGAGCATGAATCCCTCGATGCCCGCGTTGTCGGCGGTTATGTTGGTCGATCCGCCGCGGATGAAAAGACCGGCCGACGCGGTCAAGCTGCCTTCGCGTCGCTTCACCAGAACTTTCAGGCCGTTGACATCGAATTCCGTAACCTGGGCAGCTGCCGCAGCCGCCAGGCGGCCATAGTCAACCTGGGCCGGCACTGTCGCCTGCTGAGCTGCCGGCGCGGCCTGTGGCCTCTGGGCAAAAACTAACGCCGCCCGGCCTGGAATCAGGGCGGCTAGTGCCAGCACGGCCACCAGCGCTAATGACGAGATCGACCGCAGGCGATCAAAAACGGAACGCTCCCTCCGACTCATGCCTACTGCTGTCTGCCTACTGCCTTCTGTTTTTATCATTGTCCGATCAGGTCCTCCGCCTTTAACTGAACTTGCTTCTGCGCCGGCTCAGAAATCAAGGCGATTCCGAGGTGCGGCTTGCCTTGAATGTAAGTTGTGATGTAACGGCTGATGTCCGCGCGCGAAGTGCGCCGCAAATTCGTCAAATAGCCGCGGAAGTAACCGATGCCCGTCGTTGCCCACCAGAAGCCGAGCGTCTTGGCGTATTCGTCGAGTTTCTCACGCGAGTACAAGTCGTCGGCTTCCAGCAAAGCCTTCGCGCTTTCGAGCTGTTCGTCGGTGTAGTAATCCTTGTCGTTGAAATGAGCGACCTCGTTGTAGACCGCTTTGATGGCGGCCTGGGTTTTGTCAGGCGTCGTTTGCAGGACGATGCTGATTGGTCCGACGTTGCGCTGCGTGTAGTAATTAATGCCGACGCCGTTGACCAGTCCGCTGTCAACCAGATCGCGCTGAAAGCGCGAGTCAGGTTGCTGCATGATGAACGAGAAAGTATCAGCCGCGTAAGTTGCGGCGTCGTCTTTTCCGATCGAGGGACCTGGCCAGCCAATCTCAACGATGACGTTGGCGACCGGCTGTTGAATCACGACGCCCTCGCTCTTGGGGATCGGCGGATGCTCGACGAGCGGGAATTCGACGAAGGGATCCTTTTCGCGGCGCGCCCAATCGCCAAAAAACTCCTGCGCCATCTTGTAAATATCTTCCGGCCGCACGTCACCCGTCACCACCAGCGCTGAATTGTTCGGGACGTAATAACGGCCCTGGATCAGACGCATCATCGCGGTGGTGGCGCCAGAGACGGTTTGCCGATTGCCGAGCGCATTCTTGCGGCTCGGGTATTTGAAAAACATCCGGTCGCTCATCTCGCGACTCAGATAAAAAAACGGCTCTGACTCGTTGCGATCGATCTCGCCGATCACAACCTGGCGCTCGCGCTCGAATTCCTTTTCGTCGAACAGCGGGTAACGCGTAGAGTCGCGCATGAAGTTCATCGCCGCTCGCAGGTTCGGGCTGGTCGTCGTGAAGTAATATTCGACAACCTCCTCGCGCGTTTCTCCGTTGTAGGCGATGCCGAGCTGGCCAATCGTCTTCAGGTAAGCTTCCTGATTCGCGACGGCGCGATTGGCTTTGAAGAACATGTGCTCGTAAAGATGCGACAAGCCGTTTAACTCGGGTGGTTCGGTGTAGGAGCCGTTGCGCACCGCGAGTTCGATCGTGACCAGCGGCACCGAGTGATCTTCCAGCACGATGACTTCAAGGCCGTTGGGCAGCACGCGGCTGGGAATGTCCGCGGCGGGCATTGCCGCCACAGACTTCGCCACAGCCGGGCCCGATGATTGGATATGCAGGCGCGGATTGATCGCGGCCGGCGTTCCTTGCCCGGCCAGCGGCGCAATAAATGAAAGGATGAGCGCGAGAGTAACCAGAATTCGTTTCACAGATAGCTCCTGTTTGTTTCCCGGAAAATAGACTTGAATTTACCACAGCATTTGAGCGGATTCGATGTCGGGCGGGCCCAAATAGATGTCAGCCACGATAGCTTTCGTCCTGCTCGATCTTTGAAAGCACCCAATCGAATTCGCCCGAGGTGATCTTGCCGCCGCAGAATTCGCAGATGCCCGTCGCGTTTACTTTCAAAGGCGCGCCGCAGTTCGGGCAGTTCAAATCCGCGCGCGCCGGCCCGGGCTTGGCCTTGCTGTTGCGAATGAACGTCCAGTATTCGCTCCAACGCCGCAAATTACTTTTCGACCCGGCCACGACGCGGCCCGCCGTGTCAATCGTGTAATCGAAACCCTGCCCAAAAATGCGCAGGGTAATCGCATTGTAAAAAGCGTCCATCTTGATTTTCACGGGCTGCATCGCGGTGATCTGGCACTGGTCGAGCGCGTTCCGCAATCCCTGTCGCTGGTACGCGTCGATCCAGTAACGATGCATCTGGAAAATGTTGTCCGTCTCGTGCGGGCGGGCGCGTTCCCAGTTGAGCGTCGACCATGCTTCCTGCAGCTCGGTAAAGATCAAACGGGCCCGCGCCTGAAAATCGGCCCACGAAAATGTCGGATTGTTTTGTTCGAACGCCGCGCGCACTGCCGGAAAGTTCGGCTGCGTGACCGTCGGATAATCAGTCCCAACTTCCGGCACATCTGAAGTCAGCAGCGGACCTTTCGCCTCACGACTCAGGGTCGTGATCCTACGCACATACCACTGAAATTCGCCGCTATCGATCTTCGTGCCGCAAAATGCGCACGCGCCCACGGTGTCTTTCTGCAAAGGCGCGCCGCAACGCGGACAGTGCAGCGCCGTCGCTTGCTCCGGCCCCGGCGAAAGCACATCGCGCTTGCGTTCCAACTCCCAGCGCTCGCGCACGTAGTAGCTCATCTCGCCGCGAGGGTCGCCCTCGCGCGGAGTAAACTCCGTGTAATTCGCTTCAAAACCGATGCTGATCCCGATCGTCGGAGTGTCGAGTCCGCGCACGTCGATCACCTGGATCGCGCCGACGATAATTCCCTGCACCGCTTTTAGGTTTGGCGGATTCAGTTGCAAAAGCGAAGTGCGCGCTGCTGCGCTCAAATAGGGCGACAAGAGGTCGAGCGCCGTTGCCCCGTGACCGCGCGCGTCATGCGCCCGCCCGTACAGCGCGTAGCAGAAGTCCGTGAAAATTATCTCAGAGAACTTTGGATCGAAGCGGCGCAATTGATTGAACGCGCGCTCGACATCCAGCTGTTGCACACCGCCCGCGCCGGCGGCCGCGGCCATGATCGGCGATGACGTCACCGACACGGACTTCTTCGACGGCTTCAGAAACCAAAAGATCACCAGGGCGATGACGATGATATCGACCGGAATGCCGATGACCGGGTGCTCGATCGTCAACCAAAGCAGAAATCGTACGAGCAGATAGACAATCGCCCCAGCGCCGCCGCCGCCACCTCCACCGCTGCCACCTCCACCGCCGTACGACCCGCCCCCGCCCACGCGCGCGAGGGCTTCGGTAGCAAACAGCGCGACGCCGAGAAGGACCACCCCCGCCGCGACGAAGCGCGCCGTCAATTGGCATTTGGCAATCGGCAATCGGCAATGCTTCATTTCAACTCAAAGCGTGGCATGTCGGGAAGCTCGTTCGGATTTTCGTCGGTCGCCGGCTTGTGTTTGGCGAGCAGCGCTCCGAGATCCTGCAAAGCCTTCGTCAAGCTACCGGGTTCGGCACGACGTCCCGCCTGATTCAGCTCAAACAGCGCGTGGTTCCATTCGAGCGCCGGCACGGAAGTCAGGATTCCGCGGTCCGCGATAACTTCCAGGCGTTGTTCGAGCAGCGAAAGATAAATCAGCAAACCGTTTTCTGCGTGAGTGTTCGCAATCCCCGCTTCATAAAACATTGCCGCCGCGCCGGTCCGCGCCGCGCGCGCGCGAAACTTCTTTGTGGTCAGCAAGCGTCTGATCAGATTGCTTCGCGAAGACCCGAACGCACCGAGCACGAAGAACAGCGCGACATCGATTGGCACCCAGTAGGTGTGGAAATCAAAGGGAGAAAGCAGAACGAAGAGCAGGCCGGCAAATGCCAACAACGCACCGAACAGATAATCGGCATGGCGATAAGGGCCTGAGCGAGCGCGCACGACGATCACGATCTCAGCGTCGGTGTTCGACTCGATTTCGCGAACCTGTTGCGCCAGCGCTTCACACGCGGCTTGATCGAATTTCGCGCCCGTCATCTTCTTATCAGAAGTGTAAGTTTAGCATAAGCCCTAAGCCCAAATAATGTTCGACAAACTCTTTCAATGCACGAAAAACGGCCCAGCTAATCGACTGGGCCGTTAGGGGTCGGAAATCGTCGTCGAGGTCTAACTATAACTGCTCAACGCATCGGGCTCGTTTTCGTAGACGTCGAACACGGTGAGGAGTTTGGTGATTACCAAAAGGTCCTGCACCTTGTCGGTGAGATTCAGAAGTTTCAGTTGGCCGCCACCCCGGCCCACGGTCGTATAGTTGGCAATCAATTCGCCGATGCCGCTCGAATCGATGTATTTGACCGCGCCCAGATTCAACAGAATCTTCTTGTTGCCGCCGGCAACCAAACTGCGAATCGCGCCGCGCAGTGCGGCCGCGCTGTCGCCCATGCGCACTTCACCACTCAAATCAAGAATCGCCACGTCACCTGCCTGGCGTTGTTTGATATCCAATTGAGCCATCGCTGAAACCTCCCTGGTCCACAGTCAAAAACCTCGACACGCGACCCGCAGTCGCGCTCGGGTCAGCAAATCATTTGAAGTTACTGAGCGCCTCGGCTTCGGTCTCGTAAGCATCAAAAACTGTCAGCAACTTCGTGATCGTAAGCAAGTCTCGCAATTTTTCGGTCAGGCTGAGCAGCTTAAGTTGCCCGCCTTCTTTATTAATTGCGGTATAGCTGGACACCAGCTCGCCGATGCCGCTCGAATCGATATAGCCCACGCCTGCCAGATTCAGCAGAATGTTTTTCTTTCCTTCTTCCAGCAAGCGACGGATGGCGCTGCGCAAAGCCACGCTGCCTTCGCCAATCGTGATGCGGCCGTCCATATCCAGCACAGTTACGTCGCCGGCTTGTCGCTCACGGATGTTAAGTTCTGCCATGATCCAGAGTTCTCCTCCTGGGGAATTAGAATTTCTTCACTAATCGCACCTTAGTGCCGCCCTCGGGCCGGGCTAACCAATCAACCTCATCCATGAAAGTGCGCATCAGGAAAATACCGCGGCCCGAAGTCTTCATGATGTTTGCCGGATCCGTTGGATCGGGTACTGTCGCCGGATCAAATCCTTCGCCCTGATCTTTTACTTCGATTTCCAGCGCGTGTTCCAGGCAATTGAAAGTCACTTCGACTTCTTTGGCTTCGTCCTCCTGGTTGCCGTGCACGATCGCGTTCGTGACGGCTTCGCGCACAGCCATGTCAATTCCAAACGCGATTTCTTCCCCCAAGCCGCAACTCTGGACAAAGCCCGTTGCCGCGGCGGCGGCGGCAGCGACCGCCTCAATGTGGCTGGGCAAAACGAGTCGAGTCGTTTGTTCGGTCACAAAGGGCACGGCCTCTCTTGCCGGGGAATTGCGCTCAGGGCTGCTGCTAAATATAGCTAACGGAAGACGGACGTGTAACATGCTCGCTGGCCGCATGTCAAGAACTTGGCCATCGGTGGGTAGGGACTACTTTGTAAGCGGTGTTCAGAGTACCGACTTTAGCCGGGTCTTTGTAAGGCGAGAAAGGCCTAACTAAAGTTGGTACTCTATACGCCGTCAAATCAGGACACACTGCCCGGGCGCGGGACTTACTTAAGTTTGCCTAACTCCGCCATCAGGTTAAGATTCACCGGTGATCATTCACCCTGCAAAACTGATTCGCGGCCGGCTGACAATGCCGGGCGATAAGTCAATCTCGCATCGCGCGGCGATGATCGCGGCGCTGGCAGACGGCACTTCGCGCCTCAGAAATTTTTCAAACAGCGCTGATTGCGAGGCCACGCTTTCTTGCCTGACGAGGCTGGGCGTCTCGATTGAACGCGACCGCGATGATTTGCGAGTTCACGGCGCCGGCGCGGAAGGACTACGCGTGCCCGCCGAGCCGCTTGATTGCAGCAACAGCGGCACGACGATGCGTCTGTTGGCCGGGATTCTCGCCGGACAGAATTTCAAATCAACTTTGACTGGCGATGCGTCTCTGCGCTCGCGTCCCATGGCCCGAATTATCGAGCCGCTGCGGATGATGGACGCGGGCATTTCGTCCAACGACGGCCGCGCGCCACTGATAATCGCAGGCCATAGGCCTCTGAAAGCAATCAATTACGATCTGCCCATCGCCAGCGCGCAGGTCAAATCGTGCCTCCTGCTTGCTGGACTGAATGCTGAAGGGCGAACGGAAATTATCGAGCATGAAGTAACTCGCGATCACACTGAGCGAATGCTGCGCTGGTTCGGCGTTCCGCTTGAGACCAGAGACGTTGAGGGCTCGCGGGCTGTCGCGATCGGTGGCCCGGCGCGTTTGAGCGCGCGAGATGTTTCAATTCCCGGGGATATCTCATCGGCCGCTTTTTTCATTGCGGCGGCGGTCTTGCTCCGCGGGTCGTCGTTCGAAATTACCGATGTCGGCGTCAACCCAACCCGCGCAACTTTTTTGGAACAACTGCGGTCGTTCGGATTTGATGTAGCTGTACGTGATGTGCGTGAAGAGTGCCACGAGGCGGTGGGAACGGTTCGTGTCAGCGGCTCGAAATCTTCTTCTGAATCTGCGGCGCCGCTCCGAGGTTCCCTAATTCCGCAATTGATTGACGAACTGCCGTTGCTTGCCGTTGTCGGATCACAAATCAAGGGCGGGATCGAAATTCGCGACGCCGCTGAATTGCGCGCTAAGGAATCCGATCGCATCGCGGTGACGGTCCAGAACCTGCGCGCGATGGGCGCCGAAGTCGAAGAGCTCAAGGACGGCTTGCGCCTGACTGGGCCGGTGCGACTCCGCGGCGCGACAATCGATCCGCGCGGCGATCATCGGATCGCGATGGCGTTCTCGGTGGCCGGGCTGATTGCCGAGGGCGAGACTGAAATCAAAGACGCCGAATGCGTCGCCGTTTCGTTTCCGGAATTTTTTGAGTTGCTGGACTCGGTGGTTGAGCGATGACTGAGCGTCGCATCATCGTCGTTGGTTTCATGGGCTGCGGAAAAACCACC
>WNFT01030441.1_pt1 | contig 10137 bp, 10 predicted proteins | sample 5400191 | NCBI WGS metagenome assembly WNFT01 (sample SAMN13153359, study PRJNA577476) | soil metagenome | isolation source: 80 cm saprolite under Madrone tree | place: USA:California | collected 2016-06-14 | reverse complement strand
CCCGCGAAGACACCAGGACGCCGCTCTTTATCGCGATCATGGCGATCGCCTCCAATGTCGCGCTCAATCTCGCCTTCCTCTACGGCACGAGCCTTGCCCATGTCGGTATCGCGCTGGCCTCGTCGCTGTCGGGCTGGCTGAACACGGCAATGCTCGCAACTGTCCTGGTCCGGCGCGACCAATGGATAGCCGATCAGCGGCTGGTTTCGCGCTCGATTCGCATGGTGGGCGCGACGCTCGGCATGGGCGCGGCCTTGTGGTTGGCGCTGGGCCTGCTGGCTTCGCAATTGGCCCATGCCAATCTTGTCGGCATCATCGCCCTGCTCGGCGTCTGCGCCGCGGGCGCGGCGATTTACGCCGTGCTGGGGGCGCTGCTGGGCGTGGTCCGGCTGTCGGAGCTGCGCCTGGTGATTCGCCGCGAGCCCGGCCTCAGACCAATCGACCCAGGCGAACAACCGTGACGCCGGCCCTCAGCGGCCGGTTGACCGCGGGCATCACCAGCACGCAGTCGTCGTAGGGCGTCGTCACCGGCTCGCCATCGTCGTGGCCGAGCACGGTGCCGGCCTGGGCGATCACCTCCTGGCCGGCGAAGCGCCGCGCCGGCGTGAAGTTGCCGCGCTTGGTGGCGATGGCATGGGTGACCTGGACGACGCGCTGCTTGTCGGGCGTCGGCTGCTTCCAGTCGGCCGGCAGGTCGGCCGCTTCGACGATGCCGGTCTCGGCCAGGAAGCGCGCCGTCACGTCCTTGGCGACGGTGACCGAGGAGGCCCGCCAATGCTGGCCGGTCTCGATCAAGAGCGCGGTCTTGGAACTCTTGGGATCGCCGAAGGCGCCATAGTCGCGCATGCGCATGCCGGCCGCATGTCCGCGGTCGCGCACGAGATCGACCGGCGTGCCGAGCTTCTTCGCGAGGGCGACGCCCCTGTCGAGCGGCCCGCACAGCATCAACGGCACGCCGTCGTCGTGCATGGAATGGAGGTCGAGCAACAGGTCGGCGCGCTCGACGAAGGGCTTCACCACTTGCGCCCGCCTGGTCTCGAGCGTGGTCGGCGGCTGGTCGAGCCGGCCCCAGGTGCGGTTGAAGTCCTCGTCGATCATGCGCGACTTGAAGGGCGCCTTGGCATCGAAGCGCTGATAGGCCTCGATGTTGTTGAAGGAAAAGATCAGCGTGCCCTTCCGCGGCTTCAGGCCCGCCGCCAGCAGCGCATCGACCACGACCGCGCCGGAGACCTCGTTGCCATGGGTGAGCGCCGCCACCATCACCGTTGGTCCCGATTTGCCGCTTTCCAGCACGTGGATGTAGGGAGCGGCGCCCTTCTCCCAGCGGCGCAGGTCGGGGAAGGCGAATTCGATCGGCGGATTCTCGGACATGGACACTCAACCTCCGGATGGCGCTTATAGCGCGATTCCGAGGTCTAGCGAGGCCCGCCCGTCAGGCCTCCCTGTACCAGCTCGCGAGATCCCAGGTGTTGTTGTCCCAGCCGGTGAGCTCGCAGACGAGCTTGTTGTTCACCGCCGCGACACCGAGGCGGGCGACGACGGGGATCACCACGTAGTTGTTGATGGCGAGGTCGTTCAGCTTGATCAGCATGGCAGCACGCTTGACGGGATCGAGCTCGACCTGGGCGGCCTTGTGGATGTCGTCGTATTCCTGGTTCTGCCAGCGGGTGATGTTGCGGCCCTGCCACTTGTTCGCCTTGCTCGCCACTTCCCAGGAGCAGAACTGGCGCAGGAACACCTCTGGGTCGGGCGCTGCTGGGCCGTTGTTGTACATCTGCAGGTCGGCATAGAAGTGCGGATAGGTGTCGGGGTTGGCGACATCCGACGAGAAGAACACCGACGCCGTCACCGCCTTGACCTCGATGTCGATGCCAGCCTTCTGGCAGGCCTGCTTGACGATCGCCTGGTTCTTCTGGCGCGGCTGGTTGATCGAGGTCTGATAGACGAACTTCAGCTTCTTGCCATCCTTGGCGCGGATGCCGTCGGGGCCTTTCGTCCAGCCGGCCTTGTCCAGGATGTCGTTGGCCTTGTCGACGTTGAACTCGTACTTGGTGTTCTTGGAGCGGAAACGCTCCGGGTTGTTGATGAAGTTCGCCGTCGCCATGCCGGCGCGGCCATAGATGAACTTCTCGACCGAGTCCTTGTCGACCAGGAGCGACAGCGCTTGGCGCACCGCCGGATCGCTGAGCGTGGGATGCTTAGTCTTGAGGCTCGACCGCTCGCCGTCGACCTCGGTCCATGGATCGGTGGTGTTGAGCTGGATGTGCTCGATGCCGCCGCCCTTGCTGAAGAGGACGCGGCCTCGACCTGCATGTTCCAGCCGAAGTCGAACTCGCCGGTCTGCAGCACCGCGCGCGCCGCCGACACCGCATCGCCGCCGCCCTTCATTTCGATGGCGTCGAAATAGGGCCGGTTCTCGCGATGGTAGTTGGTGTTGATGACGCCGGTTACCAGGTCGCCCGGCTTGAAGTCCTTGAACTTGTATGGACCGGTGCCGACCGGCTTGAGGTTGGTCGGCGCATCGCGCGACTTGTCGCCGACGAAATCGGCGAACAGGTGCTTGGGCAGAATGCAGCCCGCCGCACCGACATAGGCGTCGGCCCAGAACGGCGTCGGCTGCGGGAATTTCACGACCACCGTGTGCTGGTCGACCTTCTCGACCACGATGTCACGATAAGAACCGGTGGTGAGCGTGGCCGTCGCCGGGTTCTTGGAATATTCCCAGGTGAAGACGACGTCGGCGGCGGTGAAGGGCTGGCCGTCGTGCCAGGTGACGCCTTTCTTCAGCTTCCAGGTCACCGACTTGCCGTCGGCGGCCAAGGTGCCGTCCTCGCGGCCGGGGATCGCCTCTGCCAGGATCGGCCGAAGGTTGCCGTCACGATCCCAGCCGGCCAGCGGCTCGTAGAATAGGCGCGAGCCGTCCTGGTCCTTGGTGCCGGTGGCGAAGTGCGGATTGAGGAGCGTCGGCCCCTGCCACCACAGCACCTTCAGGAGACCGCCGCCGCCACGCTTGGTCGGCTTGTAGGCCGGCTTGGACTGGGCCATGGCCACGCCGGCATAGCCCAGAAGCTGGGTCGCCATTGGCGCGGTAAAACCCACCGCCGCCATGCGTTTCACGAAACTGCGGCGCGACACGCCGCCTGCCTTCACCTGGTCTAAAAGACCACGCAAGTCACGTTCGTCCATCGGATGCCTCCCATCCAGATTGTCGAAGCCGCCCTGAACCCGACGCTCCTGCTATTCTGCAAGATGCGTGCAAGTCGCAATGGGAACAGGCCGGACAGCCGCCGTCAACGACCCCTTGATTCCGCCGGCGAGGTGCGCCATACCGCGCCGCCCCAGCCCTCCACCGGCGGGGTGCGCGGAGGTCCAAACCCCGCGTCCTTCCACAGTGAGCGGAGTCCACATCCCATGCCTGACGCCAGCGCCCCGGCGCCCAACACGCATCTCGCGCCCTATGCCGCCCGTGGCCTGAAGGGCCGCATCCTGTCCGGCGTGCAGCCGACCGGCAATCTCCACCTCGGCAACTATCTCGGCGCGATCCGCAACTTCGCGCGCCTTCAAAGCGACTACGATTGCCTCTATTGCGTGGTCGACCTGCACGCCATCACCCAGCCGCAGGACCCTAAGCTCTTGGCCAGCCAGACGCGCGAGATTGCCTCGGCGTTCCTGGCGGCGGGCGTCGACGGCAAGAAGCAGATCATCTTCAACCAGTCGATGGTGCCGGCGCATGCCCAGCTCGCCTGGGTGTTCAACTGCGTGGCCCGGGTCGGCTGGATGAACCGCATGACGCAGTTCAAGGAGAAGGCGGGCAAGGACCGCGAAGCCTCCTCGCTCGGCCTCTACGCCTATCCCGCACTGATGGCCGCCGACATCCTGATCTACAAGGCCACCCACGTGCCGGTCGGCGAGGACCAGAGGCAGCACCTCGAGCTGACGCGCGACATCGCCATCAAGTTCAACAACGACTTCAACGCGCCGGATTTCTTCCCGATCACCGAGCCGCTGATCTTCGGTGCGGCGACGCGCGTCATGAGCCTGCGCGACGGCACCAAGAAGATGAGCAAATCGGACCCGTCGGACTATTCGCGCATCAACCTCACCGACGATGCCGATGCCATCGCCCAGAAGATCCGCCGCGCCAAGACCGACCCGCTGCCCATGCCGGAGACCGAGGCGGACGCCGAAAAGCGGCCCGACGCCGACAACCTTTTAGGCATCCATGCAGCACTTGCCGATCGTGAGAAGGCGGACGTCGTCCGCGAATTCGCGGGCAGGCAGTTCTCCGACTTCAAGGCGGCTCTGACCGAACTCGCCGTGGCCAAGCTCGGGCCGATCGGCGCGGAGATGCAGCGGCTGATGAAAGACCCCGGCCATGTCGACGCCGTGCTGCGCGACGGCGCCGAGCGCGCCCGCGCACTGGCCGCGCCGATCCTGGTCGAGGTCTATAAGACGGTAGGGTTCTTGAAGCCTTAGACTTCAATTGTCGTCCTGAGCGAAGCGAAGGACCTCATCGCCGCTTGCCAATGGCATGAGATCCTTCGCTTCGCTCAGGATGACAGATTGGCTTGGCACCGCGCCCTAGCCCTCCATCCGCGTCAGCGCCCACTTCACGGTAGTGCCTTCCATCGGCACCTGGCCGACCAGCACGATCTGCTCGGTGCGGCGCACGCGGCCTTCCTCGCCGAGATAGATGCTCTCGGCGAGGCCAATGCCGGCGCCGGAAGCGCGCAGGCGCCAGCCGCGGCCGCTCGGCAGGCGCATCAGCACGGCCTGGCCGCTTTGCGCCAAAGTTGCGTTCACCGCCGGATGGAGATGGAAACGCACGATGAAGCGCCGGTCGGGCACCGTCACCGGCTTTCCCTCGGGCCCGCTAAAAGTATCCTCGCCGCGCAGGTCGCCGCCGTCGGGCGACAGCCACAGCCGGCGACGATGGATGATGCCGTAGAGCGAGCGATAGCCGTCGTGGCTCATGTCGAGCCATTGCGCGCCGTCGTTCTCGGCGCGGTCGACCAAAACGTTGCCGGCGCGATATTCCAGCGCGCCGTGGTCGGTGATCTCGGTCGAATTGGCGTTCCGGCGTGGGCGATGCCGTCCATGCCGCGGCCGGGCGGGCTGCCCGAGTCGGCGATCACCAGCGAGGTCCCGGCGGCAAGCCGCTGGAAACCGCTCGCCAGGGCCATCATCGGCGCCGCCTCGCCCGAGCCGGAGCGCGCCAGCACCAGGTCGGTGAGCATGCGGTCGCCCTCCCAGGCGCCGTTGAACAGCGCCAGCCCGCCGTCGCCGTGGCGAAAGAAGCGCAGCATCGGCGCCAGGCGATCGATGGCGGCTATAAGCTCGGCCGGCGCGCGGCGCTCGGCCGAGGCCAGCGCCGCGCGTACGTCTAAAAGATGGCGCAGCACGGCAAGCTGAAGATGCGGCGCGCGCTCGGCCACGATGCCGTCATGCAGGACGTAGCGCTTCACGAACCGGGCGAGCCGCGCCAGGTTCTGATCGAGGCTCCTCTCGAAACGCTTGCCCTCGCGCACGAAGGCGAGGTCGGCGAAGACCATGGCTTTCAGCCCGGCGACCGACTCGTGGCCGACCAGGGCCCGGCGCAGCGCGCGCTTGAGATGCCGGCGCTGGCGGGCGAGCGAGAAGACGAAGCGGGCGGCGAAGCCTGAATCGGCGGCGGTCGCCAGCCACTCGTAGTGGCGGATCCAGGAAACGATGCGCTCGGCCAGCACGTCGCGCCGCCAGGTGATAGGCGACCAGCGCCATTCGCGCTCGATCCAGTCGTCGACCAGGCGGGCGGCGAACGCAGCAGCGCCAGGATCGCCGCAGTCGCGTAAGTCGCGCAGCCAGCCAAACCCGTTTAGCAGGTCGAGCCAGAGCGCCGGCGCGCCGGCGCGCTGCCACGGCGGGTCGTCGGCCCCGGGCGCCACGGCGCCCGAAGCGCCGCGGGCCAAAAGCTCACCGGCGAGCAGGCGCCGGCCGCCGACCGAATCGCCGGGCCAGGTGTCGGGCGCCACGGCAAAGAAGCTTTTGGGGGGCCCAAAGCCCAGGGTCAGGGAATAGAGGCGGGAACCGAGCAGCCAGCGGCCGAATTTACGGCTTTCGCTGGCAGGACCGCCCTTGGAATGTTCCAGGGGCCGTCGGACCGGCACGGAACGGACGGGGCGGGTGCCGGCCACCAAAGGCTCACCGGACCGTCGCATGTCTGAGGCAACGAGGGTCATCTTTTTCTGTTCTTTGGTCCGATGGCGTTTCCACCGGGCGGTCGAGGGTTTGGCCAGTTTAACCGAGCCGGACGGCCGTGGCGATGCCCTCGGAAGGCCCAGAACCGGCCCAGAACCGGCCCAAACTGGCGACGTATCTCCCTTGAACGGGCTCGCCGGCACCCCAGATTCACTGGAAGGGAAAGCCTCAATGGGTTCCCGGCCACTCGCTCCTCGGAGGAGGGTTTTATGAGTCGCGTGTCGATGTTCAATTCGCCCTTGTTGCTGGGCTTTGACCAGCTTGAGCGCACGCTCGACCGCCTGGCCAAGAACGCCGAGGGCTATCCTCCTTACAATATCGAACGAATCGGTGAGAACGGGCTGCGTATCACCTTGGCGGTTGCCGGCTTCACGACCGGCGACCTCGTGATCGAACTGGTGGAAAACCAGCTTGCCGTGCGCGGCAAGCAGACCGAGGAAACCGACCGGGTCTTTCTCCATCGCGGCATCGCCGCCCGCCAGTTCCAGCGCGCCTTCATGCTGGCCGACGGCATCGAGGTCACGGGCGCCCGTCTCGACAACGGCCTGTTGTCGATCGACCTGGCGCGACCGATGTCGGAGCCGCGCATCCGAACCATTCGTATCGACGCCGGCAAGGACACCGCCGGAGCGGACAACACGATCGACATCACCGCGCGTCGCGCCCAATCCCGCTAAGGGGGCCTCGCGTGTTGACGCTGCCAAGGAGGTAGCCATGGAAAACAATGAAGCGACTTTCACCCCCCTCGCAGAGGAAGCCTTCCTCAGCCTCGGCGCGCAGCAGATCGCCTACGTGAAGGCGATCAACCTGCCCGACGGCGCGCACGCGATCGGCATCTTCTCGGCCGACGGCAAGCCCATGGCGGCTGCGCCCTCGATCGAGATCGCCCAGGCGCTGATCCGCCAACACGATCTCGAACCGGCGCTGGTGCACTAAATCATTGCGGGGAGCGCGCCACTGCGCGCGGAGTAACCTCCGCGCTGAAGTGGCGCGTCATGATCTTCCGGACCGCGTATGTGAATGCGCCGAGGGCGCGCGGGACGCGCGCGGTCCAGAAGACTAAGCCGCGCTTTGGGCTTGAACGGACTCGACCAGCAGGGCGTAGAGCGCCTCGGCGTTTCCGGTGGCGCGCAGCTTGTCGACCAAGGCGCGATCGCGCAGCAGGCGCGACACGCGCGCCAGTGCCTTGAGATGGTCGGCCCCGGCGCCTTCGGGGGCTGCCAGCAGGAAGACGATATCGACCGGCCGCTCGTCGATGGCGTCGAAGTCGATCGGATGGGCGAGCCGCGCGAACAGACCGACCGGCTTGGCCAGCGACGCCATGCGCGCGTGCGGGATGGCGATACCGCCGCCGATCCCGGTCGAACCCAGTCGTTCGCGCTCGAGCAGACGGTCGAACAGGCGGCGCTCGTCGAGCGTGAAGACAGCGGCGGCGCGGCTCGCCAGCTCGGCCAACAAAGCTTTCTTCCCGGACGCCTTCAGGCTCGCCAGAACGGCCTCCGGGCCGATCAACAAATCGGCGATTTCCACAATGTCACCAAAGAGTTACCGGGCAGTGGGCAAAGCCGCCCTGACGGCAAGAGCGCCCCTATAGGCGCGTCTTTCGGAGCGGTCAAGCCCGCACACTGGGGGCCATTCTGGGGCTGGAATCAGTCGGCCGGACCGGCCAGCGCCTGGGCAGCAAGCGCGCTCGGCACGACGGTCGGCAGGCTGCGGCCCATGCCCAGACGACCCAGTCGGCGCCGCTCGGCCGACGAGGGAATGCGCATGGCCTCGCGATACTTGGCGACGGTGCGGCGAGCGATCTCGACACCTTCGTCCTTCAACAGATCGACGATGCGATCGTCGGACAGCGGCTGGTGCATGTTCTCGCCGCCGACCAGGTGACGGATGCGCGAGCGCACCGATTCCGAGGAGACGACGACGCCCGGCGTGCACGCCGGCAGCGCCGAGGTGAAGAAGTATTTCAGCTCGAAGATGCCGCGCGGCGTGGCGATGTACTTGTTGGAGGTGACGCGGCTCACCGTGCTTTCGTGCAGCTCGGTGGCGATGGCGATGTCGCGCAGCACCAGCGGCCGGAGCGCGCTGACGCCCTGGCGGAAGAAGCCGTCCTGCTGGCGCACGATCTCGCGCGCCACTTTCAGGATGGTGGTGGCGCGCTGCTCGAGCGTTTTGACCAGCCAGTTGGCCGACTGGAAGCGCTCGGCGACGAAATCGCGATCGGGCTTGGCGCGTGCGCCCTTCATCAGCGTGGCGTGGTAGTTGCGGTCGACCAGCACCTTGGGCAGCGCGTCGGTGTTGAGCTCGATGTGCCAGCCCTCTTCGCCGGTGTCGGCATCCTTGGCCGCACGCAGGAACAGGTCGGGCGCCACCGGTTGGATGGGCTCGTAGTCGAACGCCTGGCCGGGCCGCGGATCGAGCGTGCGCAGCTCGGCCAGCATGTCGCGCAGATCCTCGTCGTCGACGCCGCAGCGGCGGCGCAACTGGCCGAGCTCGCCCGCGGCCACGAGATCGAGATTGTCCAAAAGCGCCTTCATCGCCGGATCGAGCCGGTCGCGTTCGGCAAGCTGGGCGCCGAGGCACTCCGCCACCGTGCGGGCAAACAGGCCGGCCGGTTCGACCTGACGCAGGCGTGCCCAGACCGAATCGACCATCGCCGTGCTGACGCACACCGCTTCGGCGACCGCCGGAACGTCGAGGCGGCAATAGCCCGCCTCGTCGAGGCCCTCGGCGAGCTTGAGCGCGATGCGCCGCTCGGCGGCGTCGGAGAATATGAGTTCGATCTGCTCGAGCACATGGGTGGCGAGCGAACGCGGGCGCTCGGCGACGAAATCGAGAGCGTCGGGCGCGTCCTCGCGCTGGCCGACCCGGCTTGCGGCGCCATCGCCGCCGCGGTCGGCATGTTCGCGCGTCCAGCGCTCATCGGCCTCGGCCAGCGCCGGCGCGGCAGCCGCCAACGCCTCGGCGGTATCGGCCGGCGCATCGGGAACCGGGGCCTCCGCCTCCATGATCGGGCCGTCATCCGCCGCGCCTTCGGACAGCAGCGGGTTCTTTTCGAGTTCCTGTTGGATGAAGGCGGCGAGTTCGAGATGTGAAAACTGCAGCAGCTTGATGGCCTGCTGGAGCTGCGGCGTCATTGCCAACGTCTGGCGCGAAGCCAGGATGAGACTCGGACCGATACGCATGTGCCCCCACCCCGAAGGTCTGTTAGACCTCCCCTTACAGGGGCTATAGCAAAAGCCATGCCAAGCCTCAGGGCAAGTGAAACCGGCGTTGACAGGCGCGTTGTCAGGATTTACCTGACTGTCAGGATATTCCTGACATCCTGAAAGGAGCTCGATGTGTCAGAACCGGCCACCAACAAGGCAGAGCCAGCGCCGGCAGTAGCGGGCGACGCAGCCCCGACAAAGACGCTGTACTGTTCCTTCTGCTTCAAGTCACAGCATGACGTGAGGAAGCTGATCGCCGGTCCAGCCGCCATCTTCATCTGCGACGAGTGCGTCGAACTCTGCAACCAGATCATTGACGATCGTCCACTCACGTCCAAGCCTTCGTCTGCCGAGGAGTTGCCGACGGAACGCCTGCTGGAGCGGTTGGGACCCATCGAGCAGACGGTCCAGGGCAAGGGCGGCCAGCTGCAGGCCGTGGTCGATCTTCTGCGCTCGCGCGAGGTGAGCTGGGCACAGATCGGCGCCGCGCTGGGCGTCTCGCGCCAGTCCGCCTGGGAGCGGTTCAGCTGAAGCTCAGTGCTCGAAAATGTCGACGTCCGGCCAGCCGGCTACATCCAGGCGCGCGCGCGTCGGCAGGAACTGGAAAGCGGCCGCGGCCAGCTCGCTGCGGCCCTCGCGCTGCAGAAGCGCATCGAGCTTGGCCTTGAGCGCGTGCAGATACAGCACGTCG
>WNFT01018976.1_pt1 | contig 10139 bp, 12 predicted proteins | sample 5400191 | NCBI WGS metagenome assembly WNFT01 (sample SAMN13153359, study PRJNA577476) | soil metagenome | isolation source: 80 cm saprolite under Madrone tree | place: USA:California | collected 2016-06-14 | reverse complement strand
AGGAATGAATCGCCTCCGCAACGCCTATCTCGACCTTCATCCCGAGCTCGAGCCGCACTTCACTACCGGCTCCCATGACGACCTGCGTGGAGCGCTGCAGACCCTTGGCATCGACCCCGTAGGGGCGGACCGGCTTGGGTCGATGTTCCACGGTCTGCAGACCCTGCCAGGGATGCTGTCGCTGATCGTAGCGTCGGTCGGCGGAGCCATCGGCGGACTGGTCGCCGCCGGATTTGGTGCGGCGCCCGTCGTGGTCCTCCTGTGCGGCCTGGCGGCGTTCGTGCTCGCTGCGCTCGGCATGGTGGTCTGGCTGAGCCGTTCAGTGAGGCAACTGAGCCCAGGCCTCGAGGCTCGATTCCCGTCCCCGCCAAAACCGCCAACTTCTTAACCTCGCCCCGTCACAATCCACTAGCCGTGCTGGAAGTCGACAACCTCGCCAAGCGATATGGCGACGTGCTCGCGCTCCAAGACCTGACCGTTCGCGTCGAGGAAGGCCAGTGCCTGGTCCTCCTCGGTCGCAACGGCGCAGGCAAGACGACAGCGTTGCGCTGTATGGGCGGCGTGCTGCTGCCCACGGCCGGCACAGTGAAAGTCGATGGCATCGACGCCGCGGACGACCCCGCCGCGGTTCGCGCCCGCATCGGTTTGATGCCTGAGGTGCCTGGGCTCTACGAGCGCATGTCGGCGCGCGCCTACCTCGACCATTTCGGGGCCATCTACGACATCGAGCCAGGGCTGCGCAGGCGGCGGATCACCGAGCTGCTGGAGACCTTCGAGCTCGCGGATGCGGGCGACCGCTGGCTTGGCACCTTCTCCAAAGGGATGCGGCAGAAGGTCGCACTCATCCGGGCCACGCTGCACCGTCCGCGCCTGGTGCTCGCCGACGAACCGACGTCGGCGCTCGACCCGGACAGCGCGCGCCGGGCGTGGGACTATCTAAGGGACCTGCAGAGCGGAGGCTGCGCGCTGGTGATCTGCACCCACAGCATGGAAGAGGCAGAGCACCTGGCAACACCCGCGAAATCTGGAGATTTCGCGGGAACTCCTGGGGCTATCGGGATCATGTCCGCCGGCCGCGCGCTGGCGGTCGGCAACCTAAGCCACCTCCGCCGCCTCTCAGGTTTGAAGACGCGCAGGCAGGTCCGTCAGCTACCAACGTTGCAGGACGTCTACCTCGCGATTGTGGGCAACCACCATGAGCTGGCCGAAACTCGATCGGCGTAAAGCTGCACTCGTCGCCACGCGCGATCTTCGCGACGCCCTCAGCGAGCTGCGCCTGATCGCGGCGATGGTCGCGTTGACGCTTGCGATTCCGATTGCGTCGGGATCCGGCGTGCGCGCGCTCGCGGCGTTCGGCGGAGGCACCGCCGTGGTCAACCGGCTATCGCTCGTCGGCGCGTTCTTCGTCGTGTTCATCCCCGCCAGCTTCTCGCTGGTGCTCGCCCTCGAGTCATTCGTCGGGGAACGCGAGCGAACGACCCTCGAGGTCCTGCTCTCGACGCCATTGCGCGAGGCCGAGATCTACGCGGGCAAGGTCGTGGCCGTGCTCGCTGTTTCGCTCACGCTCTGCTACGGCGGCCTGCTCATCTACTGCCTGGTCACATTTCCGGGTCTGGGCTACTTCCCGGTCGGCGTTCTGCTGGCCCTGGCGCTCTCCACGATCTGCCAGGTGGCGGCGATGGTGAGCGGCGCTGTGATCATCAGCCTCAACGCGCGAACCATGCGCGCGGCCAACGTGATGGCTTCTTTCATCATCCTGCCGATGTCGGTCGCCCTCCAGGTCGAGGCTGCCTTGATCTTGCTCGGCCGCGCGGAATTTCTTTGGGGATTCGCCCTGCTGATGACGATCGTGGCGATCGTCCTGGTGCGCATGGGCTTCAACGGGTTCTCGCGCGAAGCGCTCCTCGCGCGTGAGGTCGGTCTGAAGAATCCGCTGGGCCGAGCCCTCGGCGCCGTGCGGGCGAGCTTCGCCCGCCGCCCCTCGTTCTTCCGTCTCGTCTGGATGCGCCGGGTGCCGATGCTGATCGCGGCGGCCGGCCTTCCGATTGGCGCCTTGGTCGGCTACCTGGCCGGCTCGACCGGCGTCATCCCCGTGGTCGTGGTGCGGCCGGTCCTCTCGAGCCTCGTAAGGTCAACCGGCGACGGCGGCGCGATCGAGGAGGCGTTCGCGATCTTCAGCCACAACCTGCTCGCCCTTGTCTTGGTCGCCTTGCTGGCGATCTTGACCGTGGGCGTGAGCGGTTTCCTGCTTACGTTTGCGCCGGGCTTCCTGCTCGGCTTCGCCGCGGCGCTGTCTTCGTGGAGCGTCGCGCTGACCGGGATCGTGCCGAATGGAATCTTCGAGATTCCGGCCGCGATCGTCGCGGGCGGCCTGGTGATCCAGGTCGGGGCGGCCGCGATTCACATGGACGCGCACGGCGGCTGGAGCAGCCGCGTCCTGGCGGCGCTGGCCGATTACATCCGCGCGCTGCGCTGGCTCGTGCCTGCGCTGGCGGTGGCGGCGGTGCTCGAAGTCTTCCTCGGGTGACCGAACACTTCCGGTCTGAATAAGCGGACGGCGAGCACGACGGCGCCCGCGATCGACGCCCCGATCGCCATCGCCCACGGCGCCCCAAGCAGCGTCGCGAGCGCGCCGGCCTGGGTTGCGCCGAGCGGGCCCACGCCGATCAGGGCCTCGGCATAGAGAGCCATCACGCGTCCCCGCAGGTGATCCGGGGTGATGGTCTGGATGCGGCTGTTGGCCGCGGCGACGAACGAGATCTGACAGTACCCGGCCACGAAGAGCGTGACCAGGGAGACGCCAAAGATCCGCGAAGCCGAAAACTCGAGCAACGCGCCGACCCAGATCGCGGCCATCCACAGCTGGCGGCGCGGGTCGCCGGCAAGGTGGGGAAAGAAAGCGAGGGTCAGAGCACCGGTCAGGGAACCGAGGCCCATCGATGCCAGCAGGAACCCGAAGCCATGCGCTCCGACGTGGAGCACCTGGTCGGCGAACAGAGGCATCAACGTCGTGCGGTTCATGGCGAAGAGTGAGAACACCGCGACAACGATGAGCAGCGTTCCGACCACGGGTTCGCGACGCGCGTAGGCGGCCCCCTGCACGATGCGCATGAGCATGGGTCGCTGTTCGCGCCGCGGTGGCGCTGTTGGGAGCTCTCGCATCAAGAGCAGGGCGGCGATCGCGGCCAGGTAGCTCACAGAGTTGAGCAGGAAGCAGATCGGGACACCGACCAGGGCGATGAGCACCCCCGCGATGGAGGGTCCGATGACCGCCGAAGCGTTGAAGACGGAGGAGTTGAGCGCGATCGCATTGAGAAGGTCGCGCTTGCCGACCATGTCGACCTGGAACGCCTGGCGAGTCGGGACGTCGAGGGCGTTGATCGCGCCCGTCGCCACCGCCGCGACGACGACGATCCAATACTGCGCGTGGCTGGTCGCGGTCAGCGCAAAAAGGACGAAAGGAGGCAACACGAACGACGTTTGCGTGAGGAGGAGGATTGTCCGCTTGCGATAACGATCAGCTAACTCGCCCGCGAACGGGCTGAGAACGAGCACCGGCAAGAACTGGGCGGCGATCACAAGGCCGACGAGTAGTCCGTTGTGAGTGAGCTCGAGGGCCAGCCACGGCAGCGCCACGGACTGCATCCACGTGCCGATTGTCGAGACGATCTGCCCGACCAGAAAAAGACGGTAGTTGCGATGCCGCAGCGCGCCCAACATGCGGCTCGGCGCGGCTTCACTCATCCGAATGCGATCATCGCAGTGTGGCCAAGCTGCACGAGGCCGTCGACATCGACGCCTCCGCGGAGCGCGTGTGGGCGGGGTCGAGCAGGACGTCTACAGCAAGCCGAAGAAATACTCCGGCAGGTTCATCAAAGGCCAGGTCAACGGAACATGGCGCTACACGTACACGCAGCGCAAGGATGGAACCACTCGGTTGGTCTATGACATGGATTACCAGCTGGGGGGCATCCTTCGTTTCGCCACGGGGGTTTTCGCGCCGCAGTACGCGGCCGGAATCCGCAAGAACATGGAGACGCTCAAGCGGTACATCGAATCGGGCAAAGGCCCAGCCGCTAAGAAGTAACCGCCTCGGCCTCGATCTCCACCTTCCACCGCTCGTCGAGCAGAGCCTTGACGACGATCATCGTCGCCGTCGGCCGTGCATCGCCCAACGCCTCGCCGTGGGCACGCCCCACCGCTTCGCCGAATGACGCGTCGGTGATGAACATCCGCGTTCGCACCACGTGGTCGACCGAAGCTCCTGCCTCGCCCAACGCGGTGGCGATGATCTCAAAGCACCTCTTGGCCTGGACGTAGGGATCCGGGTCGACCGAGCCGTCCGGCCAGATCGGCGCCGTGCCGGAGACGAGCACCCGGTCTCCAATCCGCACAGCCCGGCAAAAGCCGATCGTCTTCTCGAAAGGCGACCCGGAGCTGACCCGACGGCGATCGTTCAGGGTCTGCGGAAGGGAAGCAGCTCCAGCTGCTCGAAGCGATCCTGGACAGCGGTGCGTAGCTCGCTGATGAGCGCTTTCAGGCGGTCCTGCGAGGCGCTCTCCGTGATGTTGACGACTCGAATCCTCCGGAGCGTCGTCTGCAGGGCGTATAGGCCAGCGGGTTCATTCCCGCTGATGCGTGCCGCCGCGTTGCGAATGTCGCGCGCAACGTCTTCATGACCGTGCGCCCTCATCCAGTTGGCCAGCCGAGCCGCCGCGACAAGGACGCGCTGGGTCTTGGGGTTGACGGCGGGCGGCAGGACCTCGCGAGAAAGCGAACGTCGGGGTTCGAAGAGGGCTGGGAGGCCACGCAGCCGGGGAAACGATCGAACCCGCTGGGCAAGCGTGCGGGGTCCGATCATGACCAGAATCCCGGCTCCGACCAGAAGGACGACGACGAACCCAACGATCGCGTCCAGCATTTTTCCCTAGGTTACGCTTGGAAGGCGTCGGTTTTGCAATCGTTTACCAGGGGGTTGAGACGTGGCTCCCATCGCCGTCATCACCGGAGCTTCATCGGGTATCGGGGCAGCCACCGCGATAGCCCTCGGACGTCATGGCTACAAGGTCGTGGTCGGGGCGAGGCGGATCGAGAGGCTCGAGCGAGTCGCGGGCGAAGAGGGAGTCGCGCTTCGCCTGGATGTGACCGACGAGGACAGCGTCAAGGAATTTGTCCGTGAGGTGGCGAAGCGTTTTGGCCACATCGACGTACTGGTCAACAACGCCGGAGGGGCGCTCGGCCTCAACCCGATCGCGCAGGCGGTCGACGACGAGTGGATCGGGATGTGGAAGACCAACGTGCTGGGCTTGATGTGGATGACCCGCGCGAGTCTGCCGCTGTTGCGCAAAGCAAAGCACGGCCACGTCGTCAACATCGGTTCGATCGCCGGTTTTGAGACCTACAAGGGAGGCGCGGGGTACACGGCGGTCAAGCATGCCGTGCGAGCGATCACGAAGACACTGCGCCTCGAGCTGAACGGCGAGCCGATACGCGTCACGGAGATTGCGCCTGGGCTGGTCGAGACCGAGTTCAGCGTCGTGCGTTTCCATGGCGACCGCGAAGCGGCGAAGGCCGTTTACGAGGGGATCAAACCGCTGACCGCGGAAGACGTGGCCGATTGCGTCGTGTTTGCCGTCACGCGGCCACCGCATGTCGACATCGACGAGATCGTCGTCCGCCCGGTCGCCCAGGCCAACGTCACGACGGTGGCACGGAAACCGAGGCGACCCGCCAAGGGCTAGCGCCCTTACTTGATCAGACCGGCCGCACGGGCCTCATCTTTCGTCATTCAACAGCCGGGCTCGCCGTAGTTGCCGCAGCAGCCACGTCCACCAGCCTTGCGGCGGATGTTGCTGATGGTCAGGCGCAGACGCTCCAGGGGGTTGTACGGCCCAGCCGTCAAATTGCGAAGCAAGCTCGAGGGTGACGGACGTAGCCTTCGGCTCATTCGTAACTCAATTGTCGCTTTGATCTGGACGCGCCTTGTCGGCAGGCCGGATTTATTCCGGCCGCAACCTCGTGTGCCTCACCAAACGCCTCCCAACCGTTGCCGGCCATCGCAGGGGATGGCCCGCGAAAGGGGACGGAGTCCTCTCTTCAGCGATTTCATTCGTGTCGCTTTGATTTGGACGCGCTTGTCGGCAGGCCGGATTTATTCCGGCCGCCACCTGGCTTGCCTCACCAAACGCCTCCCAACCGTTGCCGGCCATCGCAGGGGATGGCCCGCGGAAGGGGACGGAGTCCTCTTCCGCGATTTCATTCGTAGTAGTTATTGTCGAACTCGATCCAGCCTGGGTTGGGGCAGCCGCTCGATGTATGCGCGTGCGTGCAGTGGACGCCGTAGCGCGGACCTGGGTCGATGTACAGCTCGCCTTGGATGACGAGCGAGTCACCCTTGTGTAACGGCACGTACTGAGCAAGGCTCGTGTTGTGGTCGACCTCGAGCATCTCTCCGGTGCGGGCCCGCACCTCAAAGCGTTCATGGTCCCCTGACTGCTGCGGGTTGCTCACCGCAGTGGCATCGAATGTCACCTCGGCCCCGGCGTTGTTGCCCTGAATGTCTTGATGCAAGCGTTGGTCGTCAGGTGTTGCGCGACCGCCGCAGGCGGTCAGCAGCAGCGCCGCTGCTGCGATAGACGCGAATCTTCTCAAGTCGCCAGTGCTTGCTCCAGCGTGATTCGTCCTTCGTAGAGCGCCTTGCCGAGGATCACAGCGTCGGCGCCGGCCGCGGCAACGCGGCGGATGTCATCGACCGAGGCCACTCCGCCTGAGTAATGCAGCTCGAATCCGGTCATCTTGCGCACCCGGGCCAGCGTGGCGAGGTCGGGGCCCGACAGCGTCCCGTCACGGTCGATGCAGGTCAGGATCACTCCCGCGAGCGGTAGATCGCGCCACCGTCCGACCAGCGCCTTGAGGACGACCGGGTCGGTGTCCAACCATCCGCTGACGGCGGCCCTGTTGTCGCGGACGTCCAGCGCGGCAAGGATGCGTTCGGGGTGAGTGAACGCGCAGCGTTCGAAGAGATGCGGGTCGCGGACCGCCGCGGTACCCATGACGACCCACTGCGCGCCACCGTCCAGCAATGTGTTCACGGATTCCTCAGTGCGCACGCCACCCGCAACCTGGAGCTGGAGCGCGGATCCGTTGAGCATCTGCCCGATCACGTGCCGGTTGCTTGAGGAGCCGCGTGCGGCGTCCAGGTCGACTACATGGACCCGCTTGGCCCCTGCGGCCGCAAATCGCTGGCCGACCTCGACAGGATCGCTTGCGTAGACCGTCGGGCTTTCGTACTTGCCCTGGGTCAACCGCACGCACCGCCCGCCCAGGATGTCGATGGCGGGGATGACGAGCACGGCTTGGAGGAAGCTAGGCGGTTGCTAGCGGTAGTTGGTGAACTGGAGGGGGACCGGGATGTCCTCCGCGTCGCGCAGCGCCTTGATCACGAGCTGAAGGGTGTCCTTATCCTTGCTCACGACGCGGAGCTGGTCGCCTTGAATGCGGACCTGCAGCTTGCTCGAAACGTTCTGGATGCGCTTGCGAAGGTCGCGCGCCAGCTCGTCGTTGATGCCCGCATTCAGGCGGACGTCGATCTGGCCCCGCCCCTTGCCGACCGTTTTGGGATCGCCTGGCTGGAAGAGCTTCGGGGAGAGCTGGCGGCGCGCAGCTTTCTCGCGCAGCACCTGGAGGGCTGCCCTGGCGCGGTCCTCGCTCGCCGACTCGACCTGGATCACCTCGTCTTGCAGGTCATAGCTCGTGGCGGTGTCCTTGAAGTCGAAGCGGGTCGCGACCTCCCGGCGAGCCTGGTCGATCGCGTTCGTCAGCTCCGCCGGATCGAACTCGGATGTGACGTCGAACGAGTACTCCGCCACTCAGCCACCGCTGTGCATGATCGCGTTGAATCCCGCGATGAAGGCCACGACCGCGAGCGCGACACCGACCAGGGACGAGATCGCGAGCAGGGCGCCGATGCCGGCAGTCCCTTCATCCAGCGGCTCCACGGCAGCCCTGTCATAGGGATCGGGCCCGAAGTCCAGGTCGTAGACGCCTTCCTCGCGTGCCCTCACCACGAGCTCATCGAGCACCGGCTTGCCCCCGGGCGGCAGCGATTTGCCTTCCAGGTTGGCGACCGCCTCCTTCAGGTTGTCGCGGGTCCGGCCCAGCTCGGCCACGACCAGGTCGAGGGTCTGGGTGGCGGCCGGGGTCGGGTTCTCGCGGCGGAGGTCGGCGATGATGCCGTACAGGCTCACGTCGCGATTCATAACAGAACCCGAGCAGGTCGCGCAGGCTCCAGTTCCTCCCCATCCCTCCCGCGTCGCTTCGCGACCGGTTGCACCTTCCTCGGCAAGCGTGGAAGGGTGGCCCGAATACACTTACTTCAATGGGTGTGGACACCAAGACCAAGGCCGCGGTGAAGAAGCCCGCGGTCCATCCGAACACGTGGGTCTTTTTCGATGGCGAGTTCGCGCGCTACAACGACGTCAGGCTCGGGCTGATGACACATGCCCTGCACTACGGCACCGCCGTGTTCGAGGGAATCCGCGCCTACTGGAACGAAAAGAAGAGCCAGCTCTACCTTCTCGAGTCCGCAGCCCACTACGACCGCATGAAGCGATCGGCCAACGTCATGCGCATGAAGCTGCCTTACTCAACCGAGGAGCTCGTCAACTTCACCCTCGAGCTTTTGCGGCGCAACGAGTTCAAGTCGGACGTTTACGTGCGGCCCCTGCTGTACACGTCGAGCGAGGAGATCGGCGTCCGGCTGCATAACCTGGATCGCTCCTTCTTCATCTACGCCGTGCCCTTCGGCAAATACGTCGAGGTCGATGGAGGCATCCGGTGCATGGTGAGCAGCTGGCGGCGCGTTCCCGACCAGGCGCTGCCCGCCCGGGCGAAGATCACCGGTTCCTACGCGCAGGCCGCGCTGGCGAAGTCCGAAGCGGTCGAGGGCGGGTTCGACGAGGCCATCGTGCTTTCCGTCGACGGACACGTGTCCGAAGGCTCGGCGGAAAACCTGTTCATGCTCAAAGATGGAGTCTTCGTCACGCCGCCGGTCACCGACGACATCCTCGAGGGTGTGACGCGTCAACTTCTCATGAACGTGATCAAGGACGAGCTCAACCTCAACGTCGTCGAGCGAAGCATCGATCGCACCGAGCTCTATACCTGCGACGAGCTGCTGCTCTGCGGAACCGGCGCCCAGATCTCGCCCGTGATCGAAGTGGACCGACGCCCGGTCGGCGACGGTAAAGTCGGGGAATTCACCCAGGAGCTGCAGAACATTTACTTCAGCGCCGTGCGCGGCGATACACCGAAATACAAGGACTGGACGATCCCCGTCTACTGATCCGGTGAGGCCGCGATGAAGGTGGTCGTGGCGCCGAACTCGTTCAAGGGAAGTCTCTCCGCCACCCAGGCGGCTGCCGCCATCGCGCGCGGAGTGCGCGAAGCGATGCCCGAGGCCACGGTGATCGAGGTTCCCGTGGCCGACGGCGGCGAGGGCACCGCCGAGGCGCTCGTGACGGCCAATCGGGGCACCTACCAGTGGGTGAACGTGGAGGGGCCGCTGGGCGACCCCGTCCTCGCGTCATATGGCTTGATCGACGACGCGATGACGGCGGTGATGGAAATGGCATCGGCCAGCGGCTTCTCGCTCGTCAATCACGCCCGCCGCGATGTGAAGAAGGCGTCGACCTACGGCTTCGGGCAGCTGCTCGACGCGGCGCGGCGCGCAGGGGTCAAGTCGATCATCGCGGGGATCGGCGGCTCCGCGACGAACGACTGCGGCGCCGGGATGGCCCAGGCGCTCGGCGTCCTCCTGCTCGACGCGTCGGGCCGCGACGTCCCACACGGCGGGACCGCCCTGCTGGGCGTAGAGCGGATCGATGTCTCCGGCGTGGATCCGGGCTGGAAGTCGGTCAGGGTCAGGGTGGCCTGTGACGTGACCAACCCCCTGACGGGCCCCCAGGGCGCCAGCGCCGTCTATGGCCCGCAGAAGGGCGCGGACCCCTACACGGTTGGGCTGCTCGACCGCGCCCTGGATCATTTCGCCAAGGTCATCGAGCGCGACCTCGGCAGGCGGGTGGCTGACGTTCCCGGAGCCGGTGCGGCCGGCGGGACAGGGGCCGGCATGATCGCGTTCG
>WNFT01012361.1_pt1 | contig 10139 bp, 13 predicted proteins | sample 5400191 | NCBI WGS metagenome assembly WNFT01 (sample SAMN13153359, study PRJNA577476) | soil metagenome | isolation source: 80 cm saprolite under Madrone tree | place: USA:California | collected 2016-06-14 | reverse complement strand
ATTTTTGCGCCCCATTTCCACTTCCTGCTTCCAATAACGATTCTTCCCTATGATGAGTGTTCCAATACTCTCCGCGACCAACAGATCGATAATCCGACGGCTGGCCGCGTGCATATAGGCATTGACACGGCGATTGCGCTTCGTCGTAAGACGATCAAGCTGGCGAGAAGTAAAACGCTTGGTGGAAGCTTTGGCAAGTTGCGCTTGCAGATGGGCACGGTGTTTGTTGTACTGTTGATTGATGCTCTTGAGGGGGCGGCCATTGATGAGAAGAGGCTGAAAGCCTGGTTTGGTCGAAGTACAGGCCGCAAGCACATTCACGCCCAGATCCAGCGCAGCCACAACGCGATGATCAACTTCCGCCTGTTTTTCGGCTTTCTGATAGACCACTTCGACAACATAGCACGAGCCACAGGGAACGATGCGCACCTGATCAATGCTCTCCCACTCCACCTTCGTCTGAATCTCGATCCCAAGTCCTGATAGCACGATCCTGCCCGTCTTTTTGTAGGCGCGTTTCCCAATGGCTTGGATGTCGTAGATCAGGATATTTCTTCCCTTCTCCTTGTGCTTGTAGCCAGGGATCTTGGGTCTGCCTGTGAATTTCTCTGGATGTTCATGCCACTCTTTGAGAGCAGCTCGAAAGGAGCGCCAATTTTTATCGATCAAGATCAAAATGGAATTGGAGACCTTCCTGGGCAGAGCCTGATAGCATTCCAGATGCTTCACCCGATGGAAGATTTCCGCGTAGGGAAGGTACTGGCCTTCATGGATGTACGCCTGACGGATCTGGTAGGTGGCCTGATTGTACAGGTTTTTGGAAGCAAAAGCAGCAGCGTCGATGGCTGCATAACGCGGATCGCCTTTGCGGATGAGATGCTGTTCCGTGAGTTGCATGCTGTTCACCTCCTATCCTGCTCTCCTTTTCTGATTCGTTCCCCAAAAAACGGTTATCGATCCGCCCCTGTTTTCATAGCACAAATAGATCGATTTATCACTATTTGACATCATTATCAAAAACTAATTCCCACACCTTTATCTACGGCTCGATGTTCCTGGGAGGACTGGTCGTTGTCCTGAGCAAAAAGCGGCTACCCGGTATTCCCTGGTGGGTATGGATCTTCATAGTGCTTCCTATGGCCTGGGATAGTACTACCCAGTTGTTTGGCTGGCGCGAAAGCACGTGGGAATTGCGCATGATCACCGGCAGCTTGTTTGGATTGGGGAGCGTCTGGTTTGCTCTCCCCCTCCTTTGTACACTCCTCCTGAAGCCTGTACTACGCCAGCGGCTCAGAAGGCGGGGCGTAAGCGCGCAGCGCCCAACCATGCCACAGCCAATTAACGGTGAAAGCTTGCTCACAGCTGACACGGAGCCCAGCTTGCGCACAGAGCGACCGCACCTCTGCCAGTGTATAGGCACGCCCCTGTCCCCCTTCAATCCGCTGCTCGAACCACTCAAATACTGTCCAGGCGAATGAAGGCTTGCGCCTTGCGAAATCTTCGAGCACCAATTGTCCCCCCGGTGCCAGCAGCCGCCCGAGTCCCGAGAGCGTCGCCACTGGATCAGCGATGTCGTGCAGTGCATTGGTGAAGGTGATGAGATCAAAGGTTTCCGGCGCGTAGGGAAGGCCCGCTGTTTCACCAAACCCGACCTCTACGCGCTCTAACTGCACGTTTGGCCAGTCTTTGAGGGCGGTACGCGCTTGCGCCAACATGTCCGCACTCGCGTCTACCCCATATACCTCCGCATTGGGCAGGCGCTCAAGTAACTGCTTCAGCAAGGTGCCCGTCCCACAGGCGACGTCCAGCACACGTGGTGGACGTCCCAGTCGCGTTTTCACGTTACATAGTGCGGCAACATCAACTATCGCCAAGGCAGCGGCGTGCGTGCGCCTGTTGAAGCGACACCAGCGTGTGTTGTAATGTCTTGCGCGCCTTCCCCTATAGTATCTGCTCACCTGTCGACTTCCTGATCAAGTAGCCCCTATTACTATACAATTGCCGAAAGTATGATTGGTAGTAGGTGCTTTTCGCAATACTTGTCCTTCTCTATCCTCCTCTCAAGATGTATTGCCATGCAATCTTCCAGTATTCTGGTTAGAGAATACTAAGCAGCTAATACTCTTGCCAAAGGTACTATCATTGATAGTATACTATCACGAAGATGAAACCCTCTCTCTGTAAAGTAAGCTCGAACCCATGCTAGCTGAAGCTATACAGGCATTGGATTCTGTTTGCAGCTCTTTTCCAATTTGCTAATCAACGGTCGGAATCTGTCGATGGGTAGGGCAATGTGCTGGTGATTGACCTCCAACCCGCTATCCATGCGCTCATTCGTCTGAATCGGGCTACGGGCAAACGTGAGACACTGGCAAGCCAGGGGTTCATCGAACCGCAGGGCCTCGTTATTGATGCCCAGGGGAATATCTACGTTGCGGATGATTACGCGAACATCATTGTGAAGTACACATCTGCATAACTTACCTCTGTCCCCCTATCCTCCACCGTAAAGTCAGACTTCATACCTAACCACTTATTCAACGGAACACCTGCGATAGAAGATATACCCGACGCGAGAATACTGCGAGGAGAGCATTTCCAAACCGTAAAAATAGGGGAAGCTGAGCTGATCTTCTAGGCGAGGCGAACTCCCTGATCCAGAAGATCAGATCCTGATGCCGGCACTGGTGATCGAGTCCACCTGCTGCTCGGTCGTGGTTCGGGCTGGTCTGTATGCTTCCTCCCAAGCGCGTTCCTGCTCCTATCCAGGTCAGAGTTTCAGGCCATTATCCGTGACGATGCTCATGACGCTTTCATGACGCTTTCTCCTTATACTAGCGCCAGAGAGGACGAGGTGCGTCAGCTGGGTAGTGGCCCGAAACCCTGCCGGGTGGACCTTTGAGTTATGAAGCGCGATGACTGTGCCAGACATGGAAGCGGATGAAAACACCTGTTTTACAGGCGAAATACCCTCCTGTGAGCTAAAAGTGATATGGCAGGGTGCCTTTGAGAGGCGAATGTGATATGAGCGCGATACTATAAACAAGGAAATTGAACATTACCATACCGGCGGCTATCAACCTGCCGGGTACATACGAAAGTGAGGATACTGCTATGATGTGGGGTTATGGTTTTGGCTGGGGCTGGCTGTTGATGGCGTTGAGCACTGTGCTGTGGATTGCTTTGTTGGTCCTGCTCGTCTGGGCGCTCATTCGCTGGTTAAGCAGTAAAACGAGTACTCCGACGCCCACGATGACGCAAGTGCCTCCCAGTGGGCCATCAGCACTCGAGATTCTCCAACAGCGTTACGCACGTGGGGAGATTGACACCGCTACGTTTGAGCAGATGCGCGAGCGGCTCCAGGCCTCTGATCCACGCCGTTCTCAGTATGAGAATCAACCTACGACAGGCGTTCATTAGATATCGCTAGTACCAGCATGATAGCCTGCCATTGTGGAAGACATCGATATGGCTTCCATCAAGGCAGGCTATCATGCTGTCGCGGTTCAATTGCATGAGCGAACAGGGAAAGAGGCGCAAGCCGACAAGCCACATATACTCAAGCGATTACACTATAGAGAAGGACATCTGGGCGGTATTGGGAAGATGATTGAGGAGGACACCAGCTGCATTGACGTTCTACGCCAGACCTATGCAGTGCGTAAGGCCATCCAGAAGCTCGAAGCTCTTCTGGTGGAAAATCATCTGGCTGGCCGTGTATATCAGAGTATCGCGAGCAGGGACGAAGAAGCTCTTCTCGCAGAATTAATGCAATTCTATCAGCTGATAGGGAACCGCTGATGAATTGCAGGTGAGAGTATCCAGTTGGTAGTGACCCGGCGTGTTCATTCCAGTTCAGTACAAGATTGAGAGGAGAGACATGATCAAATATCGACATCTTGCTGGCTTACTGGCTATCCTGAGCATGCTTGTGGTAGTGCTGGCTGCCTGCGGGGGCCGTAGTACCACCACTACAACGTCCTCTGGGTCTCGGGAGGTTCAAGTGACGCTTTCTGAATACAAGATCACCTCTTCTGTGACCACCTTTTCCCCAGGAACATCCTATCATTTTGTAGTCACAAATAAAGGGCAGATTGCTCATGAATTCATGATTATGCCTATGGGGATGAACGTGGGAGGTATGTCGATGGATGAGATGCACAAGATTGCACTGCACATGATCGACAACGTGGCACCTGGGGAAACGAAGACGTTTGATTATACATTTGCTTCGTCCATGATGGGGCAAAACTTTGAGTTTGCTTGCCATCTGCCTGGACATTATGAAGCGGGAATGCGCCTGCCCATAATGGTCAATCAGTAACAGGTGTGTAGGGCAGCCAGCAATGCGTTTTTGTTCGCCTTCCTGGAACTCACTCCGTCGGTTGGGCAGAAGAAGCGGAGAACATTCTCCCTTAATGTCATTCAAACTCGATCGAGTCCGACCTGTTGCGGAAAATGACGATCCGATATCTCCCGCTAGAAATGCAGCAATACCTGCACCGATTGGACTATCCACGCGACCAACATCACCCCGGCCGTGCCGATAGGGAGAGGCCAGTTGACGGGTCCTGGTATCGTTCTGATGTGCATTGCTTCGCCAAAAATCTTACCAGATGGCTCGCAAACCTTTGAGGAGTAGTGGCAAGAAGAAGTGATCCAGGACCCATCACCCGCACCAATCTTGCCAGCAGAGAGGGCCACTAGGATTTCCTGACTGCCAGTTGAACGAACTGTCGGGTAAGATTTTTGGTGGAGCAATGCAAGATTGCGATCAACTACTTCATCTCCAATGCGGCACGCTCTACCAACCACATATCCCCCACGAGCCCCGCTAAAGTCAGCTGACCTCCCAGCCCATCGGCCAAGGTGAACGTCAGCAGTTCTCCATCAGGTGTCGTGTTGGACAAATCAGGCGCAAAGATCCCTCGCCAATTATTGGGCCGGGATGTCTCGTCGGTTTCTTGGTAGAGTAAGAATTTGCCGCTCAGGGTAGGAACGCTTGCCACATTGATCTGTCCGCGCTGATAGATCATCCTACCTCTCTAGGCAGACCAGGGTTTGGGCCACTTATCCGCGGTCTTTTTCCAGGATTCTTTCGTATTGTTCAGCGCCCAGATTACCCACTGGCGCTCGTAGAGGGCAAGCCTCTCCTTTGCTAGATCGGCTTCGAGCTCGGCAATGATAGCATCATCCCCGGTCAATCCGAGTGCATGAGCGTAGCGCCAGGCAGATAGGCGCGCTTTGTTGTTTTTCCTATACGCCTGTCGCATGTGTAGGAGATATTCATTTGCCCAGACTCGCTGCCGTCGTTCCGCATTCGACCTGATCAAAGCCTCTCTCACAAGCAGATCAGGATCGCTAGCCAGCACTCTTTTCAGGTCGTTAGCCACGAGGTCGAAATCTGTTCCAGGTGCGAGCCAGCTCAGGGCTTCAGCAGCCCTCCTCCGTAATTCCATGATGGGGGCGTGAGCCCAGGCGGCAGTAGTGCAAAGTAAAATATCGATACCATCCCGAATTTTGTGTAAGGGTAGAGATATTTCATCGAGGAGATGATATGAAATTCGTTTAGATAGTCTAGATCAGCAGAATGGCTCCTGCGGCAACTACAGAGAGTCCTGCCAGCGCCCAGAAGATCGGCGGATAAGTTCCCAGGAGATCATACATGATGCCAGCTCCGACGGGAGCGATGCCGCGGGCTCCGGTGACAAACAGCCCCAAGACGCTATTGATCCTCGCATAGTAGGCCGATCCATAGTGATCGGCGACCAGGGCTGCTCGCGCAGGAGTAATAGCTCCGAAGCCGGCCCCAAACAGCACAACGAAGCAAAATACGCCAGCGATCCCCGGCGTCAGCAGCAGCACGGGCAGTGCAGCCCCCTGGAGCAAGAAGAGCATGGCAGTCACCAGGTGGCGCGGCAGGCGCTCTCCTAGCAGCGTAAAGACCAATCGACCGGGAAGGGCCATGATGCCGATGGGGCCGACGATATCCGCGGCAAAGCTGGGGGAATAGCCACGGTCGATCAAATACGGAACTAGTGGGTCAACTGGCAAGTGAATAGCCTTTGGCCAACGCCGCTCCTGAACCAGCTAAGCGGCGGAGTCGTGCCCGCTCACGTCGTCGGCGGCGCTTGCCATTCCAGATAAAGGGCGTGGGCTTGCGGTTCCAGCCCGCCACGGTTTGCTCCAACCAGTCAATCACTTCTTGCGCATTTTTGGGGTGGTGTCCGGCCAGAGCGCGAGGCACAATGATGCGCTGCACCGACTCGGCCATGTTCAACCAGGAGCCCCCAATGGGCGTGTAGAGTGGCATCACCCCATGATCAAAGAACCAGCGCACCAGATCGTACGACAGGTGCCCCGCCAGGTTATCCAACACCAGCACGATGCGTAACGGGGGAAGGGGTCGGCGTGGCGGGTGACCCAGCCACGTTTCCCACTGCGCACAGAGCGGGCGCTCGGCTTCCGGCGGAAGCTCTTCTTGGGGGTGGGCCTTCTCGATGGCGGCGAGCACTGCGGTCAGTTCCCCTTTGAGCCAAGGGTGTAAGACCGCATTGGTCACCGAGAAGACGCCTTTGGCTCGCAACAAGCCGGTGGCCGGGTGAAAGAGCGTCAGCAGTTTGGCGGTGCCCCCGCGCTCGTACTCGTGCGGCTGCACCACTGCATGCCCCTCCGGCTGCCATGAGGCACCCGGCTGCGGGATCGCCTGATACGGACCGGCTTCGTCTTCGTTCAACTGCACGATCCCCGCGGCTTCCGCCTGCTCGCATGCCAGCTCGATCAGTCTTTTTTTTCCGGCGTTTCCAGGTCGTACACCGTCACGGTGCCACTTTTGCGTTTGCGCAGCGCGTAGCCCGTGCGGCACCACGTACGTGTCCGCTGGAAGCTGTAGCCTGACTCGTGCAGCACCTCGCGAATGGTTTCGGCGGCGATCTCGGGCAGCGCCTGCTTGCGCAGTGCACCCCGCAAGGTCATCAGTGACCAGGTCGCCGTCTGATCCTCGTCGCGATCCGGTTCTCGCTGCACTTCTTGCAGGATGCGCGTTCGTTGCGCGCTCGTGTAGGTGACTTTGCGGCCTCGACCGGGGGCGATCGAGAGGGCTGCCAGCCCACGCTCATTGAAGCGCGCTACCAACTTGCCCACCCCATCTCCACTTTTCAAATCGGCCTGATGGGCCGCTTCGGTAAAGGACTGTCCTGCAGCAACGGCAAGCAGGGCTTTGGCTCGACGCACGAGATCCAGTCGCTCGCTCGTCGCTTTGATCAGGCGCTGCAGCTCACGCTCTTCTTGCTCACTCAAGGTGCGCAACGGATGTTTCTGGGGTTGGGCCATTGATCTTCTCCTTTTCTCACTCCCTCCAGTTTACCACTTCTCCACTCATCATGCCTCCTCCGATGGCACTTGGGCCAGTTGATCGCACCCAGTGCCAGTATCGGTTCCTTAGAACCTCTCTGCCATGCCTACCTATTTGCTGACCCGCTGATCAGAGCGGCGTTGATAGAGCCCTCGCACCTCGCGTTGTTGCTCTCCTCCTGTTGCGTACCAATCATGACGAGTCTCGTGTTGCGTCAGGAGCGTTTCTTGCTCTTCTTCAGAAAGGGAAGTTGGCAGGGCGACGGGTTGCTGCTCGGCTGCGATGGGAGCGAGACCAGGCGCTGTGGGTTGCTGCTCGTCCTCCTCTTGGAACAGTTCCTGCAAGTGTTTGTGGATGGCTTCCCGCGCCTCGACCGCAAACCGTGTGGTCAGGGAATCAAGAGAAGCATTGGCATCCACTCTGGTAGCATCGATGTAGAGCTCTTTGCCCCAGATCAATTTGGCCTGCTGACATTGTTCAAGAATGCCATCAAAAAAGCGGCGAAACATGTCGAGGCCATAGCGAGTCCGGATCCGGCTCAGGCTCGAATGATCAGGTAAAGGATCATCCAGGTCGTAGCCAAGGTACCAGCGCACACTGAGCCGATCAGCGACGACACGCATCAGGAGGCGTTCAGAGCGAATAGCTTCAAAGAACATGACCAACTGGAGTTTGAAGAACACCACCGGATCAATGGAAGGACGCCCGTTGCTGGCATAGGTCTCCTGGACAAACTCTCGCACAAACGTCAGATCAAGTGTGCGCTCCAGGTGGCGATAGAAGTGATCCTGTGGAACCAACTCTTCCAACGACACCTGCACCAGCGGAGCAAAACTTCGTTCTTTCGTTCCCATCATGACAGTGGCCCTCCTTTTAGACTTGTCCTGTCACCCTCCTTTCTACCACCCATTTGGGACTTTTTCAACAGGCTGGTTCGTTTTCTGCGACATAAAGAGATGAGGCATATCACCTCCTCACGTTGGAAGCAGAGTAGCTTCCTCCTCGACCGGCTTCACAAGACAAAAGCTTGGTCGAGGAAGTTTCCGGTAGAAGAACAAGGGAAACCCATCTGCGTACCCAACGAGCTTTGCAGCAACATTAGCACGCCCAGTCATGCTTTCTAGCCATGGTATCTGCTCTGCCTAGCTTGCTCTTCGGCTCCGACCTACTCCGCCTCCCGTCATTCCAATGCTTCCTGCTCCGCCTCCCGCCATGCTTCCCGGAACCTCATGCCCTTCCCATCATCATCCCTGGAAGCGAGCCGTCGTTTCCTGTCCAAAGAGGTCTGCAAAAAGTGATAGGCACCCAACCAAGCGGGTGAGCGTCAGTTTTTTGCACAAACGTGGACCAGGCGGAGCCACGGCTCCGCTGTCAGTTGCTCGCGGCCCTCCGCGAAAGAAGCAGGCTGATGTTTTTTCAACTACATAAGAGCGAGGCTTCGCGAGAGTGTAGCGGGCACGACAATCACGAGAATGCCATAGAGGATCAGGGCCAGGCCCACTCCCTGGGCAATGCGCTCCCATCGGGGGAACATTTTTTCGGCGCCGATCACAACGGTAAGCCCTGCCATCGCTGCGATATTCATGATGCCCAAGGGGAAGAGGAGGACAAAGAGCAGCCAGTTCGATCCCAGGCAATAGATGCCGTGCTCAAGGCCCATACGAAAGGCGCCAGTGTAGCCGTCACGCCAGGAACCACGGATGAACTCCAGAGGCGTGCAGCATTTTGCCAGGCAGACGCGCTTGAGGGGAGCGAACTGATAGAGCCCGGCTAATATGAAGGTGCTGCCGCCGATCCGAGCTGCGTTCAGCATGATCCAAGGAACCTGCCCGGCCAGTCCCGAGGCGGTGAGCGCGCCGAGATACGCTACCACGCCGAAGAGCGTCCAGATCAGCAGGTACGCGCCCACGAAGATCCAGGTAGACACAGAGGGCCGCCTGCCGCTGTGCCTCTCACGCTGGACTCGCGCGAAAACCAGGTTCATCGGGGCTGTCGTGGGAAACATCATCGCGATCATCATGACCACCCAGATCGCCAGGAACAACGTGGCTCCCATACCCATTGTCAAGCCCATGCCCATACTATTCATCATGCGAGACTGCCAGATCAGCATGACCCACGACGCGGCGGCCAGGATCAGCAGCAGCGCCAGAAAAAGCGGATGTGCTCGTTGCAAACGCATGGTGCTCCCTCTCACTGTTACGGAGCCGCGCCCCAAGGGTACGGCAGTTCCCAAACCTGGGGTCCGTGCACGCAGTCCTCGTATCTGTCGTGGTGCACTCATAATCGTCCTCTTCCTTTGCGTGTCCATGGTTTCACTGGCTGTCGTACTCGTCGTGGCGGCGCCACCAGAAGCCGGTCTCGTTGCGACCGAGTGGCGCGCGGTCGAGCCACTGGTACATGCCCCAGAGGACGTCCAGCCCGCGCTCGTACGCCGAGTAGGTGTGGTATACGACGCCATCCTCGAGCGCGAACGCGCTCACGCCTGGCCCTTCTCGCCTGTACGTCGGCCAGTCCGTTCCAACGCTCGCCGCGATCGCGGCGAGCGTTGGACTCTCCTCGCCGGCCTCCGGCGGCCGCACGTCCATCGCGCGGAAGTTGTACTCGACGACTCCCGACTGCCACTGCTCCTTGGTGTGCGCCGCCTGGAAGTCGTAGTTGAAGTCGCTGTCGAACGAAGACGCCCAGGGGAAGCTCCAGCCCATCCGCCGCTTGTACGCCTGCAGTTTCGCGAGCGGAGCCCGCGACACCGCGCAGAGCGTGACGTCGTGATTCGCGAGGTGGA
>WNFT01016739.1_pt1 | contig 10143 bp, 10 predicted proteins | sample 5400191 | NCBI WGS metagenome assembly WNFT01 (sample SAMN13153359, study PRJNA577476) | soil metagenome | isolation source: 80 cm saprolite under Madrone tree | place: USA:California | collected 2016-06-14 | reverse complement strand
TGGCGTCCTCCTTCGAAGGCATGAGCGATTACTTCTTGAAGAGGTTGTCGAAGCCGCGGCGGATGTCGCCGGGGCGTGTCGAGTCGGGCGAAGCGTCCCGCTCGACCGTCACACGGAGCGAGAACGAGGCGCACTCGTTCCGCGCGCTCTTGTCGGCCACGCGCTCCTGAATGGGCTCCGCACACTCGAAGCGTCGGCCGGTGTCGAAGTGCGTGCACTGGCGGCAGGCGTGGATCGGGACACGGCAGTTCGGGCACTGCTCGAGCGACGCCGTGGCGATCGGCAGGACGGCGCCGCACGCGCCACACCGGGACACGGTGTGCTTGGCCAGCATCCCACCACTTCGCGGAGCGTCGGACGGAGGCGGTGGCGGCGACGGCCGCTTCGGCTCACCCCCCTGGTTCCGATATCCTTGCTGTCGATATTTTCGGTCGGACATGCTCTCGTGGTCCCCTTCGGTCCCTTACTCTACCCGATGCCCGTCGCTCGCGCGCCGGTGGTCGTGAGGCGTGTCCGAACGGCCCGACTGATGCTAGGCTGCGGCCGGCCATCCGTGAGTTTCGGGAGGACAGCATGAAGCTCGTACTCGTCCAGAAGCCGGCGGCAAGCGACGTCGTGCCCGGCGTGCTCACCGAGCGCGGCGTGGTCAGCATCGCCGACGTCGTGCCGTCGCGCCACACGCCCCAGCTCACGATGCAAGGCATCATCGACGCATTCGACGCCTTGCGTCCGGCGCTGGAGCGGTGCGCCCGCGACGGAGACGCCATGCCGCTGTCAGCGGTCAGGCTGCGCGCCCCGTTGCCCCGGCCTGGAAAGATCCTGGCGTGCATCGCGAACTACTGGGAGCACGGCGCCATGGAGCCCCGGGCGCTGAACATGTTCCTCAAGAACCCCGACGCGGTCATCGGCCCCGGCGACACGATCGTGCTGCCCGAGCACACCGAGCCCTGGATCTTCATGCACGAGGCCGAGCTCGCGCTCGTCATCAAGGGCCCGGCCAAGATGGTCAAGCGCGACACCTGGCGGACCGCGGTCTTCGGCTACACCGGCATGATCGACGTGTCGGCGCGCGGCGAGGGACGGCGGACGTGGAAGACCGGGAGCTGGCTCGGCAAGTCGTTCGATACGTTCGCGCCCATCGGGCCGTGCATCGCGACGATCGACGAGATCGCGGACCCCAACGACGTCCACGTGCAGTTCTGGGTGGACGGCCAGCTCCGCCACAACTACAACACCGACGACATGGAGCACCTCGTGCCCGAGCTGGTCGAGTTCGCCACCACGATCATGACGCTTCACTCGGGCGACGTCATCGCGTGTGGCACCAACCACGAAGGCCTCGGGCCGCTGCAGGACGGCGAGGTCGTGGACTTCGAGATCCACGGCGTCGGGCGCATGCGGCTCCACGTGCGCGATCCGCTCAAGCGCACGTGGGAGAAGGGCATCTACATGGGTGCCGACTCGACCAATCCCGAAGCCGTCAAGCGCAACCGACCCAAGGCCGCGAGCTGACGCCGATGGCCACCGTCGATCAGCAGCGCGTACGCCGCACCCGCACCGGCCTCGTCGCTCACGATCCGGGGCGCGCCTTCGCCGGCTACACGCTCTTCACGCCGATGTTCGGCGACGGCACCGTGTACCTGGTCGACATGCACGGCGACGTCGTCCACACGTGGCGCATGCCGTATCGCCCGGGCCTCTACGGCTATCTCCTCGACAACGGCCATCTCTTCTACTCCGGCAAGGTGATGGAGGACCTCGGGCGCTTCGACGCGTGGGCGCGCTTCAAGGCGGGCGCCGCCCTCGAGGTCGACTGGAACGGCAAGACCGTCTGGGAGATCAAGCATCCGGACCATCACCACGACGCTCGCAAGCTTCGGAACGGCAACGTCGTCCTGCTCTGCCTGCGCCCTCTCCCACCGGAGCTCCACGCCCGCGTGAAGGGCGGACTTCCTGGGACCGAGGTCCGGGGCACGATCTACGCGGACTACCTCATCGAGGTCACGACGCGCGGTGAGATCGTCTGGGAGTGGCGGAGCTGGGAGCATCTCGACTTCGCGACGGAGATCATCACGCTCCAGGACCATCGCGAGGAGTGGACGCACGGCAACACCGTCGCGGAGTGGCCCGACGGTAATCTCGTGGTCAGCTTCCGCAACATCTCGACCGTGGCCATCGTCGATCGTCGCACCGGCGCCATCCCCTGGAAGCTCGGTGGCCCGCCCCTGGCCCAGCAGCACGATCCCCGGCCATTGCCCAACGGGAATCTCCTCATCTTCGACAACGGCCCGCACCGCCGCGACCATCCGGCGCCGTACTCGCGCGTGATCGAGGTCGATCCGCGGACCAGCGCGATCGTGTGGGAGTACCACGACCAGTCGCTCTTCGACTTCTTCAGTCCCTACATCTCCGGCGCCCAGCGCCTGCCGAACGGCAACACGCTGATCTGCGAGGGCTGCGACGGCCGGATCTTCGAAGTGACGCGAGATGGCGAGGTCGTGTGGGAGTACGTCAACCCCTACTTCTTCCAGGAGCCCGGGCGCCCGGGGCTGAACAACTGGGTCTTCCGGGCCTTCCGCTACACGCCGGACGAGATCGAGCGCGCACGGCGAGCGTAGGAGAACAGGCGTGGCTGATCGCGACACGGCGTTCGTCGGGTCGATTCCGGAGAACTACGATCGGTACCTCGGTCCCCTCCTCTTCCACGACTACGCCGATGCGATGGCGGCGCGCCTGGACGTCCGGCCCGGCGTGTGTGTCCTGGAGACGGCGTGCGGGACCGGCATCGTGACCGAGCGCCTGGTGGCCCGCCTGGCCGGCCACGGCACCCTCGTGGCCTCCGACCTGAACGAACCGATGCTCGCCTACGCGGGGGCGAAGCTGCGCGGAGCCAGGCGCCTCGAGTGGCAGGTCGCCGACGGCACGAAGCTGCCCTTCGACGATCGCTCGTTCGACACGGTCGTGTGTCAGTTCGGTCTGATGTTCTTTCCGGACAAGGCGGCGGGCGTGCGCGAAGCGTTTCGCGTGCTCGAGCCTGGCGGCCGCTTCCTCGTCAGCGTGTGGGATCGCCTGGAGGACAATCCCGTCCCCCGCATCACTCACGAGACGATCGCCACGTTCTTCCCGTCGGATCCGCCACAGTTCTACACGATTCCCTTCAGCCTTCACGACCCGGCGGTGGTCAGCCGCCTCCTGGAGGGTGCCGGCTTCGTGGACGTTTCGCTGGGAGCGGCTTCACAAGACGGGGACGAGCCCTTCCGCGGCGGATGCCGCGACCGGATTGATCGAGGGCAATCCCGTGTATGTCGCGATCATGCAGCGGCGAGCCGCCGCCCTCGCCGACATCAAGGCCACGGTAGCCAGGAACGTCGCGGCCGCGTTCGGCGATCACCCCGTGCGCTGCCCGCTGCGCGCCATGTTTTTCTCGGCGCGACGCCCACGATGACGGCCGCGACCCACACGGCCGGCGAAAGGAGACGCTCGAGATCGAGCGCGCGCGGTGCCTCTGAACACACGCCCGACCTGATTCAGACGAGCCGGGTCCGGATGTTGATCTCCGACGTCAGCGTCCGGTGCACGGGACACTTCTGCGCGATGACGAGAAGCTGTTCCCGCTGCTCGGGGCTGAGCGCTCCCGTCAGCGTGATCGCGGTCTCGATCCGGTCGAGCTTGCCCTCCTTCGTCTCGCACTCGGCGCAGTCGATGGCGTGGATCTTCGAGTGGCTGAGCGTGACGTTGACGGCCCGGAGCGGCCACTGCTTGCGTCGCGCGTACAGCGCGATCGTCATCGACGTTCAGGCGCCGAGCGCGGCCAGCAGCAGGTCGTAGGGCGACGGGCCAGTATCGGTCCCGCCGTCCGCGATCGGCTCGTCGGCGCCGAGTCGATGGATGCCGGCGGTCATCTGTTGCTTGAATCCCGTCGCGTCACCGTGAACCGTGACAGTCGCCATCTCGCCCTCCTCATGTGCTGACCACGAAAATCCGGTGATCGCGAAGATCCTATAATGTTCGACGCGCCGTCACTCGACGAAAAGGAGGAAGCCATGGACGAGAAGGACGTGATCCTGTCGAACGGCCTCAAGATCCACTACTACGAGTGGCCCGGATCGAAGCCCGCGCTGATCTTCCTCCATCCCTCCTCCGGCTATGGACGCATGTGGGAGGCGACGGCCAATCATCTCGGCTCGCGGTTTCACATCTACGCGATCGATCAGCGCGGGCACGGCTCGAGCGGCCGGCCCGACGGCGACTATTCCGCTGAGGAGTACGCCGACGACCTGCGGCTGTTCCTCACGGCGGTCGGCGTGGACAAGGCGATCCTCGCGGGCCAGTCGCTGGGCGGGCGCGTCGGCATCGTGTTCGCGGCCGTGCATCCGGAGCGGGCCCTGGGGCTCGCGCTGGTGGGCGGGCCGCACCTGAGCAACTTCTATCCGACGCGCGAGGCCGTGCTCGGCGTGCTGGCGGCGTCGCAGCGAATGCTGGAGTCCGAGACCGAGTTCGCCTCGAAGGATGCGGCCCTCGCGTATCTGCGCAAGCTGCGGCCTCGCGATCGTGAGGAGGCGCTCGGCCATCGCGTCGAGCACAACCTGGCTCAGGCCGGCACCGGCTGGGCCGTGAAGTACGACAAGGTTCGCGTGGCGCTGGGCCTCGCTCACATGGCCGACGATCTCAAAAAGTATGCCGTGCGAACAACGTGCCCGGTGGTGATCCTCCGCGGAAGTCACAGCTCGGAGCTCACGCTCGAGGAAGCCAAGCGCGTGGCCGGCTTTTGGAAGAACGCCTCGGTGATCGACGTCGAGGGCGACTACGCGCTTCAGATGGAGAACCCGACAGGATTGGCCGAGGCGCTGATTCGCTGGACCGTATGAAAGACCGCGGCCTCGCCCGCGTTCAGCAGGCGAGGCCGCGTGGCGCTTTACGTGCCGCCCTTACACCGCCACGTACATCGTGCCGTCTTCCCGCTGCAGCAGGAGGAGGAGCGGCGTGCCGTTCGGGTGCTTGTCGACGATCCGCTTCAGCGCGGCCACGTCCTTGACCGGCTGACGATCGACCTCGAGGATCACGTCGCCCGAGCGGATGCCGGCGTTGGCGGCACGGCCGCCGTCCTCGACGCGCCTCACCACCACGCCCCGGGTATCCTTGAGACCGAGCTCTCGGGCCACGGCCGGCGTCACCGGCTCCACGGCCACGCCGAGCTTGCCCTTCTCGCTCGCATCGCTCGCGACCTTCTGGTCGGGCTCGTCGAGCTTCGCCACCTTCGCCGTGAGCTTCACGGTCTTGCCGTCGCGCAGCACCGTCACCGGCACCTCGCGACCGGCTGGAGTCTCCGCCACGAGGCGCGGCAGAGCCTCCGAGCGGGCCACCTTGTGGCCGTCGAACTCCGTGATGATGTCGCCGGCCTTGATCCCCGCCTTCATGGCCGGGGAGTCATCGGTGACGCTCCCGACCAGCGCTCCCATCGTCTCGGTCAAGCCGAAGCTCTTCGCGAGCTCAGGCGTGAGCGATTGGATCGACACACCCAGCCAGCCTCGCGACACGTGGCCGGTGTCGGCGAGCTGGGTCACCACCGTCTTCGCCAGATTACTCGGGATGGCAAAGCCGATGCCGACCGAGCCACCCGTCTGGCTGAAGATCGCCGCGTTGATGCCGATGGCCTGGCCGCGCGCGTTGATGAGCGGCCCGCCGCTGTTGCCGGGATTGATCGACGCGTCGGTCTGGACGAAATCGTCGTACGGTCCCTGCCCGATCACGCGGCCCGTGGCGCTCACGATGCCCGTGGTCACCGTCTGCTCGAGCCCAAACGGGTTGCCGATCGCCATGACCGGCTCGCCCACCTTCAGCTCCGACGAGTCGCCGAGCGCGATGGTGGGAAGCCCGGTGGCGTCGACCTTCAGCAGCGCGAGATCGGTCTTGGGATCGCGCCCGACCACTTTCGCGCTCAGCTCCCGCCCGTCGGAGAGCTTGACCGTGATCTCCGTCGTGCCGTCGACCACGTGGTGGTTGGTGAGAATGTGGCCGTTGGCGTTGATCACGAATCCCGACCCCATGCTGCGCACACTGCGCCGCGGCTGATCGCCGAACTCCCTGAAGAACTGATCGAACGGATCACCCGATCCGAACGGGCTCCTCATGTGAGGCCGGGCCTCCATCCGCTTCGTGCTGACGTTCACCACCGCCGGCTTGAGCTTGCTGACCAGCTCCACCCAGTTGGGCCCCACCGCCGGCGCTGCCGCCACGTCCACCGTCCGCTCGCTCCACAACGGCGTGCGTGCGCTCGCCGTGAAGCCGAGATGCGGACCGAGCCCGACGCCGGTGGCCAGCGCCAGGGCGACGAGGGCAGTAATCGCCAGTTTCCCTCGATGATTCCGGAAGAATCTGCTCATGCCATGCTCCTCCTCGATGTCGACGTCGATGTACAACTTGCGATCGTCTGCACGGAAGATAGCGGGCCAGCATGAGAGCGCAGTGAGATGGACATGAGAATCTTCTTAAGAACGCCGGCCTGGAACCGGCGGGCGGGTCAGGCCGGCTCGGGGGCGAGCGGGAGACGGATGATGAAGCGCGAGCCGGCGCCCGGCGTGCTCTCGACGTCCAGCACCCCGCCGTGGGCGACGACGATCGATCGGGCGATGGCGAGCCCTGGAAGATCCGCCCGAGCTGCGCAGGGTCGATCCCCGGGCCGGTGTCCTGCACGGAGAGCTCCGCGCGGCCGTCGCGGCGCGTGAGCGTCAGCTCGACCTTCCCGCCGGCCGGCGTGTACTTGACCGCGTTGTCCACCAGGCTCATGAGCGCCCGCCAGAGCGAGCGCGGCTGGCCGATGACGGCCGCCGGCTCCGCGCCGGCCAGCCGGAGCGAGACGCCGGTCTCCCGCGCGAGTCGGCTGCCCAGGTCGAACACCTCGAGGACGATCGTCTCGAGATCGACGCGCGTCCGTTCTCCCTCCACGCCGGCCGTGAGGCGCGAGAGCAGGAGCAGGTCCTCGGCGAGGCGGCTCACGCGCTCGACCTCTTCCAGGCTGGAGGCGAGCACGGCCCGGTATTCGTCCCCCGAACGCTCGGCGCGCAGCGCGACCTCGATGCCGCCCTTGAGCACGGTGAGCGGCGTGCGCAGCTCGTGGGCGGCGTCGGCCGTGAAGCGGCGGAGCTGGACCACTGTGCTCTCGAGCCGGACGAGCATGCCGTTGAGTGTCTCGGCGAGCCGGTCCAGCTCGTCAGCGGTGCCGCGCACGGGGATCCGCTGAGAGAGGTCCTCGGCCGTGATGCGCCGGGCCGTCCGCGTCATCTCGTCCACGCGGCGGAGAGCGACGCGGGCGATGGCAAACCCGCCCGCGGCGGCGAGGACGAGTCCGAGCGGTACGAGCACGAGCAGCGTCTGGGCGTAGCGCCAGAGTGTGTGGTCCATGCGCTCGAGCGGCAAGCCGGCCTGGATGAGCTGAGCGACGCGCCCTCCCACGATGAGCGGCAGCGTCACCACACGCACCCGCTTGCCGTCCGGCAGCTCGACCGTCTCGAAGGTGGGCAGGCCCCGGCGCGCGTTAGCGCGCGCTTCCGGGGAGAGCGGCAACGTACCGAGGGCGCGCGGCATCGAGCGGAATCCGAGATTGCCCTGGGGGTCGAAGAGCTGGACGAACTTGTCGTAGAAGTCGGGGCCGAGCAGCTCGCGCAGCGCCTCCGAGGCGAGGTCGGGGCCGGCGCCGGCGGGGCCGGTGTCGCGCACCACGCGCGCCACCGTCAGGAGCGACGCGTCCAGGTCCTGACGGAGACTCCAGGCCAGCGCGGAGTACGAGAGCACGCTGATCACCACGAGGATCGCGAACAGCACGCTCGTGTACCAGAGCGTCAGCCGGGTCCTGATCGCGAGCGGCGGCAACCCGAGCCTCACGCGGCGTCCATCCGCATCACGTAGCCGGCGCCGCGCATGGTGTGGAGCAGGCGGTGATCGCCCTCGCCATCGATCTTCCGTCGCAGGTAGCCCACGTAGACGTCGATGATGTTGCTCTCGGGATCGAAGTCGAGGCCCCAGACGTGCTCGGCGATCATCGGCCGCGACAGCACGCGGCCGACGTTGCGCATGAAATACTCGAGCAGCGCATACTCGCGCGCGGTCAACGCCACCTTGCGCTGGCCCCGGATCACCTCGCGCGTCGAGGGATCGAGCGTCAGGTCGGCCAGGCGGAGCACCGGCGCCCGCGAGCCGCTCCGCCGCCGGAGCAGCGCGCGCACCCGGGCCAGGAACTCCTCGAACGCGAACGGCTTGGTCAGGTAGTCGTCGGCGCCGAGATCGAGGCCCATGACCCTGTCGGACACGCCATCGCGCGCGGTCAGGACGAGGACGGGCGTCTCCACGTGCTTGCTCCGCGCCTGCCGGAGCACCTCGAAACCGTCGCGCTTGGGCAGCATGAGATCGAGGACGACCAGATCGTGGGGTGGGCCCGCGACCATGAGGTCGAGCGCGGCGGCGCCGTCGGCGGCGACCTCGACGGTGTGACCTTCCTCCTCGAGGCCCTGCCGGATGAAGCTCGCGACCTTCCGCTCGTCCTCGACGACCAGGATGCGCATTCCCGCCTCGTTCCAGGTGTGATGATATCCTCCCGCTGCGATGAAGCTCTCGGTCGAGTTCCCCAGCGTGTCGTATCGCGAGGGCCAGGAGGCCGTGGCCCGCCTGGCCCGGGCCATCGAGCAGATCGGTTACGACCACATCGACATGTTCGACCACGTCGTGATGGGCTTTCCGATCGAAGGCCGCGCGCCCGGCCCTTACCCGGCCGGCATGCCGATCCTGGAAGCGCTCATGACGCTCTCGTACATCGCGGCCGTCACGTCACGCGTGACGCTCGGCACCGAGGTGCTCGTGCTGCCCCAGCGTCAGCCGACGCTGGTGGCCAAGCAGGTGAGCACGCTCGACACGCTGTCGGGTGGCCGCGTGCGGCTCGGCGTCGGCGTCGGCTGGCAGGAATCCGAGTACGAAGCGCTCGGCGAGGACTTCCACACGCGCGGAGCGCGGATGGACGAGGCCATCGCGGTGCTGCGCGCGTGCTGGGGCGACGCGCAGGTCGATGTCTCGGAGAAGCACTACCGCCTCGTGGCCATGGGCATGGAGCCGAAGCCTCCGCAGGGCCGGCGGCTGCCGATCTGGATCGGCGGCCGCTCCGAGGCCGCCTATCGACGCGTGGGGAGACTGGGCGATGGCTGGCTCGCCGGCGGGATGCCCGACGCCGAGACCACGCGCCGAGCCCTCGCCTCGATCCGTCGCCACGCCGAGGCGGCGCACCGCGATCCCGATGCGATCGGCCTGCAGAGCATGGTCGCGCCGCCCCCGAAAGATCCCGAGGGCAAGCGCTTCTACGCCGAGCACGACCGCGTCGCCGCCCGCGTGGCCGAGCTGCGTGCGATGGGCTTCCAGGGCGCCGCCCTCAACGCGACCGCGATCTTCCAGGCGGGCGCCCGCTCCGTCGGCGCCATGATCGACGCGCTCGGCGCGCTCCACACGAAGATCCGGGCCGAGGTTGGGTGAGCCGGCCGAGCGGTCGCTGGCTTCGCGTGTCCACGCTGCAGAAGATCGTCCGCGAGTACTGGTCAAATCGCCCGATGGAGCTCGCCGCGGCGCTCTCCTATTACACGCTGCTCTCCGTCGCGCCCCTGGTGTTGATCATGGTCGCCGTGGCTGGTCTTCGAGCGCCCGGACGTGGGAGGGCGAGGACGCGCTCTCGGTGGTGATCGGCTCGGTCCTGTTGCTCCTGGGCGCCACCACCGTGTTCATGCAGCTCCAGGACGCCCTGAACCGGATCTGGAAGGTCGACGTCAGCTCGCACGAGAGCGCGGTGCGGGTCTTCGTCAAGGAACGGCTGCTGTCGCTGGTCATGGTCCTCGGCATCGGGTTCCTGCTGCTCGTGTCGCTCCTCGTCAACGCGGCGCTGTCGGCCGTCAGCGACTCGGCCCGCGGGACGCTCGGTTACGCTCCGGGCGTGTTCCACGCCCTCGACGCCGTGCTGTCCGTGGTCGTCATCACGCTGCTCTTCGCGCTGATGTTCAAGGTCCTGCCCGCCACGTCGGTCGCCTGGCGCGACGTGTGGTTCGGCGCGGTGACGACGTCGGTGCTGTTCACGCTCGGCAAGTCCGTCATCGGCCTCTACCTCGGCCGCGC
>WNFT01016090.1_pt1 | contig 10143 bp, 11 predicted proteins | sample 5400191 | NCBI WGS metagenome assembly WNFT01 (sample SAMN13153359, study PRJNA577476) | soil metagenome | isolation source: 80 cm saprolite under Madrone tree | place: USA:California | collected 2016-06-14 | reverse complement strand
CTACCTCACATGGGCGTTTCTGCCTGTCTCTGGTTGTTGCCGATGGACAGGGAAGTATATACTGCATACTTCCCTGCCCCCCGTACGGCAGAAGAAGCGAGAGGTAACCAAAGCTCCCTGGGTGGTTACTCCTGCTCGGGCTGGTCGGCCTGAGACCCTATCCCCTCTGTCCCCTGGACGTTTACATCGCCTTCCTGCTCGACGTGCGCCTCTTCGCGGCGGACCGTGTCCGAAACTTGTTTGGTCTCCTGGACCGGGCGCTTGCCCATCGCCACTTCCTCGCGCACTACGGGCTGCTTCTCGACGGTCACCTGTTCCTCACGCACCCATCTGCGTGGCAGCACGAGCCTGCTCCTTGACCTGTTGGGGATCGATCTGATTGGCCGCAGTGCTCACCATGCTTTCGCCACGAGCGAGCCAGCGCCGGGCCGCATCCTGTCCACCCAGTCCGAAGGCAAGGGCTATGGCCTTTCATCAAGAGCCATGTCATCGATAAAGACAATCTGTTTTTCAGTCTCCTCCTCGGCAGTCGTGGTAGACTTCTGCCCGCCTGGCTTTAGCGATGTTGCGGCCTTTTTAGTAGCGCCGGCAACATCTTGCCCGGTCTGCTTCACATCCCTGGTAGCTTGCTGTGCCAGGTCGCCTAAGCTGCTCCCGGTAGCCTTCACCTGTGATGCCGCCTGTTGCGCGTAACCTTTCAACTGGCCGGCCGTCTGTGCAGCCCCAGCCGCCACCTGTTGTCCCGCCTGTTTCAGTTGCTCATTGTCTGGCAGGTTACTACGCACCATCCCGTAACGTTCGCTCACCAGGCGGCGCATCTCTTCACCTTTCATCGGCGCGACCAGCAGCCCAATCCCAACACCGATGAGGATGCCATTCAGAAAACGACCCATGTTCCTACCTCTTTTCTTCTCTGAGCCAGGTCGTATCCATTGCATGCCCTTCTCGCAAGAGAAGGACGGATCACCTGCTCTCCATCTTTTTCGCGCATCGTTCTGTAAGAACCCTTTCGTTTGACGAATGCATGCTTTGGAAGGAAGAAGAACGAGCGTGGCACTCGCCGCATTGAGCAAAAAAAGGGAAGGTGCCGTGGGCTGCTGATGGGGAGGACTGGCAAAAGGCGGCGGGCGCATGATGGCAGGCATTGGTAGTACTATTGCTGACTCTTTCAGGCCATGTCCGAAAGGAACGTCTGCATCGGCTTCCAACTATAGACGGTTCATCCAGATCCTGATGTATTCTTTCGATTGCCCTTTTTTCTAGCGGCTTGCTGCAGCCGTCTGATCACGTTTACCTCTGGCCTGTAATCGCTTCTTGCCGGTCACGGTGTCCCAGCTCTCCTTCAAGCGACCCCTGGTTTCTGTCCTCTTTGCTTCAATGTGGTCACGTGCAGCGCTCCTTCTGTGTTGCTACGGGTAACGGCCCTCTTCAAGCATACGTTTCGACACCTCTTTAGCAAGAACATGCGCAACAAACAACGCATATGTGGGAATGTGATGATCCTTCTCTCTCGGCATAAGGCTTGAGAAAAGCAAACGACCTTCATTCCTTCTCAAGAGGACACGGTTGAATTCGTCTCTGAGTTTCAAAGGACGCAGTTCGCCGACTCCGCCAAAGAGGGATACTCCTGCAAGGCGCTCTCTACCTCGAATGGGTCAATGGGATAACTTGCGCTGGTGATCACGTCGTCAAGGAAGAGGCCGTAGCGATATTCATAACTGAGCATGCAAGTCCTTCTATATCCGTTCCACGGAAGCTGAGGAATAAAGTTTCTTGCTGAACACACCCATGGAAGGACTTAAACCAGCCTGTAGAGACAATTCACGAAGCGGGAAAGTCTCAGCTTTTTGTTTCTTATGCAACTGCTAGAGACGCTGTTTTAAGAGAAACATGCCGGTTCACTATTCCACCTGTGGCAAGGCAAGAAACACGATCTCTTCTTGCTCCGCTTCCTGCTCAGTCCAGATCCGTCCTCCATGTTCTCGAAGAACCTCACGGCACACCGTTATACAGACATCCTGCTCTCTTGTATCAAGCGTCTGTGACCATGTTTCAAATCTCTCTTCTGTTTCTGACTTTTGCCTTATCAGACCTCTCTTGATGCGAATCCCTATTCTCGCTTCGTGAAGCATGTTGGAAGGATCTTCATAGTGCTCGATCCATATAACCACAGGGGTGGAAAGCGTATGAGCGCCTACCGTATGGTTGATGACATGTTCCAGCACCAACTCCATCCAGAGAAGATCGCACATGACGTAGAGTGGCTGAACTGGCAGGTGGGTTTGCATCGTACGATCCCGGTGGAGGGGAGCAAGTCGCTCGATGATTCGCCTGAGTAAGAGCACAAGATCGGTTCGCACAAAACACTGACTGAACCGCTCTTTTGTCGCCTGCGGCGAGAGCTCGCGCAATTGGGCAAGAAAGTCATTAAGTAGCGTTTCGCTGTGTTGCATGGTTTGCAAATAGCCTAACCATCTCTCATTCTGTTGTTGCCATACATGCAGTTCAGGAGGGAAAGCTGCTTGTGCCTGTGTGGAGACCGCTCTCTGTAAGAGGTGCGTGTAACCCGAAATAACGGCAAACCCGTTGCCCATTACATGAAGGATCATTTCAAGCAGCAAAGAGCTGATAGGACCGTCACTTATACGTCTGCCCACATTGCTGTTGATTTCTGACATAATTGTCTTTCCATTCTGTACTTGCCCCTATTCCTGCTCTAGAACTTCACTAGCTTACACGATCAAGCAAACCAGAATGGTACTCATCCTATGCCCCAACCGCTCTTGCACTTTTTTCGGATGCACATCCGACTCTAAAAGTATTGTCGTCATCGTATGCCGCAGATCATAAAAGCGCATCTTTGCGAAGCTGTTCGCCTCCTGCTCTTGCTGAAAAATGGTAAAGAGGTACTATAGTAAGAGGCGGTACGACCTGTTAGAATGTGTATCATACACATGAGCTCTCGTATACACTGTTCAAATATGTCGTAGGCTGCTGTTACAGAAGGAGGAGCGAGGAATGCCTTTGGCCACTATTGAGCTCGTCATTACTATTCTCCTTATCATCGTCAATGGTGTGTTTGCGATGTCTGAAACCGCCTTTGTTTCAGCACGCAAAGTACGACTCCAACAACGAGCCAATGAAGGGAATGCAAAAGCTGCCGCCGCCCTGGAAATGGTCAACGCACCTAACCGGCTCCTCTCGACCGTTCAGCTTGGGATTACCCTCATTGGCATAGTCGCAGGAGCTTTTGGTGGAGCAACCATTTCAGAGGGACTGGCAGTCTACTTACGGGCAATCCCCTGGCTTCGTCCCTATAGTGATGCCACCGCACTGACCATTGTCGTCATCGTCATCACCTATCTCTCACTTGTGATCGGGGAACTGGTGCCTAAACGTATTGCGTTAAACAATCCCGAACGTATTGCTATGTCCATGGTGAAACCTATGCGCGTCTTAGCAGCTATTGCCTCTCCGTTCATCCACCTGTTGAGCCTGTCAACCGAGGGGATACTACGACTGATAGGTCTGCGACCATCCGGTGAGCCACCCATCACTGAAGAAGAGATTAACGTCCTTATCGAGGAGGGGACACAGATAGGAACGTTTGAGGCTGCCGAACAGGATATGGTCGAACAGATATTTCGTCTGGGTGATCGGCGGGTCAATGCCTTGATGACCCATCGGCCTGATATCGTGTGGCTTGATGCCAACGATACACCGCAAGAAATAAGCCACAAGATACGTAAGAGTACCTATTCTCGCTTCCCCGTTTGTGATGGGAGCCTGGATAATGTGCTTGGGATGGTTCACGTCAAAGACCTGCTGTTGCAATGTCTGGCCGGTCAAGCTCTTGACCTGAAGGCGGCCTTGCACGAACCCTTATATGTGATCGAAAGCACGACCACTCTAAAGGTCTTAGAACTATTCAAACAGACAGGTCAACAGGCGGCGTTAGTCATTCAAGAGTACGGGGATATTGAAGGCTTGATCACCCTCAATGATATCCTGGAGGCCATTGTGGGAGATATCTCCTCAGATGACGACCTGGATCAAGCACAGGTCGTGCAGCGAGAGGATGGATCCTGGTTACTTGATGGGATGTTGCCGATAGAAGAGTTGAAGGATATCCTCCACGTTCGTGCGTTACCGGAAGAGGAAAACGGTGACTACAATACGCTGGCAGGCTTTGTGTTAATGCGGTTGGGGCGTATTCCGAAGACCACTGATCATTTCGAATGGGGCAGCTATCGCTTTGAAGTAGTGGACATGGATGGTCGCCGTATCGACAAGGTGCTTGTCCAACCTATGAAGGCCGATGATGCGCATCCACAAGCCCTACCACGTACCATCTAGTCAAGACCTAACGTGCCATGATACAATGGTCCCATTACCAGACTATTGAAACGGACTCACACTTCTTAAACATGCTAGATATCATCATCACGCTGGCGGAAGCATTTGACGCGCAGCGTAAACAACTGTATATGGTAGGAGGAACGGTGCGTGACGTGCTGCTGCATCGTGGGCAATCGAACGATGCCGACCTGGCAACGGACGCGCACCCCAACGAAATCAAGCGCATCGTCGCACCCACTCGCCCTAACGCGGTTATCCTCGTCGGTGAGCGCTTTGGGACGGTACGCCTGCATTATAGCAGCGATATCATCGAGATTACGACGTTCCGCAGCGAAAGGTACAATCCCGAATCACGCAAGCCGGAGGTTTGTTTCGGCACCAGCCTGGAGGATGACCTGCTGCGGCGCGATTTCACCATTAATGCCATGGCTCGCCATCCTTTGACCGGGCAAATTTTTGATCCCTTCGGAGGTCGACAGGACCTTGATGCACACATCTTGCGGGCCGTTGGCGGTGAACCGGATAAGCGCTTTGACGAGGATCCACTGCGTTTACTACGCGCCGTGCGTTTTGCCGCGCAGCTCGATTTCACCATTGAGCCTGAGACGAGACGTTCTATTATACGCCAGGCTCCGAAGCTGCAAAAGATATCGCGTGAGCGTATCCGTGATGAGATGAATAAACTCCTGCTGTCGGATCATCCCGCTAAGGGCCTGGATTTACTCGCAGAATTGAGATTGATGGAGTGGATCATACCGGAAGTGATGGAGTTACGAGGCGTCAGCCAGCAGCCGCAGCCGCTATCACGGACAGCAATCCATACAAAAGATGTATACGCGCATGTACTGCGCGTGGTCGAGCGTTCGTCTCCCCGCCTGGTTACGCGCTGGAGTGCACTGCTGCACGATATTGCCAAGCCACGCACGCGCACGGTCGAGGAGGGTAAGGTACACTTCTTCGGACACGAGGATCTTGGCGCATATATGGCGCGTGACATACTCAAGCGCCTGCACTTTGATCGTGATTTTATTGACAGCGTCTCACGTATCGTGCGCCTGCATATGCGAGCGAACGCTTATACGCCTGAATGGACGGATGGGGCCGTACGACGCCTTATGTTGGAGAGCGGCGATGACCTTGCCGACCTGCTCGATTTATCACGCGCCGATATCACCAGTTATCGCCGCGACAAGGTCTTACTTGCCGATGCTCGTGTGACCGAATTAACCGAACGCTGCCAGCGCTTGAAAGAGGCGGCCGAGCTTGTGCCACTGAAAAGCCCGCTGGACGGCAACGAATTAATGGAACTCTTCGGTCGAGGACCAGGGCCATGGTTACGACCAATCAAAGAACACCTGCTGGGTCTGGTAATTGATGGAGCGCTCGCTCCAGACGATAAGGAGACGGCAACAAAGATTGCGCGGTCGCTGCTAGATCAGGTGAAAAAGAGGGAAAGAGCATGACCAAGGTGAATAAACCCGGCTCGCAGAAATCGGGGACAAATAATCCAAAAGCGACTGATACCAAAAAAACGGCTTCAAGCCAACGATCCCAATCGCAATCTTCCACGCCCAGACCACAGCAAGCTCAGTCAGCCAGTTTCGAGGTTGCGACAGACAAATCTAAACAGGGTGGGAAGAATCGCAAGCCGGCGATTGGTGGTACCGCTGTAACTGGAGCAAAATCGACACAGCCTCGCGAAGTCAAAGCCGCAACTCCCGCCGAGCAGCAGGCAGAGAACTACAACCGCGAGACGCGCCGCCGCATGCAGCACATGGGAACCGGGCCATATAGCCAAAACGCGAGCCAGGGATTACGTGATAGAAGACAGAAACGCCTGGACAAAAAGAAGAGACGTCAGGAAGAGGTGAGGAAGGAGGTAGTGAGCCGGGGACCGAGCACGAATATTCGACTTGGCCGCAGGAACACCTACTTCCTGGTGGGAACGGGGGCGATTATATTGCTGATCATCATTATAGCGCTCATCATTCATCATCCTTTTTAACATGCTGCATTAGACGCTGCTTTTTAGGCTCGGGCTCGTACCCGCGCTTCAAGGTCACGGTCGGATGCTCAAAGCGGTCGACGGCATTCCAGGGGATGATATCAGGCTCGAAACTCAGACTAAATTTGTCAGCAAAAGGCACGAGTACGTGCCAGCGGTAGAGCCATCCATGTGTGCCATAGACAAGTGCCGTCGCGCTATGTTCGTTGCCGCGAGTAAGCTGGATATCGACGACGTGCCCGACTCGCCTGCCATCAGCCGTGACAATTTCGGTCCGAAATCTTCGACTTCTTTGACAGGTATACGATGCTCGAAGCGGTCACGCAAAAAGAAGCGGAAGATGGGCTGCAGACGCGAGGAGACGCGTCCAGCCAGGGCTTGCGGTCCCGTAACGAGGTTGGTCAGCACGAGTTGACCATCATCGTACCATTCGGCCTCGATATCGGCCACACGGCCTATCTCAATCTTGTCAGACGTTTCCAACTGGTTGTCTATGATATCTGCTACTGAGAATGTAAGGTCGTCGCGGACCCTTGGCTCGTCCATCTTTTCTACCCTCCACCAGAGAAAATTTCAAGCGGGAGCGATACGAGAGCAACAATGAATGCTATAACCAGGATACAGACAATGGCAATATTAGTAAAGCGTCCATTGGTCTTGTCGCCGAGGTACTGCCGGTCATTCATGAGAATCAGAAACGGCGAGAGCGAGATGGGCAAGAACAGGGCAATGATGGTGGAAGCGAACAGCGCGAGTTGCAATGGGTCTATGCCTATTGACCCAATGACAACAGCGACGATGAGAAAGATCGTCAATACGAGATTGAAACGTGCCGCCTCCACGGGCTTCTTTCCCTCGCCCCACTCCCAGCCAAAGCCCTGCGCTATGTTGTACGAGACTCCCAGAACCACCTCGAGTGAAGCCCCCAGGCAGGTAGCGAACAATGCCGCAGCGAAGAGTAATGATCCGATTACACCGAACGGTTTGGCCATGGTAAGGCCTATCTCAGCCAGTGTATTAGAGTTTATGTTGAGCGGCTGCAGTACAATTGCCCCCAGAAAGACTAATGCCATTGAGCCTACGCTGCCAAAGCCCATACCTACGATAGCCGTCACCCGGTTGAGTAACAGTGAGCCTGCGGACCATTTCTCCTCTAATGCTCCTGATGAATAGAAGTATAAAAGATAAGGGCTGATGGTAGCACCAAGGATAGCTGCTACCAGGTAGAGATAGTCAGCCATGTTCCCCTGTTTAATGTCGGGCCTCCATAAGGTGGTGAGAACCTGTTGAGATGGTCCGCCAAGGGCAATGATACCGGCTATAAACGAGAGCGTCAGCAGGCCGAGCAAAGCAGGGCCATTCTCGATCAGGTTTTCACGGATAGCATCCGCGTAGGTTTTCTGTGAGACTGCAGTGAAGCGTCCGACCATTTCCACGAGCAGGATAATCGCTATGGTGGCAATCACAACGGCCCAGATCAGTCCCAGGCCAAACTTCGCGCCCGCCTCACCCGATGTGGCAACCGTTCCCGCATCGAGAAAGCCACCGGTCGCGGTCACGATGCCGAGGGTAAGCGAAAACCATTTCTTCATGAGCCACCAGCCTGCAGGAATGCCTCGCTTGCTCTATTCATGACGGCGATCTGTGTGCGCCAATCACACGATTCGTTCAGACATGGGGAGTCAACGGCGTGTATAGCTGGCTTGTAGAGATCAATCAGGTGCTGCACCGTGCGGACATCCAGCGCCCCTTGTTGAGAGGACAATTGCTGGTCAAGGCCATCAAGTTCGCTGCGATAGTTCACAAAGCTGGATGCAGCATATGCATAGGTGATCTTCCCCTCGTGGGCATAGGTAAGCGTGGTTGAGGCTGCCGCGAAGGCTGCACCTGCATTTGATGTCGTCTTTGAGAAAGCTGATTGTGTGAATTGACAGGCTGTGATGGTCAGCAGCAATACTGGTAACGATAAGTAGACACTATAGTTTTTCTTCCACATATATTTGCAAATCCTCTGTTTTGACGCAGAGAGAAGTTCTCGCCTCGCTTTCTTAACTCTAAAGAGAGATTAGAAACCTCTGCTTGTTCGTATATAACACGTAAGATGGCCTGAAAAGAAAGACAATTTGACGCCTCCCCCTCATAGCGTTTATAATCATGTGGACATAATCTCCAATTATGCATGCAATTAATGATAAAGAATCCGAATGAACGTCTTTAAGGAACCAGTTTCATGCCAAAAATGTATGGATGGGTGCGTGAGGTAGTGCCCGAAAGTCCCGCGGACCGCGCAGGCCTGCAACCCGGTGATCTTATTCGCACCATCAACGGTCATCTTATTCGTGACCTCGTGGATTATCGCTTTTATGTCGCCGATGAAGATTTGACGATTGGTTTTGAGCGCCAACTGAATGCGCATGAAGTAAATATAAACAAGTCATATGATGAGAACCTGGGCGTCCTCTTTGGCGAGGAGCCTGCCCCTTTTATCCGGCAATGCGCCAATAAATGCGTCTTCTGCTTTATCAAAGGCTTGCCTGAACGTTTTGCGCCCCAGCCTGGGCTGGCACATGGTATGCGTTCCTCGCTCTATATCAAGGACGATGACTATCGCTACTCGTTCCTGTTTGGGAATTTTATCACACTGACCAATCTGAAAGAACATGACTGGCAAAGACTCGACGAGCAAAAGTTGACCCCGCTGTACGTCTCAGTGCATACAACCGATCCCGACCTGCGCCGCAAGATGGTGGATGGGCCACGAGCCGGAGACATTATCGAGCATATTCAGCGGCTGGGCAGTATGCATATCACCTGCCATACGCAGCTGGTACTCTGTCCTCCCATTAACGATGGCCCACATCTTGACAGGAGCATTCGCGACCTGGCCGCGCTGCGCCCGATTGTCGAGTCCATCTCCGTTGTGCCCGTCGGCCTGACGAAGTATAACAACATGATTAAAACGGGCGACCTGCCGCCTCTGCGTCACTATACGCCCGAGGAGGCCGAGGCCATTATCGAGCAGGTCGAGGCACACCAGCGCCGCTTCGAGGCCGAAAATCCTGACGGCTATCCATTCGTCTATCTTTCCGACGAGTGGTACTACCTGACCGGGCGCAATTTTCCGCCCGCGAAGCATTATGGCTCCTATGCTCAGATCGAGAATGGCGTAGGCATGACACGCTACCTGATCGAGCAGTGGGCGCGTACGAAACGCAAATTACCTACGAGTATGCTTGAGCCGCGCAAGGTAACACTGGTGACGAGTACGATGGCGCAGCCTGTCATCGAAGAACTGGCAGCCGATATGCGCGAGATCGAAGGACTTGAGGTTCAGGTGCTGCCGGTCGTGAACCAGTTCTTTGGGGCAGAGGTGACCGTTGCCGGATTATTATGCGGGCAGGATGTGCTGGCAGCCCTGGAGCAGAACGAGGATTTAGGACATCTTGTCTTATTGCCACGTGTGATGCTGGATAACGAGGGTGTACGTTTCCTGGATGATATGTCGATAGAGGAGTTCAAGGGTCAGCTTCCGATCAGGGCCGAGTTTGTGCGCAATGCGCAGGAGACGATTGAGGCGATACGATCGCTGGTGGATACCCGGACGTATGTTGGCAAAACGCTGTAGGCCGGCGAGAGACGATGTGCACAGACTGAGAACAGCAGAGAAGGATCGAGAGGAGATGCACATGCCTGGGACCGACAACACAGCCGCAGACTCGTCGAAAGGAGCGAGCGGAGCAACACCGGAGCAGGCTCAGGCCGCCATGCCCGTATCAATG
>WNFT01008485.1_pt1 | contig 10143 bp, 11 predicted proteins | sample 5400191 | NCBI WGS metagenome assembly WNFT01 (sample SAMN13153359, study PRJNA577476) | soil metagenome | isolation source: 80 cm saprolite under Madrone tree | place: USA:California | collected 2016-06-14 | reverse complement strand
TTTGCGGCACAGTGAGACCGAGCGCCTTAGCGGTTTTGAGGTCGATACAAGTTCGAATTTCGTTGGCTGTACGACCGGCAGGTCGGCGGGCTCGGCGCTCTTGAATTCATGATGAGGCTACCGCCATTGAAAAGCCCATGGGCGTCACTTACATCTGGAAAATCATGGACTTATTCGAACCGTCCCTGGCAACTTCCTGGAAGCGATTTAGACGCCGGCACCTGAGGCCCTGGCGGCGGGCGACCTACGCTGGCATTCGAGTGCACTATAAGAAGCATCTAGACGGTGGTGGGCGCGGTGTCGGATACGGTAATTGGGGTCAGGACTACATCCCATTTCTCCAGAGCCGCAAGATGCCGAGGCAAACGCGGGTCTTTGAGTGGTGCGCGGGTCCGGGATTTATCGGGTTTTCCATTCTTGCTCACGGGCTATGCGGTAGCCTCTGTCTCGCCGACATAAACGAGGAAGCTGTCGAAGCATGTCGAAGAACGATCCGTGAAAATCGACTTTCTGATCGAGTATCGGTGTATGAGTCTGACAACTTGAAGGGCATCCCATCGTCAGAGCGGTGGGATCTTGTGGTAGGCAACCCGCCCTTCTATGCGGATAAGCACGCGCAGGAAATTCGCGCGCATGACAAGGACTGGCATATTCACCGCGGATTTTTCGCCGACGTTGGGCGGTTCCTAAATCCAGGCGGTGTGATCCTTCTGCAGGAGGCCAATGACGGCTCCACGATTGAAACCTTCCGTTCCATGATTCAGGAAGCAGGTCTGTCCATAGTGCTTGTTTACGGCAGCGTGCCCGGCCAGCGCCGCGTATATTATATTGGCATGGTCCGCGATGGCGAGACGCCGCCAGCCTGGCTCACCACCTTTGCGCAGCCCGAGTAGGGAATACGGCTCAACAGAGCCATTCTCGATACCAGGCACAAATCGACTGTTTCCGCGACACCTGCTTGTGAGCAAATATTCCCTCGGTCACATGCGAGAGCCGTCGTTATCAGAAACTTGGCATCGATCCCGTCGAAGTGGCTCAATTCGAGGATGGCCAACGTATCGGCACGGAAAAGGGCCGCTACGAGTGGTGGTACTTCGATGCCCATCTCGATGACGGCGCGACCGTCGTCGTGGTCTTCTGGACCAAGCCGAACATGAGCCCGAATCGACCTCTGGGCGGGAAAAGTTGTTCGCCTGGCTCCCGTCGGTGCCGCAGGGTATGGCGCATGTCCGGGAAGATCGTTGGCTTCGATGGCGCCTATCACCGCTTCACGGGCAAAGTCACGATCGAGAAATTTCAGAAGGACGTGCGCGTGGAGATTTTCGATGACCATGCCATATGGGAGCTGATGTATCTCGGCAAGGCGCGGTCGCCAACGCCATGATCAGAGTAGACCAGCTCATGACTGCTCGACACGCGAAGGTAGCGCTCGGCAGGTGAATGCGTTTCACAATCATCAATGGAGATTCAGGTGTCATTTTCGATTGCCAGAACGGCAGACATCGGCGTTGCTGTCGGGACGACGCGCACCGCGCTGGGTGTGGCCTAATGTGCAATGGCACGAAGCGGCCCGAGGCGGATTCGGAGGCAGAGCGGACGGATCGCGGACATGATGGCGCGATTAATACGCGCCCGCAACGCGCGGGCTCCCCTCCAATCGTTATCCCGACCGCACCAAGCGTGCCGTCGTGCTCGAAGCTGTCAAGGTTTGGCCTCGCAAGGCCGGAGTATGCCGCAAGGTTGATGCGACGGCCAACCTTGACAGCTTCTGCGCGCGCCGGCGTGAGCGAAGTGCGGGTCGACAGTAATGTTCCCGGTCTCCTCCAAGCGGTCAACTTTCTCGGCAATTTTCAGAACACCGAGGTCGATAAGCGCCTTCAGCTCGAGTGCGAGTGTCGGGCTACCGAAAAGCATCTCGGTCTGTCGAGTCGTCGCACCGCGCTTCACACTGAGCGGAGTGACAAGATAGGCGATGAGACCGCCGGATCTTTCCGTAGAGATTGCGGTTGCCATCTCCAGACCATCCAGCAGTTGGACGCCGGCAATGGTCCCGGATCATTCGATTACGAACATTTCGCGCGTCGAGAATTTATCCGAGAGCAGCTCGGGTCCGTTCTGGCGCACGACGATCATGTCTTGAATGTGCCAGTGGCCGCGATGCGGCTCGATCGCCAGGATCATGCCTTCTTCCAGCACGATACTGCTTTCGCGAGACATGATGGGCTCTTGCTGATGCCACCAGCTGCCGACGCCGTGCCCGACAAGCATCGGCTTGTAATCCCACCCCTGCTTGTTGAATTCCTCGACCACAAACCGAAAAACCTCGCCGGAGCGAACGCCCGGCTGGCAGCGTTCGATGGTTTGATCGTAAATATCGCGAATAATCCGATATTCGCGCTGCTGTTCGGAGCTTGGCTTCCCCAAGATGGCGTTCCGCGATTGATGGCCGGGATAGCCTTGAGCGCAATAAGCAATGTAATCGTCGCGGATGACGTCGCCGCGCTTGAAAGGGGTGTCGCCTTCGCCGCCGTAATTTATCTGGTTCGTGCTGGAGCTTAGGATTCCATGGACCCAGCCGGCGCCGCGGCTGAGACAATTGTAAACGATGCGGCTGTGGACTTGGCGCTCGGTATCGCCCGGGCGGATCGCCCGAAAAACCTCAAGATAGGCATTGTCAAGAAGATCCGCCGCCTCTTTGACAAGCGCGATCTCCTGCGGCGTCTTGATCCAGCGGACTTCATCCATCATTGTAACGCAATCGACCAACTGCACTTGCGGTAGCAGCGCGCGGATTTCCTCCCAATGCACCGCGCTGATATAATTCTTCTCGATTCCGATGCGCTCGCGCGTAAGCCCGAGATTCTTGATAACCTCGCATAGCCGATGATATGGTGATTCGCTGTAGCCCTCGTATATTTCGAGCTGCTTGATCCACGAGTCGCGGCGTGTCAACGGCTCCGCCGTTTTATTCAAGATGATTGAGGGCTCACCGTTACGCGGCCAGAAGACCATCACGCCGCGAGGCGAATCGGTGAGATCAAGGAGGCGAGCGAGCGTGCCGGGATAGGCGATTCCAGACAGGTAGGTGAAATTTTGCCCTGAACGGGCGACTACCGCCGCCAGATTGTAGCGATCCATATACGCGTGCAACCGGTCGACATTGGCAACATTCGATGGCTTGGCCTGGGCCATCAACTCCTCCCTTGTTCTTCGAGCCGACGAGAGCGTGGAAGTGCCGTGCACAATCCTAATCGGGCAGCAAAGCGATGGCTTCGATCTCGACCAGGAAATCGTCGCCGGCCAGCCGCGAGATCTCGACTAAGGTGCTGGCCGGTCGGGCGTCGCCGAAATATTCCTTGCGGACGGTGTTGATCTTCGGACGGTCGGCGATGTTGCGCACGAACACTGTCACCTTGCATACGTCGGCGAAAGTTGCGCCAGCGGCAGTAAGGCATTTTTTCAGGTTCTCATGTACCTGTCGCGCTTGAGCGGTGGCATCCCCTTTGCCGACGGTGTTTCCGTTCTCGTCCTTTGGTTCCATTCCGGATATGAAGACCATGCGCCCTGCGCGCACGACCGGCGTATAGTGGCTGATCGGCTCAGGAATGCCAGTGACCGCGATCTCCTCACGTCCATCCTTGCTTGCCATCAGATGTCCTCCTACTTCATATTGGCTTAGCGCTCACCGGTCGCTCATTTCTTGCCGAGATAGTTCTCCAGTGGGTGAGGGTCGATCGCGGCAACTACGTTTGGTATGACCGGAATTCTCTTCAGCCCAAAGAAGAACTCCGCGAGATCGTTCATGTGTATGGCCATCCCTGCTTTGGCCTTCGTCTCCGAGGTCCCGAGGGCGGCGATGTATCCATCGATTTGATGCGGCAACGGGGGCACCTCGATGCGGTGATAGATGAGCTTGGCTAGAGGTTCGTCGACGCCCAATTCGACGGCAATGGCTTTCACCGCGTCGCCCTCGTGGGTTTTCATGTGCTCGGTCGCCATATCCATTGATTTGATGAAGCGCTGGACTCCTTCCTGGTTCTCAGTGAGCCATTTAGCGCGCACCACCCAGACGCCGGCCATGGGCAAGCGCAAGCTCGACAGACTTCCGACGAGCGTTCCGCCTTCGCTCTCCATCTTCGCTGTCCACGGATCCCAGGCCCAGGCGCCTGCGATGTCCCCTTTGATGAAGGCGGGAAGCATTGCGCTTGGTTGCATATCGAGAACCTTGACGTCGGATTCGGACAGATTTGCCGCTTCGAAGGATTTTAGTAGCGCGTAATGCGCGGAACTGCCGAAGGTAACCGCGATGCTCTTGCCCTTCTGGTCTGCTAGCGATTTCATCGCCGCTTGTTTGGTCGAGACTAGGGCCTGCGTTCCAGCGGCGTCCGATTCGATGAAGAAGACGCGAATGTCAATTCCTTGTGCAAGACCGAAAATCGCGGGTGTCGTCGTCATGAACGCGACGTCGATGTCCTCACCCTGTAATGCAGCGAGCATCGTCGGACCGGATATGAACTTGAAATATTGTGGCGCCAGTCCGGCCTTCTCGAACATATGTTGATCGCGCGCCACGAAAAATCGTGGCGCTGTGCCGGGCTGGAAGCCCACGCGCATCTCTACGCCGGCGGCCTGAATCGTCGGCGCAAATGTTGTAAAACCAAGAAGCAGCACGACGACAGCAAGTGCCTTTTTCATCACACACCTCCTAATTAAGTGTGCACCATCATTTTCCACGCCAATGGACAACGCGGTCCTCCACAAGGCCTATCGTGCCTTCCAACAGAAACCCGATGATGCCGATCACGATGAGGCCCACATACACGTCCTTTACGCGAAAAAAAGTGGACGCGTCCATGATCATGTAGCCCAAACCCTTCTGCGCGGCGACGAGCTCCGCCGCGACGACAAGCGTCCAGCTTATTGCAGAGCCGATTCGAACGCCGGTCATGATCTGCGGCAAAGCTGCGGGAAGCACGACATAGAGGAACGATTTGCGATCGAGCGCGCCGAGACTGTAGCCGGCGCGAAGCAGTTGCACCGGTACCGATTTCACGCCGGCTACCGTGCACACAGTGATATAGAGAAAAGAGGCAAAGAAAATGACGGAAATCTTCGAGAACTCGCCGATGCCGAACCACAAGATTACGAGGGGCACAAAGGCAATCGCGGGAATTGGACGCAGGAAGGCGAACCAAGGGGCAGATGCTGCCTCGAGAAGCTTGACGCGTCCGATCAGCAAACCAACAGGGATGCCGCAAATCACCGCGGCGGAAAAGCCTACCAGCGTTCGCATTAAACTTGCACCAATGTGTTCATATAATGGCGTGCCAACGTAGCCTTGTCTCATGAGTATGCCAAACTCGCGCAAGATTTCTAACGGCGAGGGGGTGAAACGTGTCGACATAAGCCCGCTCTGGACGATCACCGTCCAGATAGTTAAGACCGCGAGGACCGATCCGAACGCTATCAGGATCGTGGGTGACGGACGCAAGGTCACGATTCCTCATCCACGTGTTTCGTGATCTCCTCCCGCACCAAATCGTGGATCGCGACTTTCAGCTCGAGGAAGCGCTGGTCGGTGCGGATGGTGTATTCGCCGCGAGGGTAGGGAAGGGATACCGGGAATATCCGCTTCATTCGACCCGGGCGATACGTCATCACTGCGACTTCATTCGAGAGGTAGATAGCCTCATCCACGCTGTGCGTGATGAAGAGAATAGTCTTTCGTGTCGTCTCCCAGATTTTCAGAAGCTCTTCCTGCATGAGCTCGCGGGTCTGCGCATCAAGGCTCGCAAACGGCTCGTCCATCAACAGAATGTCGGGGTTATTGGCCAAAGCGCGTGCGATAGCGACGCGCTGTTTCATCCCTCCGGATAGCTCGTAAGGATAGCGATTTGCGAATTGCCGCAGTCCCATCAAGGCGAGAAACTTGTTGGCGCGCTCCGCCCGTTCCCGCGCTTTGATGCCGCGCATACGCAGACCGAATTCGATGTTTTCGCTGACGCTCAACCAGTCGAACAGCGCGTAACTCTGAAACACCACACCGCGATCGGGTCCTGGCCGAGAGACAGGCTTACCGTCGATGAGCACGCTTCCGCTCGTAGCGGGAATGAAACCGGCGACGATGTTAAGCAGCGTCGTTTTTCCGCAGCCCGAAGGTCCGACGATGCTCATTAATTGACCATCTTTCACAGCGAGGGAAACGTCCTCGACCGCCGTGATCAGAACACCCTTGGTGTCGGTGTATCGATGCGAGAGGCCACGAATTTCAATACTCCCCATCTTTTGTGCCCAACCTCGGATCTTTCGACCGACCGGGTTGCGGTCTGGTGCCGGTAGATATGACGAGGGAACGCCATGATAGACCATTCTTGGGCTTGGCTTTGATATATCAAATGCATTTATCTTAAGCAATGAATGCATTTGTGCTATGGATGGGCGGATCGACCTGAAGGCTTTACGCTACTTCGTCGCGGTCGCCGACTGTTCGGGCCAAGCCGGAACCGAAGGACGCTCCGCATCGCGGGCGTAGCAACTCAGTCCTCCATCGCCGAGGCGCTCGTCGTCTGCGTGCCATCGGCTTTGCGGGGCCTTGAGGCCGCGAGAGCTGCGCGCCGCACCGCCACCTCGGCAATTGCCGCCCAGTCCTTGCCGCCGTCGCCGTGGGCGATCGCATCGACAAAGTTGTCGCGGAGCACGCTGGCGAAGGGCAAGGGCACATTGGCCCCCAGCCCGGCGGAGAGCGCGAGTCGCACATCCTTGAGTCCCAGGGTCAGCCGGAACCCCGCCGGCTCGTAATGGCGGTTGGCAATCAAGTCGCCATAGCCCCGGTAGACTGGGCCGGTGAATAGCGTGGACGTCAATATGTCGACGAGGTCGGCCGCCGATATGCCGTGCGCCCGAGCCAGGGCCGACGCCTCAGCGATTGCCTCGATCGCGCAGGCGACCGTCAGGTTCCCGGCGATCTTGGCGGCGTTCGCGTTGCTCGGGTGGGCGCCAAGCCGCCAGGTCTTTTGCCCGATCACATCGAATAGCGGCTGGAGCCGGTCGATCGCCGCACTGTCTCCGGCTGCCAGGACATGAAGCTTGCCGGCCGCGGCCGCGTCGGGGCGACCGAAGACCGGGGCCGCGATATAGGAAACGCCGACTGCCGCATGGAGCGCAGCGAGCTCCTTGGCGAAAGCGACCGATATGGTCGCCATGTTGACGTGGATCGTCGCAGTGCCTCCCTCGGGAAGAACTCCGCCATCGACGATCACGCTGCGCACTGTGGCATCATCGGCCAGCATCGAGAGAAGCGCGTCACCACGAAAGGCGTCCCGTGGATTTCTTGCGATTATGGCCCCTTGGATGCGAAGCTCATCGAGCGGCGCGGGGGAGCGATTCCAGACGTGCACGCGATGACCCGCTTTGATGAGGTTCAGCGCCATGGCCTTGCCCATGTTTCCCGCGCCGATGAAGCCAACTTCCATCACTCTCTCCTGTTTGGTCTCGAGGTTTACGCCGACGCCCCAGCGAGTCTCATCCGATCAGCGCGACCCGCGCCTCTTCGTGGGGAATGAGGGTCGCGTTGGAAGTGTACTGATCCGGGTCGAGCACCACATACGTCCCGGGATTCCGGAACTGATCGAGGTCGTTGCCTTTGATACCCTGGAGTTGCGCGAACAAAAAACGTGGAATGGCCCACTCGCGATCTCGCCGACTACTGTGTGCACGAGGTTCTCGCCCGGATAGGCCGCGATCTTCGTTTGGTCGAGCTGATGATCGCCAGCGTCTTGTAGCCCTGGCGCTCGGCGAGGTCGAAACAGCCGCGGCACCAATTGGCGCCGGACTTGGGGCTCCACGGCGCGATCTCGAAGAATCTGTATGGCGCGCATCTTTGTCTGCCTTTTCCAATAAGTCTGATCCGATTAAGCATCAGCTGGGGAGCGGACCGCCAGCGGATTTGTTGGGGCGTGCCGAGGGCTAGTCGAAGTTGTTTTTCTTGCCTTTCCTAACGTACGCGACCGTTGAACCGATGTGATTCCTGCTATGGACCGCTTTATCTTTGGCGAGATGCGCGAACATCTGAATGCCAAAGCCGCCATCCAAGTCATTGGTGATCCGTTGGCGCCAAGGACGCCGTATGATCTGCGTGGTAAGGCGGCGGGTAATGCGAGGCTGCGTCATAATGTGGTCGGCAAGCTGCCATGCGCGTTCCAGGAGCTTGTCTCGAGGCACTATCTCGTTGACCATTCCGTATTCCAGGGCCATTTTGGCGTCGATCGCTTGGCCCGTAAGCAACGCATAGGCCGCTCGCTTGACGCCCAGTAATTCCTGAAAGCAGCTGTGAATCCCATCTCCGGGCACCGACCCGATGTCGTAATGGAGATCGTAGATTATCGCGTCCTCGCTACAGATCGTGATGTCGCACATGAGGCAAATCTCTGTGTGAAACCCTGGGCCGTTGAGAGCGCCAATCGTTGGAATTTCGAGATCATTGATGAGGGAGCTGACATTGATTCTGCCATCCTTGTAGGCGTACTCGTAGGCCCAATGTCGCAGATTCTCTTGTTCCAGTTTGAAGCCTTCCGGATCTGCGTCCATCATGAAGTCTTCCCCCATTCCCGTGAAAATCATGATTTCGTTCTCGGGGTCGGCGCCGATGGTCTTGAAGAGTTGTCCGAGAGAGCGATGGTTTTCTACGCTCAACTGTATTGGCCCGCCTGCCGTGTGCGCCTGAGCCAAAACGACGCCATCGGGGCGACGTTCCAGCTTGTAATGCTCCTTGAATCGCTCCTTGTAGTCCTCGAATTTGGGCGTGGGGACAAACTTTGCCAAAGACATGACCGATTCTCCGTTCGAGCAGTTCGATTCCGTTCGTTTTATCGTGTTGATCTAACCGGCTACGGCCGGTTTCGCGAAAGCCACATGCCGACGACCTCGCTCCTCTTCTCACTCGGCGAGCTCTGTCGTACGGCAGTCGTCAGTGTCGAGTGGTTGGGGCGGGAATTTTTCCCCCGGAGGCCACCCACTGGTCCCATGTCATGCGGCGCAACCCCAACATGTCGTAGTTCACCCACAGATAGCCGTCGTGGCCGCGCATGACTGCCTCGGGCCTGATCGATTGCACTTCCTGCGCCATGACCCCGACATAGACCTTGTCGCTCCCGTTGTACCTGAAACGATAGTAGCCGAGGCCATTGTCGAGACGGCCCAGGAGCGTGATGTCGTGTTTCAGCTGGATGTCGGAGCGACCAAGCGGACCGGCGTTCCGCTGCGCTCGCTCTTGGTTCTCCTGCGAAAGTTGGTGCAACGTTTCTGCGCCGTACGGATCGTAGCGACGATAGGTGTAGTAGGGCGCGCGGCGACGGTAATGGCGGCGATAATACCGCGCTTTCTGAATCATTCGACCGGCAGCCGCCGCGGCCTCGTCGATGACCGCTCCGTTCGCCGGTGCCGCCGAAACGCCCGAGGGGCTGAAGAACCCGATGGCGGCGGCCGCAAGCATCGCAATCATGATCGCTCGCATATTTGCATCCTCCTTTGTGCTTCTGCCCACTGAACTAGTAGCTCTCAGGTCATTTGGAAAGTGGCCACGGACGGGAAAAGCGCGGACGATGAGGTGTGGCCGGCTTTCCCGACCGGCGCGATCGCGCTCACGCCAGGGAGATCGGTTGCTTCGCTACCCTTGTTACCTCTGCCGTCACCCCGCTCGGATTTCAAGCCGCTGCTCATCGTAAAATCTTTGGTCCGGCTTGCTTCAATCGATTTCAGGAGCCCTCAGTCATCTGATAGGCTCGAAGATATCGGTGAGGATCGTCTCGTCGCCGATGCCGGCGCCGGCAGCGTTGGGCTGCTGCATGCCTGATTTCGGCAAGCCGTACATCGCTTCGATCGTGCGCAGTATGTTGACATGCGTGACGCCCTTGCCTTCGGCATAGAGACCCGGCTTGATGTGGGCGCCTGCGAAGATTGTAACGATCCGGTTCTGCAGATCGTGCAAAAGCTGGCCGTACTCATCAACCGGGGGATATGTCGGGCTCGGGCGCGCCAGCGCATTGGTCAGCCCGATATACCTGCCCTTGTCGTCGTTCTCGTCGAAGGTGACGATGAGAAGGCTGTTGTGCGTCTTCGCCCACTGGTAATAGCCATCGAGGTTCT
>WNFT01010120.1_pt1 | contig 10144 bp, 10 predicted proteins | sample 5400191 | NCBI WGS metagenome assembly WNFT01 (sample SAMN13153359, study PRJNA577476) | soil metagenome | isolation source: 80 cm saprolite under Madrone tree | place: USA:California | collected 2016-06-14 | reverse complement strand
CGGCCCATACGGCGATGCGCTCTTCGACCGATAAGCCGAGAAAATGGATTTCGCGTTTCGTGGAATCGAGCTTGTCTTGCAGAATGCGGGCGGCTCCGGGAAGGGTTTGCGCCTGAGGTGTACCTCACTTTAGCGTTTCTGTGGTTTTTCTCCTTTTTGCAGTTTCGCAGAATAAATAACTTGCGCGCCTTCAACGCCCTTAGTAGTTCGATCCCGACCACCCCAGTGAAGCAGGTACAAGTTAGGTACAACTAAGAGAGAGGAAATAACGATTCTTGTCCCGTAAGCGACGCCAGATAAAGCGTTTATGGGATTCAGATGCGTGGTTCGGGACCAGGAGGTCGATGGTTCAAATCCATTCGCCCCGACCACTTCTTTAGAATCAGCAACTTACAAAATGCGAAAGTCCATTGAGCGCCTAGTACAAGGCCAAGATGTCACTGGTTGAAATCTATTTGCCTCAACCAGTGTTTGTTTTTTCAATTCAATGCGTTACACGGCGTTCTCGACTACGAGTTCTACTTCATTTTGCGGACAACACGTACAACTTCGGTGTTTTTGTATCGGTTTGGCAAACTGCTATTTTGCTGAGCGTGGAGCTAAGCGAGAAAAGAAAAAGCTAAACATCCAGTAAGGGACAAGAACAGAAAAAATTATTCAGCAGGCTCGCGAGAACTTAGCGGAACCTAGGGTTCGTAGCCGACCACCCGGAGGTTGGCCAGACCAGTCAATACAAGCGCGTTTGGACGTAGCCGGCCGGCGGCGGACGCTGCGCATGAGCGAGCGGAGCGTGATTGCCCAGCGGTTTTGATATAAGTGTGGGTCACGTTGGGGAGGAGGTGCTCCAGTGACCCCGCCGGCGCTCGAGATTGCCGATCTCATCCGCACTGCTGGAACTGCCTTCGTCGAGCGAAACCGCCAGTGGATCCGTTGGAAACATGTCAAAGTGCTGCTGGCGATTGCACGGTGTCGCACGGCTGCGCTCGGCGGGCATCTCGATGAGTGCACCCGCTGCGCACATCTTGCCCCGATCTCGTATAACAGCTGCCGTGATCGCCATTGCCCAAAGTGTCAGACCGCTGCTCGCGAACCCTGGATCGCCGCCCGTCGACGAGAACTGCTCCCTACGCGCTACCTACACGTTGTCTTCACATTCCCCCGCTACCTGGCCCCAGTGGTGCTGCAGAACAAAAAGGTGATCTACGATCTCTTGTTTCGTGCCAGCGCGGAAACTCTCCTCGAAGTCGCTCGCGATCCCAGACACCTCGGTGCTGAGATTGGTTTCTTCAGTGTGTTGCACACCTGGAACCAAAAGGTCAGGTTCATCCGCATGTCCATTGTGTGGTGCCCGCCGGAGGTCTCTCGCTCGATCACACCCGCTGGGTCCACTCGCCGGACAACTATTTCCTGCCCAAAGCGGTACTGCGTAAGCTCTTTCGTGGCAAGTTTGTCGCGGCCCTCCGGCAGGCCTTCCAGAATGGTGAGCTCCGCTTCCCCGAAAAGTTGAAGCTCCTCTCCGAACCCAAGATCTTTGCTGCTTGGCTCCGGCCGCTGTTTCGAAAACACTGGGTGGTTTACTTGAAACGTCCCTTCGGCGGCCCCGAATATGTGCTGCAATATCTCGGCCGCTACACCCATCGCGTGGCCATCTCCAACCATCGCCTCGTCTCCATTGCCGATGGCCAAGTGACTTTTCGCTGGCGCGATTCCGCTCACCACAACGAACACAAGCTCATTGCCCCTATGCTTCCAGTTGTTGGGTGCGGCACAAGAAGCGCTTACCGAAGAACACGCTTCTTCCACCGAAGACGTTCCCGATCTTTATCGCTGTCCCAAGTGTGGAGGACCAATGAAGGTCATCGAACGGCTCACCGCTGCCGAAATCCAACTTCGTTCTCCACCACCGATCAGCTCTGCGGCATGAGACTACTCTCTCCAACTCGAAAACTCTGGGTACTTCCAGGCGCTGCGCATCTCTGTGCCTCGCCGTCAAACCGATCCCTTTTCCAGCCTCTTCGACCACAGTCTTTACGATACTTTTTCGCCGTAGCCAATTTCCGCGCACACGGTGCCATGTGTCGTGCCCTGCAGCACAGTCTCGGCACGGCTTAATACCGCTCTTTCCCACGATTGAATTTGCATAGAGCCCGCGTCCACCGCAACCACGGGCGGCCACGTCCAAACGGCTTTACCGAACGCGCGCAGAACTCCTTGCCTCCGTTCTCTCCTCACCGAGAACGCGCATCCGGTAAAGCGCTAGCGTTTCTGGGGAGCGAGAAGCAGATTCCCCAGTTTGTTGAAAACAATAGAAACCAAAGCAGAAGATAGAATGCGTAGAGTGAAATATCGTGCGCCCAAGGCAGGCGCGCTACCAGGCTGCGCTACGCCCCGACATGAAGTGCACTACTGATTCTAAAGCACTTTCCAACTTTGCTCCAATCCAAACGACCTCGAAAAGCCTCGGCTGTACCTGAACTGTGCCAAATAGCCGTCGATTGATCCACTGTACCAGAATTTGTTGTGCCTTAAATCATTGAAAACAAAAGGACGGCAAAATTGTGGGACGTAGCGCATCTTGCGCGAAAAGCAGGCGCGCTCTTTTTGCTAAGAATTCCAACGGCTCCAAGAAGTCCAAGAATTTCATCTTCGTGTCTGAATGCACGGACCGACGTGAGCAGGAATCTACCGCCCGTTTTTGGTGCAATGGCCTGTCTTGTAGAACGCCTGCCTCCTTAGAATCTGGAGACGCGATTCGAGTGTCGGTCAACACAGGCGCCGTCGCGTTTGTGCCTCGCTCTGCCAGATGGGAACGCGGAGATGGAACGTACGCCGCTCACGTCGCTACTGTTTGTCCAGAGACTCCCCGGGAACATCATCCTGCGGCACCTCATGGGTGCGAACTTCCGCCCCGTCAGCGTCCCCGGCGTCTTCCACGCCCTTCACCGCCTCGGCCTCGAACGTATTTCCTTCCTGGAGCAACTCTTCGACACTCTCCGAATCCGCACCTTGGACGTTGGACAATCCCTGCAAATCTCCCGATTGCTCGCCCGACCGAGCCATCGATCCCTCCAGTGCGAAAGTCTCCGTATCCACACTTAGACTTTTCCTCCGAACCTGTTTCTTAACCGAGGCCACCGTCTTGTCGCCGGCCATCTTCTTGGCACCGACCTTCTTAACCGCCTTCTTCATCGGAGCCACCTTCTTGCCCGCAGTCTGTCTCTTCTTCGCTTTATCTTTGGTAGCCATACGCGCAGTCTACCACCGGTCGGTCATTCATAGGGCGCGGGCTTCTGGCGATTGATACGCAAAGTACGGGAATCTTTCACGCTGTTGACCAGCGCCAGAATTACTAGATTAATCGAATAGAGCTTACGTAAAACCCTCGGCTCAACGCTCGAGAGATGCGGTGGCGCTAAGCGTGGGCAAAAGTCGGATGCCGCCAGAGGAAGAGAATGACCAAGAAGCGCTGAAGGCGAGAACTAGATCGGCAGAGCTATCGGGAACGATAAGCAGATAGCCGTTGGGAATGCTTTCCGAAGTAATGCGGAGCTCCGGTTGATCGAACACCAGGGGCTGGACTCGACCGTCTTGCGAGACGAGACAGTTGTATGCGGCACTGCCGCAGCCGTTCTTTTCTGGCACCGCATCGCTGACGGCTGGCTGGTTCGCGACAAAGCGTAAGCGCAACTGCTGATAGGTGCCGGCGGGAATTGTGGCTGGCTCCGCTAGCTGGTGCTGTGTGTGCGCATCTTCGGCCGCACTCAGCAGGTCAATTTGCAGCGGCTGGCGCGACAGATGTGGCAGCAATTCCTGCCAGTCGGGCGAAGCGTCATCGGTGATCGAGTTAAGATGGACGTCGACACCGCGTAGAGTCACGAAGACATGCTGGACCCGGCTCGGACCCAACGAGGAACTGGCCGCCGAGATTTCTTGCATCACAACACGAACGGTGCCGTTCGCTTTCGCGAACCGACAGGCTGGTGCGGGATCGCTGACGGTGATCCCGATCGTACCGGTTGGTGGATTTGAAGTGAACGAAAAGCACGCGTCATTACAGCCGACAAGCGAAATCGCAAATGGGGCCGAGGCGAGGAAGAGAAACTTTAAGCGGCTTTCGCGCCGCCAGGGGTGAGTGTTGCTTCCAAGTATTTGCACCATGCGACACCTCCGCACGCGCGACACTCTCGGAGACTAGATTTTACGTCTTCCAGGGTCAGCCAGGCAAAAGCAGGATTTTCGCAAAACGCCGTCCGCACGATAGGCAGTTGGCCTAGGCGTTACCAAGGATGACGCTCGTGGATGTAGAAGTTGTTCACTTTTTGAATATCTGCCACGACGCGGGGACAGAAATAGCGCACGGTTCTCCATACATCCGCGAATGGATGCTTCGTGAGGGGGACAGAAAGCATAAGCTGAGAGGCAAATGTGGGGTTACGCAAGCCTAATCGTTTGAGCGAACACATCAGAACCGGATTTAGCACTCGCACCCGCCGAGAAAGCGTCAGTAGAGATCAAGATCCTCAATTGGGGGAGGCGGGCAGGAAAGCAGGAAAATCTACCTATGCCAGAGACAAGATGTTTTGGTGGCGAAAAGGCCTGTGCGTACAAATTCGTTCGACAACCAAGTGGGCCCTGCCCCGGCAGCCCTGTTCCCAGTATCCGAAGGGGGAGCCAGAGCCCCGATTGGTTACAACCAGTGCGTCAGAAGCTGCCTCGGTTCTAGTTAGTTGCCATTTGCGAGACTTGAAGCAAATTTGAAGAGAGCTGCAGGATCCGTTCGTGGCGCCACTGTTTCAGAAGCGATTGACGATTTCTGCGGAGGTCTCGAGCATCGCGGATATTCCGATAGGGAACTCTATCGCCCATCAACCCTTTCCATAGAATAAGGTTGTAATGGCCCTCGTCAGGTTTGTCTTCCACAGCGAAATTGAAGTCACGGGTTTGAACATCCCAAAACTGCGTATTGTGACGTGGCTTCGCATAAAATGCCCACAAAGGATCGCTCGTGGCTTTGGCTTTTTTCGCAGTTTGAGCCCGTGGTTGTGGCAGTTGAGTGGTACGTAGGATGTCCGGCACGATTGCCTGAAAATCCCAACTCCGGGCCTTCTTACTGATTACGTCGGCCATCGGTTGTGACAGGGCGTCTGTGGTTGCCAGATGCTCGCGATGCCGAGGATGTCCACGATAGTCGCAATCACGTTCACCGGAGCGACGGATTCTCAGGAGTTAGGTAAGGATACTTCCGATATCGACAATTTCAACGACGTGTTCGGCAATCTCAATCGCTACGTGTTTCACGTGCTTCCCTGGGAACGAGTTCGGGTTCCTTTACGACACCTTTCAGAAATTTGTAGTGAAGACTGGAAAGGTTTAAGTTTAGAACGTGCAGCGCGCGGCCTATCCATCGTATTCCTGCACCCCGGTTTTACATGAATCCCGAGCAAGAGATCGGGCTGGTGTTGAGAGTCCTTTCCACGCAGCCTGCCGATGAGGAGATCTTCCATCTAGAAAATGAAGATGTGAATCCCCGGCAGGTCGAACAGGAACCGGAAGAAAAGCCGGAGCAGGAGCCGGAAGAAGAACCAGAAGAAGAACCAGAAGAAGAACCAGAAGAAGAACCAGAAGAAGAACCAGAAGAAGAACCAGAAGAAGAACCAGTGCCACTGCCCGTTCCCGTAGGCGGCACCCTGTCATCAAGGGCGTCTCAACTTCTTCCCGCTTTTGCCACCTGTTGTAATGGGCACCCGCTGTCCCGTTGCCTGACTATGCCTTGAAGGAAGGGCCGGCAACTGCCGGCGCCGCGGGCGAACCCATCTTCTTCTGCGGGGACACCATGCGCATCATGGCCCTCATCATTCCACAACCCAGCGACGCAGCCGAGTGCCAGCTCTATCCTCCAACCAAAGAACGGTGGCTCAAATCCGTCGCTACCACTAAGAAAAACACGCGGGATCGTTTGCGTCACCCTTTCTGAGCGAATGAGCAGACCTGGGGCTTCGCCACGCGAACAAAGTCCTCGTACCGCATGCGAATCGCGTCGCGGTGCGTTCCGGCGTTGAAGACAATGGCCTCATCGGCGGCCAGCGACTCATCGACGTACACAGGCAAGTTGTAAAGAGAACCGAAGGGCGGCATGGCGCCTAGCTCGCAATCGGGAAAGAGACTGCTGAATTCCTGCTCGGTAGCTAGTCGCACAGACTTTCCCACCTCGGCAGCCAGCTTTTCGAGCCTCACGTGATTCGGCGCCGGCAGAACCGCCAGAATCATTTCTTCGCCCGTCCACAGAACAACGGTCTTGGCAAGTTCTTTTCCAGAGATCTGCATGGTAGCGGCTGCACCCGGCGCGGTGTAGGCGGTGGTGTGCGTCAGTACCGCGTAAGGGATTTGGTTTTCGTCGAGAAGACCCTTCAGACGTATGGATATGCTCATGGGCGCGCTCCTTTTGCCCTGTGGATCGGAAAGATTATCGCGCAGCGTAAAACAAGAAGGAACATAGAATCGCCTCTCTAGACTTGAGGCGGGAGCAGGAGGACTCAGCGAACCACTTATTGTCCTATCCTGAGCATAGAACCCTAAGCATTCTTTGGCGATTAGATACTCTTCGGCCCACCGCTTGCCGCAGCCGATGCCGTCCGTGAGAACTCGTTTTTGTCGCCTTCCGCGCTCTTCTCGATCTCGATCGAGCCCTTGAAGAATGCTCCGTCTTCGATGATGATTTGCACTGTCGTTAAATCTCCGTTCACCGAACCGTCCTTCTTGATCTCGACTTTGCCTTTCATATGGACATTACCCTTCACGCTTCCGTACACGATCACGTCGCCAGCAATGATGTCGGCCGTCAACTTTGCTGTAGCCCCGACCGCAACTTCCGCTCATCGATATGGACGAGTCCTTCAAGTATTCCGTCGATGTCCAGATCCTCGTTGCCCGAGATTTCGCCTCTCAAAATGCAGGCTCGATCCGAGCCGCGACGGCGCAAGGCCCGCTGTCCCTCCCGGACGCGTCACATCCTCGTTCATCTTAGTTGGTCCCTCCCAAAACGCCGGAACGGGTTTTGGCGGATTCGTTTGCAGACTTGTCGGTTCTGGGTCCGCAGCCTGCGTTGTATCAGGTTTCTTTTTACTCCACATCGGAACCTCCCTAGGGACGACGCAGCACAGCTGACAAATGGAGTCGACGCTGCATGCTTCAGGTCTCATCTCTGGTTGGCTGATATGCGTCTCTAAACACCTTCCCATTCGCCTTGAACGTAGATCCCGGTTGTTTTCTCCATTTCTTAAACAGTCTTGGATGGTTCTTCAGTTGTAGTAATGCGGAGGCAAACACTTCCGACCTCGGCATGTCGGGGTCCGCCGCAACCGAAAAGCACGTCGTTACGGTGATGGGAGATCAAACGTACGAATTTATAGCCCACCAAGAAGTTTCTGCGGCCGACTGTGAGCCAGTAACTATCACCACGAACCTGCGCGGCTCCTGTGAGTGCAGCGACGTACCTCAGGTGCTTCGCGGCGCGCTGGGTAGGCGTGCATTTGGTTTGCATTTTCATCGCAAGCGGATTACTTCGTATCGCTGAAGCCTTGGCCGTCGGCCTTAAACGCCCCGTTCTGAGCGGCCCACCTTTCAAACAGCGCTGGATTGTTCATGAGCTGCAGCAGCGCCGTAGCAATTTCCTCCGCGTTCGGCATGCCTTTGTGCACGGGATAAAAGCAAGTTTCCTCGTATGCACATTCGGGATCAGTCGTGTCTCGCAGCCGCTTGACATATCTATGGCGTACATGAAATCGCGTCTTGCCGACGTCTAGGACATAAGCATCATCGACTTGCGTGGCGCCGGTGAGGGCAGCGATGCGCTGCAGATACCTTTTCGCGCGGTTCGCACTGTTCTCAAGCGGACCTTCCGCAATTACTGCCACACCTCCCGGCTCAGATGCGTAGACCCTCCGCTAAAAGGTTGCTGTGTCGCTGTCGCTTTAGGGCAATCGCTCTAAGCAAAGGCCTGCGGCGCGGGCCAGCGAACACAAACCTCCACACGACCAGAGCGAGAAACGCGATCACAGATAGAATTGCGGGCGCCATAAAATTCCGCCGTCGCGGAAATGGACGGCCGCTAGCGGCCGATACAGCCCCTATGCCAGCGATGTCTCACACTGCCAGCCTGGATCGTGTCGCCAGCGGCCAGCGCACGGTCAGCCGCCTGCGATGGGATGAACCATCAAGACTTCGTTCTGCTCGCGCGTGACTTTCTCGAGGCGTTCACCGGTCGCCATATCAAATGGCTGAGCGCCGGTCTTGGCTTCGTACTCGGCAATCACTCTGTTTATTTCTTCCATGTCGGCGGTTGCCGGATCGTATTCGAGAAGAGTTGTATCGCCGTGAGATGAAAATGTCAGAATTTTGGCTTTCATGTTCGGTCTCCTGCGGGACGTCCATGTTTGGTTTACTGTGGGAGTGGAGTCGGAGGTTTTTAAGTCCCTGCACTTTCATATTGCACCGTTTCCGGCGGGTGTCAAGATGGCATTCTCAGGAAGCAGATGGGATCGCGACATGGCTCACGAGCGGCCCGACTGTTGGTGGTACAGGAAATACGCATAGGCGTCTCGTGCTTCAGCAGGATCGGCAAAACTAAAATAAATGGAATTTGCAGTAGTGGTCACATGGACGGCAGGGAAAATTCGCATTGCCTTCTGGCGCAATGGGCTGTCCAGTGTTTCCGGGAACGCGCCGTGAGCGGACTCAACAACTACGGTCCATGCGCCATCACCAATTCCCGTCGGGCGGCGAACGTGAATGCGCCCGAGGTCGTCAAACGGGACAATCGTGACAATCACTGTGCCGGTCATGCCGCCGTCACCGCCCGACCATGTCTGTCGAACGGAGACGGAGGATCCCATCTGCGTAACTTCGACGCGGATAGTTCCATCGCTGCCGGCTGCCTCCGTGTGGGACATCCAAGCGTTGCTTGTGGGTAACTTCACGCTTGGCAAGGTGGCGGTAATCTTCGACACGTTGTTCCCCGCCAGTACAACTGCTCTTTCGGTCTGCGCGACTTTCGTCCTGATGAAATAGACTCGAGGATTCGGCTGTGCCAGCCGGCTGTAAAGTTTGCTAACTTGCTGCAATGAATCCCGGATCTGGTCGAAGTATTCCTTGACGGAAGAAGCGGGTCCCTGGCTTTCGTTGTTTTCCAGGGAGGGCTGAACGCGCACAATGAGCTTGTTCACGCGCTCATACAGCCCATCGAATTGGTATCGCTCATCAAGGGCCGCGTTATTTTTTCCCATGGTCTGATCTGTGATGGCAATCGGGCCCAGCGCATTGAAGAACGTATACCGACCCCAAGTGCCGGGCCCGAAGAAATTCAAATAGTCTTTCTCGAAGTTCTGAGCGGCTTTGAGCTGGTCCTTGACGCTTTCGGCCGATCCTCCTTGGATCAGCCCCCAACGTGAATACTGCAAACCGGCGGTGTAACGTGGGATGTGAACACCCTCTTGGTAGAGCCACACCTGCCATTGCTGATCGGTTCGATAAAAAGAAAAGTCGTCCACAACTTGCAGGGTCGTCCCGTTGAAAACATAGTAGTTGGTGTAGTCTGTTTGCTCTTGGGCATGCACAGTTGCAACGAGTGCGAGCAGAGAGACGCTAAGAACGAAGAGAGAAGGCTTTCGCATAATCTTTCGCCTTCTGGGGCTGGTCTGATCTCCAGGACGAACCTTACTCAAAATTTCGCCCGTCATGTCATTGGCGGCGACGGCGTCACGGCACCCACGCAGCTGCATTTGAATTACGGGATCCTTTCCTCATTCGGTAGACGCAGCTTAGGGTGACAGAGAGTCGTGCCGTCGGATATTCTAGTGATCCTTCGGACGAGGCCGCAGACCCACAGCAATGCCGATTTCGGCGTCAATCTGCGTGGTCTTGCCCCAATCCACTTGGTTGAGATCGAACGCTCCTTCTGTGCCGCTGCTGAGCGCGTAGAACAGGCGGTCGCCTTCGATCCAATAATCAATGACGCCGTAGATCGATCCATCTTTAAGCGCGATCAAAGTAAGCTGCGGTAGGCGGCTTATGGTTTCGTTATCGGAATCCGTCGAGAGCGATTTTACGGACTTCGTTAGTGCGGTACTGGCCGGTTCGCTCTGCATCG
>WNFT01009211.1_pt1 | contig 10144 bp, 8 predicted proteins | sample 5400191 | NCBI WGS metagenome assembly WNFT01 (sample SAMN13153359, study PRJNA577476) | soil metagenome | isolation source: 80 cm saprolite under Madrone tree | place: USA:California | collected 2016-06-14 | reverse complement strand
GATCCACTGCACCGTGCCGACAAAGCTCTCCGAGGCGGACTGAGCGCCCACGATCGCCGCCACGGCCAGCGCCAGAAGCACGGCGACCGCGAGCGTCCTGATCGTCCTCATCGTGATACCTCGCTTTGAAAGACGTGTTGTCGAAGCTCGAGCCGAGCCGCGGCCTAGCTGTCTGGCCCGCACGCCTCGTCGCGGACATTGCCGGGCCAGTCGTACGTGAGTAGCTGATCCATCGACGGTGCCGGCACGCGCTCGATCTTCTTGCCGAGCGAGCCTCGATTCCGAGGACGTAGAGCATGAACGGTTCGCGTTGCTGCGGGAAACGACGGGCGAAGTGACCGGCGTAATTGCGGGCACGACATTATGGGCTGATCAAGACGTCGAAATGCAGCGAGGCATCGTCCCCATCACTGGTCCATCCCCACCAGTCGACGGCCCGCAGCCCGGGCTGCGCGAGGTTGAAGCCCACCGGCTCGACCGGGTTGGGATGCTTGTCACAGACCCCATCGCCGGGGCACTCACGCGTGGCCTGGCAAGGGGCACTGCCGACCGGCTGGCAGGTGAAGAACACCCCCCGGATGGACATGCCGTAAGGAGCCGCAATCCGGCAGTGCAGGTAGGTCCCGCCATTGTCTTTTTCCACCGTCATGCAGGAGTTCGGCACGCCCATCTTTTTGGAAAAGTCGACCGAGAACGTCTGCTGGGCGTGTGCGGCGTCCGGCGATCGGAATGCGAATATCAGTAGCGTCGCCGCGCCGAGGATCAGGATTGGTAGCACTCGAGATGACGTGAGCATGGTAGCCAACTCCCCCTTTTGGTGACGTGACGTGCTGGTAAGCCGTCTGACGCTCTCAGGACCTGCGACCAAGACGCTATGGGACTTTGGTCGGACCGAAGAAGTACCGACCTTCCCTTGGTAGTCGAGCCGGAAGAGGATCGAGTTGAAGGTGCCCGCAGGAACTGTCATCCGGTAGGAACCGACGTAAGTGTAGGCGCCCGTCATGCTTCCGGCGTAGTCCTGCTTGGCCGGGTTGCGAGGTAGTTCACGGAACCTGTCTGGGTCAAGCTCGAAGCGAAGCCAGGGTCTAGCTGTCTGCCCGGCGGGTCGCGGTCGACCGCTGGATCCCGAGCTTCTTCATCCGCGAATAGAGCGTGCTCGCATTGAGCCCGAGCCGCTTCGCCGCGTTGCTCGGGCCTCGGACGCGCCAGTCGCAGGCTTCGAGCACGCGCAGGATGTAATCCCGCTCCACGTCTTCTAGCGTCCGGGTGTTCCCGGTGTCCGTAGTCACGGCAGCTGCGGTCCGCGTGTCGCCGATGACTTCCTCGAGCTGGAGCACGGGCCCCCCCGAGGTCCATCGCCGGTGCCGGTACGCGCTCGATCCTCTTGCCGAGCATGGAGCTCAGCTGTCCAAGGAAGTGCCACACGAGCACCGGGATGTCCTCCTTCCGCGAGCGCAGGGGCGGCACGCGGATCGGGAACACCCCGAGCCGGTAGTAGAGGTCGGGACGAAAGCTGCCTTCGTGGATGGCAGCGGAGAGATCGCGGTTCGAGGCGGCGATGACGCGGACGTCGACTTTGTGGGTGGTGGAGGAGCCGAGGCGCTCGAACTCGCCCTCCTGGAGCACGCGCAGAAGCTTCGCCTGGAGACCGAAGGGGATTTCACCGATCTCGTCCAGGAAGAGGGTGCTGCCGGTCGCCAGCTCGAAGCGCCCGATCTTGCGGGATACGGCCCCGGTGAACGCGCCCTTCTCGTGACCGAAAAGCTCGCTCTCGATAAGCGCGGGGGACAGGGCGGCGCAATTCACCGAGACCACCGTGCTGTCGCGCCGAGCGCTCCTTGCGTGGATGGCCCGGGCGATGAGCTCCTTTCCCGTCCCGGTCTCGCCCAGGAGGAGGACCGTCGCGTCTGTTGGCGCGACCTGCTCGATCTGGAACAGAACGCTCCGCAACGCTGCGCTCTCCCCGACGATGTCCTCGAAGCCCTCGGTCGTGAGGGTTCGTTGGCGGAGGTAGTCGTTCTCCAGCTGCAGACGTTCGCGGAGGGCCTCTAGCTCCGTGAGGGTCTCGCGTAGCTTGCCTTCCTGGTCGCGACGCAGGAGGGCGCCCGCGAAGACCTCGCCGATCAGGCGCAAGCGATCGACGAGCGGTTGTGGCCACAGTCGCTCATTCAGGGTGGTCCCAAACGAAAAGCCACCCAGGAGCCGGTCCCCGGCCACGATCGGGAAGACCGCCACGGACTTCACGCCGAACGCTCGAAACGTCTCACCATCGACGGCGGCCTCCGACGGAAGGTCACTCAGGCTGGAAACGACCACTGGCACGCGCTTCTCAGTGAGCTGCTCGAGGACCCACGGGCTCGTCTCCTCGATGGACCTGCCGACCGGGAAGGGAGCCAAGCCCGCGGCGGCGACGGCGAGAGTGGTGCGCAAGATCGCGTCGGGGCCTACCACGCCGAAGGTCGAGCGGTCGACGTCGAGAATCTGAATCAACCGCGATAGCGCGTCGGTGACGGCCGAGTCGAAGAATTCCAGCGGCTCGCCCAAGAGCCGACGCGCGATGGCGGCCATCAGCGTCTCGAAGCCGCTCGTGTCGTAAGCGCGAGTCTCCTGTCCAGCGTCCTCCACTGTTCCAGACCTCGAGGGCGAGATAATCCGTTTCCTGGCTCCCATATAGCCAACCCTCGGCCCCGAGCACCATGGGACCTTGGTCACAGGTGGTATGTCGCCTCGCGGTCGACATTGCGACTTCGTACCGGCGGCATATCCCTTCGGGCTGGGCCGTGAGGCTCGAGAACGCCCGCTTCAAGGTGAAGCAAGGTACTGATCGTCAACGGCTATCGAGACACTGACGACGACCGCTCGGAACCTGGCACGGCACTTCCACTCATTCGTGAGTCGATGACCCTCAGGATCGTGGCGACCGGACCCAGCCCGCCGGCGACGGTGAAGCTCGACGGCAGACTGACGGGCGAGGAAGTGCCGGAGCTACGGCTTGTCTGCGCGGCGAACCAACGGCAGCTGGTCCTCGATCTGACCGGGTTGCAGTCCGCCGATCGGGAAGGGGTGAGCGCGCTGCGAGAGTTACGGGCGAAGGGGACCGATCTCGTCGGCCTCTCTCCGTACCTGCAGCTCCTTCTCAATGGTCCGCCACATGAAGCAAGTGCTTAACCGCCAAACAGGGAGATGCGCAATGGAATCGAGACAACCGAAGCAACTTCTCACGATGATGACGGCAGGTCTGCTGACGGCCGGCCTCCTGGCTGGTTGTGCGGGGACCGTCGAGCAAGGGCCCTCGGTGGTTCAGCGGGTCGAGGGCACGAAGCCCGCTCCGCCAGGGCCCACCGGATTTCTCGGCGGCGACTATGCGCTCCTGAAGCCGGGCAAGGAAGGCCAGATCGCGCTCGTGTACTTCAACCCGGCGACGCGGTGGAACGGCTACACCAAGGTCCTCCTCGAGCCCGTGCAGTTCTGGGCGGCCCCCAACACCACCGTGTCAGCCTCTGATCAACACATGCTGCTAGCGTACTTCTACAACACGCTCAAGGAGGATCTCGGCAAGAGCTTCACGCTCGCCGAGGAGCCGGGCCCGGGGACCATGACCGTGCAGGTGGCCCTCAACGAGGCGACGGCAGCGGTTCCGATCCTTCGGTCGGTCTCGGTCATCATCCCCCAGGCGCGCGTGCTGAACTTCGTCCAGTCGCTCGCCACCGGCTCGTATGCCTTCGTGGGCTCCGCCCAAGCTCAGGCCAAGATCGTCGATTCCGTGTCCGGTGAGCTCCTCGCCGCGGGAGCCGATCGGCGCCTGGGCGGCATGCAGATCACGTCCGCCGCGCAGTGGCAGTGGGGCGACGCCGAGAAGGTCATGAACTACTGGGGGGAGAAGATCTCGGGGCGCCTCCAGGAACTGAAGACGAGCGGCACACTCACCTACGCGCCGGTTTCCAAGTGAATAGAGCCTTATGAGGAGGAATGCGACGATGGACTCACGAAGAGGGTTGCTGGTTCTCATCGCGCTGTTCGCCGCCGCGGTGCTAATTGCCTCGCCGGCGGCCGCGCAGCCGAAGCCGAACATCGTCGTGATCATGGGCGACGACATCGGCATGTGGAACATAGGCGCTTACCACCGCGGCATGATGGCGGGGCGAACGCCGCACCTCGACAAGATTGCCGCCGAGGGCATGCTGTTCACCGACTACTACGCCGAGGCGAGCTGCACGGCCGGCCGTGCGAACTTCATCACCGGTGAGCTGCCGATCCGCACTGGCATGACCACCGTCGGCCAAGCCGGCGCCACCGTCGGCCTGCCGGCCGAGGCGCCCACCATCGCGACCGCGCTCAAGGCGCTGGGCTACGCCACTGGCCAGTTCGGCAAGAACCACCTGGGCGACCGGAACGAGTACCTGCCCACGGTGCACGGCTTCGACGAATTCTTCGGCTACTTGTATCACCTCGATGCGATGGAAGACCCCTGCCATCCGAACTACCCGCAGGACCTCAGGTCGAAGGTCGGTCCGCGGAACATGCTCCACTCGTTTGCGACCAACGTAGACGATGCCACCGTGGATCCGCGCTGGGGCAAGGTCGGCAAGCAGAAGATCACGGACGCGGGTGAGCTGTGCCCGAAACGCATGGAAACCGTGGACGATGAAATCCGCGACAAGGCCCTGAGCTTCCTCGACAAGGCCAAGGCCGACGGCAAGCCGTTCTTCCTGTGGCTCAATCCGACCCGCATGCACATCGTCACGCACCTGTCGCCGAAGTACCAGGCCCTGCGCGACTCCAAGAACGGCTGGTCCATCCATGAAGCCGGCATGGCGCAGCTGGACGACGACATCGGCCTCGTCATGAAGAAGCTCAAGGACATGGGCGTGGACAGCAACACGATCGTCGTGTTCACCACCGACAACGGCACCGAGGTCTTCACCTGGCCGGACGGTGGGCAGACGCCGTTCGCACAGAGCAAGGGAACGATCATGGAAGGCGGCTTCCGCGCGCCGGCGATGATCCGCTGGCCGGGCAAGGTTCCCGCGGGCAAGGTCGAGAACGGCATCATTTCCGGGCTCGACTGGTTCCCGACGTTCCTGGCCGCCGCCGGAAACCCGAACATCACCGAAGAGTTGAAGAGGGGCAAGCAACTGGGTGGTCGCACCTACAAGGTGCATCTCGACGGCTACAACCAGATGGACATGATCACCGGCAAGGGGCCGTCGAATCGCAACGAGATCTGGTACTTCGGTGAAAGCGAACTGGGCGCCGTGCGCGTCGGCGACTACAAGTATCGTTTCATCGACCAACCCGCGGGCTGGCTGGGCGAAAAGACCAAGGCTGACGTGCCCTACCTGACCAACCTTCGCCTGGATCCGTTCGAGCGCACGGGCTGGCCCGATAGTGGGACCAAAACCGGGTCGCAGGAGTACTTCCAGTGGTTCAAATACGAATTCTGGCGCTTCGTGTTTGTCCAGCAGGAGGTGGAGAAGCTCGTCATGACGGCCGTCGAGTACCCGCCGATGCAGAAGGGCGCCAGCTTCAATCTCGATGCCGTGAAAGCGAAAATCGCGGCGGCCCGGGCGGCAATGGGCAAGTAAGACCACGAAGGTATTTTGCTGATCTTCAGGGCGGGGGCGGCCCGGCGCGGGGCCGCCCGCGCTCCTGCGCGCTGACGGTGGCGGGAGGTGGCGGAACCGCCGAACAAACGAACATCTCCGAAAGGAGTCGACGATGAAAACTGTGAGGACCGTCGGCTTCGGGCTACTTGTGCTGTGCGGGACGTTGCTCACAGCCGTCGCTGCCCAAGCGCAGACCGACCCGCTGCCTTCCTGGAACGACGGTCCGGCCAAGCAGGCGATCGTCGAGTTCGTGAAGGCGACCACCGACCAGGCGAGCCCGAAGTTCGTGCCACCGGTGGCGCGCATCGCCGCGTTCGACCAGGACGGCACCACGTGGGTCGAGCAGCCGATGTACACGCAGGTGATCTATTGTCTGGAGCGGGTACCGGTGCTGGCGAAGGCGCAGCCGGAGCTGAAGGACGTCGAACCGTTCAAGACCGTGCTCTCCGGTAACCGCGAGGCGATGGCCAAACTCACGATGCCGGACCTCGAGAAGATCCTCGCCGCGACGCTCACCGGCATGACGGTGGAGCAGTTCGGCACCCCGGTGAAGGACTGGCTGGCGACCGCCAAGCACCCGCGCTTCAAGCGCCCGTACCCCGAGCTGGTCTATCAGCCGATGCTCGAGGCGATGAAGCTCCTCCGCGTCAACGGCTACAAGACCTACTTCGTCACCGGGGGCGGCCAGGACTTCGTGCGCGTCTATTCGGAGCCGGTATACGGCATCCCGCCCGAGCAGGTGGTCGGCTCCGCGGGCGGGACCCGGTTCGGCTACGACAAGAGCGGCCGGCCGATGCTCACCAAGGAGCCCAAGCTCCTGCTCAACGACGACAAGGCGGGCAAGCCCGAGGGCATCCATCTCATGATCGGGCGGCGCCCCGTCGTTGCGTTTGGGAACTCGATCGGCGACAAGCAGATGCTGGAGTACACGCAGGCGGGCGACGGCGCCCGGCTGATGATGCTCGTGCACCACGACGACGCCACGCGCGAGTACGCCTATGGGCCGAAGTCGAAGATCGGCACCTTCCCGGACGAGCTGATGGCCCAGGCCAAGAAGCAGGGCTGGGTCGTGATCAGCATGAAAAACGACTGGAAGCGAATCTTCGCGTTCGAGGAAAAGTGAGGGAGGATGCCGTCCTCAGGCACGATGGCGGGCGACGATGAGCCGGTCCACGACGCCTCCCGTCCCGTCGCTCCTTGCCCGAGGGCTTCCCCAGCGCCGGCAGGATCCACATGTATGACGTGGGAGCACGCAATGAGCAAGCGAAAGAAGCAGCGGGGCATCCGCAGGAATCCGCCGCCGTCCCCGCCGAGTCCTCGTCGGGCCCGGTGGATTGCGGGCGGCGCGGCCGCGCTGTTGCTGGTCGCGGCGGTGGCCGCGGTCATCGGACGGTCTGCAACGACCTCAACGCCAGCCGCAGTGGCATCGGGGGGCGAGGTCGGAGTCGAGCGGCTGGTCGGCCGCTGGGTACGCCCCGACGGCGGCTACGTGCTGGAGATCCGCAATATGCAGGTGGACGGGCGGATGGAAGCCGCCTACTTGAATCCGCGCTCGATCAAAGTGTCGCGCGCCGAGTGGAAGCGTGACGGCGGAGCCGTGCGCCTGTTCGTAGAGCTGCGCGACAGCAACTATCCAGGCTCGACGTACAGCCTGCGCTACCTGGCGGACCAGGACCGTCTGGTCGGCGCCTATTTCCAGGCGGTGCAGGGCCAAACCTTCGACGTGGAGTTTGTGAGGAAGAAGTGACCCGCAGTACTTGCTCACAGCAGCGGGATCTCGTAGTTGATTATCAACCGGATCTGGTAGTCGAGCTTGCCGGCGTGCTGGAGGTCGACGATGCCTCCGGCTGCCCCGAAGCTGAACCCTCGCAACGCGCTGCTCTTCGGCGCGACGTAGCCGATCGTCATATCGTATTCGCGCTCATCCGGCTCGGGCTTTCGCGTCTTGGGGCTGATGGCGTTCGTGCCCTGCGCGAAGCTGAACTCGGCCCTCGTCCCCGGAAGGAGTAGCTTCGAGAAGTCATAGGCGAGACCGGCCAGCCAGGCCACCTCGCCGGCGCGATCGAAGTCCTTCACGATCATGTGGAGGTACCCGGGATAGACGCCGAACGGTGTCTGAATGTTCTGGCCCTTGGCTGTCATCGAGAAGGCGCCGATGAGCGTCAGATCCTGGTAGCGGAGGTGTACGCGCGCCCCGCCCACCGAGGTCGCCCAGCTCGTGAACTTCGACCCACCCAAGAGATCGCCGCCCACGGCGCGCTGATCGGTGTATTGGCCCGAGAGGATCAGGCCCAGCTCCGGGGTGAACGCATGCGCGTAGTCGACCCCGCCGTAGGCCGTGTTGAACACATCCTCGCCCAACTGGTTAGTGAGCTCCAGCCTGAAGCCGCGCCCGGGCGTCACGTTGATTCCGGCCATGACGAGCCCCCCGTCGTTGCCCTTGACGCCGGCGGCCTCCGCCATCGAGATGAAGTCGTCGGCGTTGCGCGTTTTCATGCGCGTCAGGTAGCCGACGAGGTACTCGACGAAGCCGACCTCGCCCCCGAGCGTCACGCCCTCGAAGGTGTTCGGCACCATTCGACTGTCATGCGGGTTGACGTAGGTCTGAACGACCAGCTGGCGGTAACCGGTGAGGAGGGCGTATTCCTTGTACCGCAGAGCTCCGTAGGCGACGCCGGGGACGACGAAGCCTTTCTGTCCCGGCGCGAGCAGCTCGGTGCCGTCCCGATCGGCCGGCGCGTAGAGCGGCGCCGCGCCGTAGACGGTCGCGCCCATCTGAAAGGTATCCAGGAGCCAGCCCGATCGATAGGCGAGCCACCCGCCGGCCGCCCAGGCCTCGTTCACGGTGTCGTTGGAGTTTCGCTGATTGAAGTAGTAGATCCGTAGGTGCAGTCGAAGATCGGTGTCGCGCACGAAGGCGGGCAGCTCCTTCATCCCCTCGCTGATCGCGGCGGTCTTCCGCAGCAGCGGGGCGTCGTCGGGGTCGACCTCGGCGGCCAAACCCTGAAGCGGGCCCGCGAGACACGCGATCAGCGTGGCCGCCAGGAGCGGCCTTTCACTGCGGAGCATCGCTCCTCGGGCTATCCAGCCGCTTCCGCAGAGTGCCCGCGAGGCTTGGCTGGCTTCGAAGACGCGGCGGAAAGGACGTCGGCGGATCCGGCCAAGCCATCGTTGAGAACGCGCACCTCGCGCTGGGGGAAGGGAAGCGACATTCCCGCGGCGTGGAGCGCCGCGTACACCGCCGCGGCCAGCTCGGTCTGAATCTTGGGCCAGCGCTCGAACCGGTTCGTCCAGGCGCGCAGCTCGAAGTTGATCGAGCTCTCGCCGAACGCGATGAAGATAGCCTGGGGCGCCGGATCGGTCAGGATCTGCGAATGGCCGCGCGCCACCGCCTCGAGGACCTCCACGACCTTTTCGGGCGGGCTTCCGTAGTCCACCCCCACCGGCAGGTCGATGCGGCGCCGGCGGTCGGAGAGCGTCCAGTTGGTCACCCGCTCCGTGACGAGCTGCGCGTTGGGCACGATGACCTCCGCGCCCCGATAGGTGCGAACCGTGCTGGCGCGGATACCGATTCGGGATACCTCGCCCAGAATGTCGCCGACCTCGACGATGTCGCCCACGTGGACTGGCCGCTCGAAGAGCAGGATGAGCCCGGAGACGAAATTGTTCACGACGCTCTGCAGGCCGAAGCCGATGCCGACGCCGAAGGCGCCGGCCAGGATGGTCACCTTGTTGAGGTCCAGCCCGAGCGCGCCCAGGCCGAGGAGAAACCCGAGGGCGAGGATCGCGTAGTTCAGCAGGCTCGAGATCGCGTAGGAGATGCCGCGCGTGAGCCTCGTGCGCGGGAACACGTCCTCGAGCAGGACGAAGCGGATGAAGGCGGAGAACAGGTACGCCAGCCAGAGGGTGAGCACGAACTCGAGCAGATCGCCCACCGAGAAGCTGATGGAGCCCCGCCCGAGCTGGGCCGCGAGCGCCGCTCCGCTGGAGGACACCACCGGCTGGAGGAGACCGACGTGATCCAGCGAGCGAATCGCCCACCCACCGATCGCGAGCCACAGCAGCACCCGGTGGATTCTGCGTTCCAGGAGGTCACGATGGAGCCGGACCATCTGGAGGAGCCGCAGCGGCCAAACGCGGAGGGCCAGCGTCGCCACGCCGATTGCCACCCGGACCCAGGCGTAGGTCGAGAGCGCCAGAGCGCCGCTGCCGAGCACGCCGGAGGCGAGCAGCCGCGCCAACGGCATGTAGCCCATGGCCCCCGCCACCAGCACGGTCGCAAGACCGAGCAGGATGAGGCCGGCGCCCACTTGAAAGGCGCGCAGCCGCTCGGTCTCCGCTCCCGGCGTCGGCGCGCGCCGGAGCTCTCCGGCGATCAGCGCGTGCCCGAGCATTGCCATGCCCGCGAACATCTCGACCGCGAGGATCGCCTGCTCGAGCACCGCTACGCCGCCGACGGTCTGTCGGAAGGTATCGAGGGTGAACAAGGCGGCCAGGGTATAGACAGCGCGCCCCAGTGTGGGATCGATCGCAGGCCG
>WNFT01021926.1_pt1 | contig 10147 bp, 9 predicted proteins | sample 5400191 | NCBI WGS metagenome assembly WNFT01 (sample SAMN13153359, study PRJNA577476) | soil metagenome | isolation source: 80 cm saprolite under Madrone tree | place: USA:California | collected 2016-06-14 | reverse complement strand
CTGACTTTTGAGCACGCTTTCGATCCGGTGCTTCTGGATGGTGGCGACGGAGTACAGATGCTGCAACTCAGACTCTGTAAGTGTACGGCGTGCCTGGGTGTAGGCCACGAGACTGACGGTGGCGAGCGGGAGGAGTGCTAGGCTCAAGAAGGCCAAAAAAATTTTCGTGCGGATCTGTATGCGGCCATAGCCCTCCACAACGTATGCAAGTAACAGGCACTAGGGGCGCGCCGCCTCTGGCCAGCACGCCTCAGTATAGCAATAGACCAAGCAGACCTGCAGCGGGGATGATCCAGACAAGATCGAGGTTGTACTTGACAAGTGCCACGAGAGTGGCAACGAAAATGGCCCCGGTGGGCCACAGTGCACTCAGATAGCCAGTCAGGGCATGTAGGGACAGGCTTGCTGGCCAGGTGGGTAGGCTGGTGTAGAGGATGACCAGTGCCGCGACAATCAGCAGGCCGAGGACTCCGCAGTGGATCCCGCGCAAGGCCGCTTGCTACTCTTAAGTTTTTTCATCCCTCGATCCCTCTCATATTGATAATGATGGAACCCATCTGCTTTTATTCTGAGAGGTTGAGGATAGCATGGAGAGCCATAAGAGGCTGAAAACCTAAAGCAGAGGGGATGGTATATCAATTGCACTGCTGCATAGAATGCGCAGTTCTTCCTCTGAAGACCTTTAGTGTGATGAGTTGTCCCTCGAGAATGTGCATCATGCTCTAAGGTCCTGATCAACCCATGCAGCGAGGTAGGGTATGCGAAGCAGGCTACGGATCTTTGGCGTAATGGGCCTTTATGCGGTGCTGGGATTGTTGAGCGTCCCTGTGCAGGCTGACCCATGGTATTCCGAAAGAGGCCTAGCATCCTATTATGGCAAAGAATTTCAGGGAAAAAAAACTGCTAGTGGTGAACGCTTTTCGCCGACCGAGATGACGGCCGCCCATCGCAACCTACCCTTGGGGACCAAAGTCATGGTGGAAAATCTCGAAACAGGCGCAAAGACTGAGGTCAAGATCACCGACCGCGGTCCCTATGCCGACAAGAAACATCGCCTTATCGATCTATCCAAGGCTGCCGCAGACAGCATTGGCCTTGTTGAACAGGGAGTGGGACGCGTACAGGTAACCGTCACGGAGGCACCCTCAGATGCAAAGAAGAGCGGCCAGAACGAAGCAGTGTTCTTCGAGGTACAAGTAGGTGCATTTGAGGACAGTGAGCAGGCTGATATGGTGTTCCAACAGGTCAAGCCTTGGTTTCCGAAGGCCTATATTGCTCCACGCGAGGGGCCTGGCAGAGAGTATTATCGTGTTCGCATTGGTCCCTTTGCTAGTAAGGAGTACGCCCAGCGCACTGCCAACTCCCTGAAGCGCGGGGGACACCATGTGTTTCTGGACGAAGTGCCTGAAAGTGCTGTACCAGAAGAGGTGGGACGCGAAGTTAAAGAAGCAGTAGATGCCAAGACAAGATAAGCTGCGGCTCTCGAGGCTCATTCAGATTCTTCCCTCGGCCAGCACATGTTCGAGCGACTTTTTCAACACTTCCTCGCTGAGTTGCAACAGCAACCGTCCGGTGGCGCGCGCTTGACGCCCAAGCAATGTCCACTCCTCTTGCTGGCGAAGCGTCCGAAGGCTACGGAGCAAAAGTACCCGCTTGGCGTCCGGCAACACCTGGACCAGGAGTGGTACCAGTGCCTCTTCAACGTTATAGAGTCGCTCAGGCAGTAGACAGGTTGGCACAATCAGCTCCGGGGGCAGCTGCAGATCTGCCGACACGGCCTGTAATGCGCCTCGGATCGAGTGTGCTTTCGCCGAGTCTGGACTGACAATGTTGTATGGTGGGGTCCATGCGCGGCGTGGACGGAGCAAATCGATGTGTGTCAGCACGATCACCACAGGCGGGGGGTGCAATTCTGGCTGTGTGGCAAAATGGGCGCGGAGCTGTAATAACAGGCGCTGGTCTGGCTCGCGTGCAGCGTTGACTGCTGAAATCACGAAGAGCAGAAGATCAGCACGCTGCGATTCGGCCCAGGCTTCTGCAAGCCGCTCCCTTGGTACGTTGGGATCTTCGTATCCGCCCATATCAGAGAGCATGATCGTTCCCCCCAAATCTGGACGGTCCAGGACATACGAAGTTAACCGCCCTGTCGTGGGCAACACATCGGTGGCAGCATAGGCGGCGCCAAAGAGGGCATTGATAAGACTGGATTTGCCTGCCTTCACTTGCCCGAGCATGAGGATGCGCAGCGGTTCGGCTATAACCGCCTGAGATTTTGTTAGTGGCTCGGCAGACGTGGGAAGCGATGGCTGAGCAGCTGACAGGTCAAGCTGCCGTGTCAGGAGCAGCTTGCCACTATACAGCTCAATAGCGTGATACCCAATCCGATCCACATACCACTTCAGTAGCCACTGGGTGAGGGTTTGCTTGGTCAGATCAAAGAGGCGGTCAGTGACGACGAGTTGAAAGAGCGCATTGCGCCAGTTGAAGAGCGGATACAACATGCGATAGATATTGTACGCCGGCATGATTCTTTGCCGCAAACGATAGCCACGCACCGCATCCCCAATCGTGATGCGGTGGGCCAGGGGAAGATCCGCGGTTGCCTGCGCTAAATCATGGGCCGTTTCTTCAATAGCCCGCAACAGCAGCGGCACTTGGATGGCGAAAAGCGGCTCCCGAGCGCCCGGGTTGTAGTGTGCGGCTATACGCTCGAGAATCTCCCGACCGAGCGACAAGAACTGCGTGAGTTCCTCCAAGACGATCTCGCCACGATCAATGCGGGCAAGGTATGCCTGCACCAGGGCCCAGGCTGCTTCATCGCGTGGCGCAAACGTCGGTGGCAAGACCGTAGGGGGGTACGGCAGCAGTGTCGCATCTGCCCTGCTCCAGCGCCGCAATAACCAGAGGAGTAGCGCCTCGCCACACAAGAACGCCAGTCCGACCCACCCGAGCCAGTGACGTTCATAAAGCCACAGCGCACCAGTAGCGCCAAACACGAGGAGTGGAACGCTCACGCAGGCAGCTAGCACCCACCATTGCCATCTGCGTATCGATGGATGAGGAATTCCAGCGTGGGAACCGTGGTTTTGCGACTGCGCATGGCTCATGCTGAAAGCCGACCATTAGCTTCTGGAGTCTGACTGCTATCCTCCGCCTTTTGCAAGAGGCTCATCCCTTCGACAAGTTGCGCGTTGTAAAAGGCTTTCAGTTGATCTGGGCGTGGCAGATGGCCCTCGAAGATGGCCTGGTAATAGAAGCAGAGGACGCAACCGAGCGCATAGGTTGTTGTCCCAGCATAGAGACCTGACACGGCATTGCCAAATCCAGGGATGACTTTGAGTAGACTGCGTATACCCTCGCGGAAGAGTACCCCCAATCCAACTGTACTCACCAGTTCGAGCAAGGTCTTCACGGTAAGCGGTTGACTATACATGGACGCAATCGTATGCAACATTTTCAATTGGAGCGCACTGATGATCGGCAGATCAGCGATCGGCAGTGGCGCCGCTCCCACCGCTCCGGCAGCCAGGGCATAAGCCAGGATATATGGTTGTGTTTGGCGGAAATGGAGACTTTTTAGCTCTCGCGATCGCTCTGGAAGTTGCTGCAGCGTCTGATACACTGCGTGTGGGTGTGCCTCGGCTAACGCCTCAAATAAAGCATCGCGTCCATAAAATGGATCACTAAACTCGTCTTCAGGCAACGTGAAATCAAGCGGGATAAAACGTTGTACTGGAATGCCGGTAAAAAGCGTGCGCTGAAAGGCAAGGGCGCGCGCCAGATCAGCCGGCACGGTCGCAGGCCAGGGGGAAGAGGCAAAAGGGTATGGGTACACATGATCATGCCGGTCTGACGGATACCCTTGATGGAGGGTGGTTTGTGCCACAACCACCGGCCACGATGGCTTTTCCTTGAGGACAGTTTTGAGAGCAGTAAGCAGTTGCTCAAGGGCCATATCCATGGCCTGCACCACCACGAGCAACATATGGGCTTCCGCTTGAAACGCAGCACAGTCCTCGCGCGGATCGTACCCGGCTTCGCCCAGGCCACGGGTGTCGAGAAAGACCGCCAGAGGAAAATCTGCCTGAGGAAAATCGTACCTGGCAGCCCAGCGCGTACAGGGTGCAAAGCCAGACCCAATCTGTACCCGCTCCGCACCAGTCAGGGCGCGGATGATTGACGTCTTACCAGACTGCACTTTCCCAAAGAGCCAGATCACTGGGGGCGGCAATCCTGGGTGCAAACGCTTCCCCTTTAGCAACATCCAACAGAAATCTATCTCACTTTGCTTCAGGAAAGGTCAGTCACATCAAGCTGCAACGCTTTTCGTAAGTCTACCCGCAGGTTGGCCAGTATATCAAGTGTGGGTTGTGCTACCAACAGATAGATGATAAGTCGGTCTATTTGTTACTGTATGGACTCTCTCATATCGAGAGAGTCCCTGGCGCACTGCTCTTATTTTGGAAGAAAAACCTCCTTTCCCCTTCTAGGCATACCGCAGCCCCAGTGGCACCGCTTGAGGCCGCGTTATATGGCATAGAGGGTAGACGAGCGCCAGCATGACCCGCAGGCTACAGCTTCCTCTCGATGACTGGCACAGTTTTTGCTTTGTGTAGATGCCACTACTGGTTGTTTGTAGGCCCAAGATTGGGTGGTACGGTTTAAATAATAAAGAGGAGAGCAAATATGAAGTGGATGAGAACCGGTGCTGTTATGCTAGCGTTGGGTAGTCTGCTGTGCACCACAGTGGCTTTTGCAGCGCCGAACATGGCTGACAACCTGTATCGGGGAAGCAAACTTATTGGTGCCGATGTGGAAAATGCGCAAGGAGAAAACCTCGGCAACATTAAGGACGTGGTTCTGAACTCTCGTGGGCATATTGAGTATGCTGTCCTGGCCTTTGGTGGCTTCATGGGGATGGGCGAGAAGTACTTTGCCGTTCCCTGGGCTGCGCTGAAACCAGCGGCAGGACAAAAGCCGGCGGATAGGGACCACTATGTACTCAATATGGACAAAGAGCGGCTCAAAAATGCTCCTGGCTTTGATAAGAACAACTGGCCGAATATGGCAGACCGCAGCTGGGTTGAGCAGATATACGCTTTCTATGGTGTCCCATCCCGGGACCAGCGGGAGGTGTTACTGCCCGGGCCAACCGCCGGTACAGCAGGGATGCCATCTGCCACTACGGTAACTGCTACGATTCAGCAGGTTGATCCGAACTCAAAGCTCATTCGGATGCGCACTGCCAATGAGGAAGTCGTCGAAATGCAAGCTCCCCCAGGATTGCTGGGCCGGCTGCAAGACGGTGACCGCGTCGAAGTCGTGATCCGCAAAAGTGAGCCAACTCACTAAGACAAAGCGCTAGGACTAGGCATTCTCAGGACCTAAGGACATGAAGCCACCCAAGATTGGTACCTTAGAATATATGTGCTACCGGAGAGTTATGGCTTACAGTGACTCTCCGGTAGCCTGTTTCTCTTTTCTGTCCTTCATTCGGCGCCAGAAGGGCTCGCCTATGGCCAACACGCGTATCAAGATTCCCGGCTGCGCTCTGGCCGTCTTGTGGGTGGCGTTCACTGTGACGCCCGTCGCTCCACAAATAGCGACAAATACTGGTCATCTCCTATTGGAGGAAGCCTCTCGGGGGATAGCGCTTGTCTGCCCACAGCAGCACCATCAGACGTGTGCCTTACAACCGTTGGAGTCACACCTATACACAGCGAATCAGCCTGCTCCCACGAGCAGCGCTGTTTTCAGGCCGCGGTCTCAGAAAACAGCCAATGTTGAGCTACAAGTGCCCGAGGTACTTGTGCGGGCTCTGCTGATGGAGGACAGGACCACTGGGCCTATCGAACTGCAAATACCTGAGGCACTGCCGATGGTTCTGACCACTGAGGACTGGGGGCAGATGCCGTAGAGGAGACAATGGCGATGGGGACCATTCTTCTTATTATCTTGATTCTGATACTCATTGGTTCATTACCCACCTGGCCGTATAGTGCCGGCTGGGGGTATTACCCGAGCGGCGGCCTCGGGCTCGTCCTGGTGATTGTGATTATCTTGGTCCTCTTAGGGCGTGTCTAAGCAATGGCTTCTTGCAGTGGCATGTGGGGGGAAAGGATGGTAGAGACGAACTGCGCTCCCCCCTCTCTCCCTAGCGGTCACCAAACAGATCAGCAATGTTGGCATGGGCTTTCTGCGCCAGTTCCTCCCCCTCCACATGTCCCATGGCAGTGTAAAACACCCCATCGTAGTCCCGCGTGCGAATGACCACTGGCATAGGCACGGCATGCCCCATGAGCAAGGCTTGTTGCTTCGAGTCCAGACTGGCGAGCACACTGCGGAGCCAGCTGGCATTGCTCACCCCGGTGAGCACCGCAGCGATGTCCTTTTCATCACTCAGCAGCGAGGTAATGCGCGTGCCGACCTGCGACATAATCTCATCGTCAATACTCGACGGGCGCTGGTCAATGATGAGAAGGGAAACAAAATATTTGCGCATCTCGCGGGCAATCGTACCAAAAATCGTCTGGCGTGCTGCCATCGGGTTGAGGAATTTGTGGGCTTCTTCAATGGTGATAATGAGCTGCTTCGGCTTGTCCTGGGTACGTCCGGCGGCCAGGTAACGTTCGGACTTCATGACGTACAGATCATGGATACGACGCGTTAGGATGTTCGCCACGAGCATGTAACATAAGAAGCTACTCTGCTGGCCAAACTCCAGGACGATATGGATACCTTTGTCGATGAACTCCATGATCTTGAAGACCGCGTCCTCGATCACCTTTTCCTGCAGGAAGTCGAATTTTTCCAGGCGTTTGAGCTTGCGGTGCAGGGCTGAGATGGACTCTGGGTGCGCCCCAATCTGGTCCGCAAAGTCTTTGATGTCTTTAGGGTCCTGATGCAGCAGCACGGAGAGCCAGTCACGGCCGTATTTGTTCACGATCAAGTACGATGACTCCACTGCCGTCGCATGCAGATTCAACTCATCGGCCAATGCCGCAATGTCCTCCACCATAATCTGGTTATACGGAATTTTCACGACAAAATCGCTCTGCACTCCACGCCGCCGCGCTGACTCTGGATCGAGGGTAAAGATCGCGACCTTGCTGCCAAAGAGTTGTTTCAACCCCTTGACAAAACCGCGCCGCCCGCTGCCAGACTCCTGCGTCGCCTGCCAGCCGTACTCACTGTGCATGTCAAAGATCAGGTTGACGGCACGATCTTTGTGAATCAACCCCGCCAGCACCAGACGGGTCAAGAAGGTTTTGCCGGTGCCCGTTTTGCCAAAGACCCCGTTACTGCGCTCAATAAAACCTTCGAGATCGATGCAGATTGGCGTCTCCATGTCGAGAGGACGCCCGATGTGGAAATAGCGCGTGCCGTGCTCCTCACTCCCGAAGATACGGTTCACATCTTCTTCCTCGGCCTCACATACGACCGAGAAGTGGATCGGAATCGTCTTCACCAGGTGCGGTTCGTTCACCCGTGCCGTGGGGGCATCGTCTTTGTCCGTCATGAGCAACGGGCGCAAGCACACGGTGCCGTATGTGGTCGTCCCGTGCAGCACCTGGCGCATGAGGTCTTCTTCTTCATCCGGGGGATCAGCCAGTACCTGGGGATTGGTGGTATCCAGGCGCACATCAGTAACCATGCAAAAAAACCGGCTCTTTTCCCCTTCAATCACGACAAATTTGCCAGCGCGAATGTCCTCAACGGAGTACCACTCGTCGAGCTTCATTTCCAGACCACCAACTAACGATCCGCTGACAATGACCCCGACACGTCGTCTATGCATAGGACCAGTCCCTTAAGGCTTACCAGTGTCCTAATCTTGAATTCTGTGGAGGATAGCGGAAAGCATTTCGTAATCGTCGCCAATGAGTTTGATAAGTTCTTTGCCGGCTTTCACGAGGAAAGAACGCTCCCCCGCATGGACCGTATAGGCAGTACGAATGGCCGCAGCGATGAGCTCGTCCCGTGGGGCCTTCTCAACACCCATGAGAAAACGCAGGAACCAGAAATGCGAGGTAATACGACGTACCTCTAGGGGCTGACAGGCATACACAAAACTATGCAGCCTGGGTGGCTGCGGCGGTAGATGATAGCGCACGGCGCCGTCGCACTCATACCCAATGATAGTGGCCTCGAATTTGGTCTTCAAGAGCTCGAAAATCTGCGGTTGCTCATCGCGCAGTTCCTGCTCCGAACGGTGGTACGCAATCGCCAGGCGATTCGGTTCTAGGCTATGAGTATAGGCGTTGCAGACGACGGCGTAAATAGTCTCGCGCGCCTTCACCTGAATAAAGCTGCCGAATGGTGGGGGATCGTGTAACAGCGCGCTTTCGGCGATGAACTCCGTGTTACTGCTCCCGATCACCTCGCCAATTTCTGCGTCGTACATGGCTACACAGTCATCCTTCGCTTACCCAGGTTTTTCGGGGAGATGGCAGCTCGCATCCCTCGACGCAGCAGTACTGCGGTTACCATCTCATAAAAGAGCTCACGCTCGGGACCGCGCACCACGGCATGCTGATGGGCTTCCGCCAGTGCGATGGGATAACCCATACCTTTCTGGGCTTGGTCGTAGGCAACGGCGTGGACCAGATCAAGGAGAGTTGGGCTCGCAGCCACCCATTGGGGCACTTCAACACGCACAATCTCTGTCCCAACATGCAGGTAGAAGAAGACAACGCGGTGCACACCGTAGTCCTCCAGGACCCGCGACTGACTGGCGAAGACCGCCGTACGCTCGCCTGGCTGGAGCAGGTGCTCGAACAGCCGCCGGTCACTGAGCCCTTCGATCTCCGCGCACGGGAGCCGTGGCAGATCAGTATAGGGACAACGATCACAATGCGGTGCCGTCTCTGGACAGAGGCCAACGCGTAAGGTATTCAGCACATCTCGACTACGTGGCCGGCTGATATATCCGACCACAGGAATCTGCTGTTGCCGCGCCTGCTCCAGGGAACCCAAATAGCACGCCAGGCTCGCCTGCTTGTAATCCTGTGGTTTGCCTTCGAGTTGCCAGAGAATCAGACTGCCGTCCGACAGCGCACAGGTGCGATGCCCACTCTCTTGGACCCGCGTCGCCTGCCGTAGCAGGGCCTGGCATTCCATCAGGGTACGGCGCATGCCCAACAGGTCCCCCGTGACGTGCACACGCTGGCCACCATAGTCCATGTACAGATCGTCGTCACGGTAAAAGAGCGTCGGTACACTGGTCAATTCAGCCCGCTCACCGGTGCCATAGTGCAGCACTACCGTCGAGATATTGAGGAGAAAGGCTGGAATGACCTCATGATGACTCGGGGCGATTTGCGAACCATCCGTTGCTACGACCGTCATAGCCAGTGGTCGGGGCGGCAGCTCGTAGGTCTTCTCGAGCGACTCACGGATCCCGGCCAGAAGCCAGGAGGTTTTACTGGCCTGCAATTTCCGTATGAACGCCGGCAAGCGTCCCGACTCAAGCGCTAATTGTCCGAGCGCTTTGTCCAGACGTTTCAGGCCGTCCTCTGCAACGAGCTGGTGCTCTACTGCCATACGGCTAATCTGTTGATTCACTTTGGCCAGGTCAAGCATATGGCTCCATCCTTTTTTGCGCCTTCAGCCCTTGGTGCTCAGCCCTCAGCTGTTATTCCACCTGTGCCGTGCTGCCAATTCTTCCAGACTACGCTGTTTGCGCCGTCGCCGCCGTTTCGGTTTACCGTCAAGCGGCAGTGGGAAGAGCGGTGTGCTGGGTGCCTTTCCCCCTGCCTCCAGGGTCACGCTCTCCGCAGCAAGTGCCGTGAGATGCACCTCAATACGCGGGGAGTGACGGTCCACCCGCTTGCTCAGGTGAATTTCTACTACCAGGTTATCATTGATCCCCAATGCCTCGCAGAGTGCATCCTGCGCAATTTTCAGACCCCCATCTAGATCGCGCCGCAGCGCTGAAACAAAGTAGAACGTGATCGTCAGTGCTAGATAATGACGCTGCAACAGCACCACGTCAAAGAGCGGGTGCTGATCTAGCCAGTATTCTATCGCCTCAGCGACGAGCCTCTTGAACTCTCGCCCAGTGCGAGACAGGATGCGGCGCCCCTGTACGGTCGCGTACTGGTGGTTGATGCTTGGCGGCAGAGGTAACACCAGCGTGAGTTCTCCA
>WNFT01010241.1_pt1 | contig 10147 bp, 6 predicted proteins | sample 5400191 | NCBI WGS metagenome assembly WNFT01 (sample SAMN13153359, study PRJNA577476) | soil metagenome | isolation source: 80 cm saprolite under Madrone tree | place: USA:California | collected 2016-06-14 | reverse complement strand
TGCTGGCGGCGCTGATGGCGGACCGCGCGGTGCCGGTGAGGACGCGCGTGCTCGCGCCGAGGCGGGTGGCCGCGTGATGGATGCGGCGTACCACGACGTCATCCGGCGGCGCCTCGAGTTGCCCCTCCACGAGGGGCCCGACAAGGTCACCACCCTCGCGGAGGCGGTGCGCCGGCACGTCCGGGCCGGCGACACGGTCTACGTCGGGGCGGCCCACGGGCGCGCCAACGTGCTCGTCCGCGAGGTCACGCGCCAGTGGTGGGGCAGGCGCCCCGACTTCACGCTCGCGGCCATCGGCGTCGGATCCCCGTGGACCGCCCTCATCCATGGCGGCCTCGTCCGCCGCGTCATCACCACCTTCATGGGCGAGGGCTATCCCTTCCCCACGCCGCAGCCCTTGATCTCCCGGGCCGTCCTGGAGGGCAGGCTGGAGGTCCAGAACTGGTCGATGCTGACCATGCCGCTGCGGCTCCTCGCCGGCGCCATGGGCGTGCCCTTCCTCACCACGAAGTCGCTCCTCGGCTCCTCCATGGAAGAGGACAACGCGAGGGACGGGGACTTCATGGTCGCCGACGATCCCTTCGGGGGAGAGGAGCGCGTGGGCTACGTCCGCGCGCTCGTGCCCGACGTGGCCCTCGTTCACGCCTGGGCGGCCGACCGCGCGGGCAATGTGCTGACGGCGGCACCGCTCAACGAGAACCTGTACGGCGCCATGGCCGCCCGGCGCGGCGCCGTCGTCTCCGTCGAGCGTATCGTCTCCACCGACTTCATCCGGCGCCATTCGGGTCTCGTCAAGCTTCCCTCGCAGTACGTTCAGGCCGTGGTCGAGGCGCCGCAGGGATGTCATCCCGGCGGCATGTACGGCATGGGGATCGCCGAGCTGGAAGGGTATGCGGAAGATCTGGAATGGATCCTCGAGTGCCGGCGCGCCTTCCGCGAGCCCGGGCCGGCGGATGCCTGGATCAAGGAGTGGATCCTCGACGTGCCGGACCAGGCGAGCTATCTGGCCAAGCTCGGCTATGGGCGAATCATGGAGACCAAGGGCCGCGCCCACACCGACGCATGGGTCTCCGAGCTCGAGTCGCTATCCGCGACGCTGCCGGAGCCTGGATCCGCCGCCTCTTCATCCGAGTGGATGGTGGTGGCGGCGGCGCGCGTCCTCGCCGAGAAGGTCCGCGCGCACGGCTACCGGAGCTTCCTGGCCGGCGTGGGCAACTCCAACCTCGCCGCCTGGCTGGCCGCGTACGAGCTCAAGCGGGACGGCGTCGACGTCGAGCTCATGGCCGAGACGGGCATGGTCGGCTACCTCCCGCGGCCCGCCGAGCCCTTCGTGTTCTCCTTTCGAAATTTTCCCTCGGCCAAGATGCTCACGGACATCCTGCACGTCATGGGGGTGTTCATGGGCGGGCGACACAACGCGTGCCTGGGATCGCTGGCCGCGGGACAGATCGACAAGCACGGCAACATCAACTCGACCATCATTCCGGGCGTGACCTACGTCACGGGCTCGGGCGGCGCCAACGACATCACCTCCTCCTCGCGCGAGGTGGTGGTCTCCCTCCAGCAGTCGCCGCGACGCTTCGTGGACAAGGTGCCCTACATCACCGCGCCGGGCCGCGCGGTGCGCGCCGTGGTCTCCGATCTCGGCCTCTACGAGAAGCACGGGGATGACGGGACGCTCCGGCTCACGGGCACCTTCGGCGATCGCGCGGAGGCCGCCGCCGTGGAGGCCGCCCGCGCGGCCTGTGGCTGGGAGCTGGCCATCGCTCCCGCGCTGCGGCGCTTGCCATCATCAGCAGCAGCCACCGTCGCGGCGCCATCCACGTCTGGGGATGCTTGTCATCGAGGCCGTAGACGTAGTTGATGTTCACCGCCCAGTTCGGGTGCGAGGGTGGGGGAGGCGGAGCGGGGGCGAGAAGATACGAGATGAGGAGAACGACGACGGCGGCCAGGGCCTGCAGGGGGAGCGCCCGTCGGTCGTAGCCCAGTCGGGAGAGCAGCCACAACAGCACGAAGGGAAGCCATCCGTGAAACAGGGAGAGCCCCCGCAGAAACAGGGGGAGGCTCCCCTCGAACATGTAGTTGGTGACGCCCGTCACGTGCACGCCCGCCACGAGCCGGCACAGCAGGTCGACCACCCACAGCATCTGCGGCAGCGTGATGGCCACCGCTTGCATGCTGACGAGGAGCGGGCTCTCGATCCAGATGGCCACGCCGGTGACGAGCAGGGCGATGTCACAGAAGTAGAGAAAGTTCCACGGGGTATACGTCACCCAGTACCACGGCACGAGGATGGCCACGAAGACGGTGTAGGCCAGCTTCACCCAGCGGGGAATGCGCCGGCTGACTCCCGTCCTCATGAGGTATGTTGTCTGGGAGGGCGGGAGGCCGGCGCAAGGCGCCGGGCCTGGCCCGCCGGGCCACGCAGTGGAGCATCCAGGAGGAAAGACGGCCAAGATGATGCGAGCGCGACGCGACGGGAGACGACGGCAGCTTGTGACCTTGCGTGTGCCGCCGATCCTCTTGGCCCTGGTCTGTCTGTCATGGAGCACGGTCCGAGCCGAGGACTACAAGTATCCGTATCGTGACCCCTACGTGGCGACCACCACCGCCGCCATCCTGAATTCCGACGACCTCACTCCCAAGCTCAAACGGCAGATAGTCCACGTGCCGGGTCTCCCCGGCCGGGACCAGCTCCCTGCTCTGGAAGGGCGCGGCGAGCTGAAGGTCACGCTCTATCGCCAGAACCGACCCGCCCCCTTGCTCTTCATTCTCTCCGGCATCGGCACCAACCCATACTTCGGCCTCGCGACCTACTTCGCCGGCCTCTTCCATGCCGAGGGCTCTCACATCGTCATCCTTCCGTCCCCCATGAGCTGGAACTTCGCGCTGGCGGCCAGCCGAAGCGGCGCCCCCGGCTATGTTCCGGAAGACGTCCGCGATCTCTATGAAGCCATGCAAAAGACTCTGGACATTCTGAAAGCTCGATACAACCTGAAGATTACGAGAATCAACTTCCTCGGGGCAAGCCTGGGGGCCCTCGAGGGCGCCCACCTGAGCGTGATCGATGCCCAGGAGCGCAAGATCGGCATCGACACGTATCTGCTCATCAACCCGCCCCTCGATCTCTCCTACGCCCTGGAGAAGGTCGACGAATGGTCTGCCCTCCAGGAGAAGCTGGGCCCGAGCAAGTCCAAGGGTCTCCTCGTCAAAGCCCTGGGCATCGTCGAGTCCTTTTCCAAGGACAGGCGGGACGACCCGGCGGTCTTCGCGAGGTTCACCAAGGCCTTCGGGGTCTTCACGCGAGAGGAGCTCCAGTTCCTGATCGCCGAGGATCTGGAGATCCTGCTCCCCGAGCTCGTCTATGTCAGCCAGACGATCAACGATCAGGGCGTGCTCAAGACTCCCAGGGATCAGGCGAGAAAGCGCCTGGAGGAAGCCAAGAGCTTCCTGTTCAAGGACTACAGCGAAAAGATCGGCGTGCCGTTGTGGAGAGCTCAGGCAGGGGCGCCCGATGCCGACCTGGACAGCTTCACCAAGCGAGGGTCCCTGGCGCCGATTCTCGATCAGATACGCGGCAATGCCAAGGTGCACATCATGCACAACGCCGATGATTTCCTGGTCGACCGGAAATCCCTGGAGGAGATCAAGGAGACACTGGGCGATCGGGTGAAGCTCTATCCCTATGGCGGGCACCTGGGGAATCTCTGGTACCCGGAGAACAGGGAGTACGTTCTCCGAACATTCAGGACACCGCCGTGAGTGAGACGGCGCCGTCCGCGCCCGCGCCGGCGCCGGCGAGAGGAGTCGACATGGTCACTGCGTCGCTGAGCCCTCAGGATCTCCAGCAGCACGTCGGACGGCGCGCCGTCTCCACCGACGTCGTCACACCCGGCCCCGCGAACCTGCTCCGCCTCGCCTTCGGCCGCCCCGAACCCGAGCTGCGGCCCGGAGATCCGCTCCCCCCAGGCTGGCTCGGCCTGTACTTCCTGCCCAAGTTCCGCCAGGACGAGCTACGGCCCGATGGCAGTCCGCTCGACGCGGGAGTGGTCCCACCCATGCCGCTGCCCCGGAGGATGTTCGCGGGCGAGCGGCTCCGCTTTCACGAGCCGGTTCGCATCGGGGAGGAGCTGAGACGAGAGACCGAGCTGGCCGACCTCGCCATGAAGTCTGGCGGCACGGGCACCCTGGTCTTCGCCACCGTGATCCACCGCGTGTACGCGCCGGGCGGGCTCGCCCTCGAGGAAGAGCGACGAACGGTGTTCCGCGAGGAGATCAGGGCGGGGGAGCGGAACCAGGCGCCCCGGCGCGAGGATGCCCCCGTCGACGTCCCGTGGCGGCGGCGTGTCGTTCCCGATCCCATCCTGCTCTTCCGCTTCTCGGCCCTGACCTTCAACAGCCATCGCATCCACTACGATCGCGCCTGGGCCATGGACGTCGAGGGCTATCCGGGCCTCGTGGTGCACGGGCCGCTCACCTCCACGCTCCTCGTCGACTTCGCGCGCGATCACAATCCCGGGCGCGCGTTTCGCACGTACACGACCCAGGCGCGCGCACCCCTCTTCGACACGGCGCCCTTCGAGCTGCGGGGCCGGCCAAGCGCGGACGGCGGAGGCGCCGAGCTCTGGGCGGTGACCCCGGAAGGCACCGTGGCCATGAGCGCCCAGGTAGAGTTCGCGTAGCGCGTGTGGTGCCCGATTCGCTGACGCTCTTCGGGCTCGTGGCGGTCACCGCCATGCTCGTCTTCTACGCCCTCGAGGATCGGAGCCGCTGGTTCATCCTGGCCTTCGCGGGAGCCTGCGCCCTGGGATCGCTCTACGGCTTTCTGCAGGGCGCGTGGCCCTTCGGCCTGGTGGAGGCCGTGTGGGCGCTCGTCGCTGTGCGGCGCTGGACGACTCGGGCGGCGGCGCGCCTCTGACGATCCTGGCGGCTGTTCGCGACACCGAGCTCCGTCCGCTCGGTGATCGTCGGGCGGTCGAGACGGTCAAATACCCGGGCGCCCCTGCCTGGTCCGGAGATATTGTATTCGCGATGCGGCGCTTCGAGCTTCGCCCCGCGGCTCTCTATGCCATCGCCGTCCTGTGCGCGGTGGGCGCCATACTGGCGAGGGCCTCCCTGAGCTTTCTCTGGGGCTTCAGATTTCCCTACCTGACCGCGTATCCCGCCATCCTCCTCGCGGCCTGGCTGGGCGGGCTTGGCCCCGGACTCGTCACCACCGCCCTCTGCGCGGCTGCCGCCGCGTACTTGTGGATTCCCCCCACGGGCTCCTTCCACATCGGGGCCACCAGCGATCTCATCGCGCTCGCCATCTTCGTCTTCATCGGCGCGGCCGTCAGCGTCTTGAACGAGGTGATCCAGCGCCGGGAGCAGCAGCTCGGCCGGCTGCTGGAGAGCATCAGCGACGGGTTCATCGTGCTGGACGACCAGTGGCGCTACCGGTTCGTCAACGACCGGGCCGCCCAGCTGATGCGTCGATCACGCGCGGAGCTCCTGGGCAAGCGCATCTGGAGCGAGTTTCCCGACCTCGTGGGAAGCGCCTTCGAGACCGAGGCGCACCGCGCCGCGGCGGAGAACATCTCCCGGTACGTGGAGTTCTACGACGAGCCGCGCGGGATCTGGTCCGAGGTGCGGATGTTTCCCTCGCGGGCGGGGCTCGCCATCTACCTGCAGGACATCACGGAGAGAAAGCAGAGCGAGCTGGCGTCGTTCCATCTCACGGCCCTCGTGCGCTCCTCGGCCGACGCCATCGTGAGCAAGGATCTCGGCGGGATCATCCGATCCTGGAACCCCGCGGCCGAGAAGCTGTTCGGGTACACGGCGGCGGAGGCGGTGGGACGGTCCATCACGATCGTCATCCCGCCCGAGCGCTTGCACGAGGAGGTCGAGGTGCTGGCGCGGATCCGGCGAGGCATGGCCATCAGCGATTTCGAGACGGCGCGCATGCGCAAGGATGGAACGATGGTGGACATCTCCCTGACGGTGTCTCCCGTGCGGTCGACGGCGGGGGAGATCATCGGCGCCTCGAAGATCGCACGCGACATCAGTGGCCGGAACCGACTGGAAAGGGAGCTCCGGGTCCTCCTCGCCCGCGAGCAGGAGGCGCGCGCGGACGCGGAGACGGCCAGCCGCGCCAAGGACGAATTTCTGGCCGTCCTCTCGCACGAGCTGCGCACCCCGCTCAATGCCGTGTACGGGTGGGCGAACATCCTGAAATCGGGCGGGATCGACGAGGCGACGGCGGCGCGCGGGCTCGACGCGATCGTCCGGAACGCCAATGCCCAGGTGCAGCTCATCGACGACCTCCTCGACGTGTCCCGCATCGTGTCGGGGAAGATGCGGCTCGATGTGCAGCATGTCGATCTCGCCTCGGTGGTGAGGGCGGCCCTCGACTCGATGAGCCCCGCCGCCGCTGCCAAGGGCATACGGCTTCAGACCGCTCTCGATCCTCGGGCGGGGCCGATCACGGGAGATCCGAACCGGCTGCAGCAGGTGGTCTGGAACCTCGTGAGCAACGCCGTGAAATTCACGCCGCGGGGCGGTCAGATCCAGGTGCACCTGCAGCGGGTCAACTCGCATGTCGAGCTCGTGGTCAGCGATACGGGACAGGGTATCGGTCCCGAGCTGCTGCCGTTTCTCTTCGAGCGATTCCGGCAGGGGGATAGCTCCACGACGCGACAGCATGAAGGACTCGGGCTCGGCCTGGCTCTCGTCAAGTACTTGACGGAGCTTCACGGCGGGATCGTCTCCGCCTACAGCCTCGGCTCCGGGAAAGGCGCGACGTTCACGGTGAAGCTGCCTCTGACCATCGCGCAGACCCCGACGGCGACGGAGGTGGCAGAGCATCCGACGGCGGCCCTGGTGGCGCGCGCGCTGGCGGGCCCGCGTCTCGACGGCCTGCGTGTCCTCGTCGTGGACGACGACCAGGACTCGCTCGATCTTGCCTCCGCCATCCTGAGCGGAGTGGGGGCGGTGGTCACGACCTCTCGCTCAGCGGCGGAAGCTCTGGAGCTGCTGCGTCAGGAGCGTCCGGACGTGCTGATCTCCGACATCGAAATGCCCGGCGAGGACGGCTATGCGCTCATTCGCAAGGTGCGCGCGCTCGACCGCTCCGGCGGCGGCGCCACGCCCGCCGTCGCGCTCACGGCGTACGGACGCGTCGAGGATCGCCTGCGCACGATTTCTGCTGGCTACAGCATGCACGTGCCCAAGCCGGTGCAGCCCGTCGAGTTGACCACGATCGTTGCCAGCCTCGCCGGACGATAGCCTCCTCGAGAGGGGCTCGGATCGATTTTCCGAGTGTGTCAGTTTTGCCATCCGGACCGGTAATCGTGACGTGGGGAGCCTCCCGGCACGGTGTCTTGCCCTTGGCAAATGACCGCGAGATGGGCCAATTCTCGCTCGACAATGGTGCCGACGTTTTGGCACAGATGATGCGGCGTTTGGCGCAAGGACCGCAGGGTTCCCGACTCTCATGCCCTCTAGCATCGCGAGCGGCCATCGTGATCCCGCCTTGGCACTCTCAACGGGTGCGGGCTCGATCCCCGCCTGCGTCGCGGCCTCCACGCGAGTCCCGTGAAGATCCGCTCGTATCTTTTCGTCCTCACCGCGGCCGCCCTCCTTCCTCTCGTGGTGTTTTCGACGCTCATCACGGGCGTTTTGTGGAAGACGCAGCAGTCGGCGCAGGAGCTGAGATTCAGCGAGCGTGTCAAAGGCATGTCCATCGCCCTCGACAGGGAGTTGCTCGGAAGCATGCGGGTGCTCGAGATCCTCGCCCGGTCGACGTCGCTGGACACGGCGGACCTCGCAATTTTCTACGCTCGCGCCCGGCGGGTGCGTGATCAGGAAAAGGGCTGGCAGACCATCATTCTCGCGGAGGCCTCGGGGCGAGGGGTCTTCGACGTGCGGCGGCCCTTCGGGTCGCCGCCCCGCCAACGAGTCGACGGAGCGACGCTGCAACAGGCCATCAGGGCTCGCCGGCCCATCGTCTCTCGGCTTCTCGAGGGGCCCGGCCCCGGGGAGTTCAGGACCTTCGTCGGCGTTCCCCTCGTGAGTCGAGAGGGAATTCAGCACGTGCTCTTCGCGGAGATCGACGCCGCGTCGTGGCTCGACTTCTTGCGGAGCTATCCGATAGCGGCCGATGCGACCATGACGCTCCTCGACCAGGACGGACACATCATCGCGCACACCCTCGACAATGCTCGGTGGGTAGGCAAGTCCGCCGCGCCCGACCTGCGAGAACGGAGCCGCGAGAGCACGCTCGCCGCGTACCGGACGACGGGTCTCGAGGGCGAGCGGTTGTACTCGGCGCACAGCCGGTCCGCCGTGAGCGGATGGACAATGGCCACGGGCGTGCCGGCGGCGGCCGTCAACAGCGTGCTGTGGAAATCGACGCTGCTCACGGCCGGCGGCGTCGTCCTCGCCATCGCCCTCGCGGGCGGGCTGGCCTTGCTCCTGAGCCGGAGTGTGGCGCGCCCCATCTCCGCCCTGGCCAGGCTCTCGTCGGCCTTCTCGGGGGGCAGTCCTCCGCCTCCCGACGAGCGCGGCCTCCGTATCAGCGAAGTGGACGAGGTCGCCCGAGTCCTGCATCAGGCCGCGGCCGACCGTCGCGTGAACGAGGCGCGCTTCGAGGTGCTGGCGCAGCTGGCCCCCGCCGGTCTGTTCCAGACCGACGCCGGGGGCGGCTACGTGTACGTGAACGACCAGTGGTGCGCCATCACGGGAATCTCCCGGCAGCACGCGACGGGCGCGGGCTGGGTGGATGCCCTTCACGAGGACGACCGCGAGCGTGTCACCCGCCACTGGGACGACGCGATCAAGCTCCAGTGCGATTTCTCGACGGAGTATCGACTGCGACGGCCCGGCGGCGAAACGAGATGGGTGACGGCTCAGGCGAGGCCGGTGCGCAACTGGCGCGACACGGTGGTGAGCCACGGGGGGTTCATCACCGACATCACGGATGTCAAGCGGGACGCCGAACGCCGGGAAGAGCTCCTGGAGCGGACGCAGGCGGCGCGGACGGCCGCGGAGAGCGCCAGCCACGCCAAGGACGATTTCCTCGGCGTGGTCTCCCACGAGCTCCGGAACCCCCTGAACTCCATCCAGCTCTGGCTGGAGGTGCTCCGCCCCCGGGCCGGAGACCACCCGCAGATCGCCCGGGCGCTGGAGTTCATCAAGCGCGCGGCGGACACGCAGGCCAAGCTCATCGACGATCTACTCGACGTCGCGCGCATCGAATCGGGCAAGCTCCGCATGGAAGTGGTGACGGTTCCCCTTGGTCCGATCCTGACGGCGGCCCAGGATTCGGTTCGGCTCGCGGTGGCCGCCAAGGGGATCACCCTGGAGCTGAGGCTCGAGGAGGGGTCCCTGGCCGTCACCGGCGATTCCAGCCGGCTGCAGCAGGTCGCCTCGAACCTGCTCTCCAACGCGGTCAAGTTCACGCCCACGGGCGGAAAGGTCGAGGTCTTGCTCAGGAGGACGGACTCGCACGCGCGGCTCATCGTGAAGGACAACGGCGAGGGAATTTCCCCCGAGTTTCTCCCGCACATCTTCGAGAGATTCCGCCAGGCCGATACGAGCAGTAGCAGGACCGCGCCTGGACTTGGGCTCGGCCTGTCCATCGCGCGTCAGCTCGTGGAGCTGCATGGCGGGCGGATCTGGGCGGAGAGCCCGGGCAAAGGGAAGGGCGCCACATTCTTCGTGGAGCTGCCCCTCGCCCCGGCCATCGCCGTCGTTGCCGAGTCACGGGGAGGCGACGACGACAAGCAGACGGCGCCGGTCCGGGGTCTTCGCCTCCTCGTGGTCGAGGACGAGCCGGGAGCGCGGGAAGCGCTCGCGTTCCTCCTGCGATCGGCAGGCGCTCGCGTCGCGGCGGCCGGGTCCGTCGGAGAGGCCCTGGATCTCCTGGAACGCGAGCGGTTCGACGTGATGGTGAGCGATATCGGCATGCCGGGTCAGGACGGGTACGATCTCATCCGCCAGCTCCGCCAGCGGCCCCGGGACCACGGGAGCAGGACCCCGGGGATTGCCTTGACCGCCTACGCGGGCGTCGACAACGAGCGCCGGGCCCTCTCCGCCGGCTACCAGATGCACCTGGCCAAACCCATCAAGCCTTCCGTGCTCACCCAGGCCATCGCGGGGCTCGCGCGCT
>WNFT01006720.1_pt1 | contig 10147 bp, 12 predicted proteins | sample 5400191 | NCBI WGS metagenome assembly WNFT01 (sample SAMN13153359, study PRJNA577476) | soil metagenome | isolation source: 80 cm saprolite under Madrone tree | place: USA:California | collected 2016-06-14 | reverse complement strand
GGTGGTGGTGGTGGGAATGACCAACTGATGGGGTTGAACCGTCTTTCCCGATTTGGCCACACGCGGGCCGCACCGTCCTACGGTCAGACCCATGCTTTATTGTCAAATAAAGCACAGGGTCTGTGCGCCGGGGTGCCATATTAATACACGGGATGTCCCCCCACATTTGTAGTAAGTAAATAGATAAGATAAGAGTAGATAACAATTAGATGACATTAGATATTAGTTAACATGAGTCCTATCGGAATCCGATGGACTTCATCAGACCTCCATCGGACTCCAATGAGTCCAACATCAGAGTCCGACGGAGTCCGATGTGATTTGGACGAAAACCGTGAGAAATAGTCCTATAGGACTTTAAATCTCATTGAGCCCAGTGCTAAAAAAAGTCCCATAGGACTCCATCGGACTCCATCAGAACAGGTGGGGGAGGGTAAAGTCCTCACAATCTGTTACACTTTATTACCATTGGTGGTAATAAATCCTGGTGATTCTTTCTAAAAAGTATTGATGCATACAAAAATGCCCTGTGATCTGCAAGTTCCATGGAACCTGGGGTGGGCTGTTACCATCTGTTACCATCTGTTACAGTTGGTAATAACAAAGCCTGAAATCTGTTATGGTCTGTTACCATTGGTGGTAACAAAAGCTGATGATTCTCTCTAAATAGTGTCAATTTATGTAGAAAATGCCCTGGGATCTGCAAGTTCTATGGAACATGAGGATGGGCTGTTACAATCTGTTATGGTCTGTTACAGTGGGTGGTAACAAAGCCTGAAATCTGTTATGGTCAGTTACAATGGGTAGTAACACAAGCTGATGATTTTCTCTAAATAGTGTCAATTAAGTTCCATGGAACCTAGGGATGGGCTGTTACAATCTGTTACGGTCTGTTACAGTGGGTGGTAACAAAGCCTGAAATCTGTTACGGTCAGTTACAATTGGTGGTAACACAAGCTGATGATTTTCTCTAAATAGTGTCAATTTATGTAGAAAATGCCCTGGGATCTGCAAGTTCCATGGAACCTGGGGATCGGCTGTTACAATCTGTTACGGTCTGTTACAGTGGGTGGTAACAAAGCCTGAGATTGGCTTCAAATCTGTTATAGTCTGCTATAATTGGTCTAAAATGTGTTACCATCTGTTACAATCTGATAAGATCGTAACAGATCTGTTACGTTACGCGTAACAAAGTTGTAAGGCAACTACAGGAATACTATTATAAGAAATTTACGATTTGTAGTAGCCACCCTCGCCATCATCGGGGCTGCTTCTTCCCTCTCAGTCGTTTCTCCTCCTCGTTGGCGTCGTCATCCGTGATGTCCAAACCTTCTCGTCCTTGGAATGAGTCCCCTCTTTGTGCAAACGCGAGCTGGCGAGAACGAATTCGGAGGTGAGTAACCTTCGTCTGTTAGTGTGTTAGGTGGGTACTAACGTACCTCTTAAAGACGCATAGCCCGTGCGTATACGCTGATGCTAACGTCTACGATGGGCAAGGTGGATGAGAATTTGAAGGCGCTTGGGACGTAAGAATCAAATAAACGAAAAGATGAGTACCAGCTAGTTATGGAACGATGATTGTGCCTTACCATGGTAGCCTTGGACTCAGTGACTTCCTCATCAGTCAGGGTGTCTGCCTTGGCAATGATAGGACATCCACCCCCTGCGTTCTCCCGCTCCAGCTGTCTTGCGTCAGGTCAATAGCTTTTATTCGTCATGGAGGTCCTTAACGACGATCAACTCGTGCTCGTTCGTCATCTACGCGGTGGTCCGTGCCCTGCTGCCACTCGTTTGGCGGTTTGTCAAGCAAGTACGCAACAAGTGGCGTAGTTGTAGCTGTTGTCCCACTGCTGCGTGTTGTGCGTAGGTTCCCGTGTTCAGTGAAACGTTGTGTGTAGATGCTTACCGTAACTCGTAACCACCGTCGAGGACGGTATCGCATCGCATCGTCCAAACACAATCGTCATGGTCTGTCTGAAAGCCCCTGTTACCGTTTAGCCTGTAAAACGAAGTGAATACCCTGGAACGCTTGTCGGCATGTTGGAGGCTGACATACCTGGAGATGTGAAGGACACAGGCTTGGGCCGGCATTGACGCGTATGATGACGAGGAGAACTAAGGATGGCGCTGAATACAAAATGTTACGATGGAAGGAGTCATCGGTACTGATAGTGTTCTAAATTAGCTTGGAATGAGAGCACGAACTAGGGGAAACGTACCACTGGCGAAATACAAAGCGATATATGGCCTGCTGACGATCAATCTTCAAAGTTGAATGGTCAGCTTCGCCATTGATGGTAATTGGTATAACTCGTACCGAGGGCCCTCGCACAGTGAAACTGCTGTTCTTCCAGCAACTCTCATCGCCATCGCCATCCTACTGGGCCACTGCGACTACGTGGGGTTTCTGCAGGCTGTTCTCGACTTCCTGGGCATGGTCAATGTAGCAGAGGCAAAAAGCGGCGGTGGCGGCGGGATTCAGACTCGAGTTCTATATCTTGAGGTTGTTATTAGCTTGACCAACACTATAGAGAAGAAAAAAACATTTACTCATATGAAGTTTGTTCCCGGTCGCGGGTTTGGGAAAGAGTCTGAGCGTCTGCAGAGCCCTCTGCATGTGAACAGCCTTATGTGTGGAATTCCTTGCTCATGCTCGCGTTCTGGCAGCATTCGTGGACGCATTCGGGGTGGCCACCGTAGATATGGTGCTCATGGTCATGCTCGGAAGTGTGGTGGCCGTGCCGTCAACACCGACGGACGATGGTGGTGGTGATGAGGAAAGAAGGATGTGTGATGTGTGACAATACATCTGTCACACTTGCGAACTGGGTTAACCTTGAACTTTCCACCTGAACGCTACTTGAACGTTAACCATGAGCTCCTGCTGCGAAAGGACGTCCAACGCTGAAAGGATATGGAAAGCCGCCAACGTCGATATAAAGGCCATCGAAAACATAATCTTATCTCATTTCGGAACTTCACTTAGTCACCACGCTCCGAGTCGTATCCGGGACAGGTATTTTTATAAGCGCAAAATACCCCACTTTCGCACGCGTGTTTTTGTTCACGCTAGAGAACGGCATGCAAGTTATTGCCCGCATTATCCGCCCTGTTCGTGAATCGGTGAAGACGGAGGCCGAGGTGGCGGCGATGAAGCTGGTGCGAGGTCACTACCTTACAATGATGCGTGATGTCACAACTGGTCACCTATCTCAGAAAGTCGGATTGACTGGGTCACAGGTGCGTTCGCACCTTGCACGAGGTCTTCGCACCTGGGCCAACGCAACATGTGCACCTTCGCAACTTGCCGAGGTCCATGTTGTGGCCCTATCTCGTACTTGATACTTGTCACTGAGGTAGTTAGCACCTCGCACCAACCTGTCACACATGCCTTTGCACCTCGCTTGCACCTATGTCTTTACCTAGCACTAGGTACGCAGTTACCTCGCACCTACCTCGTACCCTGCACCTACCTTGGACTTTGCACTTATTTACATAAGTAGAGGAACTCATGAACATTTACCGAAAGGCCAGGCGGTGGTAAAGTTGATTTGAGTTCTGTATCACCTCAAGCTTGCCCTTCAATAAGTTGATTAATTTGGACGGCCTTATAGTCAAAGACCGAGCAGAGTTCTGGGTTATTGCAAAGAATTAAAAATTTCAAGAGATGGAGGATATCCATAAATGAGGGGCTCTCGTTGAGCAGTAATTGGGAGGTTGGTTTGGTCAATTTAAAGGCACTTTATATATTCAAAAATACTTATTATGCTATAAAGTATACTGTTGCAATCTTCTATTGGGATCCCATAAAAGGGATTATAATATGTGGAAGAAACGGAATGGGTTTTATTTAACTATTGAAGCCACTCATGTTCCATTGGTTCCCAGGTGACCGTTCCTTCGAAAAGGCGCGGTGTTACGCGCTTGCGACTGCGGTGACCACAGCTGTGTGTTGGAGGATGAATGCAACGTAACGGTACGCACAAGGGACGAGGGGAAGGTGCACAGGTCTTGCAGGGGGTGGCCCGTGGTAAGTTTTCTAAATTAGGTGCGAGGTCTGGTCCGCGCACCAGGTCCGCGCACCCTCCTTCCCAGTCGATCCGACGTTCTCACCTATCTTATCATGGCAGAGGATCGGTTGTCAAGGATATAAAAGGATTATCTTGCCGCTTGTCAGGGACATCAACTTCCTTGAAAGGCATTTCTGTTGTAAGGGTTCCCGCAAGTTTCCGACACAAGTGTCGAAGTAGGAGGCAATTTGAGAAAGGAAAACTAGGAATGACGGTCTTGAGAGGTCAGCGTAGAGGGTTATCGAGGCTAAATTTTCCAGGACTGGTATGTTTGCTAGCCTGTCTGTCCGGAAAAAATATGATAGCTTTGTCGTGCCGTATCTCCTCCGCCTTACCCGTCTTAGCTCTGGAACGGTTATCAAAATTTCTACCTAGAGGTGTGGACGGGCATGGTACCGTCTCCACGCTCAACTTGTTTCAGTACTGGTTAAACCAACCCTAAGACTTCGCCAACTTTAGGTCCTTTTCCGAATTGAGCTTGGCATACGGGGATGGTACCGCGTCCATGAGAACAGGCTGCATAGGGACTAATGGTGGCTGTCAGCGGATAAGCCGTGAACTTGGCCTCACAGGTATACAATCCATCCGTCTTACATCGTCATTCGGTACCACAATCTCATTGTTACACTCTTAGGTTCATTCTATGGGCAAGCTCAGAGATCCAAGCGAGCAAATTGATGTTCGCACTCAGGGCGATAATTGGATTTGCAAAATTCTGTCGACGGAACGGTCGTGAGGTATTTTTTAAAAATATTCGTTGGTCCCTCGTGTATGTGTTCAACTTACCCCAGTTCAGATTGCGTGCCCTACCAGACGAAGTTACTTGCGTGACATCAGAGGTCGGAAGTCAGGGAGATCAGGCGCATGTTCGTAATGTAGAAGGAGTACGGTTCAAATCGGTCCACAACGTATATCCCTTTTTCCGTCTTTCTCCGTGTACGGCTGGCCGGGGCGATTCTTTTAGGTAAATCGGACATGTTTATCCTTAACAGGTCACGCCCAATGATTAAACTGCCGTCGTCACTACCGCTGTCGCCCATGGAGACCTCACCGAGAAGATAGAGATACAGTCGACGAGGAAATCCAGGATCGCGTATGTGGGTGTAACGGGAAACGTGGATTAGGTCAAAAAACATGCAAAGTTGTGCTGGGCAAGAGAGATATCTCCAGTTGTAAAGGCGTATTATTTAATCAACCTTTTTCGGTTCCAGTTGCACGAATTCCTTGCATCTGTCGACAATGACTCTTTCAATCTCGCTCTCAATCTGCTCTTGATCCCAATCCGTCATAGAGCCAATCTTGGCCAAGTTGGACACACTGGCATCGCAATTTATCAGCGACAGGCCATTTGACGAACTTCTAAGATGTTTTACCTTTGTTCCAAATTTCGAAGTCCAACCTGGCCGGTACGTTCCCAGACATCCAAGGAGGAACAATCACATCTAACCAGAATTTCTTGCGCTTCCTGGGCTTGGAGCAATGCTTTGTTCCAATTATCGAGTGAGGGCCTCACCCCCTGATCATCATTCAGTATAATTCACCGTGAGTTTGGAAGTAACATACGGCCGACTTTCTGGAGCGAACCGGAGTAGGCTTTCCAGATTGCGCAGAACTATGGGCAGATACCTATACGTTGATTCATTCTTCGATGAGCGCTGGAGAATAAGATGGAGGAAAGTTCGTATTGACATCACCGATAGTCCCACGTTTCGTAGACCTCTGGACCACGGCATCTAGGACAGAGATATAGCCTTGGAGTATAGTAGAAAACAAACGCTCCGTGACTATTGACAAGCTTAGCATTGAGATTTCGCAGACTGAGGAGAAGAACCGAACCTTCTCCCATTCCCTTGAGGAAGTCGACCCTCGTCGCAGGGGACACCCGGATTTCCTTATCCATCTTGAAGGTGGAGCCATCATAGGAAAAGAAATAAAAATCTTTCAAGTCGGTCAAGACGGCGAAAACGGGAGGTTGTGGATCAAATTCTTTATCAATGTTCAGCTTGTACGCCGCTGGGTTGCCAAGTCTCAATCACGTCACATCGAAGACAGAAATTACTCACAAGCTAGTTCCAACAGAACTTGCGCCACAGAATCCAGCTCCGTTTTGAATGCAAGTTTCAGTTCGATCACTAGGAGGAGGATTCCCTGCAACATGTAAACTTCGTGCTCAACTTCACCGCCGGAGGTCTCTGGGGTCCCTGGCATGGGACTTTCAGGCTTGTCAACTACGCGACCTTTGAATAGACCGCATATGGGGACGTGCCACTGAATGAAATGGTCAACTCGTAGAGTAAAAATCCGGTTTTAAAGCATACCGCGTCCATGAGGCGTACACGAGCAGCCTCTCTCTTCTGAGAAGCTCTCTCTTGGTAGACATCAAGCCACTGTATTGCCTCCCTCATTACCCGCCTGTGGAACGAAGGCGGAAGGCGAGCATGTGGGGTAGAGAATGGTTGTAAGTGATATTGATTGGAGGAAGGATCCAGACCAAATGCGACCGCAACTGTCTCCCAATCGGCGCTAGCGAATGCCGGAAGTTTTTCCATCATGGCCTTGATGTCTTTAGCCGTCAGACGCTCACTCTGCGCCATTTCTAAGATGAACTCGCCAACGCTGCGATTGGCCAGCTGTCGGATCAAGTTACAAACATACGCGGCGGTGAACTCTTCTGGATCATCGACTTCTTCGTGTTTCCTTTTGGACCGCGTGTCCATATCGAAAGGCGCTGAGGCTATATAACGATGAAAGTTGAGATAGTGAATGAACGAACTCGTCGGAGCTTGAATTCAGCAAAAACTCGAACGTGCTATTTGGCGGTGTTTGTAATCCAATATCTCCCAAGACCATCTCAACGCTGGAGTTGGATCCATACACCAAAATTGATATTGGGGCTAGGTTCTCGACCCTATGTAAAATGTTAAGTTCAGGGCCACTGCATACCCAAGGAGTTTATTGTTACGTGGCCTCCTGGATTATGTGGGGTACGTTACAAAAGTACTACGTGGATAGTAGATACCTCCACTCCCATATGGACTAAGAATCTCCCCCTCCAGTGTTCCCCTCGTCTGTCGAATGGTCTTTTGGCATTACAGCTGGTCAACATACATTAAAAATGACTCCTATAATGGTACGAAGCCACCTGCGTTCGCCACCTCAGCCCCGTATTTCCCCAAAAACAACTTCACGCACATACTTCCCTCGACTGCACTCCCAGTATGACGAATTTTTCGTCTCCCATTCTGGATACTTGTTACACCTTGGAAATGACATATATGATGACCCAACGAACGCCTGTGACAATGCTGCTCGCTGCTCGCCGCCCCAGCCTCCGCTGATAGCAGAACAACAATATCCTTCAATCCCTCCCTCCCCTCTCCCCGAGAAAGTGCCGAATGTTTGTGTCGCATTCAAGATACTCGATACAATTAGGAAACGACCCAAACGACCAAATGAACACCCCAGACGCCTCCGTTCGTCATCCCAGCCCCGTCCTATTCGAAAACAAGAAATTTACTATCTTATTCCTCCTTACTGCACCACAAGCTGTCGAAATTCTATCAGATGCTTCGCATGATCATGACCGGCGGAGGTCACAAACGACGTATACGGCTCCAGGGAGCTCACAGGCGACGGCGTTCGCTTTCCCAGTCCCTTCCCTAGCGACATCAAGAACTTTATCACCCTCCTCGCCTGCTATCCCCCCTCCACTCGGGCACCCACATCACGGCTCAGACACCTCCAAGACGGTTCCCACATGATGATGTGAAGCGAATCATTTTCCAGGCCTTGGAACCAGTCCTCCTCATGCAGATCGTCCCGGTTCACCCTAAGAAACCTGTTTGGTCACTGGGGATCTTTGACTAGCGCCCCTCAACTTCCACCTCTGAACTTCGGCGGCGAGGAGGATACTTTTTGGTCAAACATCTCTTCGGAGCCCTCTTCCCCAGTTTCAGAACAATCCTCCCTCTGTTCGCCGCGGAGGTCCGTAGTCTCGAGGGACAGCATGTACACAAGTTTCTCGCAACGTAGCGCAGCCTTGCGATATTCACTACCTGGCTAGCCTAAGATGGAAGCTAACTCTCGCCGACGAAGACAAGGAGCAACAAGGCACCCTTTTCATCGCGCACCAGGCTTTCACAACTCCTACATATGTACTCGGAATGCTCATACGTCGATTCGATGAGGCCCTCATGTGTCCAGAGGAGAGATGTTACGACATCCAAGCTCGGTAAAAATCTTCTACTCTTTTGCCATGCAACACCTGATCGAAAACGTCGATTAGTGTTCTGCGCCTCATCAGAGAATGGGTGAACAACGACCATTTGATCCTTGCTGATGAAGTGCTCGGCGAAATGAGGCAATTCGTCCTCACCGTTGATGATTCAGGCGAACTTGACGAGTTTTTCCTGGAGATTGTGCAAGGAATTCGCAAGAAGGTATGGGTCCCCAATGTGATTTGAAGTTATTATCTTTATGACAGTTGGGTTTTAAGGGATCCATGAACATCTTGCCACCCCCGAATACCTTATCATTTTCGTTAACAACAGGGTATCGTCCGACTCCAAGCCAATTAGCCATAGCTCTTGCGCGGTTGGAAGGGGAGAAATACCGGACCATTTTACCAGCTGAATACTTAGCCCACGCCGGTGGGCTATCTCAATATTTTCCTAACTTAGCCGCAGCGATTGCGCTCAATGAGCTAATCGGCAAGTGGGTCCAATCGTGCATATTGGACAGGGGGTTGGGCGAGTGGCAAGAGGGACTTGACAAAAGATCAGAGGTGATGCAATTTTTCGTTGACACTGCAAAAGTAGGTATGCAGTTGGGACTTGTGACACATGATTGTAATAACCTTTGCGTGCAGGAAATTGAATGTGAAGCGATACGTAGCTACTCCTCATGCGCCATTATGGACGCCTTGCGATCTAAGGACATTGCTCGCTTGGTGTTAACGCAAAATAGGATGTCGTTTGCCGCAAGACGAAAACATCAGAGGTTAATCAAGTTTCCAGATCCAGATTCCAACTACGACGTCTACAGAAAGGTTTGGTTGAAGGATGGCCGAACAGGTTGTATTTCTTGGCGTGGTGCGCATCCTCTCTTTGCTAAGCTCAGGGTCCGCCTGACAACCCCGCTACTTACAGTGGTCGACCTCCATGATATTGGCTGCATAATTCGAGGACAGATGGATGTCGACGAACACCACGAGCCACCATTAACCCGTGTTGAAAAGTGGACTCAGTTGAGACATCGAGCTACCGCATACCGCCATTTCGTGCCTTCCGAGTACGAACGACAGAATATTGGAAGGGCCATGGAGTACCTGAGGGCGGAGCTTCAGTCTATTATCCCGGGGGAAGATTTCAGCCAAGGTTTGCAGGCGATGAGCCGTGCCCTGAAAAGGCAGGAGGATCAGATAATGGTGCGACTGACCGGGTTTTGACATGCATGGCCCCTGTGAAAGAGATTCACACCCAATCACATTGTCGGAATTCATCTCCCAAACAACATGCGAGGGATGCGTATGTGGAGGGCCACGACATTCGATAAAATAGACGACTTTATACTTTCGGAGTTTTGGACGTCACCTGGAGCCGAGGTTTCTTGATCATGAACAGGGGAAGACATCGTCGAAGAGCTCGTAAGTATCAAGCCCAAGGGGCCTTTCCTGTGACGAAAAGATTTGGTTTCATTGAAGAGACTACCGTAGAGGGCCATGCTACGGTAGACAGTAAATTACTAATACTATCTTATCAGGATTGGACGACAATAGGAGCTGATAATGCGCTCGAGTGGGCTGGCGCACGGACACCATGTACGGCCATTCGTTACCTTGCGACCACCTACTACACTCAACCATGCGCTGTTTGGAATTGACGGATAGGGAAATTATTAATAATATAAGGGACGCTGAAAAAGACACTTGCGAAGGTGCTGACGGATGTGAGGACGCCTTCGAGCCATCTAGAACTTTGCTTAGAAACTTGAGGCCCAAAACGCCAGTAGGCAGCGCATAATTCAGCGCTTATCGATCATCGCTCAGCCCTGAGACTGAGCACTGCAGCCATAAGCTC
>WNFT01006718.1_pt1 | contig 10147 bp, 11 predicted proteins | sample 5400191 | NCBI WGS metagenome assembly WNFT01 (sample SAMN13153359, study PRJNA577476) | soil metagenome | isolation source: 80 cm saprolite under Madrone tree | place: USA:California | collected 2016-06-14 | reverse complement strand
TGGGAACTTGCAATCACGACCGCCCAGCGCGCCAGCGCAGCTGCGGTCGAGGCCTGCGAGCTGATTCAAGAGCTGGCGAGAAACACGACACATCGTCCCATTGGCGAGATCACGCGGGAGGCGATGCGCAACCTCGAGTTCGCGATGGACGAGACGCTCAACAGTCTGAGCGAAGGCAAGTGATGGCCAGCGTACCGCGACATCTCGAGGCGCCGCGCGATCAGAATGCTGCCGATCGCCCGGCTCGGACGGCGAAGCACGCACTTCTCACTTGCGCGCTTGCCTTCGGACGGGCTGGAGGTGGCGAGCACGAAGTTCTGTTCGCGGTCGCTCGCAGCTACACGGCCGTCGCGCGAGCTCGCTACGGGGATGAGCCCCTCGCAAGCAACATCGTCGAGGTCGATGACGGCCAGGTCGTGCGCAGGCTGGTTGGAAGGGCAGAGGTCGCTCTCTGTGCTGCGGCGAAGGCTTTGCCGAATTTCAGTCACCACACTGTTAGGCGCCTTGTCCGAGCTGCCCGCGACTACAGTGAGGCGTGGGACCTCGATCGTGCCTGGGCGGTGCGTCCTGCCCGATGCCCGCCGACGTTCAGGCAGACCAGTACGGAGCGCACCAATTCTCTCTCGAATTCGGGTTCCGACGCATCGCTCGCTCGTCACTTTTAAGGAGACGTCATGTCATCGCTCAATGCCGTCACTCTCGTCGGTCACCTCGGCCGTAAACCAGAGTTGCGCTACACGGCGACGCAGGCCGCGTACGCGCTGCTCTCCGTGGCAACCAACGAAACGCTGCTCGAGAAGGGGCAGAACCAGCGGGAACTCACCGAATGGCACCGCGTCGTCACGTGGGGCCGCACGGCGGCCGCCTGCGCGCAGCACTTGGAAGTAGGGCGGCAGGTGCTAGTCCGGGGGCGACTCCGGACCCGGTCGTGGACCGACCGCCAAGGCGTCCAGCGCTGGTCGACGGAGGTTCTGGCGGATCGCGTGATCTTCCTCGGACGTGGAGCCAAGCGAACAAGCGAGCCCACCGGAGAGGTCGACGCGCCGCCGCCCGAGGATGCTCCGGCAGGCGCCGACGACGATATCCCGTTCTAGGGAACCACCTCGCAACAGGAACATGACGATGCCTCCCTCCTTGGACGACTGAGCCGCACGAGAGAAAGGCGATGTACCGGAACGACGGAGTTCCGCTCCCGACGGGACGCCGAATCGAGATCGTCGGCGGTCGCCGTCCGGTTCCGGAGAGCCTCTATGGACGGTCGCGGAACTTGCGGCATACCTCCAGGCGAGCCGCTCGTGGGTCTACCATCAGGCAGAGTGTGGCCGGTTGCCTTCGTTGCGGATCGGTGGGCTGCTGCGGTTCAGCCCTGTGGCCGTTCGGGCGTATGCGTTGACGACCAAGAGAGGGAAGCCTTGAGGGATATCGCGCATCGTGTTGTGCACCGGAGGAGGGACTAAAACTTGGGCTCCGTCTACCAGAAGCCTGGCCGAAAAACCTGGTACATGCACATCCGCGACGGGACAGGCCGGTTTCGAGATCTCGCCACGAAGGCGCGCACGAAGACCGCCGCGAAGGAGATCGCGCAGGAGTACGAAGCGCGGGCGAAGCGTCAGCTGCTCGGGCTCGAGCCAAGGCCCACTGACAGCAGCATGACGCTCGCGGAGTTGTGCGAGTGGTGGCTGAAAGAGCGATGCAAGCCTGCCAGCGTTCGCCGCGAGCGCTCGCGTCTCACCCACCACGTCATCAAGACCGAATTCGGCAGATTGCCGCTAGCGCAGGTGACGACCGCGCGCGTTGAGCAGCGCCTGCGCGCGATGGAACTAGCTGGGTCGTCACCCGGGTCCGTGAATCACCTACGTGGGAAGCTCCGAACGGTCTTCGCGAAGGCGTGCAAGGCAGGGCTCTTCGCCGGCCAGAATCCAGTCGTCGACACCGAACCCCGCAAGGTGCCGAAGAGGATCGCGCCTACGCTCCTGGCGGAGCAGGTTTCCATCGTCCTCAGCGAAGTGCCGGAGCAGTGGCGCGCGTTCTTTGCCACCGCAGTATTCACGGGCATGCGCAAGGGCGAGCTGTGCGGCCTCCGGAACGCCGACGTGGATCTCGTCGACAGAACGATCACCGTCCGGCGCTCTTACGCGCGCGACACGACGAAGGGCGGGCACGCTGACGTCATCCCGATCGCGCCTGCGCTGCTGGCGCACCTCGCAGCAGCGATCAAGGCGTCGCGCTCGGAACTCGTCTTCCCGGCGTCTGACGGCAGCATGCTCAGCGAGGACGCGAACACGGAGCGGGTGCTGCGGTCAGCTCTCGCGCGCGCGGGCCTTGTGACCGGATACGACCACACCTGCCGACGCTGCAAGGCCAAGGGCACGCCATACGTGGAGCGACATGCTGACGCAACCCTCCGGCATTGTCCTCGCTGCCAGATGAAGCTCTGGCCACGGCCGCTGAAGTCAAAGATGCGCTTCCACGACCTTCGCCACACGGCGGCGACCATCATGCTGCGGGCTGGAGTGGACCCGCACCGGGTACAGCGCGTCGTGCGGCACGCCTCGGTCACGACGACCACTGGCACGTACGCGCACCTCGCGATCGAGGACCTGCGCGATGCGGTGAGCAAGATCGGCCCGCAGCCGTCGGAGCCCTCTCCGGTTGCGGACAGGTTGCGGACGTCGGTCGGAACCGCACCCGCAGTGAACGAGGACACGTGCCCAAAAGTGCCTGAGAACGCCGGGTTGGATGGCGCGCCTGGCAGGAGTCGAACCTGCGGCCCGCGGCTTCGAAGGCCGCTGCTCTATCCAGCTGAGCTACAGGCGCGTGGTCCTGCTTCTGCCTTCACTCCACGGACGCGTCAAGCGTCCGGGGGAGTGCAGCCACCGCGGATCGGGCCGGCGGAAGGTGCGCGGCTCGTTTGGTCGGCGCCCGCCCGGACTGCCCAAAAAACAAGCACATCGACTGCGGTGGACGACCTCCCGAGGTTACAACCCCGCCTCAGTCCTTCCTTGACGCCCGGCAGGGCGCGATCTAGAACGCTCCGCTTCCGCGGGCAGGTCGCGCGCGGAAGCGGTTGGACGGATGCAGGGAGAGGTGGCCGAGAGGCTGAAGGCGCTGGTTTGCTAAACCAGTATACGGTCCAAAGCTGTATCGAGGGTTCGAATCCCTCCCTCTCCGCCACTGTCAGACGACGGGCCCTTAGCTCAGTTGGATAGAGCGTCGGACTACGAATCCGAAGGCCGCAGGTTCGAATCCTGCAGGGCCCGCCACCTTTCCAGCGCCTCCGCCGCGGGCGGGCACTTGCCAGCCGCGCAGGCTGCGTTACCGGAGCCGCGTGCGATACTCCGTCCACATCGGGCGAGAGTTCCGGTCGGTGCCCGCGCCGGTTCGCAAGCGACTCCGATTGAAGCTCGCCGACATCTCTGAGGCCCTCGAGGAGCTCGGAACGCACAGTCCGATCATGCAGTCCCTGCAGGAGACGACCCTCGTCCTCAGCATCGGAGCCTGGTCCTTCAGGTATGGGCTGGAACAGGGGGCGAATCGGCTGACCGTCTTCCAGGCGGTGAACGGAAGTGAGCTGTAGCGAACACCCCACATGCCTATCTTCAACTGCGGCCTTGGTGTCCTGAGGGACCGAGGCGAAATGGCATGCGCTCGCTTGACTGCAGGGTGCTCGTCGTGGACGACGACTTCTCCATCCGGGAGTCGTTGCAGGACGTGCTGGGTGCGGAAGGGTACGCGGTCGACGTCGCCGAAAACGGCTCGGACGCCCTGTTCAAAATGCGTCGCAGGGGCCGACCCGACGTGGTCTTGCTCGATCTGATGATGCCGGTGATGAACGGTTGGCAATTCCTGAACGAAGTCGGGCACGACGACGAGTTGACCGGGCTGCCGGTGGTGGTGCTCAGCGCCATGCCCGAGCCGGCGGGGCTGGACGGGGTGTTCGACGTGATCGCCAAGCCCTTCACGTACGAGCGACTGCTCTCGGCCGTCGAGAGAGCGTGCGCATAGACCCCGGCGAGGGAGACGACGCTGACCGATTGTGGACGGCAGAAGTGCAAAATTCGCCGGCGCCCCCTCGATCGACGGGATTCGCGCGCCTTCCCGGTGTAAGAGGGGGACGTGACGCCGACTGACCGACGTGACGTCCTCATCGTTGACGACGACCCCGACATCCGGGACGCGGTGGGGGAGTGCCTGCGCTATGAGGGCTACGACGTCCATTCCGCCGCGGACGGCCGGGACGCGCTCGAACGCCTGGAGTATGGCCTTCGGCCGGCCGTCATCCTCCTCGATCTCATGATGCCGGTGCTCAACGGCTTCGACGTGCTCGAGGCGTTGAAGAGCCGTCCGGAGTGGAAGTCGATTCCCGTGGTCATCGTGAGCGCGAACCGTGGCTACGAGGCCGAAGACCTTTCCGGGGCGGTGAGCATCCTGCGAAAGCCCGTCAACGTGGACCGGTTGCTCGCCGCCGTCGAGCAGGCCGTAGCGAGCTAGCGCGGTTGCGAGGGCACGGACGAAGTGCTACACCCCGCGCCCCGCTCTTTGGCAATCATGGACGAAACTTTCATGGCGCAAGCGCTCGCGGAGGCGCGCCTCGCCGCGGAAGAAGGCGAAGTGCCCATCGGCGCAGTGGTCGTCGCCGATGGACGCGTGCTGGGCCGGGGACGCAACGCCCGTGAGCGCCTTCACGATCCCACCGCGCACGCCGAGATCCTGGCGTTGCAGGAGGCGTCGCAGGCGCTGGGCAGTTGGCGGCTTTCCGGGGCGACGATGTACGCGACCCTGGAGCCCTGCCCGATGTGCGCCGGAGCGCTGGTCAACGCGCGCATCGACCGGCTGGTGTACGGGGTCGCGGACCCCAAGGCGGGAGCGGTCGACACCCTGTTCGACCTGGTGCGCGACGGGCGCCTGAACCACCGGGTGCAGGTGGCCAGCGGCGTCCTGGCGCAGGAGTGCGGCGAGATCCTGCGCGAGTTTTTTCGCCAGCGGAGGAAGCAGATCTGAAACGGGAGAGGTGGCCGAGCGGCCGAAGGCGCACGCTTGGAAAGCGTGTATACGGAAACGTATCGTGGGTTCGAATCCCACCCTCTCCGCCAACGTTGTGTTACACGGTCGACCGATTCTGGAGAGCTGGCCGAGCGGCTGAAGGCACCTGATTCGAAATCAGGAGTGGGTTAACGCCCATCGGGGGTTCGAATCCCTCGCTCTCCGCCAATTACCCTCGCAATTCGCACTCTTGGCTGGGTACGAGGGTCCACTTGATCCCCGCCCTGTAGCCTGCGGCGGGGGGAGCACTCCTTGAACGCTAGAACGGGAAGACCTCTCGTGCTCGTCGCGTGCTCCGGGACCATCGGCTGTGCCACCGTCGCGACGCTGACCTTCACGAGCCGGATCGAGGAGGAGATGTACAACGAGCACACGGAGGCACGAGAGTCGTGTGCCCGCTTGCTATCTGATTCGGTGGCGCCCCTTGCTACCCAGGCGAGTTGCCGCAAGATCCTGGCCGGACCCGCGTCAGTCCCTCCGCCGTGCTCTGAGCAAGAGGGTTGTGGTGACGCTCCGTTCGATCCGTTCCACGCCCCTTGAGCGCCCGTATCGGGGGTCGAATCCCGCGCTCTCCGCCAACCACATGAATCGCGCCCGCCCAAGGTCCGGCCAGCCCGGCGGGCGCCTTGCGAATCCCTCGCCGCGGACGCCTCGTCCAGGTGCGGCGATCCAGAAAGTCGCGGCGCCGAAGGCGTTGCGCGGCGCCAGCCCCACTGCTACGGTCCTTCGCCCCGAATCGGGGATGATGTTCGTACACGGTCCGGTCCGCTTCCGTAGGCGCTGGACCGGGGATCGGGCGACGGCGGGTCGTGAACCCGCCAGGCCCGGAAGGGAGCAACGGTAGCGTCTTTAGCCGTGTGCCCGGTCTCCGGTCGAGCGTCCAGAGGAGGCGGGTCGTCCAATCTCTCGAACCCTCCCGGGCAGCCGCCGATGACCACCCCGTACCTCGTCCTTGCCCGAAAGTACCGGCCGCAGCGCTTCTCCGATCTGACCGGGCAGGAGCACGTCGTCCGCACCCTGGTCAATGCGCTGAAGACGGGCCGGGTGGCGCATGCCTTCCTGTTCACCGGACCCCGCGGGTGCGGGAAGACGACGTCCGCTCGCATCCTCGCGCGCGCGCTGAATTGCGAGAAGGGCCCCACCCCGGAACCGTGCGGGGTCTGCGGCCCCTGCATGGACATCGCCGCCGGCAACGACATCGACGTGCAGGAGATCGACGCCGCCTCCAACAATGGCGTGGACGACGTGCGCGCGCTCCGCGAAGCGGCGAAGTACCTGCCTGCCCGCGACCGGTACAAGATCTACATCGTCGACGAAGTGCACATGCTCTCCGGGGCGGCGTTCAACGCGCTGCTCAAGACGCTGGAAGAACCGCCCGGCCACATCAAGTTCCTGCTCGCGACCACCGATCCGCAGAAGCTGCCGGCCACCATCCTCTCCCGCGTGCAGCGGCACAACATCCAGCTGGTGCCGCTGGGAAAGATCGCCGTCCGGTTGCGCGAGATCGCGCAGGCGGAGAACGTACAAGCGTCCGACGGCGCCCTGGCGCTGGTGGCGCGCCAGGCGCAGGGCTCCATGCGCGACGCCCTCTCGCTGCTCGACCAGCTCTTTTCGGCGCACGATCCCGCCTCCGGCGAGATCACCGACAAGGAGGCGGCCGAGACGCTCGGCGCTCTCGATGCCTCGGTCGTGCGCGAGATCGTCGCCGCGGTGCTGGCCCGCGATCCCGGCGCCGCGCTCTCGGGCGTGGTGCGCGCCTACGAGCAGGGCGCCGACATGAAGCGCCTCGCCGAAGAGCTGGCCGCGCACGCGCGCAATCTGGTCCTGGCCTCGCTCGCGGGCGTGAAGCAGGACCTTCCCGACCACGAGGTCCGGGCGCTCGCGCAGGAGGCCTCCGGACACGATTCCGCGCAGCTCGCGCGCGTCTTCGAGCTGCTGCAGCTCGCGCAGGACGAGGTGGCGAAGGCCGCGAGCCCCCGCCACGCGCTGGAGGTCGCCCTGCTGCGCGCCGTGCATCTCGCTCCCGCGGGCTCGCTCCCGGAGCTGGTCGCGAAGGTCGACGCGCTCATGGGCGGTACGTCGCCCGAAAGGTCGCCCTCGACCGAGCCGCGAAAGCCGCCGCCCGGCTGGGGCGCCCGCGTCCTCAGCTCCGACGCAGCTCCGCTGCGCGCGACCGCCAGTCCGCCGCCGCCCGTCCGGGAATCGGCGCCCGATCGGGACTCCGATTCCGACGCGGAACCGGAGCCGGAGCGGGCACCCCTCGACCTCCACGCGCGCTGGCGCCTCCTGATCGAATCCGTCCGCGCGGCCCGCAAGGCGGGCGTCGCCGCGGCGCTGGAGCATGCCGTTCCGCTGAAGATCGACCGCTCGGGCGTCCAGATCGCCTTCCGCAAAGGAGCGGGGCAGGCGGTCATCGTGCAGGAAGCGCGTGGCGCGGTGGAAGCGGCGTTCGAGAAGGCGCTGGGGTTCCGGGCGCCGCTGCACCTGATCGAGCAGGACTCCCCGGCGGACGATTCGGTGGCCGAGCAAAAGCAGAAGCAGCGCGCCGTCGCATCGGAGAGCCGGATCGCGTTGGCCCGCGAGCACCCGGCGGTGCGGGCGGCGGTGGAAGTCCTGGGCGGCGAGATCGAGGACGTCCGCGATCTGGGAGAGGAGTAGAAAACGATGGCCGGCTTCGACTTGAACGCGCTCTTCCAGCAGGCGCAGCAGATCCAGGAGCAGATGAAGGAGGCGCAGGAGCGCCTCGAGCGGAAGATCGTCACCGGCTCTTCCGGCGGCGGAATGGTGATCGTGACCGCCAACGGCAAGGGCGAGATCCAGAAGGTGCAGATCGACAAGCAGGCGGTCGATCCGCGCGACGTTCCGATGCTCGAGGACCTGGTGCTCGCGGCCGTGAACTCCGCGCTCAAGGCGGCGCAAGAGGCCGCCGCGGCGGAGAACCCGCTGTCGGGCATGGCGGCGGGCCTGGGCGGAATGGTTCCGGGCTTCCCGAAGTGACCGACCCGATCGCGCGCCTGACGGCCCTGCTGGCGAAGCTCCCCGGCGTGGGCGAGAAGACCGCGCAGCGGCTCGCGTTCCACGTCCTCAAGGCGCCGCCGGAGTACGCGCGCGATCTGGCCCAGGCGCTGTCGGCGCTGCGGGCGGAAGTGCGCCTCTGCTCCACCTGCTGCAATCTCACCGCGCAGGATCCGTGCACGATCTGCCGCGATGAACGGCGCGACGGCCGGATGATCTGCGTGGTGGAGACGGTGCCCGATCTGCTCGCCGTCGAGCGCACGCGCGAGTTCCGCGGGCGCTATCACGTGCTCCATGGCGCGCTCTCTCCGCTCGACGGCGTGGGGCCCGATCAGCTCAAGCTGAAGGAGCTCGTGTCGCGCCTCGGCCAGGGCGTTGAAGAAGTGATCGTCGCCACCGATCCCACCGTGGAAGGGGAAGCGACGGCGCTGTACATCACGCGCCTGGTCAAGCCGCTCGGCGTCCGCGTCACGCGCATCGCGCAGGGATTGCCGATGGGAGGCGACCTGGAGTACGCCGACCAGGTCACGCTCGCGCGCGCGTTACAGGGACGCCGCGAAATCTGACTGTTTCTGCAAGCCGCCGCGGTGGCAGGCAATGCGCGCCAACATCGCGAAATGTAGGCGGAACCGCTCGCCGCGACTTCCTAGACCTGAACGCTGGCCTCTGTTAGCGTCCGCGAGAGCGACTCCCAACTCAGGAAGAGGTCTCGCGAATGCAGCCGCAGATGGTGATGTACGACGAGGAGTTCCAGCAGATCAGCGGGGTCTGCGAGCGGCTGGCCCGGGAAGCCAACGCCAAGATCGTCTTCCTCGTCGACAAGAACGGCCAGCTCATCGCCTCCGTCGGCGCCACCGAGAACCTCGACACCACCTCGCTGGCCTCGCTCACCGCCGGCAACATCGCGGCCACCGGCGGACTCGCCAAGCTGATCGGCGAGAAGGAATTCTCCATCCTCTTTCACGAAGGAGAGAAGGACAACCTCCACATCAGCATCATCGGCGGGCGCGTGATCCTGGTGGTGATCTTCGACACGCGCTCCTCGCTCGGCCTGGTCCGGCTGCGGGTGAAGAAGGCATCCGATGAGCTGAACAAGATTTTCGACGGGCTGATGAAGAAGGTCCAGGTTCCCGGCGCCGGGTCGCCGTTCGCAGAAATCACCGACGACGACATCGACAACCTCTTCAGCGAGTAAACGAGGCTCCTGCCGGATGAGTTTCATCAACTACAGCTCGCGCGAGATCAACTGCAAGATCGTCTATTACGGCCCCGGCCTCTGCGGGAAGACGACCAATCTCCAGTACATCTACGCGAACACCAACCAGCAGGCGAAGGGCAAGATGATCTCGCTTGCCACGGAGACGGAGCGCACGCTCTTCTTCGACTTCCTGCCGCTCTCGCTGGGCGAGATCCGCGGGTTCAAGACGCGGTTTCACCTCTATACGGTGCCCGGCCAGGTCTTCTACGACGCTTCCCGCAAGCTGATCCTCAAAGGCGTGGATGGCGTCGTCTTCGTGGCGGACTCGCAGATCGAACGCACCGAGGCGAACGTGGAGTCGGTGGAGAACCTGCGCACGAACCTGGGCGAGCAGGGCTACGACCTGGACAAGGTCCCGTACGTGATCCAGTACAACAAGCGCGACCTCCCCAACGCCGCGCCGATGGACGAGCTGGAGAACCTGCTCAACCCGGGGGGCGTGCCCCACTTCGAGGCGGTCGCACCCAAGGGCCAGGGCGTCTACGAGACCTTGAAGGCGATCGCCAAGCTCATCCTCACGGAGCTGAAGAAGGGGACGTAGCTACGCAGTCTTCGTCTTCGCCTTGACCTGCTTTTCGAACGCGGCGGTGCAGGCGTCGACGATCTGCTGCAGATCGTACGGCTTGCAGAGCAGCTCGACCACGTCGTTGGGGCCGATCAGCTCCTCCAGGGCGCGCTTGTTGGTGGTGGTAACGACGAAGGCCCGCCCCTGCATCACCTTGGAGTTCCGCATCAGGCGCAGGAAGGTCCAGTTCGTGTCGTAGGGCGGCGCGACGTCGTAGACGATCACGTCGGGCTTGTGCTCCTCGACGAACTGGATCATGTCCAGCC